>Ga0074046_10000286_pt1 | contig 45280 bp, 48 predicted proteins | sample BogForMeECP23OM3_FD_94441 | JGI IMG/M metagenome (GOLD analysis project Ga0074046, IMG submission 94441) | Bog forest soil microbial communities from Calvert Island, British Columbia, Canada - Bog Forest MetaG ECP23OM3 | ecosystem: Environmental > Terrestrial > Soil > Wetlands ... | reverse complement strand
TATTCAGCTTTGTAGTGACAGTGTTGCCCGCCGCCGCGCAGACCCTGATCGCTACGGTTCCTGTCGAGAACGACGCCTTCTATCTGGCTGCCAACCCCGCAACCAACAAGATCTATGTGGTCAATACTTGCGGCACCGACCCGGGTTGCGGCAGTAATAGCCCCGGAACGGTGACCGTCATCGACGGGGTGACCAATACCGTTACCGCCACCATTACGGTTGGTATACGTGCTGAGTTCCTGGTCGTCAACTCCGCGACCAATAAGATTTATGTCACCAATCGCCATGACAATTCAGTTTCTGTGATTAACGGCGCGACCAACACAGTCATCAAGACCATTTCCGTTGGTTCGCATCCAACCGTCGAAGATGTCAATCCCCTAACCAATAAGATTTATGTCGTCAATAACGGCAACGGACAAGGCACTACCATGAGCGTGATTGACGGAAGTAGCGATACCGTCACGGCCACCGTCACCGTGGGAAACTATCCCCAATCGGTGGCCGTCAACTCGGTTACGAACACGGTCTATGTGGTGAATTATTGCGGCAACCAATTTGGCTGCAACGCCACCCCGGCCCCGGGGACGGTGAGCGTCGTAGATGGCGCCAGCAATAAGGTCACCGCCACGGTCACGGTCGGCGATGGGCCCGGAATCGTGTTGGTGGATTCGGTGACAAACAAGATCTGGGTACAGAATTCGTGCGGCAACACTTTGAACTGCGAAATTAGCGGAGACAACTCGCATACCATCGGGACCGTGACCCAGATCGACGGCGTCACGCTGGCTACCCAGACCGCCACCGTCGGCCAGGGGTTCGGCGCCATGGCGTTCAATTCTGTGGCTAACCAGGCGTACGCCTCCAACGGCACCGATAACACGGTGACCGTCATCGACGGAGTCACGCTCGCGACCCAGACCGTAAACGTTGGGACATCTCCTGCCGACATTGAGGTCAATGCAGCCACCGACAAAATCTATGTCTGCAACTCCGGTGATAACACGGTGACGCAGATCGACGGGGTAACACTAGCCACTACCACCGTGGGCGTCGGCAGTGTTCCGGTTGAGGCTTGGGTGAACCCAGTTACCAACCGGATTTACGTCTCGAATGTGGGTGACAATACTGTTTCAGTGATTGGCGGACCCGCTCCCACTGCTCTGCAATTCATCTCCGTGGTGCCTCCGTGCCGATTAGTTGACACGCGCAACGCCAATGGCGAATTCGGCGGCCCGTCGTTGCAAGGACAGCAAACGCGTTATTTCCCCATCCCCTCTAATAACAGCTGCAACATTCCGTCTAGTGCCGTCGCCTATTCCTTGAATGTCACTGTGGTGCCCCAAGGACCGCTCGGCTACCTGACAGTATGGCCGACGGGTGAAGTCCAACCTACCGTTTCCACCCTGAACTCTACCGACGGTAGGGTAAAAGCCAACGCCGCCATCGTGCCTGCGGGATACCAGGGGGCGGTCAGTTTCTTCGTGACCAATACCACTGACCTGGTGCTGGATATCGACGGCTACTTCGCTGCTCCGAGTGGGGCCACGCTGGCCTTCTATCCGCTGACGCCCTGTCGTGTGGCTGACACGCGCAATGCCGACGGACCGTTGGGTGGACCGTATTTGATGGCCAAAACCAACCGCGATTTTCCTGTGCTGGAGGCGAGCGCCTGCAACATCCCGAGCAGCGCGCAGGCTTACTCGCTGAACTTCACCGCCGTGCCCCATGGGTTCCTGGGCTACTTGACTGTCTGTCCCACCCCATCGGATCCCAGTCAGAATTGTCCTTTGGTTTCCACCCTTAATTCGTATGGCGGACAAGTGACGGCCAATGCAGCCATCGTTCCCGCGGGTACGGGCGGAGAAATCCGCACCTACCCGTCGAATGATACTGACCTGATCATTGACATCAACGGTTACTTTGGTGCGCCTGGGCAAGGAGGGCTGTCGCTGTATCCGGCCGTGCCGTGCCGTGTGCTGGATACGCGCCCGAATGCCTTCCAGTTTGAGCTAAGCCCGCCGGTGGATGTGCGGAACAGTGCATGCTCTACGCCATCGGCGTCGCAGGGTTACGTGTTCAACGCGACGGTGGTGCCGCAGGGGCCATTGGATTATCTGGCGCTTTGGCCGGACGGAGAGAACCAGCCGGTTGTCTCCACGTTGAATGCCTACGATGGAGTCATCAGCTCCAACATGGCGATTGTTCCGGCAGGCGCGACCAACGGCAAAGTGGATGCCTATGCCAATCCGGTGCATAAGAGCGATCCGACCGACCTAACCAATCTGATTCTGGACATCTCCGGCTACTTCGCACCATAGTTCGTGTCTTTCTGGCGAATGCGCGGCGCGGTTCTTCCGCTTTGGCCCTCTGGGCCAACCTGTGCGGTCGCCGAATCACGCCAGGAGCCGGGAAGCGCGGCGGCGTCCTGCTGGTGCTGCGACACCCACATGTCCAGCGCCTGCTCGACCGCTTCTTGCAGGCTCAGCCCCAGGCTGGTGGCCAAGGTCTTGAGGTAACGCTTTCGGGTCTCGGGCAACCGGATAGCGAGCATCTGAGAAGATAAATTTGTTAGCATGTCAACAGTTTAGCATGCTTAGCAAATGCTCCAAATAGGCCAATAATGAACAAATTATTGTCACATAAACCCTATATGATTGAATATGTTACATACAAGCTACTTAGAATCAATAGTTTGCGATTTGTTTGTTGGGTAAGTTGTTAATTCTAAGTAAGACAGGGGGAGGGCCCTTTGACTGGCGTAAATCGAACGCTTCGAGATGTTGTTTGGCGAGAGAAACGCGTCCCATTTGTGGAAGTTTCCCAGAATCACACTCGACATCATTTTCTTTTGCGGCAACCGTTGAGAAAGCCAATCCGCAGAGGTAAGGTTCTCTTAGGTGCTTCAAAGGCGCGCCAGTTAGGAACGGCCAATGCGCAAATGGTATGTGCCACTTACGGTGCTCGGATTAGGCAGTATTGGACTGGTGTTGTTGAGCGAGCGAGGAAGAAGCGCTTTGCACTCGATCTTTGAGGGCTTCGGTGGGGCTTCCGACCGGCTGGCGGAATGGAATGACAGCCTCGAAGACGAACTGGCTCGCATTCAGGCGATGTTAGATGGAATAGCCGAATCGCTGGAACCACATCCAGGAACGTGAATTCACTCTCCTAAATTGCCGCGATTTCATTGATCTTGCCTGCCATTCGGACATCGCGCTGCGTAACTCCTCCTGAGTCGTGCGAGACAAGTACCAGCAACACCTTGTTGTAGCTGATGTGAATGTCAGGATGATGGTTGACCGCCTCCGCCGCTTCCGCGATCTGGTTGACGAAATCCATGGCCTCGACGAAGTTGCCAAACTGAAAAGCCCGTTCGATGGTGTTGCCGTATTTCTTCCACCCGGGAAGTTTTTGCATTGCCTCCTGAATTTCGGCATCGGTTAGGACTGCGCTCATCATCACCTCCTGGAGGTCCACAAAATGATATAGCTGGAAAAACCGCTGCTGTTAGTTACGAGATATCTTGCCGACCCCATAACGCCGCGAACTTGACTGAGCATCGATCTCATTGCGCAGCTCTATCCAGATACCTTCCGAGATTGACTGGAAGACTTTTACGATCTCAGGATCGAATTGCTTGCCAGATTGACGCTCAACCTCACGACGGCCAGACGAGATCGACTGCGCAGCGCGATAAGGCCGGTCGGAAGTCATGGCGTCAAAGGTATCGGCGACGGCGAATATCCTCGCCCCGAGGGGAATCTGGTCGCCCTTCAACCCGCGGGGATAGCCGCTGCCATCGAAGCGCTCCTGGTGAGAATAGACGATATCGGCAGCTTCGTGCAGGAAGGGAATCTTGCGCAGCATCTGGTATCCCAGCAGAGCGTGCTGCTGCATGATCGCTTGTTCTTCCGGGCTGAGCCGTCCCGGCTTTCGCAGGATCGCGTCGGGAATCGCCATCTTACCGATATCGTGCAGGAAAGCGCCACGTGCGATTATGCGGACGCGGTCCTGCGGAAGACCCATCGCTCGCGCGATAGCGATGGTGAAACCCGTTACGCGTTTGGAGTGGCCTTCGGTTTCGGCGTCTTTGAGATCGAGCGCATCCCCCAGTGCCTCCAGCGTAATGTCATAGGAACGCTCCAGGTCCGCCAATGCTTGGCGAAGCAATTCGGTGCGGGCCGAAACCAGCGATTCCAGTTTTGTCTGGTAGGCCAGGTTTTCCAGCTTGAGGCGGCGATTCTCAACTGCCCTTCGCACGCTGGCCAACAACTGTTCACGCTCGAATGGTTTTAGCAAGTAATCGTAGGCTCCGTTCCGAATCGCCGCCAGGGCGACGGAAATGTCGTGAACGGCAGTGACCATCACCACTGGCAAGTCAGGGTATTTCGCCCGGATTTTGGACAGCAGGGTTAGGCCGTCCATGCCGTCCATGATCACATCAGACACCACGACAGAGTAACCGCCATCGGAATCCAGAACCTGCAGGGCCTCGGCGCCGGAACGCATCGGATGACAGACAAAACCGGCCTGCTCCAGAACCGAGCAGATGATCTCCCGGATTATGTCCTCGTCGTCCACCACCAGGATGCGTTCGTCAGCCATAAAAGAGAAAGTCCTCAGCGACGGCCAGGTGACCAGCCGTGGTCGTCTAGATTCTAACTACTCTAGACAGTGACAGGTAGCAAGGAAATTCTTGATAGTGGTCTGGGAAGTTCAGACGCTGCTAAGTTCTGAGATAACGCTTCAGATGTCGTCCGCGAGGTCAGCCCTCACTGACCAAATCTTTCAGTCAATCGGGAAAAACTTACATAGAGCGGGACCGTCCGGGGTTGGAATATCGATGCCAACTTACGGCAGCTTGAGTCCTAATCTGAAGCGAAAGTCGTATCTATTGTGTTAGCAGTCGTGTGACTATCCTTCTTGGTTAGTGTGAATTAGAGTCCTTTTTCCGTATTTTTTCAATAGGTTAGCTGACCTGCTCCAGGTTCGCGACAGTTATGTCCCGAGGATAGGCAGACCGATTGCTACCTACTAGAAGTGCGAATGAACTAGTGCTGAGGCCGAAGCAACCAAGAATTCAAGCAGGTCAAGGAGTGATCATGAACACCTTGCAGCAAGCTGATTTTTTCGGTTTTGCGGAATACTTGCCCACTCGCGGGGCGTTCGGAGCGCATACGTATAGAGATATCTATGAACAGAATGGCGACCGAGTTTATGCTCTGGCGTTGTGGATGTCGGGCAATGAACTGGCGGCTGAGGAACTGACGACTAACACCTTCTGTCGCATCTTTGCCGAGACCGATTCGCCCACGCCGGAAGAAGTCGACGGGGCTCTGATCATTGAACTGAGTCAGCAAATACCGCTAGGCGGGCTTACCCTTGACTGCATGCCTTGCGACAAGATCCTCTCGGCGCGCAAGAACACGCTGCGAGTTGATTTGGAGCGTGCCGTCCTTCAGTTGCCGAGCACAGAAAGAATAATTTTCCTAATGCACGACATGGAGAGCTATGACCACGCTCGCGTTGCTCGTACCCTGCATCTTACGGAAGACAAATCACGCAGCGGACTCCACCAGGCGCGCCTTCGCATACGTGAACTGCTGGCTACATAAATATCGACTTTTCCTCTTCTCTCCTGACTCTCAAGCCCCTCGAAAGAGGGGCATTTTTTCACGCCATCGTCGTACCGTGCGCTCCTAGATCTTGGCCGCTTCTTCTGCCGCGCTGTCGATCTCCTCTTCCTCCTCGCGTTTCAAGGCACGCAACAAGGGAAACAGGATCACATCGCGGATGGAACGCGAGTCGGTCAGCAACATAGTGAGGCGGTCGATGCCCACACCTTCGCCCGCGGTTGGCGGCAATCCGTAAGAAAGGGCACGAATGTAGTCCTCGTCCATCTGGTGAGCTTCCTCGTCACCGCGTGCCCGTTCGCCCAACTGCTGTTCGAAGCGGCGTCGCTGTTCCTCAGGATCGTTCAACTCGCTGAAGGCGTTGCCGACCTCCAGACCGCCAACAAAGATCTCGAACCGCTCGACCCACTCGGCGTTCTCAGCCGGCTCGCGCTTGTTCTTAGACAGTGGCGAGATGGCGAGAGGAAAGTCATAAATGAACGTCGGTTGAATCAGGTGGGGCTCGGCCACGAACTCGAAGATATCGGCGATCGTCTTTCCGTTTGGGGCCGCTGGATCGTACGGAATGTGCGGATTGGCTGCGTTATAACGATGCACCATCGCGGCGATCTGATCGGCGCCGGAGAAGTCGCTCATCTGCGCCTTCTCACCGGCATTCTCCGGCCAGAACTTGATGATGGCTTCGCGCATGGAGAGCCGTTGGAAGTTGCTCCAGTCGATATCGTACCCGTTGAAGTGTGAGACGGTGCTGCCGTTTACGTCACGCGCTACCTGCGCCAGCATCTCGGCGGTAAAGTTCATCATGTCCCGGTAGTCTGCGTAGGCCATGTAGAACTCGAGCATGGTGAACTCGGGATTGTGCTGCGTGGAGATGCCTTCATTGCGGAAGTTGCGGTTGATCTCGTACACGCGGTCCATGCCGCCAACCACCAGCCGCTTCAGGTACAGCTCTGGCGCGATGCGCAGGTAGAGGTCCGTATCAAGCGTGTTGTGATGCGTGATGAAGGGCTTGGCCACGGCGCCGCCGGCGATGGGATGCATCATCGGAGTCTCAACTTCGATAAACCCATTGCTGTCGAGAAAGCGCCGCAGCGACTGAACGACCTTTGCGCGCTTGATAAATACCTCGCGCACCTCAGGATTCATCGTCAGATCAACATAACGACGGCGATAGCGCGTTTCAACGTCTTGCAGACCGTGCCATTTCTCGGGCAGTGGAAGCAGGTCCTTCACTAGGAAGGTGATTTCTTCCACGTGGATCGTGAGCTCGTTCGTCCGCGTGCGGAAGAGATATCCCTTCACACCGATGTAGTCACCGATGTCAAGCAGTTTATAAAGCTGGAAGGCCTTTTCGCCGACGTTGTCGAGGCGAACGTAGATCTGCAGCCTCTTGCCGCCCTGCTGAAGATGGGCGAAACCCGCCTTACCTTGCACCCGAATGGACATAATGCGTCCGGCAGCGCTGAGGTTGACGCGCGACGCTTCCAGCTCGGGACCTGTTTTGTCCGAGTACTCCTCGAGGATTTGCTGTATGGTGTGCGTTGTTTCGTAGCGATAGGGGTAGGCAAGCTGCCCCAGCGCCTCGATCTGCTTCAGCTTTTCGCGTCGTAATTCGTAAATTTTCTGGTCGAGTGCCACAATCGTTCCTGGATCGCTGCTTCTTGCAGGCGAACAAAGTCGAGCAACTGATTATAGATTGGGCCTATGCTGAAAGGTTATTCAGGCCCCACTCCTCCCCGGAGGCATCCGTCGGGAGCCGAGGTTTTATCGCTAGTTAGCCCCCGTCGAAAGTCGAGATCGTGCCTTCAGACGTTATGATTGAGCCATGCGACTAGCAGGCAAGAGCGCGCTCGTAACTGGGGCCGCTTCAGGAATTGGGAAAGCAGTAGTTGCCACCTTCAGACGAGAAGGAGCTGAAGTTATCGCTGCGGACCTAAGTTACTGTGGCAGGGCATCGTTAACTGCCGATGCGGTATCGACCTTGTGCCTCGACGTGAGCAAGGAAGACGATTGGCAGCGGGTGAGGGAAGGCGTAGCTCGTCTTGATGTACTCGTAGCGTGCGCTGGTATTTCAGAAGTCAGGCCGATTCCAGAGACGGGCCTCGCTGATTGGCGTCGGGTGATGGATGTGAATTTGGATGGAGTGTTCCTGAGCGTTAAATATGGAGTCGAACAGATGCGAAAGGGAGGAGGGGCCATCGTCCTCGTCGGCTCAGCCTCGGGAGTGAAGGCGTCTGCTGGAGCGAGTGCGTATTGCGCGAGTAAAGCAGCAGTGCGCATGCTGGTGAAGACGGCTGCTTTGGAATTCAAGGACATCAATGTCCGGGTGAACTGTGTCTCTCCCGCAGCGGTGGTTACCCCAATGTGGCAAAAAATGCCGTTTTGGGTTGAGTTAGTCAAGAAGCATGGTAGTGAAGAAGGGGCGTGGAGTGCTTTAGGCGGTATTGATCCGGCCATACCTTCCATACAACGAATGGCATTTCCCGAAGAAGTTGCAGAGGCAATCGTTTTTCTGAGCTGTGATGAATCGGCGCACATCACGGGTATCGATCTTCTTGTGGACGGTGGTTATAGCGTGTAGGCGAAGAGTGTTGCTGAAAACTGGCGGAGAGGGAGGGATTCGAACCCCCGATACCCGTCAAGGTATGGCCGCTTTCGAGGCGGCTCGTTTCAACCACTCACGCACCTCTCCGCGCGAAAAAACGTGGTCAAAGCGATGATAGCAGACCCATTCTGCGGCGCCCGCGTGGCCCGGGTAGTCGTGATCGATCCTAGGCCGAGGCTTCGGCCTTGCGTTTCTCCCGAAAGAAGGTCTGCAGTAAGTCCATGCAGCGGGCCGCCAGCACTCCAGCGCTGACCTCGACTCTGTGATTGAGCTTTGGATGATTGAGCACCTGGAGCATGGAGTGGACTGCACCGGCCTTCGGATCCTCAGCCCCGTAGATGAGGCGCCGAATGCGTGCGTGCGTGATAGCGCCGGCACACATCGCGCAAGGCTCAACGGTTACATAAAGATCACACTCGGGAAGGCGATAATTGCCGATAGTCTGTCCGGCTTCGCGAAGCGCCAGGATCTCGGCATGAGCTGTGGGATCGTTAGCGCTGAGCGGGCGATTGCATCCCCGGCCAACGACACGCCCGTTGGAGACGACAACCGCCCCGACTGGTACTTCGCCCAAGGCGAGCGCACGCTGCGCCTCACGCAGGGCTTCTTCCATCCAAAGTTCGTCGGAGAGGGACATGGGGGAAGAGTAAAGCAGCAAGTAGCAACCAGCAACTAGCTCTGCGCTTTTGCGGTTCGTTTTCGTGTTCACCCGAGCATCCAAGTCAGGGTATTCAGCAGACGCCGCACGAACATCTTGGGGCGCTACACCATGACGAATAGCGAAAGGTGAAGATCGAACCGATCGAACGGAGCCGTTACTCCTGCTTCAACATTATTCGCTGCACCGCTGTCGCTCGACCGGTCTGCCCATCGCAATCAATCAGCGTGGCACACAGGCGCACGTCATTGGTAGCAGGCTCAAAGCGCGAAGGCATATTGGTGAGAAAGCGCTGCAGGATCAACTCCTTCTGCACGCCGATGACGCCTTCATACGGGCCCGTCATGCCGACGTCCGTTTGCACCGCGGTGCCGCCGCGAAGGACCTGCTCGTCCGCCGTGGGAACGTGAGTGTGAGTACCTAGTACCGCGGTCACGCGTCCTTCCAGATACCAGCCGAGCGAAAGTTTTTCTGATGTGGCCTCGGCGTGTATATCCACCAGAATGACCTTGGCCGTAATCTGCTTCAGCAGGTCGTCCGCTACGCGAAAGGGATCGTCGTTGCTGGCCATGAAAACGCGTCCCTGCAGATTGATGACACCATAATCCACGCCGCTGCGCGTCCGTCCCTGATACCAGCCGAAGCCCGGCGAGCCCGCGGGATAATTCGCGGGCCGCAACAGGCGCCTGGCCAGCGATGCCTCGTTGCCGTTGGCCGCGTTCATATACTCGATGATTTCGCGCTTGTCCCAGATATGGTTCCCGGTGGTGATGACATCAATGCCGAGCTCGAATAGTTCTTCGGCAATTTGCGGGGTGATGCCAAAGCCGCCCGCGGCATTCTCACCGTTGGCGATGGTGAGATCCACACCATGCTGCTTTCGCAATTCGGGCAGACGTTCCTGCACGATTGTGCGTCCTGGTCGCCCGAAAATGTCTCCTACGAAGAGTATGCGCAAGCGCTCTGGTCCTTAGGTAAGGCTGATTTTTGATGGTAACACGCAGTCGGAGGGTGCCCGTGCTCAACGCGAGAGGTCCGCAGTGCGCAGGAAGTCGTAGTTTCCCGACGGACTGACCTCGATCCCGCGCACACGATTGGTGTGTACCAGCACATTGTCGACATACCAGAGGTTGATGTACGGCAGGTCCTCGGCGAGGATCTGTTGAATCTGGTCGTAGATGGCTTGGCGCTTCTGCTGGTCCACGGTGGCGCGGCCTTCACGGATCAACTCGTCCACTCGCGGGTTGGAGTAGAAGGTGCGGTTGGCGCGCTTGGGAGCGAAGCTGTTGGAGCCGAAGATGTGCTCGAAAATGTCGGGGTCAAGGTTGCCGCCAATCCAGCGCAGCGAATGAAACTGGTAGGCGCCTTTCGTGATGTCCGCGAAGAATGTTGCGAACTCGAAGCTGCGGATGTCGAGCGCAATGCCAACCACGTGCAGTTGCTCCTGGAGCACCGCCGCGAGCAGGCGGGTTGATTCCTCCGTCGAAGTCTTCATCGTGATGTGAAACCGGATGCCGTTTACCGAGTGATAACCGGCTTCTTCGAGGATCTTCCGCGCTCGCTCCGGATCATGCGGATATTTCGCTACGTCTGCGTCGTAAGCCCAGTGTTGCGGAGGAAGCACACTATACGCAGGTTGTGCCTGATCGCGCAAAAGATAATGAATGATGGGTTGCACGTTGATGGCGCAAGCAATCGCCTGGCGCACGCGAACATCCTTCAGGATGGGATCACGCAAGTTCATCGCCAGATATGCATAAATGGTTCCTGGCGATTCCATCACCGTGAGATCGGTGTCACGCTGTAGGGTTACGACAGTGTCCGCCGTCAGAGAGTTAATGGCAACGTCTGCACTTTGCTTGCGCAATTCCAGGGCGCGCGTAGTCGCATCCGGGATCACTTTGAAGCGAACACGTTCCAGCTTGGCTGGCGCGGTCCAGTAGTCCGGATTGCGCTCGATCACGACTTCGTTGTCCTGGTGCGCGCTGACGAAGCGGAATGGTCCTGAACCCACAGGATGACGGTTGAAATCCTCGCCGCTGCCGTAAGGCACGATGCCGATTGCACCGTCGGAAAGGTTCCACAGCAGCGGCGCGAACGGTTCCTTCAGATGGAAGACGACGGTATAGTCGTCCGGTGTGTCGATGTGCTCAACCGGGGCGTACGTGCTGGTCTTTGCGCTGCGTAGCTTGCCGCTGATGAGCGAGTCGAATGTCCACTTGACATCGCGCGCGGTCAACGGCTGTCTATTCTGGAAGCGCACTCCGTGATGCAGATGAAAAATATAGGTCTGCGGGTCGGGAATGTCCCAGCTGTCCGCCAGCCACGGTTTCAAGTTGAAATGCTCGTCGCGGTGGACAAGCGAATCGAAGAGCAATTCGTCGATGCGCTCCGATTGCGCGTCAACCCCGACGCGAGGATCGAGATTGGTCGGGCTGCTCTCAATAATCATCACCAGCGTATCGGGGTCGGGCTTGCGCGAACAGGCGCAAAGAAGAAAGACCACAGGGACACAAAGACACAGAAACAATCTGGATATCAGATTGTCGTGATATCGGCTTCGTGTCCGCCCACAATGTTTGCCTGGCTCATTGATACTTTCTTCTGCTCTGTGTCTCTGTGCCTGTGGGGTAAAGGAGTCTATCTTCTCCTTGCTCTCCGTGCGTTCCGTGGTGAAAGCAACGCTATGCATAGGTAATCTTACCCAGGATCGCCGGTCGCTTTGCGCCGGTCGCTGACGGTACGTTCGACGGCAGCCGGCGCCATGTCTGATACGCCAGAAGTGCAAACGCCGCGGCCTCTTTTGCATCGGCGGGCAAGCCGAACTCGTCGCTGGTTCGCACCCGCATTTTTAAGGGAGCAAGCTCCTCGCGAATCATCCGCATCAGCGTCAGGTTCTTGGTTCCTCCGCCGGAGACCACGAACTCGCGAAAGCGCGCTGGAGACTCAACCAGCGGCAGCACGAACCTGCGAACCGCACTACCGATGGAACGTGCGGTAAGCGCGGTTGCTGTTGCCACAATGTCATTCTCGTCGGCCCGCTGGCAAAGGCAAAGAAATTCGCGCGTGAACTCGTGGCCAAACTGTTCGCGACCTGTAGTCTTGGGCGGCTTCTGCCGAAGGAATGGATGCCGCAGCAACGGTTGCAGCACTCGCTCGATCGGCTCACCCCGTGCTGCGATCCGCCCACTGCGATCATAGGGTCGGTCGAAAAGGTGCTCGGTCACAGCGTCAATCACCATGTTGCCGGGGCCGGTGTCGAAGGCTATGACATCCTCTGGTAATGCACGCGGGGGAATGGCAGTGAGGTTTCCAATGCCTCCCAGGTTCTGTACAATGCGCCCATAACGAGGGTGCCGGTAGAGAACGTAATCGAGGAAGGGAACCAGTGGCGCGCCTTTGCCGCCATGAGCTATGTCAGCGGGGCGGAAATCGGAGACTACGGGTACACCGAGTCGGGCGGCGATGATAGCCGCTTCGCCGGTCTGCCACGTACAGGCGATGCGGCCGCCGAGGAAAAGGCGAGCATCTCCCTGGTGATAGAGCGTCTGCCCGTGACAGCCAACCAATTCGCATTCCAGCCGCGCCCGGCGTTGCGCGGCGCGAACGGCGTCCGCATAGAGTTCGCCCAGCAGAAAATTTAGCCGCGAAATGTCAGCAACGCTGGCGGAGTTGGCGTCCATCAGTGCGAGAACAATGCGACGCACATCAGCAGGGAAGGGAAATTGATAATGCGCCAGCAACTCCAACCGCGAGCGGAAGCCGCGTCCCTGGATGCGGGTTAGCGCGACGTTGATCCCGTCGCACGATGTGCCGCTCATCACGCCGGCGACAATCACGCGGATGCCTCTCCGAGTGCCAGGGAATGCGCCCGCACTTCTTCGGCGAAGTCCCAGATGTTTCGCCGCAAGCAGTCCACAGTCTTTTGCGTCGGAGATGCCGCCATGCGGGCCTTCAGCGGTCGTGACGTTTTCGTTGTGGTCAGAACGCGCCTGGCTTTGTCTGCAATCAGACGGGCAAACTTCTTGTCACTCTCGGCCCGCTTGTACACCGCCTCAAATGCACGCCACACGCTCTCTTCCTTTTGGCAGACCAGGAACATATCAGCGCCGGCACGAAGCGTCTCTACAGCAGCCTCCTCGATGGAAGCGGCTGCCAGCACCCCGCCCATGTCGAGATCGTCGGTGATAATCAGGCCGCGATAGCCGACCTTCTTGCGTAGAATGTCGCTCATCCATTTCTTCGACAGTGACGCAGGCGTGCGGTCGCCTGTAACTTTGGGATAAGCCGCGTGGGCAACCATGACGAACGGCAACTCACGCTGCAGCTCACGATAGGGAAGCAGGTCTTGGCCCCACAACCGCTTCCAGGGCTTGTCGATCGAAGGCAACTCCTGGTGCGAATCGAGATGGGCCTCTCCCAGTCCGGGAAAATGTTTTCCTGAGCCGCGGATGTTTGCATCTCGCAATCCGTGCAAGAATTCCCGAGCATACGCGATTGTTTTCTTCGGATCGGGCGAAACCGCGCGCGACATTAACACACTCTTCGACGTCTCAAACTGAAGATCGAGCACCGGCGCGAAATCGGTATTGAATCCCAGGGCACGGACTTCCTCGCCGATGATGCGTCCATGCTTGCGGAAGAGTTTCTTCGAACCGGCCGCAGCCACTTCGGCAACCGACGGCACAGGGGCGATCGCATCGCGCAGGCGATCAACCGTGCCACCCTCCATATCCACGCAAAGAAACATCGGAGTCGACACCGTTTTCTTCACTTCGCGCAGCAGCGCATGCGTCTGCACGGCTTCTTCGATGTTGCGCTTGAAGAGGATGACGCCGCTCGGGCACAGCGTGGCCAGCATCAGACGCAACCGCGAGGACAGATTGCTTCCATCAAAGCCCATGATGAGCAACTGGCCAACTTGTTGGCGAAGGTCGAGGCTGGACTTGGCTGGCATGGGGAACAGAAGAGTGTAACGCGTGCGGGGCTGGAATTCAGGTGTGGAGAAAGGTACGGGGTTGCGGCTTATTGCCCTTCCATCCGGGCCAGCCGGCGTTCGTGCGATTCGACAACGGTGGTCAGCTGCGCCAGATGTCCCGCCAGCGTGGCTAACATGGAGTTGACACGCTCGTGGCCTTCGGTAAGACGGTCGATTCGCTCCGTTACCCGGTCGAGTTCCGTTGTCACCTTCGCGAGTTGTGCTGCGGTCTGCCGCTGTGATTCCTGTACTTTGACGATGTCATCGTAAAGGCGCCCTAGTGCTGCCCAGACCTCTTCAAAGTTTTGAAATGCCGCCACGTTTTCCGCCTCCGTAATGGCCCCTGACTGGAAGATACCTCACTGCGGAATGCCTGTCTATTGGAAGCTTCTTCACGGCATACGCTTCTTGTGGCGAAGAATACGCACCCGGACCTCTCACTCCATCTGCTTCTTCAGTTCGTGCAGCAGATTCAGTGCCTCCAGTGGGCTGAGGCGGTTGAGGTCAGTCTCCTTGATGCGCTCCACAATCTTCTGCGAGAGCGGGGTGAAGATGGTCAACTGCATAGGTCCGGGTTCGCCCGCCTCATAATGCGCCAGATGGCTAACTGCGCTCCGTTCCGCACTCTCGTGCTCGGCCAGTACCTCCCGCGCGCGCGTGACCACTTCCGCAGGCAACCCAGCAAGCTTGGCGACCTCGATGCCGTAGCTCTTGTCGGCCGCTCCTTCTTCCACTTTGCGCAGAAAAACGATTCCTCCGCCGCTCTCCTTTACTCCGACATGGAAATTCTTCACCCCGCTCAGCCGGTCAGCCAGTTCAGTCAGCTCGTGATAGTGCGTAGCGAACAACGTCTTAGCACGCGTGTTGGCGTGAATGTACTCGATGGCCGCCCAGGCGATGGCAAGGCCGTCGTAGGTCGCGGTGCCGCGCCCGACTTCGTCGAGAAGAATGAGCGAACGCGGCGTCGCTGTGTTGAGGATGGCCGCCGTCTCGGTCATCTCGACCATGAAGGTCGAGCGGCCACGCGTCAGATTGTCCGCGGCGCCAATGCGGGTGAAGATGCGGTCCACCAAACCGAGTCGCGCCGAGCGCGCAGGCACAAACGAACCCATCTGTGCCATCAGAACGATTAGCGCTGCTTGCCGCAGATAAGTGGACTTACCGCCCATGTTCGGGCCGGTGATGATGAGGATCGAGTGCGTGGTGCCGTTCAGGAAAAGATCGTTGGGGACGAAGCGGTCTGAGCCACCCGTAATCTCCATCTGCTCGATGACGGGATGCCGGCCTTCGACAATCTCGACGTCACTGGTGTCGTCGAGCGCTGGACGGCAATAGTTGCGGTTCGCCCCCAACGCAGCAAACCCCGCGAGCACGTCGATCTCGGCCAGTGCCAGCGCCGTCTGCCGTATGCGCCGCGCCTCGCCGGCGATGGCAGAGCGCAGCTCGGCAAAGAGGCGGCGCTCGATCTCTACCATCTTCTCCTGTGCGTCCAGGACCTTGATTTCGTATTCCTTCAGCTCCGGCGTGGTAAAGCGCTCGGCGTTTACCAGCGTTTGCTTGCGTTGGTAGTCGGCAGGCGCGAGGTGCAGGTTCGCCTTTGAGATTTCCAAGTAATAGCCGAAGACACTGTTGAACTTCACCTTCAGCGAGCCGATGCCGGTGCGCTGGCGCTCGCGCCGCTCAATCTGCGCGATGTACTGCTTGCTGTTGCGGCTAAGGTCGCGTAGTTCGTCGAGTGAGGGATCGACGCCCGCGCGAATCACGCCGCCGTCGGCTAGGGTGAGCGGCGGCTCCTCTTCCAGCGACGAAACAATTCGTGCGTGCAGGTCGCTGAGTTCGTCGCATTGCTCATGCAGCGCCTGCAATCGCTCGGCAGGGAAGTGCGCGACAGCCGCTCGTACGGTTGGCAGCTTGGCCAGCGAACTTGCGAGCGCCAACAGGTCGCGCGGGTTGGCTGTCTCCAGGGTGACGCGACTCAGGAGCCGCTCCAGGTCGAGAATGCCCTCCATAGAGCGCCGCAGTTCTTCTCGTCCCACGAGGTCTTGCACCATCGCCTCGACGGCATCCAGCCGCTGCTTGATTTCGCCGGTATCGATCGAGGGGCGCAGCATCCAGGCGCGAAGCTGGCGCTTGCCCATTGGTGTAACCGTGCAGTCGAGACAACGAAAGAGAGTTGCGCCTTCCCCGGCGCCGGAGAACAGCGGCTCAATCAGTTCCAGGTTGCGAACGGTGACTGCGTCCAGCACCAGGCAGTTCTGCCGCTCGTAGAAGCCGATGCGGTCCACGTGATCGAGTGAGCCGCGTTGCGTAGTGCGAATGTAATGCAAGACGGCGCCCGCGGCCGTTGCCGCCGCCGCACGGTTCGCCAGCCCGAAGCCCTCCAGCGAGAGTACGCCGAAGTGGGTCTCGACCTGCGGTATGGCGTAATCGGGAGAGAACACCCAGTCATCGAGCGCGGTTTCGGCCCAACTCGCATTCTCCAGTGAAACGATGCGCGGAGCCGCTGCGGCCATCGGCGCCGGTGTGCTGGTGCGCGGCTGATCGAACAGCGGCAGCGAGGAAGCGAACAGCACTTCGCGTGGACGCAGCACCAGCAGCTCTTCGCGTACGCGGCGCTCGGCGTCCTCGCCCTGAAATTCAGTGGCTCGAAACTCGCCAGTCGAGAGATCGAGCGCCGCAAATCCGACGGCATTGCCGGCGCGCGCCACGCAGCCGAGAAAGTTATTCTCCTCCGAACCAAGGTGTGAATCGACCGCGGTTCCCGGCGTGAGTACGCGCGTGACCTCGCGTTTGACCAGCTTCTTGGCCACGCGCGGGTCCTCCATTTGCTCGCAGATGGCGACTTTGAATCCCTTGCGGATAAGCTTGGCGATGTAGTTTTCAGCCGAGTGATAGGGCACGCCGCACATGGGCACCGAGACGCCCTTTTCCTTGTTGCGAGAGGTCAGCGTGATTTGCAGTTCGCGCGAGGCGACCACGGCGTCTTCGAAGAAGAGCTCGTAGAAATCGCCCAGCCGGAAAAACACGAGCGCATTGGGATGTTCTTTCTTGACCGCGGCGTATTGCCGCATCAGTGGCGTGGATGGCTCGCTCATTGCGGGAACTGCGCGGATTATAACAGTCGGGAAAGACTCTTTTCGCGGCGCGAAAGCAGGGTTGAGTGTTACACTGCGAGGTTTTTCGAGGGAATTTTTGTATGGCCAGGATCATTGGTTTTGCATGCAGTAAATGCGGCGAGGAATTAGCGCCCCAGGCAGCGCCCACTGTTTGTCCGAAAGACGGTGGCCCGCTTTACGTCCGCTACGACCTTGCTGAAATACGTCGCATAACGACGCGCGACGCGGTCGCCGCCGGGCCGAAGAGCATGTGGCGCTACTCAGCCGTGCTACCCGATGCAGAGCCGGTAACACTCGGGGAGGGATTCACTCCCATGCTGCCCAGCCGGAAGCATCCGAATTTGCTGATCAAGGATGACGGGCTGAATCCTACCGGCTCGTTCAAAGCCCGCGGGATGAGTGCCGCCATCACTATGTGGCGACACGACGGGCTGAAGAAACTGGCGGCACCCTCGGCTGGAAACGCCGGCGGCGCACTGGCCGCTTACGCCGCCGCGGCCGGGATGGAGGCCTACGTCTTCATGCCGAAGGATGTTCCCATCGCCAACCGCCTTGAGGTCGAAGCCAGTGGCGCGCACCTGACTCTGGTGGATGGCCTCATCAGCGACTGTGGCCGCATGGTGGCCGAACGCAAAGAGAGGGAAGGCTGGTTTGATGTCTCGACGCTCAAGGAACCGTTCCGCGTTGAGGGCAAGAAGACGATGGGGTACGAGGTCGCCGAACAACTGGGGTGGACCTTGCCGGACGCGATTCTATATCCCACGGGCGGCGGGGTGGGTTTAATCGGGATGTGGAAGGCGTTTGCGGAGATGGAAGAACTTGGCTGGATTGGTCAGGGGAAGTGGCCAAAGATGATTGCCGTACAATCAGAAGGTTGTGCGCCAATCCCTAAAGCCCTACATGAGGGTAGAGCTGCTTCGGAAATGTGGCCCGATGCGCACACGCTGGCTGCGGGCCTCCGCGTCCCAAAAGCCTACGGCGACTTCATAATTCTCGACATCGTGCGCAAAAGTGGCGGCACCGCCATCGCTGTCAGCGACGACGCCATCATGAGCGGGGTTAAGGAACTGACTTCCAGCGAGGGCATCTTCGCGTGCCCTGAAGGCGGCGCTGCGCTAGCCGCGTACAAGCGCCTGCTTCAGGAAGGATTCCTAAAAACGAGCGATCGAGTTGTGCTGTTTAATACCGGATCGGGATACAAGTATCTCGACGTTTTCGCCCAGTACTGGGGCGTGGCGGCATTCACTGCGTCACGAAAATTACCAGCTTCGCGCAATATCGGCGGCATCATCGGGCCGTATTGACGCAACTAGCAATTGGTCATTGGCAACTGAAGATCGTTCGGATCGTAACTGTGATCAACAGACGAATCGTCTTTTTCGCTTTAATCCTAGTGTCCGCGTGCAGCCTGTTTTGCACGCTGGCCGAAGCCCAGTCCTACCTAGGTCTCGACCGCAATGACTATCCCGGCGACGCTAACATGGCATCGCTGCGCAGGACGTTCGCCTTTACCGGATATTGGCTGAACAACCCTCCCGGTGCGAATCGCAATACATGGGCAGGGAAGCGTAAATCACTTCAGGCGATGGGTTACGGCTTCCTGTTGCTGTTCAACGGTCGGGAATATAAGCAGCTCAAGGCTTCGGGCAATGCGGCTCGCGTGGGTACGAACGACGCAGCAGCGGCGATGCAGGCTGCAAAAGAGGAGGGCTTCCCGCAGAACTCGATCATTTTTCTCGATCAGGAGCAGGGAGGCCGCATGCTGCCGGAGCAGCGCGCCTACATTCATGCCTGGGTGGATGGCGTGGTGCGAAGCGGATACCGAGCGGGGGTCTATTGCTCGGGCATTCCGTTTCGTGAATCTGGCGCTATTTCGGTGGTGACCGCAAACCACATCCGCGATCACGCCGGTGGCCGCGACATCCGCTTCTTCGTCAGCAACGATCAGTGCGGACCTTCGCCGGGATGTGTCTTTTCCCAGCCTCCGCTCAAGCCGTCGGAGAGCGCAGTGGCGTTCGCGGACGCCTGGCAGTTTGCCCAGTCACCGCGCCGGCCGGAAATGACTACGGCATGCCGTCAAACCTACGCGCCGGATGGCAACTGCTATCCGCCCGGGGTGGCGCCAACATCGGGTCTGTATATCGACGTGGATACCGCAACCTCAGCCGATCCCTCGCAAGCGCGAACGAAATGACCTACTTCGCGCTCCGTACAACCTTATTCTGTCCATCGACCAGGACTGCGGTCGCGTGAATCGGCGAATCGGTCAACTCGAAGCCCATGATGATGACCTGTTCGCCCTTCTTGATAAGGTGCGCAGCGGCCCCATTGATACAGACCACGCCTGAGCCCGGCTCCCCCGCGATGATGTAGGTTTCGAGCCTTGCACCGGAGGTGTTGCTCACCACCAGTACCTTCTCGCCAGGTAGCAGTCCAACTCGCTCGATCAACTCCCGGTCAATTGTGATACTTCCTTCGTAACTTAGATCCGCTTCGGTGACGGTCGCCTTGTGGATCTTCGACCGTAACATCCATCTCATTTTCCGTTGTGTCCTTTGCGTTGAATGCAGCGGCGAACCGCCTGCCACTTCGATTACCAGTATATTCCAAGGTCGCGGGCGGGGGGCCCGACGCGCGTCACATACGACACGGTCACACGTCACCGAAGAAATGTATCGACAGATAAAGCCCGGCGCATAGCCGGGCCTTCTTCGAACCAAGCCAACTCACTGTTTCTGAGCTTCGCCCTTCATGGTGGTCCCGCGCAGCTTGTCTTCGTAGCTCATCTTCGCGGTCTTCCCATCGGCGGCAACCGTCATCCTGCCGACGCCGACTACCTTGCCATCGCGTTTGTCGATTTCCTCCAGCGTGTCCTTGCCGTGCATTTTCACCGACACGCTCGTGGTTGCCGGATCGCCCTTGTAGGGAGCGTCTGTCCCATCCAGCTTGGCAGTATAAGACTGGCCGGTCGGAGTGGTCATGGTGATCTGATCGCCATTCACCTTGTACGTCCAGGTGAGCACGGCCGCTGACATGTCCACCTTTTCGGTTCGCCACGAACCGGAGATCATGTTCGCACCCGCCGGCCCCTTATCAACGCGCTTGGCCGTTCCCGTGCCACTCTGCGTTCCTCCAGTCGGCTCACCGGTATCGGTCCAATTCACCGACAAAGTGTTTCCATCAGCAGAAACCGAGTCCTTCTCGGTAAATGCGACCTTGCCACCCCTCTTGTAAGTGATTTCGATGTTATGGTCATCGATGACTTTCACGTTCACAGTGTCGAAACGAGGATCTCCGGTTGATTTCTGGTCCGTGCCGTCGGCTTTGACTCTGATTGGCGGCACACAAGTCTTGCACTCGTACATGCCGTTCTGCAGCAGGTAAGCATCAGGCTTTTTGGGAAATTGCGCCTTGCTCATATCGAATTTCCAGGTGCCGTCGAAAGCGCTTTGCGCTGTTGCCAGCGCTGGGAACAACAGCAATGTCAGCAATGCAACGAAAATCAGCTTTTTCATCAGCTCTCCTCCGTTCGTTTTAGGTTGCGGTCAGGAATTATATCCGAGTCGAACTGGGGAGGGTTTGCAGACTGTGGGAAACGGCTCACGGATTGGGGCAAGCAGCGGCCATCGCCGCCTTGTCAATCGCAATAAGGCAAATATCACATCAACATTCGGCGCACCAGGTCGAGCGCCTGCTGGCTGGCCCAGCGCCGGACGCGCTCGCGGTCGCCGGGGAAGCGCCGTTGCACGACCTCGGGCTTCTGACCGTCAGTTACGGCGACCCACACCAAGCCGACGGGCTTTTCCTCGGTGCCGCCTCCGGGTCCCGCGACACCTGTGACGCCGACGCCGATGTCGGCATTGCATATCTCGCGAATGTTTTCCGCCAGTGCAATCGCAACCTCTTTACTCACGGCACCATGGGCTTCGAGCATCAGTGGCGGAATGTCGGCGAACAGTGTTTTGAGGTCGTTGGAGTAAACCACAGCTCCGCCCAAAAAATACCGTGAACTTCCAGGCACCGACGTAATTCGTTCGGCGATCAAGCCGCCTGTGCACGACTCGGCGACCGCCAACTTGGCATTCCGCATTTGGAGGTAATAGCCGACAATCTCCTCCAGCGATTCTCCCGTGGACGAAAATACGGCGTCGCCCAGTTCGTCCTCTAATTCGCCAGCCAGACGGTCGACTGCGGCCTGGGCTTCTTCCTGGGTTGGGGCGGTACCGCGCAGATGGAATTCAACCTGTCCCTGCCCAGCCAACACGGTGGTCTCGACTCCAGGATGCTTCTTATAGATTGGCGCGGTGCGCGCATCGGCGGCCGATTCAGGCAGCATGGCGGTTTTCAGCACTCGCGTCGCGATTGCGGCTGGCGGAGTCAGCGCGCGCAGCCGCGGCAGGCACTGCTTCTCCCAAAGAGCCTGCAGCTCATGTGGAGGTCCGGGCAGCAGCACCAGAACTCGCGGCTTGCCCTCGAATTCGGTTTCCAGCCACTGTCCCGGTGCGGTCCCTCTGGAGTTCGGGAGCACGACCGCACCCCGCAGCACGTCGGCTTGCTGCGCATTATTGTCCGGCATCTGAAGGCGTCGCTCGGCAAAGCGCTTGTACATCGCGGTGACGATTTCGTGATCGCGCTTCAGCTCCACGCCTAGCGCCGCAGCCACCGATTCACGGGTAAGGTCGTCCTCGGTCGGGCCAAGTCCGCCCATAAAGATGGAGATGTCGGCGCGGCCGATCGCCGTGCGCGCTACCGAAGTGAGGTGCTCGCGGTTGTCTCCTACGATCGTTTTGAAGGCAACACTAATTCCCAACTCGTTGAGGCGGCTGGTCAGGAACAGGGAGTTGGTGTCTTGCCGCGACGGAGTGAGCATCTCCGAGCCGACAGCGATGATTTCCGCGATCACGAATTCAGTCTAGCAGGGAGCAGTTAGCAATTAGCATCTGGTATTTAGAGAGCAGCCCTTTTGTTGCTGTTCGCTAGACACCAAATGCCAAGTGCCAATTACTAGCTCTCGGGCGCCAACCGTCGGCCTTCGATGTCCCATGACAGATGCTGCACGCCGCTGGTGGTGGCGAGCACGGCTGCGCCGCGGGGGGCGAACGCCAGCCCAACCAGATTGTGTCCGGATACCACCAGCGAAGCTTCGCGATTGGGTGTGACCTTCACGATCCCACGGCGGCCATTGAGTGATGCTGCGACGTAGAGATTTCCTTCGACATCCACCGCAAGCCCCTGGGGACGGCCAAGTCCTCGGTAGAAGACGGAAACCTGCCCGTGAGGATCGACCTGGTGAATAGCATCGAAGCTGGAAGTGGTTGGCCCGGTGACGTAAAGGTTCCCATCGTTGCTGAACGCCAGGTGATAGGCCGAGACACTCGGCTCCAGCATGGCAAAGACAAAGATCTGACGATCGCGTCCAATCTTGAAAATCGTTCCGCTGCGATCGCCCACATAGAGATTCCCTGCCGGATCAAACGCGATGCCGGTGGCGATGCCCATGCCCTCGGCATAGGAGCTCATGGTCCCGTTCTGCGCCACGCGGTACACGGTGCCGTCGTAGCGCGAAGACACATACAGGCTGCCCGCCCGGTCCAAAGCGAGACCGGTTGGGTTCATCATCTCGTGAAGGAACGGTTTCACGTTGTAGTTGGTGTCGATGCGGTAGATGGCCACCGGGACTTTCTGTCCGCGCGAACCGGAGAAGGTGACGTAAATATTTCCCTCCGAGTCAACCGCAGGATTCGCAACCGGATGCAGGTTCTCCGCAATGGGTACAGCAACCCGTAGCTCTCCGGGATTGCTCTTCTGGCCGTTCGTGGCCACGACGACTTCGCCCGAAGCCGCGCCTTCCGGCACCTGGGCGACGATGAACTGCTCCGAACTGATGATGACCGAACCGTCCACATCGCCAAAGCGAACCACCGGACGGCGCAATTCAGCGGGCCGTAACCCGCTGCCGGTGATGCGAACCTCGCCTCCCGGCAAGGCGCACGCAGGATCGATGGCCTCGATGTGCGGCTTACCGTTGACGTTCTTTGCGCCGGTCTTTCGATCCATCATTTCCATTCTCGGTCAGCCCGGTCAGCGAACCAACCCAAAGTGCAGCAAAAGCTGAAGCACGATTAGCGCGTATATCCCCGCTCCAAGGTCATCCACTACGATACCCGTTCCTTCGGGAAGCCGTTCAAGGCTGCGCACCGGAGGCGGCTTCACAATGTCGAATACACGAAAAAGTATAAAGCCGGCAAGCAGCGCTTGCCACATGATAGGACACGCGATGAGCGTCACCAGTTGTCCCGCGACTTCGTCAATTACGACGTGAGACGGATCCTTCTTGCCACAGCCGCGTGCTTCCAGCGTCGAGGCCGGAATCCCGACAGCCACCACAACGACGATCAGCAGCAGGATAAACGGAATGCGTGCCGCTGGCGGAAGATGGGATGCCAGAAGCCACCACAGGAACGCTGTGGCCAGCGATCCCCAAGTCCCGGGCCCGGGCCGCAATCGTCCTGCTCCGAAAAATGTGGCGACCAGAGTTGCCCATCTCGGAGCAGGCTGGCTCATCGAACCTGCCTCATTTCTCGCCATGTTGGTCGGGATAGATGGAATCGTCGGTCTCCGGATCGTGCAGCGGGCTGGAGATGACATAGGCGCCACTCGCCCATTTGCCCAAATCAATAACACGGCATCGCCCGCTGCAAAAGGGAAATTCAGCGTCTGTGGCAATCACGGCCTTTCTGCAGGTCGGGCAACGTAAGCTGCGAACGCGCCGCTTCATAAGCAGTTTTCAGTCGTGAATAGCCAGCTGTCAGTTCAAGAAACTGGCATGCCGAACAAAGCTGCTGGCTAACGGATACTAGCTACCAACAACTGTTACACGATTCGCGCCACCAGATCGTAGTCATGCGCTTCGGTGATCTCGCAGCGGTAGAACTGGCCCTCAACCACGTCTTCGTGATCGGCGAAATCGTTTACGTACACCGTGCCGTCAATCTCAGGAGCATGCATTTCTGTTCGGCCCTCCCATAGCAACTCAGTTTCCGCAGACGGTCCTTCCAGCAGTAGATCGAATTGCTGTCCAACCAGGGCCCGTTTTTTCTTGCGACTGATCTGCTTCTGTATGGACATTAGTTTCTTGCGGTGCCGCTCGATCTCGCCCGGCGGAACCTTGTCCTTAAGGTCAAACGCCTTCGCGCCCTCCTCGTCCGAGTATCCGAAGACGCCCAGCCAATCGAACTGCGTCTCGCGCACGAACTGGCAGAGTTGCTCGAAGTCTTGTTCGGTTTCTCCTGGGAAGCCGACGACAAACGACGTCCGCAACGTCAGGCCGGGGATTTGGCGCCGCATCTTCTCGATCGAGCGCAGAAAGATGTCCGCCCCCGCGCCCCGCTTCATGCGCTTCAGCACATTGTGCGAGGCGTGCTGCAACGGCACATCTATGTAGGAGCAAATCTTGTCATGCGCGGCAATAGTCTCCAGCAGCTTGCCGGTGATCTTGTTGGGATAGGCGTAGAGGAAGCGCACCCAACGCAACTCGTCGATCTGCGCCAACCGCTCCAGCAGGAGCGCCAAGCCATCCTTCAAGCCGAAATCTTCGCCATAGCAGGTGGTGTCCTGTCCGATCAGCGTGATCTCGCGCACACCTTGCTGCGCCAGGCGTTGCGCCTCGACGATAACCGACTCAAATCGCCGCGACCGGAACTTGCCGCGCAATTGCGGGATGATGCAGAACGAGCAGGGATGATCGCAGCCTTCGGCGATCTTGATGTAGGCCGAATACTTCGGCGTGGCCAGCAGTCGCGGCGTGTTCTCGTCGTAGAGATAGTTGGGTAGGTCAGCAATGGCGCCGTCCCATGATTCCTTGGAAAAACGGCCGGCCGCTTCGCGAGCATCGCCTTCCGAGCGCCCGTTCAGAATAACAAAAGGCGAGTCCGCAGTCTGCCTTGGCTCAATTCCGGCAGCTTTCAGAATCTGTTCCAGTTCACCCGTACCGACGACGGTGTCCACTTCTGGGATGTTCTTCTGGATCTCCTTACGGTAGCGCTCGACTAGGCAACCGGCAACGATCAGCTTCTGCGCCCGTCCGGCGGTCTTGTGCTGGGCCATTTCCAGGATGGTGTCCACCGACTCCTGTTTTGCCGAATCGATAAACGAGCAGGTATTGACGACGATGATGTCGGCATCCTCGGCACGCGGTGTAATCTGCGCGCCACCCGCCGAAAGCAGGCCCATCATGACCTCGCTGTCCACCAGATTCTTGGGACAGCCCAGGCTCACAAATCCAATTTTCTTGGGTCGGGCAGTGGCAGTTCTCTCGTCAGGAACGAGGTCCCCAAGCGGCGTTGGATCTACGCAGGTCTGGGTGAGAGGAGCGTCCAGCAGGGCTACAGAATCAACTTTGGGCGTCATGCAATCTCTTCATTTTAGCATTGTTTTATGCATGCTCCAGACGCCCACAGGCACAAGGCACTGGCGTTCCGCGCTCCGCACGGCCTCACGAGGAGATGTTATATTGACTAGTCGGGCGCTGGTCCCGCGCAACGCAATCTTGTGAAACCCGCCAGGTCCGGAAGGAAGCAACGGTAGCAGGCCAGTGCGTGTGCAGCGGCCAACTGGCGCCTGGCTTCTTATAGGGATCTTGGCCCCTCGCGTTAGCCATTTTCTTGAACGCAAGCGACCTCTCATCACTTCAACGGCACATAGATCATGGTGGCCAGCATCGTCGCAATCAGTTTTTCGCCATCAGGACGCACAGCAAACGCGTCGGCGGTGCAGACGGCCAGCGTTCTTCCAGCCCGCTTCACCTGGGCACGAGCCACAATTGAGTCACCGGTGGCCGGAGCCAGCAGGTTTACCTTAAACTCCACCGAAAGTACTTCGGAGCCTTCTGGAGCTACCGTCAGGGCCGCGTAGCCGCAAGCCGAATCGAGGGCGGTCGTTACCGCACCCGCATGCAGATAGCCGTGTTGTTGCGTCAGCGTGGCCGCGTAAGGGAAGCGGATTTCCGTGGTCCCGTTGCGCACTGCCGACATCTCTGCGCCCAGCGTCTTCATCATCTCCTGGCGGGCAAAACTCTCACGTACTCGCCGTGCGTAATTTTCCAAGCTGCTCCTCCGCGGTACAAGTTGCTCTTGAAGGTATCCCACATGGCGAATATTTGCGAAGTTCCGCGGCAAAGCGCGCCGTTGTCCAGAGAAACTCTGCGCATAGACTTTCCCACGCATATCGTTGAAAATGAACTCGCATTCATTTCCCCCCTGTTTCCTGGAGAACTCTGTTGTCTAAACCCATCCGCGCTAAGATCAGTGCCTTGGGGACTTACGTCCCGCCTCGCATCCTGTCCAACAAAGATCTCGAGACAATGGTGGAAACCACCGACGAGTGGATCCTGGAACGCACCGGAATTCGCGAACGTCATCTCGTCGACGAGGGCGTCGCGGCTAGCGATCTCGCAGTGGAAGCGGTCAAGACACTGGTGGAGTCGCACCCTCTCGACCTCCAGCAGATTGACGTGATCATCGTCGGCACCGTCACTCCCGACATGATGTACCCCTCCACCGCCTGCCTGGTGCAAAACAAGCTGGGCATCGCGCGCACTTGGGGCTACGACCTTTCAGCGGGATGCTCAGGCTTTCTGTATGCGTTGGATGCTGGCATCCAATTCATCGAGTCGGGTCGACACAAGAAGGTGCTGGTGATCGGCTCCGACGTAAACTCCTCCATGACCGACTACACCGATCGCGCGGTCTGCATTATCTTTGGCGATGGTGCAGGGGCAGTTCTTCTCGAGCCCGCAGAAGAAGGCGAAGACGGCATTATCGACTACGTGGCACAGGTCGAAGGTGTGGGTGGACAGTATCTGAACATGCCCGGCGGCGGGAGTTTGCATCCTGCTTCGCACGACACCGTTGATAAGAAAATGCATTATATTCATCAAGATGGCCAGCAGGTCTTCAAGTATGCGGTAAAGAAAATGTCAGAGATGACGGAGCGGGTTTTGCAGAAGAACGGCCTCACCGGAGCTGACATTGATTGCTTCATTGCCCACCAGGCGAATAAGCGCATCATCAACGCCACCGCCGACCGATTGAAGATGCCAATGGACAAAGTCATCATCAATATCGATCGCTACGGTAACACCACAGCCGGCACTATTCCGCTGGCCATGCAAACCGCGATCGAAGAGGGCAAACTCAAGAAGGGAAGTCTTGTGCTGCTGGCGGCCGTTGGCGCAGGATTCACCTCGGGGGCAACGCTACTGCGCTGGGCGTATTAGCCGCAGTCAAATCTCAGCCGCTAGTGTTCTGCTAAGGGCACAATTGGTGAACCAAGTTCATCCCGCGTTCGTACTAAGAGCTATGCGGCCTCGCCCCCATGGCCCTTCGATGTTCGGCTGGCTACTCGCGTTTGTCGTCGTGCTGCTGCTTATATTTTTTGCGTTAGCTGCGCGTGCAATGCCAGCAGACCCGTCCGGCGATCTAGCGCTGGTTAACGGGAAGGTCTATCCCACACCCCAGGCCGCGCCCATTCTTGACGCCGTCGTTCTCATTCATGATGGCAAGATCGTCGCAGTCGGTAAGGACGATGAGGTCCAAATTCCGAAGGGGGCTTTCATTGTCGAGTGTGCCGGCAGGGTCGTCACCGCCGGCTTTTGGAACAGTCACGTGCACTTCACCGAGGATGCCTGGCGTAACGCCGAGACGGCACCGGCGGCAAAGCTCGAAGAGCACATGCAGGCCATGCTCACCAAGTGGGGCGACACCACGGTCTTCGACATCGGCTCCTTCCCGCAGGACACTCTCGCCCTGCGACGCCGCGTGGACAGCGGAGAAATGGCCGGGCCGAAGATCTACACCACCGCGGGATCTATTTTTCCCAAAGACGGGATTCCGGTCTATCTTCCGCCTCAACTGGCGAGCGCGTTGAAGCAGCAAGAGGCCGCGACTCCGGCGGATGCCACCCGGCTCGCGCAGCAATCTCTGGCAATAGGTGGCGACGGTATCAAGCTGTTCACCGGCTCCATCATAGGACACGGCAAAGTGATGCCGATGCCTGTTGACGTGGTTCGTGCGGCGGTTGAAGTAGCGCACGCAGCCGCGAAGCCGGTCTTCGCACATCCCTCAAACCACGTCGGTACCGACAATGCGCTGGCCGGTGGCGTGGACATCCTGGCGCACACCATTCCTACGGAAGGCGGCTGGACTCGGGACGAACTGCAACAGATGAAGGAGCACCACGTCGCGCTGATTCCTACGCTGTCCCTCTTTCCCGACGAAGTTCGAAAGGACGGTGGCAGTGAAGCGGTGAAAGCCGATAGCCTGAAATCAGCGGTCGCCGAGCTTAAGAGTTACTTCGATAAGGGCGGCACCATTTTGTTTGGCACCGACGTGGGTTACACCCAGCTCTACGACCCCACCAGCGAGTATGAGTACATGGTCCGCGCCGGGATGAACTTCCGTGACATCCTCGCATCGCTCACCACGAATCCCGCGACCTTCTTCAAGGCCGGGAAGACCGGCAAAGTCGTAAAGGGCTATGAGGCCGATCTCGTCGTCCTCGCCGCCGATCCCGCAACCGACGTTCGCAACTTCGCGAAGGTGGAGTACACGATCCGCGAAGGGAAGATCATCTACAAGAAGTAGCCAACAAATAGTTCTCCGCACTCCCGAATCCTTTTCCTGAAACCCGCGCTCTTCCCATATAGAGGGAAAAATGGCCGCAACCATCAGAGTTGAAAGCTTACGCGAGATGTTGAACGCTTCCGCATTGGTGCGGACACTTGATGTCCGTTCCGTTGCCGAGTTCGCAACCGGACACGTCCCAGGCGCAGTGAACATCCCGATGGAACAAGTGGAATCTCGCATGGCGGACCTGCCACAGGGCCCTCTGGTATTGATCTGCGAGGGCGGCAGCCGCGCGGAAATCGTCGCAGGGTGGCTCGGCGGCGGCCGCGATGTGACAGTCCTTGAGGGCGGCACGCGTGCGTGGAGAAATGCCAGCTACCCGCTGATCGCTTGCACACCTTGCCGGTGGACACTTGAACGCCAAGTGCGGCTCATTGCCGGGCTGGTTGTTCTCCTCGGGACGGTGTTTTCAATTCTGATCAACGCGAAGTGGGTCTACCTCGCACTGCTCGTTGGCGCCGGGCTTACCTTTGCTGGATTGACCAATATCTGTGGTATGGCGATCGTCTTGGCGAAGATGCCGTGGAATTCGGCAATGAAGTCCAAAGTGGAATTAGGAAACTCGCCAGGCGCGAATTGCTGCACCTGATGGCAGGCGGCGTGACAAAATCGACGTATGGACTTTGAAGCGCTCGCCAACGAGCATAAGGACGCCGTTTACCGTCAACTGGTTCGCGCCTGCGGAAACCGCGAAGACGCCGAGGATGTGTTAATCGAGGCTTTGCTGAATGCCTATCGCAGCCTCGACGATCTACGGGAATCGAATGCCTTTCGCGCGTGGCTGGCGCAAATTGGGCGGCGCGTGTGCTGGCAGATGAAGAAGCGCGAGGCGCTGTTGCCGGTCATGCAGCTCTCGGCGATGGAAGAAGAAGGGAAGCAACTATCTGCCGGCGGCCCCTCGGTTGAGATGGATGCCGCCAGGAACCAGATGAAGGCGCTCCTGCAACGGGCGATCAGTTCGTTGCCCGACGCGGAACGCCAGGTCTATGAGTTGCGTGACGTGGAAGAGCTCGGCGGAGAAGAGACTGCCGCGAAGCTCAATATTACTTTGGCGGCAATGAAGTCACGGTTGCATCGGGCCCGCGCCAGCATTCGGCGATACATGGATGCCGCGCTGGACTCATCGGCGAACATGGAAAGCTAAGGCGCAATCTTAATTATTTCAGTCAGGAGGCATCATGGAAGTTCTGGTTCAGCACTTGGGAGCGGTTCAATTCGAAATCAAGGCACGGCAGCATACGATTGTTAGCGACCAACCGGCAGAGAACGGCGGCTACGACGAAGGCATGACCCCGCCGGAGTTGCTGCTGGCATCGCTGGGCTCTTGCGTAGCCTACTACGCGGTCGATTACTTCAAGCGCAACAACCTATCTCAGAAGGATATGACGGTTCGTGTCACCGCCGAAAAGGTCAAGGGTCCTTTCCGGCTGGACAATTTCCGGGTCGAAGTTGACGTCCCCGGGGAGCTGGGGGACGTTCACTTGAAGGGTGTTAAGGAAGCAGCACATCGCTGTCTTATCCACAACACCCTGTTGCACCCGCCGCAGATCAGCGTAGAGATTAAAGCAACTGTCGCCGCCTGAAAGGGCCTCCCCCTGCGGGCCTAAGTCGGGGTGGAGAAAGGCTTTCTCCGCCCTATTGTCCCTTATCCCAGCCCCGCAGGCGCGGCCACCAGCGGCGTACGTTTCTGCAATACTCGATATAGTCCGCGCCGAACTTCTTGCGCAACGTCGGCTCTTCATAGAAGACCACAAACAGATGCACCCCGAGGGCAACTGCGGCTACCGCGATAATTAGCGTTGGATTAGCATGTCCGAAGACCACCCAAAGCCCAATCCACCCGACTGCGAAGCCGACGTACATGGGATTTCTCACGTCGCGATAGAATCCCACCACTACCAAGCGCTGCGGCGGAGCAACCGGCGCGGGCGTGCCGCGTCCCGTCCATCCGAAATCCCAAATGCAACGCAGGGCGACGGCAAATCCCAGCACCGACGGGACCGCCGCCAGCCATCGCCAACGCGCTTCGCCCGCGGTTTCCACGCGGAAACCCAGCCACCCGGGAAGCAGCCAGAACCATAAGGCGAAGAACGCCGCGCCCACTACCAGCGACGCCACCGTCGTCAGCCATTGGTTCGCACTGTCCCGCTCGCTTCCCGACTGTTCACCTGCCATCGGCTGTCCTGTCGTGCATTATGCGCCCCACGGCGCCGCGCACATCCTACCGTTAGGACTTTGCGCGTCCCTAGCGCATCTTTGCAGAGGCTAGGCCCAGACCACAACGGAGATCAGGGGAGGGATAAGCGATATCTAGGCCCGAACCTAAAGAATGGACCACAGCCACCCTTAAGGTTGGTGGCGTGGCCATCCGCTAGAAATTGTCCCCGGCTGCCTAGCCCTGAGCCACTTGTGAAAGCGGTTCTCCTGCCGCGTTCTCTCGCACAACCGTGTCTACCATTGGGTAACCGAGCGCCTTCCATTCATAGAAGCCGCCCAGTAGCGGACGCACATGGCGGATGCCATGCTTTCGAAGTTGCAGCGCCGCACGGGCGCTGGTCGCTTCGTTCGGTCAAGTGCAGAACAGCACGATTTCGCCATCGCGAGTGATCTCGCCGTTCCGACTTTCGAGTTCTTCTGGCGAGATCTGGATTGCTCCGGGGAGGGTGCGAGGGTTGCTCAATACATCGAGCGGATGACGCAGGTCAACGATGACGACCTGCTCGCCCGATTCGAGTTTGTGCTTCAGCTCATCGGGAGTGATGCGGTCGCCCTTGACCTGTCTAAGGAAGAGCTCGCGTTGGCGCCAGCGATTCAGGACGTAGGCGACGACGCCGGTGGCAAACAGAATCAGACAATATCCACCGAAGCGCTGTACGTAATGACTGGCGCGATCGAGTTGCTTGCCGAAGATGAAGCCAGCCCCGGTGAAGGCGCTTGTCCATAGCAGGGCGCCGAGGAAATCGAAGAGGAGAAAGCGGTGGAACTCAACGCCCACCATGCCGGATAAAGTCGGCGCCGCCGTGTTGAGGCCGGGCACGAACTTGCAAATAAGCAGCGTTCGCGGTCCGAACCTCGTAAACGTGGATTCAGTACGGCGAACGCAGGAATCAGGCTCAAGTGCAATACGGCAGAGTAGATTCAGCACCACGCCACCGCGGCGCTTGCCGAAGGAGTACCAGAACGTGTCGGCACACAGGGAAGCAAGTGCTGGAACCAGAGCGGCGAACGCGAAGTGCATCCTGCCTTGGGCCGCTAGCGCACCGGCGGCAAGCAGCAAAGGTGCCGCAGGAATGGGCAGGCCGCCCTGCTCGAGCAATACCCAGAAGAAGAGCAGAAGGTAGCCGTATTGGACAACAAATTGGAGGGTCTCAGTCACTCAAAATCTAACGATAACACTGAGCCATGTTGATGCGCTGGCCGCCGAAAAAGTTCCCGGTAAATAGCCTGTTGAGATGACGATGAGGCTGACAGCGGTTTCGTCCTTTGCAACCGTTGTGTTATAACCGCCTGTTTCGGCTTAGTTCGCCGAGGCGATTAGTATCACGGCACTTTTTATAGCCCCGTAGCGCATTTCCTGGGAGGAACGGTTTGGATTTCCAGCTTTCGGACGAACAACTGCAATTGAAGAAGATGGTACGTGACTTCGCGGAGCGCGAGATCGCGCCCAACGTGATGAAGTGGGATGAGCCGGGCGAGTTTCCTCTCGCGACCATCAAGGAACTGGGCAAACTGGGCCTGCTCGGAACCATCTTCCCAACGGAGTACGGCGGCGCCGGCATGGGTTACGTCGAGTACGTGACTGCCGTCGAAGAGCTTTCGCGCGTCGACGGCTCTGTCGGCATCACCGTGGCTGCGCACACGTCGCTGTGCTCGAACCACATTTTCCTGGCGGGCAATGAAGAGCAGAAGCGGAAATATGTTCCCAAATTGGCGACGGGCGAATTCCTTGGCGCCTGGGGACTCACTGAGCCGGGTTCGGGTTCCGATGCCGGCGGCGCCCGTTGCAGCGCTGTTCGCAAGGGGAATAAGTGGGTGCTCAACGGTAATAAGACATTCATCACGAATGGCCACTACGGCGACGTCGCCGTGGTCATTGCCGTCACTGACAAGACGGCACACACGCACGGACTCTCCGCCTTCGTAGTAGAGAAGGGAACCAAGGGCTTTCGCGCCGGCAAGAAGGAGAACAAACTCGGCCTGCGCGCCAGCGACACCTCTGAGCTGATCTTTGAGGACTGCGAACTCCCGGCTGAGAACCTGCTGGGCAAGGAGGGCGACGGCTTCGTTGACGCGATGAAGGTGCTTGACGGTGGGCGCATTTCCATCGCCGCGCTGGGGCTGGGCATGGCGCAAGGCGCATACGAAGCCGCGGTAGAGTACTCGAAGGAGCGCAAGCAGTTTGGCAAGCCGATCAGCGAATTTCAGGCGATTGCTTTCAAGCTCGCTGATCTCGCGACCGAGATCGATGCCGCTCGGCTACTTACTCATCGCGCCGCGGCCATGAAGGACGCGGGGATGAAGACCACGCTTGAATCCTCAATGGCAAAACTCTACACCAGCGAGGTTGCAGTGCGTTGTGCTAATGAATGCGTACAGATTCACGGAGGGTACGGATTCATCAAGGACTATCCCGCCGAGAAGTTCTATCGCGACGTGAAGCTGTGCACCATCGGCGAGGGCACCAGCGAGATCCAGCGGCTGGTCATCGCGCGCCAAATTCTAAAGGACTAGGCTGGTCTGAATGAAAGAGAACCGATCCGAGTGAGTGCGAACGGCCACGTCCAGGCACTTGTCCGCCGAGTTCGTGCTGGCGAAGTGCGTGCGCTCTCGCGCGCCATTTCGACGGTCGAAGATCGGACAAAGGAATCCACCGAGCTGCTGAAGGCGCTATTTCCTTATAGCGGCAACGCTTTACTGCTTGGGCTCACCGGCTCCCCCGGCGCGGGCAAAAGCACGCTGGTGGACCAGGTGGCGCGCGAATACCGCAAGCAGGGTAAGACCATCGGTGTTGTCGCGGTGGATCCGACCAGCCCGTTCAGCGGCGGGGCCATTCTCGGTGACCGCATTCGCATGCAATCGCATCACGCCGACACGGGCATCTACATTCGCAGCATGGCCACGCGGGGTTCTTTGGGCGGTTTGGCCAGCACCACCGCCGACGTGGCGACCGTGCTCGACGCCAGTGGCCGTGATCTGGTCATGATTGAGACGGTCGGCGTCGGACAGGACGAAGTGGACATCGTTCGCCTGGCGGATGTAACCATTGTCGTGCTGGTTCCCGGCATGGGCGACGATGTGCAGACCATCAAGGCCGGCATCATGGAGATTGCCGATATCTTTGTCATCAACAAGAGCGACCGCGATGGCGCCGAGCGCGTGGAGCGTGAGATTCGTGCCATGCAGTCGCTGGCCATGCGCCATGACGATTGGACCCCACCCATCGTGAAGACAGTTGCAAGCGAGGGCACCGGCATTGCGGAGCTATTGGTCGCCATCGAGAAGTATCGCAAGCATCTTCAGCAGAGCGGCCGGGCGCAGGCTCGCCGCATCGAAAACTGGCGTGAACGGATTGCCGAGATGTTGCGTTACGCACTGTTTCAGCGAGTGCTCTCGTACTATCTGAGCGAAGGCGAGGCGAATCGGTACGCGACCGAAGTTGCTGAACATAAGCGCGACCCGTATTCTCTGGTAGAGAAGATTGTTGACGGATTGGGGAAGCCGGAATGAGCTACATTGACCATCTTGGTATCGCAGTAAAATCGTTGGCGCAAGCGAAGAAGTTTTACATGGAACTTGGCTTGGAAGTCATGCCGGAGGAGACCGTCGAGACGGAGAAAGTGCGCCTGGCAATGGTGCCCGTCGGCGAGAGCCGCCTGGAGTTGCTTGAGCCGACGTCGCCCGACTCAACCATTGCGCGCTTCCTGGAGAAGCGCGGTGAAGGATTGCATCACGTCGCGCTACACGTTGCCGACCTCTCCGGCACGGTTGAGCGCCTGAAGGCTGCGGGAACGCGGCTGATCTCGGACGACATCAAGATTGGTGCAGGCGGGCACCTCTATGTGTTCGTCCATCCTTCCAGCTCGGGAGGCGTGCTGCTCGAACTGGTGGAAGACGCTCCCGAAGGCGTCTGACGCAATGGCGCCGTACTTTGCGGGCATGAGCGCGAGGGTTGCGCATGTTGATCGTTGCGGTTGACACTTCGGGTCGGAAGGGAAGCATCGCCGTTTGTCGCGGGGATCTCGAACATTTTGAATTGCTGCAACTCACTTCACTGGAAGGCGGAACGTACTCCGCTCAACTGATGCCCCGAATCGCGGAAGCTCTCCAGCAGAACAAGCTCGACAAGACTCAAGTGGATGCCTTTGTGGTTGTCTCCGGTCCTGGATCGTTTACGGGATTGCGAGTTGGACTGGCGACCGTGAAGGGCCTGTGCGAAGTGCTGCACAAGCCGCTGGCGACAGTGTCGATGCTGGAAGCTGTTGCGCTAGTGCACGGCCGACCCGAACAGACCTCAACTTCCTTGTTAGATGCCGGACGAGGGGAAATTTACGTCGGTGAATATCGGGTATTATCGGCCGGCGACGCCCATGTGGTACAGGAATACATTGCGAAGCTGGACGCGTTTGCCGCCGAAGGGACCAGCAATCGCGGCCACCTGCTCACACCCGACTCGAAAGTTGCGGAAGCGTTAGGAGCGGCAAACATCAACGTGAGCCTGGTTCCGGCTATTCACGCCGACGGAGTTGGCCGCATCGGGATGCGCAAGCTGATTACAGGAGAGAGTACCGATCTTGCGACCATTGACGTCAACTACATTCGCCGTTCCGATGCCGAACTCTTCGCAGCGCCGAAACATTAAAGCTGTGTTAATTCGTCCCGCTACTCACGACGATCTGACTTCCATCCGAGCACTTGAGCAGCAAGCCGAGAGCGCGGCGCACTGGTCCGAGCGCGAATATGGTGCGCTGTTCGCGCCCGACGCTCCCGCACGAATTGCCCTCGTCGCACAGGACGAAGCTGGCTCCGGTGTTGCGCCAATTCACGGTTTCGTAATCGCTCGCTGCACTCTGGATGATTGGGAGATTGAAAATGTAGTTGTGGCACGCGCACAGCGACAACTCGGCGTCGGTACGAACTTGATTCAACACTTGCTGTCGCGGGCTCGAGAAGAGGGAGCCACTTCTGTGCTATTGGAGGTACGGGAGTCGAACCTTGCCGCCCGCAGACTCTATGGAAATGTTGGGTTTAGCGAACAAGGCCGCCGCAAGAAATATTACAGTGAGCCTACAGAGGATGCTATCGTCCTCCAGATTTTCATTGCAGTTTCGTGACAAAGTCTCTTGAACGGGGTTCCGAGGTGTGCTAGCGTTTTAATTCTCATCCTTCCGGAGGTCCACTGAATGGCAGCTCAGGTACGTGATCAGCTTCTGGCAACCAACGATGAATTTCGCAGACTGTCCCAAGAACACTTTGAATATCAACAGCGCCTCGAGAACTTGATTCAGAAAAAGTATCTTTCTGAAGACGAAAAGATCGAGGAAGTGCGTTTGAAGAAGCTGAAGCTCCGCCTGAAGGACCAGATGCAAAGTTTGGAACAGAAGTTCCTGACCGACCACCAGGTCGTTTAGTCGTTCGTTCATCGCCCTTACCCGCGGCAAAGACTCCTGTCTTGGCTGCCGCTCTGGACTTGTACCCCTTCGCATCCATCCATCAATTAGGGCAGCCGCAGTCCAGGTTCTATAATCAAAGCAGCCCATGGTTCGCGACGGGATCTATTACGGACTGGCTTTTATCGCTGTGGCCGTGCTTGTGGGATGGCTGACTTTGCCTATTCTGGCGGTCGTCCCCTTACTGCTGGCCGGGTTTTTCCTGTGGTTCTTTCGCGATCCCGAGCGTGTAATCTCGGCAGCGCAGGGCGCTATTGTTTCTCCGGCGGATGGCAAGGTCACTGACGTATCTACCGTAGAACAGAATGGCGACCGGCGAACTCGCATTAGCATCTTCCTGAATGTCTTCAACGTGCACGTGAATCGATCTCCCATTGCGGGTGTGATAACGGACGTGAAATACAAAACAGGAAAGTTCCGAAATGCCATGAGTACCGTCTCGGCCGGGCTCAACGAGCAGAATATTGTTACTGTGGAAGGGGACGGCGGCACGGTCGTTTTCAAGCAGATTGCAGGGTTATTGGCGCGCCGCATTGTGTTTACCAAGAAGCTCGGTGATCATGTTGCACGCGGCGAGCGTGTCGGGCTCATAAAATTTGGTTCGCGAGTGGACGTGATCTTCGCAGCTGATGCTGAGATGAAGGTGCGCGTGGGCGACAACGTGAAGGGTGGCTCGAGCGTTCTCGCCCTGGTCGAGCCTCGGGTTGTGTTTTCGGGCGTGAGAGATGCCATGGAGGTGCGATGAACGAAAAACTCACGCGTCCTCATGAGCCTTCCACCACTCCGCGGCGGGCGCGGAAGGGATTGTACATTCTGCCTTCCATATTCACGGCCGGCAACATAGCAGCGGGCTATTACGCAATTTCGCAGGCGATCCAGGGCACGGCATCAGACCCGTGGCACTTCGACCAGGCCGCCAAGGCAATTGGTATTGCCATCGTGCTCGACTTCTTTGACGGAGGCATCGCCCGCCTCACTAACACGACGAGCCCATTCGGCGGTGAGCTGGATTCATTGGCTGACGTAATCGCGTTTGGGATTGCTCCAGCGATATTGGCTTGGACGTGGGGATTTCGCATGTTGCCGATTGCCGGAGATCTCGACATCCGCGCGCGGGCTATTCAGCTTGGCGCGATCGCGACCTTTGTTTTCCTCCTGGCAGGGGCGTGCCGGCTGGCGCGGTTCAACATTCAGGTAAACCCGCTGCCGTCGAACCCAGGCCGTCCGGGACGTAAATATTTTGTTGGTATGCCGATCCCTGCTGGCGCCGGAGCCGTTGCCGCAGTGGTCCATCTGGTTCAGGGCGATCCTCTGCAAGTTTGGTGGCTGTCTATCGGGTGGGGCGTGTTCGTCTTCGCTCTTGCTTTTCTTATGGTTAGTACTTGGCGATTCGTGAGTTTCAAGGGGATCAACTTTCGCCAGCCGCAAAACTTTCGCTGGCTCATCGTAATTGGCGCTGTGATCGCGTTAATCTGGTTTTCTTCGCAATATGTACTCTTCGCGCTGGCCTTGGTTTACATCCTTTCCGGCGTACTTGCCCGGCTGTCATTCGTCTTCCGACGTCCTGGTGTGCCGCCCACTTCGCCACAAGACGAGGTTTCCCGCGCCTGATGAAGAATGAACCAATCAAGACCAACAGATCTCGTACTGACGGCGTACACTGGGGCGGAATGTTCCGCGTGGCCATTATCGGCGCCGCCACGCTGAAAGGCCGTGAGCTGAAGGAAGTTCTGAACGACCGCAACTTTCCCGCTCAGGATATCCGTTTGCTGGACGATGACGAATCGCTCGGCCAAATCGAGGCGGTGGGCGAGGAACCCACCTTTATCCAGAGCGTGTTGCCGGAGCATTTGGAAAATGTGGACTTTACGTTCTTCGCTTGCGACGAAAACTTCACACGGACAACCTGGCCCATGGCGCGCAAGGCCGGCAGCGATATCGTCGATCTTTCCTATGCACTGGAGAGTGAGAAAGGTGTTCTGCTGCGTGCCCCGTGGATTGAGCGCGAACTGAACATCCCTCCGAAAGTGGATTTCGCGATTACCCCTGTGACGATCGCGCATCCCGCTACCGTGGTGCTGGCTTTGTTGATGCTCCGCGCGCAAAAGGTAGGCAGTATTACGCGGGCTGTCGCGACCGCCTTCGAGCCGGCTTCCGAGCACGGTAAGCGCGGAATGGACGAACTGCATGAGCAAACCGTCAATCTTCTTTCCTTCCAGCAACTCCCCAAGGGGGTGTTCGATTCACAGGTGGCGTTCAATCTTTTGGACCGCTATGGTCAGCATTCTCTGCCAGCGCTCGACTCGGTGGAAAGCCGTATCCAGGGGCACTTCCGGAGCTTGGTGAACGGCAGGGTGCCCGTGCCTTCCCTGATGCTGCTGCAAGCCCCTATCTTCCACGGGCATGCGTTCTCGCTGTACATTGAACTGGAACAACCCGCGCAGATGGAAGAGGTGACGGCCGCTCTTTCCGGCGAACATGTGGATCTGTTACAGGGAAGCGAAGAGTCGCCGAGCAACGTGAACGCGGCCGGTCAGGAGCAGATTCAGGTGTTTGCGCGTCCCGATTCACAAAATACGAGAGGATTCTGGATTTGGGCTGCCTCCGACAATCTGCGGATTGCCGCACTGACCGCGGCCGAATGTGCGGAAAGCATGATTGCCGCTCGTCCGCGAGGCACGGTGCAGTAATGGCTCGGCGATCCTCTCGTTTGCAGATCGTAGGTTGGTTGACTGCTTTGCTTCTCGTTACCACAAGCTGCGGATACCACACCAGCGCTCACGGCGTTCGTTTGCCGGCGGACATGCACACCATCTACGTACCGGCCTTTGTTAATGCCACCCACACGTACCGCATCGAAGTGCTGCTTACCTCTGACGTGGTAAAGGAACTGCGAAGCCGGACCAATTACCGGATTGTGACCGCCGACGACGGGTCTGCGGACGCTACGCTTTCAGGAACTGTCATCGCCGCGACCGAGGCTCCATTGACTTACAACTCTCAGACGGGTGGCATTTCCTCCTCCGAAGTGTTTGTCACGATGAAGGTCTCTCTGGTCAGTCGTAAAGGAAAAGTCCTGTGGGACAATCCAAACCTTCTTTATCGCGAGCAATATCAGATTGCCAACAACGGTACGACTTTCTTCGAGGAAGAGAGTCCGGCGCTGGAGCGGCTGGGGACAGACTTTGCGCAAACCCTGGTCAGCGACATGCTGGAGGCTTACTAGATGCGCAGCTTCGCGGCGTCCGATCGTTTTGTGGCCGACGTAAAGGCCCACAAAGTGGCTCCAGGGTACGTCTTCGTCGGCGACGAGGCCTTCTTTCGTAAGCGCTGCCGCGAGGCCGTTCTGCAGCACCTGGTGCCTGCCGATGTGCGCGAACTGAGCCTGTACGACATGGACCTTGGCGAGACGGATTTGCGGCAGGTCCTCGACCACGCTCGAACGCCGTCGCTGATGTCTCCGTTCCAGGTGTTCTTCGTTCGCGGAGTAAAGAACCTCTACGGGCGCGGCAAACATGACGAAGAGTTTTCTGCCATAAAGGACTATTTCAGGGATCCCAATCCTGATGCGTTGCTGATTTTCGTGGCCGACCACATCAGCATTCCGGCGGATGCGCGCCGCATGGACCTGACGGACAAAGACCGCTACGAGCGCATCCGCGAGACCCTTGGCGAATACTGTACCGTCCTCGAGTTCGCCCGCGTGGATGAAGGCGACGCGGTGAAGTGGGCGATCGAAACTGCCGGCTCTGAGGATGTCAAGCTGGACAACGATGCCGCGCGTGAGCTGGTGGACTCGCTGGGCGGCGACATGATGATGGTCGCCAATGAACTGGAGAAGCTGGTCCTGTTCGTCGGCGACAAGAAGCGAATTACGCGAGGCGATGTCGAGACCCTCGTGCTCGCAGCCAAGCAGCGGTCGTTTTACGAGTTGACCGACGCCATCTCCGCCCGCGATCGCGCTCGGGCCCTCGCGGTGCTGGATGCCATCCTCAGCACGGGCGATGGCGAAGATGCGGCCATCGGCCACCTGTACATGTTGTCGCGGACCTTCCGGCAGATGCTGGTCATCCTGGAACGCCATGTGCGCGATTCGCGGGCTCTGTGGCAGGCCTTGTGGCATGGCTTCCGGATCCCTCCGTTTGCCGCCGAGGACATCATTCGCCAGTCCCGACGCTACAAGTCACGCCGCGAATTGACCAGCGCCATCCGCCGCGTGGCGCGCGCGGATCTCGCTTTGCGCTCCAATCCTCCCAGCAAGCGTCTCATTCTGGAGAACCTGGTGCTCGACTTGACGGCGGAACCTAAGCTCTACGCCGAGGCAGCCTGGCTGCAGGAAGACCTGCTAGTCTAAGCGATGCCTGGGCCACCATGTTGCGAAGAGTGTTGGAATCAGCAATCAGAGGAATTGTGGACCTCGATGGTTACCTGTGTCGCATCGAATATGACGGACCACTAGAGCCGTCGGCCGCGTTGTTGCGTAGCTTGCATCGGCAACATTTGTTCACGGTTCCGTTCGAAAATCTCGACATTTCCCTCGAAACCCCGATCCGCCTCGAATCGCCACTGCTCTACGAGAAGATTGTCAGGCGTCGCCGCGGCGGCTTCTGTTACGAACTGAATGGTCTGTTTTGCGAACTGCTTACTGGGTTGGGCTTCAAGGTCGTCATGCTCTCAGCGCGCGTGCGCAGCCAGAACGGTGGCCTTGGTCCGGAGTTCGATCATATGCTGCTAAAGGTCGAACTCGAGGTGCCCTGGCTGGCGGACGTGGGCTTCGGGGAGTCGTTTGTGAATCCCATCCCCTTCCGTTCCGGAGGCGCCGACGAAGTAAACGGACGCCGCTATTTCGTGGCGGCCGCCGACGATGAGTGGCAACTCGTGCTCGAGGATGAGCAAGGTCAGGTCCCGCTCTACCGCTTTCGCGATATGCCGCGGCAACTTGCCGACTATGAAGAGATGTGCCGGTTTCACCAGACGTCGCCGGAGTCTCACTTCACCAGAAACTGGATCTGCAGCAAGGCGACACCGAATGGCCGCATTACTTTGGCCAACATGCGACTGATCATCACACGGGATGGAGTGCGGGAACAGAGTGTCCTCACTACCGAAGCCGAGTTGCGCCGCTGTCTGCGCGATCAATTTGGGGTTGAGCTTCCCGAATCGGCGGATTTGGCGGCGCTCAGTGTTTCATCAGCGAAATCCCTGGCTTAGAGGAACTACCATGAGCATTATGGACGAAAAGCGTGCAGAACTTGACCGGTATGAGTTCATGATGGGTGTACCGCGAGGACGCCTCGCCGTCGCGCTCGATGTCCTGACCGATGCGCTCACCATGGTGGGCCAGCATGGCGTCTATTGCCAGAGCGCACGCCAACCCGGCAAACCCGCGATGGACGTCCAGATTGTGATGAAAGGCATCACCGACGCTAAAGAACTGATATCTTCCGTAATGGAAGAGCTGCAAGCCAAAGGAAACATAGCGAACGGCGAATAGCGAGAAGCGAATAGCCTGCTTGATTGTGCTAAACTTCATCCAACCCGAGGGACGAGGATGAAAACAGTTCTACGCAAAATGCTGTTCGTGGACTTGATTAAGGGTCTGAGGGTTACCTTCCGCAATCAGGACCCAAACGAAGCCATCACCGAGCAGTACCCTTTGCAGCGGCCGGAAATCGCCGAGCGTTTCCGCGGCGCGCCTCGGCTCAACAACAATCCCGATACTAACGAAACCCTGTGCATCGCCTGTGATCTGTGCGCCGTGGCTTGTCCGGAAAACCTGATCGTCGTGGGCAGCGAGCGCAACGAAAAGACCCGCCGCAAGGAACTCACCGAATTTACCTACGACTTGAGCCGATGCATGTTCTGCGGCCTCTGCGAGGACGCCTGTCCGGTGGACGCACTGGAGCTGACCCAGGATTTCGAGATGGCCAACTACAGCCGTGAGGGGCTCATCTGGAACCGGGAAACGCTGGAGAAGGGTCCGCAGCCCAACCCCTACCGGCGCTAGCTTTTGACCGCCGGTTGTAACTTCAGCTGGTTCGTAGTACTGTCCTTACATACATACAAAAATATAGGAACTGCGACTGCTCAATAAGTCCTTATCCTCATAGTTCTGTTTCACCCAGCAGCAACGATACGATCACTGCTCTCATGAGCGCAGTCTTATTTTGTCTGCGCCACAGGGAAGACTGCCAGGCCGTGGAAGTGCGAGCCTACGCAGGGTTGTGGGTCCGTCACTTCGATGCACTATCAATCACAACAAGGAGACTACTGATGAACAAGCTAATCCGTGTAATTGCGGTCCTGGTATTTGCCGCGACGTTGTTGCCTGCCCTCTCTTTCGCCCAAGCTGCTCCCGTACGGCCATTCCACGATGGTCCGGTGTGGGACATCACCTTCGTGAAGGCCAAGCCCGGCGTCGCTCTGAACTATATGAATTACCTGGCGACGGAATGGAAGACCGAACAGGAAGCGCTGAAGAAAGCCGGGCTGATCCTGAACTATATGGTCATCCAGACCGAGTCGCACAGTCCGAACGACTTCGACCTCATGCTGATGACGCAATTCAAGGACCTGGCCAGCATGGAAGCCAACCAGGACAAGGCGGAGGCGGTTGCCACCAAGGCGTTAAACAGTAACGACCAGAAAATGATCCAGGGATACCAGGAGCGCGCGAGCTGGCGGGAGATCATCGGCGATCGTCTGGCGCGTGAAATTATTCTGGAGCCGAAGAAGTAACGGAATCCCACAACATTAGACAAAAAAGGCGCGAGTGGATCGCGCCTTTTAACTCCGCTCGTCTTTACGCCGGGTCCGACGTGGGTTCTTTCTCTTTGTCGGCAGGAATTCGATTTCTATGGCGTCAGTCGCGCATTTGAAATCGTAATCGGCCGTGACCAGTACAGCACTTTCGTCAGCCGCCAGAGAGCCGGCAAAGGAGTCGGCATAGGGCAGATTGAATCTCTCGTGAAATAATCCTGCACTCTCGGCACGGCGCCAATCGACATCGAGGATTTCGACGGGGAGGTTTCGGAGTTTTGACGAATAGGACGCGGCCTGGACCTCACCCTTCAGGCGGGCGGTAACGTAATACACCTCGCCCCAATTAACGGCTGATAAGACGAGCCGCGCATCTCCGCCCTGTGCCAGGTTGAGCAACTCCTCAATCCGGGCTGCTCCGGCTTCGTCTTCGACGAAGCGCAGCAGAGAGCTGGCGTCCAGCACGTAACTCTTCATCGCTTGTCTTTGCGGTGCTCGCGTTCCCGCAGGTCGCCGAGACCCGAATTGCGGAAGTAACCGCGAAGGCTGCGGATGTAGGCAGGAGTCAGCGGGCGCAGGATGATCGCATTGCCGTCTCGCTCGACGGTGACCTGGGTCCCAGGCGTCAACCCCAGCTCTTCACGCAGCTGGGCCGGTATGACAATCTGGCCCTTAGTGCTCAAGTGGCTTACGGTTGGTTTCATGTCTTACATCCTATCACAGAGTAAGACCATACAAACAACGGTAGAGACAGAGCGCGGCTGGCGCCCTCAAGGAAAGGACCGCGATCGTTTCTATTCGAAGATCAATATCGCAGCCGCGATCACCGTCGTCCAGCGCTCCCGCTTGTCACCCACGGCGCTCTGCGTGATGTTGGCGGTGCGCACAATCTTATTGGACAGGCGATACACTTCTTTCTTCTCGTCCCACGATTTGTCGGCGTCGAACTCCACGTCCAACGTGGTGGCCAGCATCTCGGCGGCCAACTCTTCGGCGTAGTCCCCGGCGACGTCATCGGTTTCTCCGAAGGAATGGTGCTCGCTCAAGTAGCCGTAGGTGCTGCGGTCGGCAGGGATGGCCACTCCGATTGAGGAAGCCGTCAGCCGGTGCGGCTCGCGAGTAGAGTTCTCCGCCACCACCGCGAACGTAACCTCTCCAGGCGACAAATATTCCAGTCCATCCTTGCGGGAAATGAGCCTGCAATTGGGAGGGAAAATGGACGAAACGCGTACTAGATTCTGGGCAGCAATGCCCGCATCGCGCAGCGCCAACTCAAAAGAGGTAAGCCGTTCCCTGTGTTTCCCCACGCCTTTGGTGAGGAAGATACGCTTAGGAACCATGTCTTTGGCCAATTTACATTCTCCCAAATAGATTGATGTTAACCGAATCGTCAAAAATAACACACGAGCGACAAACCCTAGTGTGAAAACAAGGTTAAAGGACAGAAATTCGCAAATAATGACAACCTGTCAACGTGCGCCGCTTGCGACCGCGGCTACCTGCTTCAACTTTACCGCGATATCAATGAACGCCAACGCCGCCCGGCTGAGCGCCTTGTCCTTGCGGAAGACCAGCGCCAGTTCTCGTGGAATGTTTGCGTCAGCCAGCGTGAGAGCGGCCAACGCCTTGGCTTGCAAATCTTCGGCTACATGAGAGCGCGGGATGAATCCGATTCCCACATCGGCAGCGACGAAACGCTTCAGCAATTCGCTGGAGTCCAGCTCCATCGAGATGATGGGTTTCAGCCTGCGCTCGTGAAACAGCGCCTCCAGCGTATCGCGGGTGCGGCCCACTTTGGGCAGCAGCAGCGGATACTCCACGACCTCTGCAACGCTCGCCTTCTTCTTCACGGCCAGTGAATGATGCGGCGGCGTGATCACGATCAACTCGTCGCGGTGAATCGGCACCACCGTCAGCCGCTTGTCCGGCACCGGCATCGAGACGACGCCGAAGTCGCACGAGTTGTCGATGATGGCTTCCAGAATCTTGTTGTGCTCCAGCCGCTTTACCCCGACGCCAACACTCGGATACTGGCGCTTGAACTCGGCAAACACTTCCGGCAGGATGTGCAGACAGGTGCCTTCGTTGGCCGAAACCACAATCTCGCCGCGCGACACGCGGTGCATCTCCGCCAGAGCGACCAGCATGATGCGGCGCTGCTCCAGGTTTTCCTCGGCATA
>Ga0074046_10000285_pt1 | contig 45416 bp, 44 predicted proteins | sample BogForMeECP23OM3_FD_94441 | JGI IMG/M metagenome (GOLD analysis project Ga0074046, IMG submission 94441) | Bog forest soil microbial communities from Calvert Island, British Columbia, Canada - Bog Forest MetaG ECP23OM3 | ecosystem: Environmental > Terrestrial > Soil > Wetlands ... | reverse complement strand
CAGCGCAACATCCTCGCCGAGGCGGTCCTCGGCCTGCCCAAGGAGCGACGTGAAAACAGTTGATCCAGATGAGTTCGGCGGCCGGGTCGCGCTGGTGACGGCGGCCGCGGGCCAGGGCATCGGGCAGGCGGTGGCGCGGCGGCTGGCGGCCGGCGGCGCGCGCGTGGTGGTGACCGACATCCACCCGGGCCGCACCGAGAAGGTGACCGCGGCGATCGCCGCCGACTATCCGGCGGCCACCGTGGCCGGCTACCCGCTGGACGCCGGCGACCGGGATCAGATCGACGCGGTCGTGAACGCCGTCACCATGTCGCTGGGTCCGGTGCAGATCCTGGTCAACAACGCGGCGGTGAACGTGGTGGGCAGCATCTTCGGCTACGACCCGGCCGACTGGGACCGGGTGGTCCGGGTCAACCTCACCGGCCCGTGGTACCTGTGCCGCCGCACCATGCCGCTGATGCGCGACGCGGGCGGTGGCGTGATCGTGAACGTGGGCAGTTACGCGCCCGACGTCGGCGGCGGCGGCATCGAGGCGCCGTACGCGGCGTCCAAGGGCGGACTGTCCGCGCTTACCCGCGGGCTCGCCCACGAGGGCGGCCCGCACCGGATCCGCGCCGTGTTCCTGTCCATGGGCGTGGTCAAGGGCACCAAGTTCGCCGAAGACAACGCCGAGCTGCTGGCCCGGCTGCCGGGTACCATCGGCCCGCTCGGTGACCTGCCGGGCCCCGCCGACATCGCCGAGGCGGTGGCCTTCCTCGCCTCGGACCGGGCCGCCTTCATCACCGGCGAAGTCCTCAACGTGGCCGCCGGCTCCTACATGCGCAACTAACGCCCTCCGCATCACAGCTGTCGAAGGCGCAGCTCTCGAAGGCACTGCTGCCGAGAACGGCACCGCGTGCCGCTTTCGGCAAGATCGTCCTCAACGAGGTGAGGCTGCCGGCCGGCTTGATCTTCGGCGTCGCGGTTCCGCTGCTGCTCCTGATCATCTTCGGCGAGATTCCTAGCATGCATCAGCCTCAAGCCAGCATGGGGGGTCTCACCCTGTTTCCCGTGCACGTCCCGATCCTCATTTCCATGGCGATCGCGATTCTCGCGCTCATAAGCCTTCCTGCCGCGCTGGTGTCCTATCGTGACCAGGGGATCCTGCGCCGGCTTTCGACTACGCCAGTGCCCCCGTCCTGGGTGCTAGCCGGGCAACTCGTTATCAACTTCTGCATCGCCATGACCTCGCTCCTCATCGTTATCGTCGTGGGCATCGCGGCCTTCGGGCTCGACGTGCCCAATAACCCCGCCGCGCTGGTGCTGTCGATCGTGCTGTCCATCGCCGCGCTGTTCGCCATCGGGTTGTCGATCGCGGCGGCCGCCCGAAGCGGGATCGCCGCCCGCGCCATCGGTGCCGGCGTGTTCTACCCTCTGCTGTTCTTCGCCGGCATGTGGCTGCCGCGAGAAATGATGCCAGGCATCCTCCAGGGCATCAGCAACTTCACCCCGCTCGGGGCGTCGGTGGAAGCGATGCAAGACTCGATGCAAGGCCAGTTCCCGCCCGCGGCGCCGCTACTAGTGCTGGCCGGGTACGCGCTAGTCTTCGGCTTCATCGCCAGGCGCTTCTTCCGCTGGGATTGACATCCTCCCCCGCCTGAAGGCGGGGGATTCCAGCTACCCGCATCCCGTTAAGGAGGCAAGCAGGTGAGGTTCGCGGTTCGCGGTTCACGGGCCGGGCTGCCCCGTCGCCTCCCGCGCAGTCACGGCGTGCCCCGCCGCGATGTTGATGGCCGCGTTCACGTCCGCGGCTGCCCAGCCAGGGCGTTGCGCCGGAGCGGCTTGCCTGACGTGACCGCGGCATCAGGACCGGCTGCCAGCGGGAGCATATTCTCAGTGCTTGGCCCGTCCGCGGCCGCATGCAACGACAACGATGGAGCGTCGCTGCTGTGGAGGCTGTCGCAATATCTCTTCTGGCGTACGCGTCAAGACCCGATCGCGCCGCAGGGGGCCAGGCGCGGTCCTGGCCCGGACCTGAACAGCAACGATGGAGCATTGCTGTCGCTGGGACAGCACCGATGTTCCATCGTTGTCGTTACTGCGGGAGGCAGAGGGCGGATACAGGTTGCGGGGCGGGCGCGTGGGGCTCATGGGGGCATACGGGAAAGCCATGCGGGCGCAGGCCAACGGCCCAAGCACGGTCTGGGTGGAGGCGCGGACTGGTCTGGGACCAGTTGCGCGACAACCTCTGCGGCGGCACCCATGCTCCATCGTTGCGGTAAAGGTGAGAGGGCCGGGCCGAGTCAGGCCGGCCGGGGTTCCCTGGGCAGGCCGAGGATCCGCTCGCCGATGATGTTGCGCTGGATCTGGCTGCTGCCGCCGTAGATCGTCTCGGCCCGGGACAGCAGGAAGGCCCGCGGCAGCGGCTCGAGCGCGTAGCCGTCACCGGTCACGGTCGCCTCCTCGGCGAGCAGTTCGGTGGCCAGCTCGAGCAGCCGCTGGTGCTGGACCGAGGCGTATAGCTTGGCCGTGGCCGCCTGGGCCCCCGGCGTGCGGCCCGCGACCAGCTCGCCGATCGTGCGCAGCGCGGTGACGCGCATCAGCCGCACCGCGATCCAGGCGTCTACCAGCCGGTGGCTGAGCCCGCCCACGCTGGCCCCGGCGCCGGCGCCAGTGCCTACCCGGGCCCGGGCCAGCTCCAGCACGTGTTCCGCCTCCCGCTCGAACCCGAGCTGCTGCGGCATCAGCAGGGTGCCGCGCTCCACGCCCAGCGCCGCCATGGCCACCTTCCAGCCGTCACCCGGGGCGCCGACGACCAGGTCCGCGGAGGTCCGGGCCGAGTCGAAGAACACCTCGCAGAACTCGCCGTCGCCGACCATGTTGGTGATCGGCCGGACCTGGACGCCCGGCTGCCGGGCCGGCACCAGAAGCAAGGAAAGACCGTGGTGCCGCACAGACCCCGACTCGGTCCGGCACAGCACGTACAGCCAGTCCGCCGACGCGCCGAACGTCATCCAGATCTTCTGCCCTTCGATCACCCACTCATCGCCGTCCAGCCTGGCCGACGTGCGCACCGAGGCAAGGTCGGACCCGGCGTCCGGCTCGCTGAAGCCCTGCCCCCAGAACTCCTCGGCGGCCAGGATCTTCGGCAGGAACCTGGCCTTCTGCTCCGGGGTGCCGAACATCAGCAACGTCGGGCCGAACAGGTCCTGCCCCTGCACTCCGAGGCGGTACGGCGCCCGGGCGCGGGCGTAGAGGTACTCGAAGATGATCGCCTGGGAAAGCGTCGCCCCCCGGCCGCCGTACTCCGGCGGCCAGGTGAGCCCGAGCCACCGTCCCGCCGACAGTTCCTTCTCCCAGCGCAGCCGGACGTCCCAGCCCGCCGAGTCGTCCGGCCCGCCCACGCCGCGGTGGGCCGCGAACTCGCCGACCAGGTGCTCGTCCAGCCAGCGCCGAACCTCGCCGGCGAACGCCCGATCCTCCGCCCGTATCTCAATGTCCATCCGGTCAAACCTCCAATCCCAGCCGCGAAGCGAGCAGGTCCCGGTGGTAGGCAGGAGTGCCGAACAGCGCCTCGCCGCTCTTGGCCCGCTTGAAGTACAGGTGGGCGGGATGCTCCCAGGTGAAGCCGATGCCACCGTGCACCTGGATGAGGTCGCCCGCGATCTTCACATGCGCCGCCGAGCAGTACACCTTGGCCAGGCTGGCGGCCAGCGGCACGTCCTCGCTGTCCGCGGCGAGCGCCCACAGCCCGTAATAAGCCGCCGAACGGGCCGCCTCCGCCTCGGTCAGCATGTCCGCGCACATGTGCTTGATGGCCTGGAACGAACCGATCGGCCGCCCGAACTGGACCCGCATCCCGGCGTATTCAGCGGCCATCTCCACGGCCCGGGCCGCACCGCCGACCTGCTCGGCGGCCAGCAGGATGGCGGCGGTATCGAGCACGCGGCGGAGCACCGGCCAGCCGTCCGCCTCGTCCCCGATCAGCCGGGCCGGCGTCCCGGTGAACTCCAGGTGCGCCTGCTTGCGGGTCTGGTCCAGGGTAGGCACGGGCACCCGCCGAAGCCCCGGCGCGGCGCCGTCCACCGCGAACAGGCCGACGCCGGCCGGCGTGCGCGCGCCGACCATGATGAGATCGGCAATGTGGCCATCCAGCACGTGCCGCTTGCCGCCGTCCAGCACCCAGCCGCCGGAATCACGGCGGGCCCGTGTCTGCACGCTCGCCTCGTCCCAGCGGCCGGGCTGCTCCAGCAGGGCCAGCGTGCCGATGGTCGTGCCGGTGGCCAGGCCGGGCAGCAGGTCCTTCCTGGCCGCCTCGTCGGTGCAGCGCAGCAGGGCCTCGGTGGCCAGCGCCACGCTGGAAAGATACGGCGCGCACAGCAGCGCCCGGCCCATTTCCTCGAAGACGATGCCGAGCTCGACGTAGCCGAACCCGGCTCCCTCGTACTCCTCGGGAACGGCCAGGCCAACCAGCCCGAGCTGGTCGCTCAGCTGCCGCCAGACCGCGGGGTCGTAACCGGTCGGGGTCGCCATCAGCGCGCGCACGGCCTCCTCGGCCGACTTGCTGGCCAGGAAGTCGCGCACGGTGGCCCGCAGTTCCAGTTGCTCGTCCGTGCAGAGGAAGTCCATCCGCCCTCCAGGCTCACCAAGTTTCATTACAGTAAAATCATACAACTAGTTATACTATCTAGAAAGAGCGCGGGCGGACCACCGCACGCCTGCCCGGGAAGGGGCCCAGATGACCGACCGTTACACGGATTTCCCCAGCCTGCGCTGCGAGACGCTGGGCTCGGGCGTGCTGCAGATCGTGCTGGACGCGCCGCGGCTGAACGCGGTGGGCGCGCAGATGCACCGGGACCTCGCCGACGTCTGGGCCGCGGTGGACCGCGACGACGACGTCCGGTCGGTCGTCGTCCGGGGCGAGGGTAAGGCGTTCTCGGCCGGGGGCTCCTTCGACATGATCCAGGACATGACCCGGGACGTCGCCGTCCGCGCCCGGGTGCTGCGCGAGGCGCGCGACCTCGTCTACGGGGTGATCAACTGCTCCAAGCCGGTGGTCTCGGCCATCCGCGGCCCGGCGGTCGGGGCCGGCCTGGTGGTCGCGCTGCTGGCGGACGTCTCGGTGGCCGGGCGGTCCGCCAAGATCGTGGACGGCCACACCCGGCTGGGGGTCGCGGCCGGGGATCATGCGGCGATCTGCTGGCCGCTGCTGTGCGGCATGGCCAAGGCCAAGTATTACCTGCTCTCCTGCGCGCCGCTGACCGGCGAGGAGGCGGAGCGGATCGGCCTGGTGTCGCTGTGCGTCGACGACGACGAGGTGACCGAACGGGCCACCTCGATCGCCCGGGACCTGGCCGGCCTGCCGGCCACCGCGGTGCGCTGGACCAAGTACTCGCTGAACAACTGGTACCGCCAGGCTGGCCCGATGTTCGACGCGTCGCTGGGCTATGAGTTCTTCGGCTTCGGCCTGCCCGAGGCCCGCGAGGGCCTGGCCGCCCTGAAGGAGAAACGGCCGCCTGATTTCCGGGCCGTCGAGGATGCGCAGGAAGGATCACGATGACCACTTACCCCGACCAGACCTACCCGCCGCTGCTGGTCCAGGGCCAGACGTGGGAGGAGATGACCGTCGGCAGCGCGTTCCGCACCGCGGCCCGCACCACCACCGAGACCGACCTGATCACGTTCATCACCTGGAGCGGCTTCAACGAGGCGCTGTTCCTGGACGCCTCGCACGCGGCCGCGGGCGGATACACCGGGCGACTGGTTCCCGGCGCCCTGGTCTACTGCCTCGGCGAGGGGCTGGTCATCCAGACCAACGTGATCAACGGGACCGGCCTGGCGTTCATGTCCATGGACCTGACCATCAAGCGGCCCGCCTACGTCGGGGACACCATCCACGTGGTGGTCGAGGTGACGCAGGCGCGCGCGGCGAGCACCGGCCAGCGGGGCGTGGTGACCACTAAGAACAGCGTCCGCAACCAGCGCGGTGAGGACCTGCTGATCTACACCCCGGTCCGGCTGATCCGCGGCCGCGGCTACCAGGCCCCAGGCGAAGCGTCCTAACGGCCAAAACCTTTCTACCGAACGGTCCCGGTTCAGCCGCCACCACAGGCCCACCGCCCCAGCCAGGGGAGCGCCCTAGCCGGCGGTCCCGGGCGGCCCGGCCGGGCCGGCGGCCAGCCCGGCGTGGACGGCGGCCTCGTCCCGGTCGTCGAACCCGGTGATGCTGGTGATCCGGCCGTCGCGCACGGTCAGGACCTGCCAGCGATCCGTCTCGCCCGCCGCGGCGGGCTGGCTGTCCGTGACCTTCAAGCCGACCAGGATCCGGTCCCCCGACACGAGTGTCTCGGTGACACGGGCGCGGATGCCGGTGTCCCGGCCGCGCCGGTACCAGGCCAGCACCTGGTCCCGGTTCTGGCATGGCGGTGCCGGGTCGCCCGGCGGCCCCCAGCGCACCGCGGGGTCCAGGAGATCGGCATAAGCGGCCAGGTCGGCCGCCTCCAGCGCCTGCCTGACCTGCCCGGCCAGGCGCTGGGCGGCATCGCGCGGCTCGGTCACCAGCCACCTCCCACTCGCTCTAATTCACACGATACTGGTGCCACGACTCAGCACCAGCCCGCGCAGGTCCGTCCCGGCTTGACAAGCTAAATTATTTAGCTGATTCTAAGTACATGAAGCGTTCCCGAACGAGCCTGTGGCTGGCCTGGCTGCGAAGGTCCCTGGGGCCTCCGCCCCCGCCGCCCCGTCGTTACTTCTCGGCCCGCCACTGGCCCGCCACCCACGGCCCCGCCCGCCCGGCCAGGCGAATTTCGCCCTCCACGCGGGTAACTGGCCGGCCGCCCCAATCAGTAGCGGCCCGCCCCCGCTGATGACCGTGATCAAGCGGTGGGCGGCGGGGTCGGTGGCGATCCCCACAGACTGCGGGCCGCCGTCGCTGTCGGCGGTCAGCGCGTAGGGGCCGCCGGGCACGGCCAGCTCCGCGGAACCGCCGTCGGTGTTGATCGTCACCGAGTCCGGTGCCGCGGAGAAGGTCATCCGCGCATCGCCGCCGTCCGTGCTGACCGTGGCGTTCGCGGAGGCGATGCCCTGGACAGTCAGGGGCCCGCCGCCGGTGTCCGCGTCGAGCGGGCCCGCCAGGCCGTCCAGCAGCAGCGACCCGCCGCCGGTGCTGACGGTGAGCGGCCCGCTGATCTTCGTGGCGCGCACCGGCCCGTTGCCGGAGTCCACGTTCGCTCCGGCCACCCCGGAGACGGTCACCGAGCCGCCCTCGGTGGATACGGTGACGGTGACGCCCGACGGCACGGTCACCGCGAAGCTGACGTCGCAAGGGGCGTTGGCACACGCGGGGTCGCCCACGCTGAGGCGGCCGCTCGACACCGACTGCGCCACCGCGGGCGGACCTCCGGCCTGCGGGTCGTAGCTGAGGGTTTCCGTGATCTGGACGTGGCGGACGGGTCCGGCCGCCACCTGCACCGGGTCGCCGTAGCTTTGCACGGTCAGGCTGGTGACCGGCTGCGGCACCGTCACCGTCCGGGTCACGGTGCCCTGCGGCTGCACGTGCTCGGCTCGCCCGACTGAGGTGATGAGGAGAATACCGGAGACGACCAGGGCCGCCGTGGTGATCAGGCCGGACAGGCCCCAGAGCCAGCGGCCGCGTGTGGCTACCGCGCGCATGGCAGGTCCACCGTGAGCAGGGTCGGCCCGCCGGGCGGGCTGGCGACCTCGAAGGTCCCGTCGACCGACGCGGCGCGCTTGGCCAGGCCGGCCAGGCCGGTGCCACGGGCCGGGTCGGCGCCGCCCACGCCGTCGTCGCTGACGATGATGTGCAGCCGGTCGTTGGCGTGTTGCACGAACACCTCCGCCTGGCTCGCCTGGGCGTGCTTGGTGATGTTGGTAAGACCCTCGGAGACCACGAAGTAGGCGACCGCCTCGACGGTGGGCGGCGGCCGTCGGGGCACGTCCACGGTCAGCCGGACCGGGATCGGCAGCCGCGCCGCCACGCCGGACAGCGCCGCGTCCAGGCCGCGGTCCTCGAGCACAGCCGGGTGCAGGCCGCGGACCAGGTGGCGAAGCTCGAGGAGGGCGGCCTTGGCCTCCTCGTGGGCCTCGGCGATGACCTGGTGCGCCTGCGCCGCGTCGGGGCGTTCGGCGCGGGCCATGCCCAGCCGCATCGCGAGCGAGACCAGTCGCTGCTGGGTGCCGTCGTGCAGATCCCGCTCCAGACGGCGCCGCTCGGCGTCGGCCGCGTCGACCACCCCGGCCCGGGTCTGGGACAGGTGTGCCACCTGGTGCTCCAGCTCCTCGGCGCGGCTCGGACCCAGCAGCCTGCGGGCGGCCCGGGCATCCAGCTCCCCGACCGCGGCGGTAAGCCACGGCGCGGTCACCAGCAGCACGATCCCGCCGGCGGTCAGGCACGCGTCCACGGGGATGTGGGACAAGGGCGGGAGGTGCCCGGGTGTCGGCGACGACTGGCCGCGCTGGAGCAGGCTCCCCACGGGCAGCCTCGACGCGTAGGCGTAGACCAGCCCGAACAGGATGCCCGCCAGCCACACCCCGATGACGGTGATCGCGCCCACGGCCAGCGCCGGGGCAGCCAGCAGGTGATAACTGAGCTGGCGCCAGGTGGCCCGGGTACGGGCTACCGCGACGATCCCCGGCACGCTCAGCCGGTTCGCTACGACCGGCTGCGGCGGTATCACCACCCCGGCCGTGGCGCGCAGCCGGTGCCGCTGGATTCCGGTGAGCACCGGCACCGCGAGGAACACGACCACGAGGAAGAAAAGAGACCACAGCACCCTCGGCCTGGCCAAGGAGGCCGATACCACGAGGACTGGCGCGGCCAGCTGCACCGGGATGCCCCCGGCCAGGTACAGCGTCTGGCCCCAGGCCCGCGGTGACCACGGGACGCGGTGGTACCGCCGGGCGGGCGCCCCACCATGCAAGACAGAGGTGGCCATGCCCCTCACGCTACGCGCACGGGCGGGGCCGGCCCATCCAGCTGGGTTCACGATCGCAGGTAGAGCTAGCTTCACCCCGGATTCGGGATCCTGGGCCACTGCGTCCGGCCGTCCGGACGTGCCACCTTGGCGTACCAGGCCGGGCTGGTGGGTTCCCGAGCCCACCCGGCCCGGCCGGCCAGTTCCGTCCCCGGAGAGGATCCCCATGAGACAGCAGAGCGCGCCCGCCGCCGGCGGCGACGTGATCCGGCTGGACGGCGTGACCAAGACCTACCAGGCCAGCGCGCCGCCGACACTGGCCGAGGTCAGGACGGCAGCCCGGCGCCGGGTCAGGGGGCGGCCCGCAGGTAGGCAGCACTCGCCCGGTCACAGGGGCACCGGGAGCTCCTGCCCTCACCGTCGTGGGTTTCGCCAACTCGATCACGAACACTGCCGACGGCTGCGTCGCCCCCGGCGAGGTCGCCCGGCTGCAGGCGCCGGGCCCGCCGGCCAGCACCCACTCCGACGGCCCCGTGCCATAACGTGGGATCCGTGACCAGCGAGCCGGGGACGGCGGGCCCGGGCCGCCGCCGGGTGGTAATCGCCGAGGACTCGGTGCTGCTGCTGGCCGGCCTGACCAAGCTGCTCGAGAGCGCCGGGTTCGAGGTCGCGGCCACCGCGGGGGAGGCCTCCGGGCTGCTCGCCGCGGTGGAGCGGGAACGGCCCGACGTAGTGATCGCCGACGTCCGGATGCCGCCCAGCCACACCGACGAGGGCATCCGTGCCGCGCTGGTGATCCGCAGCCAGTGGCCGGACATCGCGATCCTGGTGCTGTCGCAGTACGTGGAGGAGCGGTACGCCGCCGACCTGCTGTCGGCGAACACCCGCGGCGTCGGCTACCTGCTGAAGGACCGGGTGGCCGACGTGGCCGAGTTTCTTGACGCGCTGCGCCGGGTGGCGGCGGGCGGAACCGCGCTGGACCCGGAGGTGGTGGCCCAGCTGCTGGTGCGCCGGGGCGGGGACCCCCTGGACGACCTGACCCAGCGGGAACGTGACGTGCTGGCCATGATGGCGGAGGGCCGCTCCAACGCGGAGATCGGCACGGCCCTGGTGATCACCGACAGCGCGGTGAGCAAGCACATCAACTCGATCTTCGCCAAGCTGGGCCTGTACCCGGGCGACGTCGGTCATAGGCGGGTGCTCGCGGTGCTCCGCTACCTCGGCGCGGGCCCGGCCGCACCAACCACCTGACCGGTGCCACCTTACGGCGCGGCGCGGCCGCCATCGTCAAGCGGTCGAGGAAGTTAACCTCGTATGCTGTTTGCATGAGGAAGCATGCTCGCCGACCCGAGGGGAAAGCGTGAACGCGGTCACCAAAGTTTCGACAGTCCGGGTGCCGAAGGCCGGGGAGATGGTGGCGTCGCAACTCCGCCGCCAGATCGTGCTCGGCGAGCTCAAGGAAGGCGATCAGCTGCCCCCGGAGAGCGTGCTGATGGAGCAGTTCGGCGTCTCGCGGCCCACGCTCCGGGAGGCGTTCCGCATCCTGGAGGCCGAGGGCGCCATCACCGTGCGGCGGGGCGTCCGTGGTGGGGCGCGGGTGCAGGTGCCCGACATCAGCGTGGCCGCCCGCCATGTCGGCCTGCTGCTGCAGTACCGGGGCGCGCTGCTTTCCGACGTCTACGAGGTCCGCGCCGTCCTGGAGCCGGCCGCGGCCCGGTTGGCGGCCAAGCGGCGGACGTCGGCCGATCTCGCCCGGTTGCAGGAGGTGCTGGACCGGCATCGGGAGTCACTCGATGACCCGGCCGCCTCCATCGCCGCCGACGCCGAGTTCCACCGGATGATCGTGGAAATGTCCGGCAACGAGACCCTCCAGATCCTGGTGGGCATGCTGACCAACATCATCCGCGAGGGGGACCGGTCCTACGCCGAGAGCCACGACTGGCAGCACGAGCAGGAACTCGCCAAGATCGCGATCCGCGCGCACACCCGGCTCGTCGAGCTTATCCGCAAGCGCAGCGGCGAGGAAGCCGAGGAACTCTGGCGCAAGCACCTGGCCGAGTCGGCCAAGGTGGTGCTGGGCGACCGCACCACGGCCACGGTGGTGGAACTGCTCTCCTGAGCGGGGCGGCCGCCGGGTCCGGATCGACGTCCTCTCTATTAGTGCATTACTCTAATAGATATTACTAATTATGCGCTGAGGTCTCCGGGGTATCCGCCGCGCGACCGCAGCGCCGAGGGGCGTGAACATGAGCGTGCCGCTGCCCGCCGATCACACCGCGCAGGCCCCGCAGGCCCTGTCGGTCTCGCCGACCCCGTCGGCCCAGAGGGCCCGGTCGGGCAACGGGCGCCCGTTCGGCCAGCGGATCCGGGTGCCGAAGACCGCTGAGCTGGTCGCCGCGGAGCTCCGGCGCAAGATCGTGCGCGGCGAGCTGGCCGAGGGTGATGCGCTGCCGTCCGAGGCGGCCCTGATGGCCGAGTTCGCCGTGTCTCGGCCCACGCTGCGGGAGGCCTTCCGGGTGCTGGAGTCGGAGTCGCTGATCAGCATCCGGCGCGGCGCCCGCGGCGGCGCCCGGGTGCAGCTGCCGAACGGGAACGTGGCGGCCAGCTACGCCGGCCTGGTGCTGGAGTACCGCGGCACCACCTTGCAGGACGTCTATGACGCCCGGACCTTCATCGAGGCACCGTGCGCGGCGCTGCTTGCCCAGCGGCGGACCGAACAGGACCTGACACGCCTGACGGAAGCCGTGGCCCAGGCGAAGGGGCTGATGGATGACCCGCAGGCATTCATCCGCGCCCACATGGAGTTTCACGCGCTCGTGGTGGAGCTGGCCGGCAACCAGACGCTGTCTGTGCTCAACGGCATGGTCCGGCACATCATCGAGCTGGCCAACTGGTCGCATGTGGACCTGGACGCCGGCAGCCCGGACAACGTGCGGGCGAACAAGCGGGGGTTCCGCGCGCACGTCCGGCTGGTCGAGCTGGTGACGGAGCGGCAGGCCGCCGAGGCCGAGGCGCTGTGGCGGCTGCACCTGGCGGAGGCCGAGAACTACCTGCTGTTGAACAAGTCGATGACCACGGTGCTCGATCTCCTCGGCTGACCCAGCGGCTAGCCGGCCGGCCATTAGATGAGTATAATAAGTTATATATATAACACGGTTCCGCGGAGGGCGCATGAGGCTGCAAGGGAAAACAGCAATGGTCACCGGGGCCGGCCGGGGCATCGGCGCGGCGATCGCGGAGGCCCTGGCCGCCGAGGGCGCGGCGATCGCGGTATGTGACCTGGACGGCACGTCGGCCGCCAAGACCGTGGCGGGTCTCGCCGAGCGGCACGGGGTGCGGGCCATCGGCGTGGCGGTGGACATCGCGGACAGCGCGGCGGTCCGGGCCGCGGTCGGCCGGGTAGGCGCTGAGCTGGCACCGCCGGACATCCTGGTCAACAACGCGGGCATCGACGTGATCGAGCCGTTCGTCGACTCGGCCGAAGAAACGTGGGACAAGATCATCGCGGTCAACCTGCGCGGCACCATGACCGTCACCCGCGCCGTGCTGGACGGGATGATCGAGCGGGGCAGCGGGCGGATCATCCACATCGCCTCGGACGCCGGCCGGGTCGGCTCGTCGGGCGAGGTGGTGTACTCGGCCACCAAGGGCGGCGTCATCGCCTTCGGCAAGGCGCTGGCACGGGAGGTGGCCCGGCACGGCATCACGGTCAACAGCGTCTGCCCCGGACCAACCGACACCGCGCTGCTGGACCAGGTGGCCGCCTACAGCCAGAAGCTGTACGACGGGCTGGCCCGCGCCGTCCCGCTGCGCCGGGTCGGCCAGCCCGACGACGTCGCGCCCGCGGTCGCCTTCCTCGCGTCCGAGGCGGCCGCCTACATCACCGGCCAGACGCTGTCGGTCAGCGGCGGCCTGACCATGGCCTGAGGCGGCCCAGATGGAGCCAGCCCAGGTAGAACTCGCCCGGATTGAACCGGCCCAGAATGAACCAGCCCAGAATGAACCAGCACTGCTCACCGAGACGTGCGGTCAGGTGGCCCTGCTCACCCTCAACCGCCCCGACCGGCTCAACGCCATCGGGCGCGACGTGCTCGGCCTGCTGGCGGCTGCGGTCACCGAAGCCGCCGCCGACGAGCGGGTACGGACGCTGGTGATCGCCGGGGCGGGGCGCGCGTTCTGCGCCGGGGCCGACCTCGGCGAGATCGAGGCGCTCCCCGACGCCCGCGCGTTCCGCGGGTTCATCGCCACGATGACCGAGGTCTACCAGCTCATCGCGGACTGTCCGAAGCCGTCGGTGGCGGCGCTGCACGGGGCGGCCTTCGGCGGCGGCCTGGAGCTGGCCCTCGCCTGCGACCTGCGAGTCGCCGAGACCGGTACCAAGCTGGGCGTGCCGGAGATGAAGCTGGGCGTGCTGCCGGGGGCGGGCGGCACGCAGCGGCTGCCCCGGCTGGTCCCCGCGGGCATCGCCAAGCAGATGATCCTCACCGGTGAGCCCATCACCGCGGAACGGGCCTACGACCTCGGCCTGGTCAACGAGCTCGCCGCCCCCGGCGAGACCCGCACGGCGGCGCTCGGCCTCGCGGCCCGGGTGGCGGCTGGCGCCCCGCTGGCCCTGGCCGCCGGCAAGCGCCTGGTCGACCGGGGCCTGGGCATGGAGCTGGCCGCGGCGATCAGCTATGAGGGCGAGTCGGTCTCCATGCTGTTCGGCACGGAGGACCGGGCCGCGGGGCTGACGGCCTTCCGCGCGCGCCGGCCGCCCGTCTTCACCGGGCGCTGACCCGGCCGGGCGGGGCAGATCCGGACCACCGCCCACGTCCTCACAGGTTGCGGATGACCTGCTCGCGAAGGGATGGGCTAAGCTGCTGCAGCAGGAGGCCTCTGAGGTCCGGGTCGGTGCGCAGCAGGGCCGCCACGGTGAGGGGCCTGACGTAGGCAAGCACGTCGGCCGCCCGCTGGCGGGGCATCGCCTTGGTTAGCTGAGCTGAGACCGCGATGGGCAGATCCATGATCACTTTGGCCGCGGCTCTGTCGTCGGTACAGTCGAGAATCTGTATCGCCTCGCCGACCGCCATCGTGATCAAGATCGAGGCGACGGTATCCGGCCTGACGTAGCCTATGGCTCGGCCGACGCCAACCGCCAGGAGCATCAGCATGATGGCCCCCGCCGTGGTCGGGTGGGCGTCCCCGATGCCCTGAAGAAGCTCACCGCAGACATGGGCCGGATAGTCGGCCAGGATCTGTGCGGCATGGTAGGCGGGCATGTCGAGCAGCATCGCCACCCCTGTATCCGTGCCGACGCTCCTGATCACCTCGCTGGCGTCCTCTCTCTCCAGCTTGGCGTGCCGGGCGGGAACCGCGGCTACCGCGTCGCGCGGCCTTGGCGGGGACCAGCCGGGCGGGTCCGGCAGGGCGAGCCGCGGCGGCGCCACCGGGGGTGGTGGCGCCACTTCGCAGAGGATTGACTGGAGGACGCCGGCGAGTTCGTCCGCGTCCGCCCGCTGCGCCGGGTCCTTGCACAGCAGCCGGAGCACTATTTCCGCCAGCCTCCCCTTCCTGGCAGGCCGGGGCGGATCCTCGTGGAGGATCGCCAGCATGGTGACGTCCCAGCTGCGCTCGCCGTTGCGCCGGAACGGCGAGTAGCCCTCTAGGGCGTAGAACAGCGTAACGCCCAGCGACCAGAGGTCGGCGGCAGGTCCGACATCCAGGCCCAGTATCCGCTCCGGGGCGAGGAATTCCGGTGTGCCCACCACGTTGCGCTTGTCGGTGAGCGGCATATCCCCGGCGATCCTGGCGATCCCGAAGTCAACCAGGAAGATCGAGTTGTCGTCGGCAACCAAGATGTTGGCCGGCTTGACGTCCCGGTGCACCACATTGGCCCGGTGCACTGCGCGCAGGCCGCGGAGTACCGGCAGCCCGATGCCGGCGATCACCCATTCGTCCAGCCGATGATCCCGGATGATCGCGTCCAGGGAACGGCCGTTGACGTACTCCATGACGATCCACGGGTCGTTCTCGACGAAGAAGACATCGTGGATGGGGACGATGCCCCGGGTGCCTTACCCGGGCCAATGCCCTTGCCTCTTGCAGCGCACGGCTGCGGGCCACGTCCAGGTCGACGGTACCGTTGTGCTGCACCAGTGCCTTCAACGCCACCGAGCGCCCAAGCAGCAAATCCTCCGCGAGCCATACGCTGCCCATGCCGCCCGCACCAAGCTGGTACACCAGCCGGTAGCGGTCATGCGGAACCCGCTGTTCAGAGGTCATCGCAGCCGTAGCGCAGTTCGATGCCTGTGACCGGCGGCCACTCCATCACCAAGAACAACAGAAGTAGCAGCAGGCTCGGACAACCTGAAATGTTGCGTTGGACTCTGTTCGAGGATCGGGGATCCCGGGCCGCCCGCCGGGAAAGCCGCCAGCAACTTCCCATGTTTCCCCTCCGCACACGGTAATCCGGCCATTTTCAGCGTAGGCTACCAAGCCTGGTGACGGCGAGAGATAATACTGCTGAGTAACCTGCCCTCTATATCCTGATTTAGCGGCGACTTCTGACCAATTTCAAGTCAAGATAATAAAATCCGGCTTTGTGTTACAGCACGTAAACAACGTAAAATTGCGGAGTATGGTTCATAACCAGGCCATTGACTTGACAGATTCAGTGCCGCTCATGTGGCTTGTGGCCAAGCGCCCGGTAGGTAGGCCTTGCGTGGCTAGCGTCGTGGGCTTGCTGGTTTCCATGTGACTGGCGTGGCGGTCGCTGCCAGTGCCGGAATAGGCCACCAGAACCGCCCGTTCCTCGTTGAATTCTCGGTGGCGCTTGGCTTCGTGGGTCTGTCGATTGGGTGAGGCGCAAGACCGGATAGGCTCAGCGCAGGTAGGCTTGGCCGCCGTCGACGGCGATCGTGGTGCCGGTGATGTAGCTGGCCGCGGGCCCGCACAGGAACGCCACCACCGGGCCGATCTCCTCCTCCGGATCGCCGAGGCGGCGCAGCGGGATGCTGGACATGCTGCGCTCGTACTCGGCGGGATTGGCCTGCCGCCAGGCCCGGGCGGCCGGGCTGGTCGCGGCGGGCAGGACGGTGACGACGCGGATGCCGTCCGGGCCCCACTCGGCCGCGGCCACCCGGCTCAGGGTCTGGGTCGCCGCCTTGGCCGCGCCGTAGACCCCGCGGCCGGCGGGCAGCGGGTTCACCGCGGCCGAACTGCCCAGGTTGATGATGACGCCGCCCGCGCGCAGGTACGGATGGCAGGCCTTCATCAGCCGGAACGCCGCCAGCGGCCCGGATTCCCAGCAGGCGGTGAAGGCCTCGTCGGTGACCTCGAGGATCGAGCCGAGCGCGGGGACCTGCGCGTTGTTCACCAGGATGTCCAGGCCGCCCAGTTCGCTGACCGTGTGCGCGACGCAGCGCTCGATGTCGGCCGGCCGGGTCACGTCCGCGACCACGGGCAGCGCCGTGCCGCCGGGTTTTTCGATCTCCGCCGCCACCGCGAGCAGCTTGGCCTCGGTGCGGCCGACCAGCGCCACGGCGGCGCCCTCGGCGGCGAGGGCGAGCGCGATGCCGCGGCCGACTCCCTGGCCGCCGCCAGTGACGATGGCCCGCTTGCCGTCCAGTGTTCCTGCCATGATCTCTCCTGCTCAGGATCGCTGCAGCCGCGTCACCTGGCGCAGCCGCTCGTCGAGTACGCGGCGCCGCTGCGCGGGGGTGACCCGGGTGGTGCCGGCCGGCAGCGCGGCGTCCAGGTTGTCCAGCGCGACGACGCGCGCGGCGGGCCGCTGGTACCGGTCGGCCAGGGCGTCCCGGTGCCTCTCATCCGCCCAGCCTGCCATCCAGTCATCCCTGGTCTCGGCGAGGCGGCCGGCCGGGCGCGGGCGGACCGGAGCGCCGGGGACGGTCGGCGGCAGGAACCGCAGGTGCACCGAGCCCTGCCGATGGCCCAGCGTGTCGAGCCAGTTGGCCACCCCCGGGTCGGCGGGCGCGATCACCGCGCGGAACATCCCGTCCGCATCGATGTGCGCCTGCGCGCGGTTCAGGCTGGTCTGCCGGTTCGCGAAGTCCAGCGTGTTCCACAGGCCGTTCGCGAGCTGGATGCCCCAGTACCCGCCCTGGGGCGCCGGGGTCTCGATGAGCAGGCCCTCGCCGGGCCGCAGGTCCCAGTAGCCGTGATAGATGGCGGGCAGGTCGCTGTCCGGCCTGCTCAGCTGCGGGTCCCACTGGTTGGCGAACTGCGAGATCCCCCTGGCCTGCGCGCCCGCGAAGATACGGACCGTCTCCACCAGCCAGGTGCCCAGCGCCGCCAGTTCCTTGCTCACCCGGTCCGCGGACATCACCGGCCACGGCGCCGCGGGCTCGTTCAGGCACTCGATCCGCATCACCGATGGCTCCGCCGTCGCCCAGTCGCCGAAGAACTCCCGGCTGAGCAGGTAGCTGGTGCCGGGCACGATCTGGAGCCAGTGGCCGTCGCGCTGGCTGGGCCCGAACGTGACCTCGAACCGGCCGGACGCATCCGGCCTTAGGTCCGTCGCGAGCAGCGAGCCTGCCTGCGTCGCGCCGTCGAAGAACTCAAAGCTCATGAACGCGGCGTTGCCGAGTCGGCCGCTGATCCGGTAGGTGACGTCGTCGCGCAGGGAGGCGGTGCGATAGACCGCGTCCGGGTTGCCGGCCCCGTAGTCGAACAGGTGCGTCGGCCACGGCCGGGACAGCACGGGCCGAGCCGGGTCCGCCGAGCCCAGCGTGCGCTCCAGGCCGAAGTACAAGAACTGCAGCAGGCCGCGGAAGGCACTGGCCCGGTCCACCGCCGTCTCGGGGAGCTGGCTCCCGGCGACGAGCAGGCCCGCCTCGGCCAGCTGCTCAAGGAAACCGTCCCAGGCGCTGCCCGTCAGCACGCTGCCGTCGGCTGGATCGGCGGTGAGCAGGTACCGCGCCATGCTGAAGAAGGACCAGTCGATCGTCTGCTGCCCGGCCATGTGGGTCCCTCCGCCGCTATTGACGAAAAGCATAATGATGCTAAATAGTTAAATCAACTGTACTTTAAGGAACGCTAGGCGGCAGAGGAGCGTGACGTCATGGTGCGGAGCGCGACGTTCAGCGCGCAGCCGGACGCGGCGGCCCTACTCGCCCAGGCCACCTTCGAGACTGGGCTGCGCGACTTCGGGGACGGGCAGTTCCGCGGCCCGCTGCAGGCGTTCGTCCGGTTCCTCAACGCCGCTGGCGGGATCGGCGCGGACGACCGGCGGGCGGCGTTCGGCCAGATGGTCCAGGTGCTGGGCTGGCGGCTGCGGCTCGTCGAGGACGGCAAGCGGTACCCGGGCATCGCGGACGAGCGCATCGAGGCACCGCTGATCGTGATCGGGTTCCCGCGGTCCGGCACCACCTTGCTGCATGCGCTGCTGGCCGCGGCCCCGGGCCACCGGGCGCCGCTGTACTGGGAGATCGCCCGCCCGTCCCCGCCTGTTTCGCTAGCCGCTCCCGGGGATCCGCGGATCGCCGAGGGCACCCGCGACGTCGAGCGCTGGCTGGCCGATTACGCCGGTTTCATCGCTCAGCACCCGTATTTCGACGCGGGCGGCGAGACGCCCATGGAATGCGAATCGCTGCTGGTCTACGACTTGCGCAACGCCTACCCGACGATGTTCAGCAAGGTGCCGTACGGGCCGGTGTGGGCGGAGGAAGGCGCCGACCACGAGTACTACGCCTCGCACCGGCGGTTCCTGCAGCACCTGCAGTTCGGCGGCCCGCGCCGGCGTTGGGTGCTGAAGGGCGTGGAGCACCAGTTCCGGTTGTCCGCCCTGCTCACCGCCTATCCCGACGCCAAGCTCGTCTGGCCGCACCGCGATCCCGTCGAGGTGTTCGGCTCCCTGCTGGCGGTCATCAGCATGGTGTTCAAGCACTCCGGCACCCCCGCGCCCGCGGACCGGCGGGCGTTCAGCCTGGCCATGCTCGACCGGTTCGGCCAGCGGGTGGAGAAGGCGCTCGCCGATCCGGCGTCGGACGGTGACTCGGTATGCCACGTCACGTATCCGCAGTTGGTCGCCAATCCGGCCGGGGTGGTCCGGGGCGTGTACGAGCACTTCGCCCTGCCGCTGGACGGGCTCGAGGCTGCCCTGCGGGCCTGGCTGGACGACCCGGGTAACCGCAGCGACCGCTTCGGCAAGTGGACCTACGACCTGGCCGACTACGAGGTCTCCGCCGACGAGGTGAGCGAGCGCTTCGCCGGCTACCGCGAGAGGTTTGGCCTCTGACGGGCTTTCCGCGTGACCGGTTCGGCCCCGCGCGCACGGCCGGGCCGGATGGGATGACTGACGTTCATCAATCCGCACATCCGGCGGACAATATCGGCGAAAAGTGAGGGTACTGCGATGGAACGAACGGCGCGCGGACGGTACGAGACCCATCTTGATGATCCCGAGTTCACCGTCACCGAGGATGGCACGAGGTTCGCCGGTTTCTTCCTCGGCGACGGCGAGGACGACCCCGCGGTGTTCCCGCTGGAGGTATCCGCCGACTACCGCTTTCCGGTCATTTCCACAAGACTCACTACATGTCGATCATTTTGCGGGGCTCGCTCCGGGTGGGCAAGAAGTGGTACGGCCCGGGCGATATAAGAGTCAGCCTGGAAAGAGAGGGACGGACATGACCCCACCGGCCGCTCGCAGGCGGAGCCAGTTCATCGATACCGTGATCGATGATTACGCGGCGGCGCATTCCACCCCGCCCGATGCTGACCAGCTCGAGTTGCAGCGCATCACGCAGGAGAAGACCGGCCGGGCCGCGGGCATGCAGATCGGTGATGACCAGGCGTTGCTGATGGAGATGCTGGTCCGGGCCATGGGAGCGACGCGCGCGGTGGAGATCGGCACATTCACCGGCTATTCGGCGCTGGCCGTGGCGCGGGGCCTGGGTCCCGGCGGGCGCCTGCTGTGCTGCGACGTGAGCCAGGAGTGGACGTCGATCGCCCGCGCCGCGTGGCAGGAGGCCGGGGTCGCGGACCGGATCGAGCTGCGGATCGGCCCGGGTCTGGAGACCCTGCGCTCGCTGCCGCCCGGCGAGCAGTTCGACTTCGCGTTCATCGATGCCGACAAGACGGGCTACGCCCAGTACTACGAAGAGGTGCTGACCCGGCTGCGGCCGGGAGGCCTGATGCTCCTGGACAACATGCTCCAGGGCGGTCACGTCGCGGGCGATCTCACCGGCGACGATGACGTCGCGGCGATCCGATCCCTCAACGACGCGATCGCCGCCGATCCGCGCGTGACAGTGGTTCTGCTGCCCGTCGGGGACGGTGTCAGCTTCGTGCAGAAACTCGGTGAACGGCAGTGAAGCGGACGGTGCTGGGCTACCTCCGGGAGCTCTCCGGCTGGCCGGCCAGCACCGCCCGGACCGCCGCGTAGTCGATCTTCCCGTTGGCCGCCCTGGGCACCTCATCGACGAAGACGACCAGCCTGGGGACCTTGTAGCCGGCCAGCGACCGCCTGGCCGCGGCGATCACGTCGGCGGCGTCCAGGTGCGCATCGGCCGCGGTCACGACGATGGCGGCCACCAGCTGGCCGAAGCGCTCATCGGGGACACCCGCGACCAGGCACTCCTCGACCCCGGCCAGCTCTCCCAGGACCTCCTCCACCTCCGCCGGATAGACTTTCTCGCCGCCCGTGTTGATCACGCTCGTACCCCGGCCGATCAGCGTCACGCTGCCGTCGGCCTCGATCCGGCCCAGGTCTCCGGGCGCGGCGAGCTGCTCGCCGTCGCTGGTGAAAAAGGTGGTGGCGCTGCGCTGCGGGTCCTTGTGGTAGCCCGATGCGGGGGTCGGGCCGGCCAGCAGGCCGACCTCCCCGCGGGGCAGCTCCCGCCGGTCCGGGCCGATCACCCGCAGGCCGCGTGCCGCCTCGAAGTTGGCGGTGAAGGCCGCGTCTCCCTGCCGGACCCGCCGGAAGCCGTAGGTGACCCCTTCGGTTGACCCGCAGAAGTCGAGCAGGGCAGCTTGCGGCACGTGCTCGAGCAGGCGCTGCTTGATACGGGCGCTCCACGCGGTGCCCGCTGAGCAGATGGTCCGCAGCGACGAGGTGTCGTAGCGGCCGGCCGGCGCACCGGCGTCCAGGGCGCGCAGCAGCGGGAGCGCGAACGCGTCGCCGACGATGGCGACGACCTGGGCCCGGACCGCACCGATCGTGGCGAGGAGCTCGCCGGCGTCGAATGACCGGCCCTCGAGCGTAGCCACCTGGCCTCCCGAGGTCAGCGTGGGGAGCGAGGCGAAGGTGAACCCGGTGCTGTGCATGAGCGGCGACGCCGGGATGGCGACCAGGCGATCGCCGTTGCGTGCCTGCTCGGTCGCGTACTCCACGATCCCGAGCTCGGTGCCCGTGCCGAGGAACAGTTCGCGCAGCCTAAGGGAGTTCGCCACGCCGCGGCCGATCGTGTACCGGACGCCCTTAGGCAGGCCGGTGGTACCGCCCGTGTAGGACAAGAAGACATCCTGCTCGCTGCGGCTCACCCGGGGCGCCGGGGCGGACGAGGAGATCAGCTTCTCGTAGCCGCAGGCGCCCGGCAGGGGAGCGGCGGGAGCTGCCTCGCCGACCTCGACGAGCAGGCGAATCCAGGGAAGATCGTGGCGGACCGACGCCACCCGCTCGCGCAGCGCCGAGTCGAAGAACAGCGCCTCGGCCTCGCAGTTCTCCAGCAGCGCCCGCAGCTCGGCGCCGCCGTAGCGGTAGTTCACGTTGGCCGGCACCGCGCGGATCTTGAGGGCGGCGAGGAAAGTCTCAAAGTACTCGGGGCAGTTGTAGAGGTAGCAGGCGACCACGCTGCCCGGGCCGAGGCCGTGGGCCCGGAGCGCGCCGGCCAGGCGGGCCGCTCGCTGCTCGAATTCCCCCCACGCGACCGTCCGTGCCCCGTGGGTGAGGGCCGGGGCGGAAGGGATCTCGTCGGCGATGGCCTCCCACAAGGTGGCGAAATGCAGCGGCTCGCCGTTCGTACGGAATGCTGACGACACGGCTCCCACCCTCACTGACCTGGTCCGGCCGGGCTGGTCCGGCCGAGATAGGAATCCTCGACATCGGAGAGCCGGTCGGCCAGCTCGGCGGGCTCACCGCTGATCTCCACGCGGCCCCGCCGCATCACGTACACACGATCGGCGTAGCGGAGGACCTCAGCGACGTGCTGCTCGACGAGCAGGACAGCCACCCCGCGTTCCCTCGCGGCCCGCCGGACGGCGTCAAGGAGCCGGTCCACTACCATCGGCGCCAGGCCGAGGGAGAGCTCGTCGGCGAGAAGGACCTTCGGGTTCCGGCTGAGGGCCGACCGCCAGCATCTGCTGCTCGCCGCCGGAGAGGTCGCCGGCCTTGACTCGCAGCCGGTCAGCAAGCTCCGGGAACAGGTCCAGGCACCGCTGCCGGTCTGCCCCGGCACCCAGCCGTAGCCGACCGACAGCTTCCTGCCCTCTAGCACTGGCGCGGCCACCTCACTCACACCCGGTCCATCGGGACGCTCGCCGGTTCTTCGCCGCCCGCGGCCCGCGGACGACACCCGGTGGCGTGACGCCCAGGTAGGCCGCCCCGGTCCCAGGCCCAGGATCGCGAACTGGAGCACCTGGCTCATGCCGTGGGCTCCTGATGGCCCCGGACGCGGAGCCATGTGCGCATTCGTGCGCTGACCCCTGCTGCCATGCCTCCGTGTACATCATACTGAGTTGAATTAACTAATGATTTATACGCTAGCCGATCCGATGGGAAGGTGGAAGAGCCAGATGACAATGAGACTTCGGCCTACTGGGCGCTGGATGCGGCAGCAGCTCCAGCTCGACTGCCGCGACCTCGAACGCGCCGATCTAGGTCGGGGTCATCGTTCCCGAGAATACCCAGATCTACAACGCGCCGGACATCGTCGCCGCGATGCGGGCCGCGGCGTACGCCGAGAACAAGGCAGGCGGCCTGGACGGGGGCAAGATAGTCGTGGACTTCTTGCAACGAGGAGGCCAATCCCAACCAGGCCACGGCCTGCGCCTGCCAGTTGGTCTCCGATGGCGTGATCGCCACCGACTACACACTGAGCGTCTCGGGTCAGGGACCCAGATCGACGCCATCTTGCAGTCCGCCGGCATCCTGCAGCTCATCGCGATCGCTGCGTGGAGACCCCGCCCTTCAGGGCGGGGAGGACACGCCGCTTCACTTCCCCGGAAATGTCAGTAGTGTCCGATAGTGTGTTCGCATGTCCCGGTACCGGCTGCTCCCCACGCCCGCCCAGGAAGCGGTGCTGCGGGACCACTGCGCGCACGCCCGGTACGTATGGAACCTCGCCGTCGAGCAGCACTCCCACTGGCACCCCGGCCGCAGGAACGCGCCGGGCTACCGGGAGCAGTGCCGGCAGCTCACCCAGGCCCGGGCCGAATACCCGTGGCTGGCCGTCGGCTCCCAGACGGTCCAGCAGCAGGCCCTGCGCGACTTCGCCCAGGCGATGGCCGCGTTCTTCGATCCGGAGAACCCGGCCGGGCGGCCGTCCTGGCGCAAGGCCGGGCGGGATGAGGGATTCCGCACCGTCGGGCGCGGCAGCCAGTGGGACGTGCGCCGGGTGTCCCGTAAGGCCGGCAGAAGGCCGGGCTGAACCGGGGCATCTTGGGGTCCGGGTGGGGGCTGCTGGTGCGCCGGCTGGAGGACAAGGCCCCGGGCCGGGTGGAGAAGGTCAGACCCGCGTTGACGAGCCAGCGGTGCTCGGCGTGCGGGCAGGTGGACCGGGACTCGCGTGAGAGTCAAGCCGTCTTCCGGTGTACTGCCTGCGGTTTCGCCGGCCACGCGGATGTGAACGCGGCGAAGAACATCGCGGCGGGGCACGCCGTGACTGCGCGGGGAGGCGACGGGGTTACCCGGCCCGTGAACCGTGAACCTCAACTGCTGCTCCAATCGGCGTAGTAGCTGGAATCCCCACCTTCAGGCAGGGGAGGATGTCAAGGAGGGTGCCATCACGCTCCAAGTGGTCGGCAGCGCCACGATCCCGTTCACCGTGGCGCACTACGCGCCGTTCGTCGCCGACTTCGACGCCGCGAAGGCCGACGTCGTGCTGTTCAGCATGGCCGAGAACCAGGCCGAGGCGCTGATCACGACGGCCCGCTCGCAGGGGAGCCACGTCACCTTCGTGACCAACCAGGAAGAGGTCGGACCCTCGGCGCTGGCCACCCTGGGCTCTAAGGCCACCGGCCTGCTGGTGTGCTCGGGGACGCCGCCGCTTACCTCCGGCACGCAGGTACCCGGCGTGCAGACCTACCTCAGCCAGGTGAACGCCTACCACGCCGCCACCAACGACGCCGCGGCGAACCCCGCCACGATGCGCAACAACGCCATGGTGGCCTGGGTAGGCATGCAGGCGATATTCGCCATGGGCAAGAACATCCCGGACCTTACGGCCAGCAGCCTGAGGCAGGCGTTGAACAACGTCAAGGACCTGAAGCTGCCGATCGTGCCGCCTTGGACGCCCTCGGCGAAGGGCATCGCCGGCTTCACGGCCATCTCTGATCCGTGGAGCAACCAGATGATTGACCAGGACGGGCAGCTGCAGCTGATGGGGCCGAAGCCCGTCAACGAGACCCCGCTGCTGAAGTAAGTCCCGGCGCCGCGCCCGCCGGCCGGTCAGGGCCCCGCGTGGGGCCCTGACCGGCCGGCCGCGGCTGCCCCCGGCGACCACCGCCGTCTTCCCGGATAGGCCCAGGTTCATCCACGTCCTCCATCGGTCGCCGATCGCAAGCTGGCCACACGGACGTCATCTGACTGTAGACAGCAAGGTTGGTTAGATGATAACAATTAGGTAGACAATTTAGCTACCTACTGGTGATCCGGGTCACGCCCTGCTTACCGTCCACTCATCTTCTGTGTGATTCCGGCGACGCCGGCGCTGCGGGACGCGGTGCCGGGGCCGGCCGGTCACCGTCCAGTCCCGGCCCGAATCTTGGGGGTTCGAACCAGTAATGAACAAGACACGCAGAACCGCTCTGTGGCGGGCATCCGCGCTGAGCATCGCGGTCGCGGCTCTCGCCACGGCCTGCAGCAGCACCAGCAGCAGTAGCAGCAGCAGCGGGACAAGTACCAGCTCGAGCGCGTCCAGCTCCGGCTCCGCCGTCGCCGCGTCCGGGTCGGACCTGCTGATCGGCACGATCGGCAACTTCTCCGGCCCGTCCGCCCAGCCGGAGCACCTGGCCGGGCTGCAGGCCTGGGTCGATTCGGTCAACGCCAGCGGCGGCATCAAGGGCCGCCAGGTCAAGCTGATCGTCGAAGACGACCAGGGCGACGCGACCAAGTCCCAGGCGGACATCCGCCAGCTCGTCCAGGTGGACCACGTGCTCGCCGTCGTCAGCCCGGAGGCCTCCGGCACCGAAAGCGGCTGGGCCTCCTACGTCCAGCAGCAGCACGTGGCCGTGGTCGGCGGCGAGGACGACACCCCGGTGTGGTTCACCAACCCGTCGTTCTTCCCGTCCAGCTCCACGGTCCTCACCTCGCTGGAGATGCAGGCGTACGCCGTGAAGGCGGCGGGCAAGAACTCGTTCGGCGCGGTGTACTGCGCCGAGATCGCCGCCTGCAAGCAGGTCCTGCCCGCGCTGCAGGGCTATGCGAAGGCATTCCAGCTCGACATGTCCACCAGCGCGGCGATCGCCGTGTCGGCACCGAGCTATACCGCCCAGTGCCTGGCCGTGAAGCAGGCTGGAGCGCAAGCCCTGATCATCGACGCATCCTATGCGGCCGGCTCGCGATTTGCGCCGGCCTGCGCCCAGCAGGGTTACAGCCCGGTGTACGTGATCCCGTCCGGGGCGTTCGACAACCGCTACCTCCAGCTGAGCCAGGTCAATGGCGCGTACGTGCCCACAACCAACGCGCTCTGGTTCGCCAGCACCTCCCCGGTGGACCAGTTCAAGCAGGCGATGGCCAAGTACCAGCCGAGTACTGCGGCGGGCCCGAACGCGATGTCCGGCTGGACCGGCGGCGTCCTGTTCGGCGCGGCGGCCGCGAACCTGCCCGCCACGCCGACCGCGGCGGACATGTTCACCGCGCTGTATGCGCTGCCGAAGAACGACACGCTGAACGGCCTGACGCCGCCGCTGAACTTCCACTCCGGCGCTCCGGCCTCCCAGGTGAACTGCTTCTTCCTAGCCCAGATCGAGAGCGGCAAGCTGACCGCCCCCAAGGGTACGGCCGCGATCTGCCCGTCAGCCTGATCCCTCCTGATCCCGGGGCGTCCGCGCAAGCCGGGCGCCCCGGGAACCTGACGACCTACTGAGCGAGAGATGACCAGATGAATGCCCTGCTCCCGTTCGTGATCCTCGGCATCACCGCCGGATCCGTCTACGGCCTGACCGGAACCGGCCTGGTACTCACCTACAAGACGTCTGGCATCTTCAACTTCGCCCAGGGCGCGGTGGCCACGACCGGCGCTTACGTCTTCTACATCCTGCATGACGACGTCCTGCACCTGCCCGCCATACCCACCGCGCTGATCTGCGTATTCGTGGTCGGCCCGGTGCTCGGCCTGGGCATGGAGGCGATGGCGCGCCGGCTGGCGGACGCGTCCGCGACCATGAAGGTCGTCGCCACGGTCGGCCTGGTCCTGGTGGTCCAGGGCTTCTTCTCGGCCACGTTCGGCACGCTGGCGCGCACCTTCCCGGCCTGGCTGCCGCAGCGCACGTTCCACATTGGCGGCGTGTTCATCGGCGAAGACCAGATGATCATTACCGGCATCGCGCTGGCCGCGACCGTGGCCCTGTTCTCGTTCTTCCGGCTAACCCGGCTCGGCCTGGCCATGCGGGGCGTGGTCGACAACCCCGAACTGCTCGACCTGGGCGGCACCAGCCCGGCCGCGGTGCGGCGGTGGTCCTGGATCATCGGTTCCAGCTTCGCCGTCCTGGCGGGGGTCTTGCTGGCGCCGAGCCTGAACCTGGACGCCACCGTGCTCACCCTGCTGGTCGTCCAGGCGTTCGGCGCCGCGGCGATCGGGCGGTTCTCCAGCCTGCCGCTTACCTATGTCGGCGGCCTGGTGATCGGGATCATCGCTTCAGTGGCGACCAAGTACGTGGTCACGGGCAGCGCCGCGCTGGCCGGGTTGCCCGCCAGTATCCCGTTCATCGTGCTCTTCCTAGTGCTGATCTTCACGCCGCGGTCCAAGCTGGCCGACCGGCGGGTGTCCCGCCCCCGGCCCGCGCCCGTATATGCCGCGCCCGCCCGGGTGCAGCTGGTCGGCGCCGTCGTGCTGGCCGTCGTCCTGCTGGCCGTCCCGCACCTGGTCAACGCCGGCCAGCTGCCTTACTGGTCGGACGGGCTCAGCCAGGTCGTCCTGTTCTTGTCGCTGGGCCTGCTGGTCCGGACGTCGGGACAGGTATCGCTGTGCCAGGCCGCGTTCGCGGCCATCGGCGCCACGACGATGGGGCACCTGACGGCCGGCTTCGGACTCCCCTGGGGTGCCGCGCTGCTGCTGGCCGGCCTGGCGGCGGTGCCGATCGGCGCCTTCATCGCGATTCCCGCCATCCGCCTGCCCGGGGTCTTCCTGGCCCTGGCCACGTTCGGGTTCGGCATCACGATGCAGCAGATGGGCTATCCGCTGTGGATCATGTTCGGCTCAAGCTCGCTGGGGCAGGCGGTGAACCGGCCGTCGTTCGCCTCGGGCGACATCGCCTACTACTACCTGGTGCTCGTCTTCGCGGTGATCGCGGGCCTGCTGGTGATGTGGCTGGTGCGCAGCAGGCTCGGCCGGCTGCTCCGGGGTATGGCCGACTCGCCGGTCGCCCTGGCCACGCACGGCACGAGCGTGGTGGTCACCCGGGTACTCGTCTTCTGCATCGCGGCGTTCCTGGCCGCTGTCTCCGGCGCCTTGTTCGGCGGCGTGGTGCACTCCGTCACCAGCTCGGACTTCACCGCGTTCAGCTCACTGACCCTGCTCGCCCTGCTGGTCATCATGCCGGGCCGGGAACCCTGGTACGCGTTCGCCGCCGGGTTCTCGCTCGTGGTCCTCCCGTCCTGGATTTCCACCGGAGGGACCGTGGGGGACTGGCTGAACGTGCTGTTCGGCGCGGCCGCGGTCCAGGTGGCCATCGGCCTGGCGCCGCGCAACGAGCGGCTGCACCGCTTCCTCGACCGGATCGGCGGCCGCCGCCCGGCGCCGGCCACGACCGGCCCGTCCCCAGAAGCCCCAGAGCCTTCAGAAACCCCAGAAACCCTAGAATCACCGCAAGCCCCGGGAGCCCCAGTTCCGGCCATCCCCGCCTCGGCCGTGGCGGTCCAGGCGGCCGCCAACGGGTCGGGCCGCGCGGTGCCCCGACGGTCCCGGTCCGGCCGGCACCATCCATCGGCGGCGGCCGGCCTCGACCTGGCGCACGTCACGGTGCGGTACGGAGGGCACGTCGCGGTCAACGACGTCAGCCTGACCGCTCCCGTCGGCCGGATCACCGGCCTGATCGGACCGAACGGAGCCGGCAAGACCACTTTGTTCAACGTGGCCTCCGGCCTCGTCCGGCCGGCGGTCGGCACGGCGCGGCTACACGACGCGGATATGTCCGGGCTGGATCCGGCGGCCCGGGCCCGGCAGGGACTCGGCCGGACCTTCCAGAAGATGGAACTGTTCGACTCGCTGACCACACGGGAGAACGTGTCCCTCGGCCGGGAGGCCGGGCAGGCTGGCCGACGGCCCTGGCGGCACGTCGCCGAGACCAGGCGAGACCGGCAGAGCCGCGACGCGGCCACCGAGCAGGCGATGGCGCTGGCCGGGATCACCGATCTGGCCGATCGCCCGGTGGCGGCGCTGTCCACCGGGCAGCGGCGGCTGGCCGAACTGGCCCGCTGCCTGGCCGGCGAGTTCGATGTGCTGCTGCTCGACGAGCCGTCCTCCGGCCTGGACCGGGCGGAGACCGAGCGGTTCGGTGCGGTCCTTACCCGGGTCGTCGCGGAGCGGGAAGTCGGCATCCTGCTGGTGGAGCACGACATGGCCCTGGTCATGAACATCTGCGACTACGTTCACGTGCTCGACTTCGGGACGAAGATCTTCGAGGGCACTACGGCGGACGTGAGTTCGGCCGACACGGTCCGGGCCGCCTACCTCGGCACCGAGCCGGTCGGCCAGCAGCAACCGAAGATGGCGAGGTAGAAACCAATGCTCGAACTACGCGGGATCGAGGCCGGCTACGGCGAGCACACCGTGCTCCGCGACGTCTCGCTGACCGTCCAGCCGGGCACGGTGGTAGCCGTGCTCGGGCCGAACGGGGCCGGCAAGACCACCTTGCTCCGCGTTGCGTCCGGCCTGCTCCGACCCTCGGCCGGGACAGTGCTGCTGGGCGGCGAGGACGTCACGCGGGCCCGGCCGTACGCCCGCGCCCGGCGCGGGCTGTGCCACATCCCCGAGGGCCGCGGCATCTACCCGACACTGACCGTGCGGGAGAACCTAGCGCTGCACACGCGCCAGGGCGACGAGGCCACCGCGCTGGACCGGGCGGTTTCGGCGTTCCCGGCCCTCGGCGGCAAGCTGCGCCAGCCCGCCGGGCAGCTGTCCGGCGGGCAGCAGCAGATGCTGTCGCTGGCCCGCGCCTACCTGGCCGATCCGAAGGTGGTCATCGTGGACGAGGCCTCCATGGGCCTAGCGCCGGTGGTCGTGGACAAGATCTTCGAGTTCCTCGGCCAGATCGCCGCGTCCGGCACCGCGCTGCTCATCGTGGAGCAGTACGTCAACCGGGCCCTGGCCCTGGCCGACCAGGTGTACTTGCTGAACAAGGGCAGCGTGGTGTTCACCGGCCCGCCGGCCGGCCTCGGCGACGATCTTTTCGCGCACTACCTGGGCACCGCCGCGGGCGCGCACTGAACCGATCTCGCCGGGGCCGATCTGCAAGGGCCGACCTCAGCCCTGCCTACTCAGCGCTGCTGCAGTTCGGTGGCGGTCATCCGGGCGCCCGGGGTGAGCACGCCAGTGATCTTCTCGGGGTCGAAGTCGTCAGCAAGCGGGCGGAACGCCGGCGGACGCTTCTGCACGAAGCTGTCCACGCCCTCGGCGAAGTCCGCGCCGCTGTTCAGCACTTCCATCACCGCGTACGAGCGGCGGCTGGCCTCCTCGAACGAGGCGTCGAGGTCGGCGAGCACCTGGTGACGGATGGCGGCCATGGCGGCCGGAGAGCAGTTTCGCGCCAGGTCCCGGGCGTACTCCCGGGCCGCGGGCAGCACCTCGCCGGGCTCGAGCACCCGGTTCACCAGCCCGAGTTCCTTCGCCTCGTCGGCTTCGAAAACCCGGCTGGACAGCAGCAGGTCAAGTGCATGGCCCACGCCGACATAGCGGGGCAGGACCCAGGACATGCCGTACTCGGCACCGAGCCCGCGGCGGGCGAAGGCGGTGGAGAACCTGGCTCCCCGCGCCGCGAACCGAACGTCGCACATCAGCGCCTGGGTCAGCCCGATCCCGGCGCATGCGCCGTTGATCGCCGCGATCAGCGGCTTGCGGAACAGTCGTGGCGCGTACTGCGGGCGGCGCGCCGATATGTTCACCGGCCGGCCGGCCACCTCCGCCAGCCTGCTCATGTCCATGCCCGGGCAGAACGATGTCCCGGCCCCGGTCAGGACCGCGACCCGCACCGCCGGATCGGCGTCGGCCGCCTCCAGCAGGTCGAAGTACCGGTTCTCCATCGGCGCGGTCCACGCGTTGCGGCGCTCGGGCCGGTTCAGCGTGAACGTTGCGACGCCGTCCTCATCGACCTCGGTGAGCACCAGGTCCTCGTCGTCTGCCATCGGGCGACCTCCGTGTCAGGTTCTATTGGTTTATATTATCTTATTGAGTTATCTTATTATAGCCACTTGAGTCCAGCGCAGCTAGGAGTGTGATGGGCAGCCAGCCGACCAACGCAGCCGTGGTGGCCGGGGAAGACGCGGTGCTGACAGGCCTGCGCCGCGGGCTCGGCCGGGACGGAATCCTCATTCCCGCCCACCAGACCCTCGATGTCGACGTCCCCGAGGCCACGGCCGGGTCCGCAGTGGTCCGCGTGCCGCGGTCACCGCACTTGACGACGTCCGACGGCGGTCTGCTTCCCGGTGCGTTCGCGGTGCTGGCCGACCTTTGTCCGGGCGGGCTTGCGCGGCGGCCGGGCCGCGGCCGACCCGACGGGGATGTCGGCGGTGAGCGTGGCGAGCTCCGCGCAGGTCCGCGCGGTTAGCGCCTCGCCCGCCCGAACGTCAAATTCGTCCTTGGTCAGCCGCTCCTGCACAAACGCGGCCTTGAGCACCTCGATCGCCTGCTCGCGCTCGGCGCGGGACGCCCGCATCCCGCCGTGGCCTCCCACCATCTCGCCGCCAGGCCCTGTCATCACGGCAATTGCGTTAGGCATTTGCCAAACGTCTCCGCGGAAACGTCACATCCGCCTGTTCCAGCCGCCGACCAGGGGGGGCAGAGCCAGCCGCCTTCCGTCTTCAGGATTACGGCTGACCGTAAGGCCGCTCGCCTGGAACGCGGCCGCGATCTCCTCGCGGCTGGCACCGCCGGACAGCAGAACGTGCAGGAGCAGTCGCCTTGAGCGGATCGAGAAACCTCGCGCCGATCAGGCCGCGGCTGAGCAGGTCCTGCTCCGAGCCGGGGAAGCCGTAGGTGTTGGCCAGCACCGATCCAGCGCCCGTCCGGGAGGCGAACACGACCAGGACCCGTTCGGCCAGATGGGCTAGGACGGGGACGGTGACCGCAGGCACGTGCCCGGCGCCGAACGCGGCGATCACGAGGCCGTCAAAGCGCCCGTCGACCGCCCGCAGCAGTTCACCGTCGTCGCCCAGAGTGAGCACGATCAAGCTGGTACGCACCCGCCTTGGCGGCTCGGCCACCGGCACCGTGAACCACCCGGCGGGGAGGGTGAGCAGGCGCACCTGACCTTCGACGATCCGGCCGACCGGCCCCGCCGACGGCGAGGTGAAGGTGGTGACCCTGGTGGCGTCGGTCTTGCGGACGTAGCGGCGGCGTGGATCTCGTCGGCGAACATCACCACGCAGCCGAGATCGCGGATCAGTGGGGCCTGACCGCGGCCTGCAGCGCCGCGAGGATGTTCGCCGGCCCGTCGGCCCCGGCCATGGCGGGGTTGCGCATAGCCCCCGTCACCACGATGGGCTCAGTCCCGGTATGCAGCAGGTCCAGCAGGTACGCGGTCTCCTCGATCGTGTCGGTGCCCTGGATCACCACGACGCCAGCCGCACCCGACGCCAGCTGCTTCCTGATGGCCGCGACCAGGTCGAAGACGTCACTGATGACTAGGGACGCCCCAGGCACCCGCCGGAAGTCGGCACCTCGACCCCGGCGCCGAGGTCGGCCAGGCCGGGCACCGCGTCCAGGAGTTGCTGTCCGGTCAGCGCCGGCACAACCCCGCCGACTCCGCCAGCCGCGCCCAGCGCCCTGGTCATCGCGATGGTGCCGCCGAGGGTGAACACCGCAACGTGGCCCGGAGACGGACGTGAGGCGGCCATTGACCTGCCTTCGGTATACGAGCGTCGTGCCCTCACCTGCTCTTCGCGATTAGCCCAGCGACGATCGTGACATGCTCAGGGGAGTGCATGCTGTCCCGCTCCGCGCCGAGCGCGGTCTCCATCACCGTGGCCATCGCCTGCTCCAGGTGCAAGTTCACGGCCCGTTGGTCCCTTGTAGCAGCGGTATCCGCGAGTGCACACGCTGCCTGTGGAAAGTCCGGCGACATAAAAGTCCGGCCCCTCAGCCCACGGGAAGTGCTGCAGAGGGTATGAGTATCGAGCCAGGCAGTGATGCCGATGATTGGCGATTTTCGCGAAGCGATGCTGGCGTTCCTTGACAAGCGCTCGCCGAAAGTTCTCCGGCAGCTCGGGTTGCCGAATAAGCACGCCATCAAGACTCGCTGACAGCGGACGAGGGAAGCGCGGATTCGGCATCGGTCCGAGCTAGGTCCGCCATTGCGGCAAGGATGATGAGGCCGAGCCGCAGCGCGTCTTCCGGTGCCACCTCCCTGACGCGGATCAGGTCGGTCAGCGGGTTGCCTGAAGCGCTACGGCCGAGATGCTTCAGCATCCGAACATCGCCCGGCTTCTCGCACCGGTACTCACCCGCGAACGCTCGGATCAGCTCCTCCGCGATGATCCTCCCGGTCGGCCATGCTGCGCCGCCCGCCCTCGCCAAAGCATCGTCGAAAAGCCGCTCCATCAGGTCCAGTGCCTGATCGAGCGGGTCCAGCCCGACGATCGCCCAGGTCGCGTCGGTGAGGAAGCAGGCGCCCAGCAGGAACAGGGGGCCTTGGGTGTCCGGGAAGTCCTTGTCTACGTCGTCCGCCGCTGCGAGCTCATCCCAGACCACGGGGGGCGAGCAACTCGGCCACCCCGCGACCGCGGGATCGCTCACCGGGACTCCGTCCAGCAGGACGGCGCGGACCAGCGCGGACACCGCCACCGTCCAGTGCCCGGAATTCTCCGCCACCTCTTGTGGTGTCGGCAGCTTGGCCTCCGCGATCACCGCCGCGCCCGCCGCGCCCGTGATATGCCTGACGGAGAAGAAGCGGTCGCCTAGGGAATCCTCACGCCACTTGCGGGAGCGTGGTACGGCGCGGCTCCGCACCGCAGTACCAGACCTTTCTCGCCTGTTCCTCCTGCTCCTCCTCGGCCTTGAACATATCGATCATCGACTGTAGGCCAGTCAGCATCGCCTGGTAGGCGCGCCGCTTCTCGAAGTCCGCCCGCGACTGCCCGATCCCCTGACGACGCCGGCTCTTGTGCCTACTCGCCTTACCCACTGTCCAGACCCTGCCGGTGACCGTCCGCTGCCACATCCCTTCCCGGCAACCGGCCCGGGCCCTTCGGGTTCCTTGGCTACCGGGCCGTCCACTATTGTCCCTGGTTGCTCTTCGCGATGAGCTTCGCGACGATCGCGACGTGTCCGGGGAGTGCATGCTGTCCTGCTCCCCGGCCAGCGCGGTCTCCAGTTGGGGTCAGGACCCCGCGCGCCTACCAGACCTGGCCCGCAACCCGGCCTGGTAGGCCGTACCGGGGGACTCGGTCGCGCCGGGCGCCGGCCACCAGCGGCCCTGCCCGGAAGTAAACGGATACCAGCGGTCGTCGGGTCCCAGGCGGATCTCGACGCCGGCTCCGGGGTCGGCAATCAGGCCCGGGGCGACGTCCAATTCGCCGAGGGCGAGGGCGCGCCGCTTCCGCACCTCGCGCACGGCATCTTCCATCTGCACAGGTCGTCCGGCGGATGGCTCGACGGCGGCGGATACCCCGCCGGGGCCGCCGTGCCGGTATGCGAGCACCAGACGCCGCAGCTCCTCCTCCGGCCGGCCGGTCAGACGTGCCGCCTGACCGATATGCGACGCTCCTGGCCCGGTGGCGAGGATGCGCACCGCGTCGACGAAACAGGCGAGCCAATCGTCGACGAGCAGGTCGTCGGCGGCTACCGGCGGGTAGCCGCCTGCCAGCATCATCGCCGCGCGGTCCGCCGCGTCGGCCACCAGCAGCCGCAACTCCTCGACGCGAGGAACGGTCCCGGGCGGCGCGTCGTGCTGCCAGGCGTCGTGGCGCGAAACCTCCGCGTTCATGCGCCCAGGTCCTGGCTCAGGTTCACCAGGGCGCGCAGCTCGCCGTCGTCGAGCTCGGTCAGCGCACTTTCGCCGCTCGCCAGCACGGCTTCGGTCAGCTCGCGCTTGCGCTCGAGCAGGGCGGAGATGCGGTCTTCCACGGTTCCCTCGGCAATGAGATGGTGCACGTTCACCGTGCGGTACTGGCCGATCCGGTGGGCGCGGTCGGTGGCCTGGTCCTCCACGGCAGGGTTCCAGGGCCGGTCGAAGTGGATCACGTGTCCGGCTCGCGTCAGGTTCAGCCCGGTTCCGGCCGCGCGGACCGACAGAATCAGGGCGTGTCCCTGTCCGGACTGGAACCGGTCGACGATCTCCTGCCGCCGCGCGGTCGGGGTGCCGCCGTGCAGGAACTCGGTGGGCACACCGCGCGCGAGCAAGTGGGCCCGGAGCAGATGACCCATGGACACGTATCCCGTGAAGATCAGCGCCGCGTCCCCGGCACTGGTCACGGCGTCCATCAGCTCCTCCAGAGCCTGAAGCTTGCCGGACCGGGACGCTTCGGTATCGGCGTCCCAGCCCTCCGCGGACTGTCGCAGGAAATGCGCGGGCGAGTTGCAGATCTGCCGCAGCGACTGGAGCAGACGGAGTACCTGGCCCCTGCGGGCGATGCCGGCGCTGGCTTCGATCCGCGCCAGCGTGTCGGCGGTCGCGGCCCTGTACAGCGCGGCCTGTTCCCCCGTCAGCTGCACGAAGCGGTCGCTGACTACCTTGTCCGGCAATTCGGGCGCGACGCCCGGGTCGGTCTTGCGGCGGCGCATGAGGAATGGTGCGATCAGCCGGCCCAGCCGGCGTGCCGCGTCACCGTCCGCCTCTCGCTCGGCCGCCCGGCCGTAGCGCTCACGGAAGACGGCGAGGGTTCCGAACAACCCGGGGTTGGTCCAATCCAGGATGGCCCACAGCTCCGACAGCGAATTCTCGACCGGTGTACCGGTCACCGCGATTCTTGCGCTCGCGGGGAGAGACCGTAGGGCGCGAGCGGCTTGCGAACGATGGTTCTTCACCTGCTGCGCCTCATCGGCCACTACCACGTCCCAGCGGATCGTCGCCAGCCGGTCAGCGTCGCGGAGCAGCGTCCCGTATGTGGTGACGACGACCTGCCCGGATGCGAAGTCGTCGAGCGAGCGGCCGGTCCCGTGATAGCGGTGTAGCGGGACACTTGGGGCAAAACGGACGAACTCCCGCTCCCAGTTGGCGAGCAGCGACGCCGGACAGACCACGAGCATGGGCCCGGCCGCCCGGTGCAGGTGGAACGCGATGACCGTCAGGGTCTTGCCCAGGCCCATGTCATCGGCGAGCAGCGCCCCGAGGCCCAGCGCGGTAGCCCGGGCCAGCCACTGGACGGCTCTGCGCTGGTAGCCGCGCAGGATGGCGTTGAGCCCCCCGGGCATATCGATCGGGTCGCGGGTACCCGCGTCGCGCAGCGTATCGATCAGGTCGACGAGTCGTCCGGCGGTGGTGCACGGGACGTCGTGCCCGTCGACGGCGATCTGCCCGGTCAGGGCCGCGCCCAGCGCCTGGGCGGCGGTGAGTTCGCCGAGGTCGCGCTGGCTGGCGCGCCGCGCGGTGGCCGGATCGACCAGCACCCAGCGTTCGCGGAGCCGCACCAGGCCGTCCGCGGCCGCCGCGAGCGCCGTCACTTCGGCCTCGGACAGGGGGTCGTCGCCGAGGGTCAGCTGCCAGTTCAGGTCGACGTCGCCGAGGCCGCCCAGCGTGGACGGGCTGGCGGTTGTTCGCGGCCGCAGAACCACGCTCGCGCCGAGCCCGCTGACCAGATCGCTCGGCCACTCGACCGTGATGCCGTGCGCGGCGAGTTGCTCGCCCGCCGGGCCGAGCAGTTCCACGGCATCCTCGCCGCGGATCTCGCCCTCACGGCGTATTCGCTCCAGCGGCGGCCAGCAGCACGCGGCCCGGCGCAGAACCCGGTATTCGGCGTGGCCGAGGTGGTCGGCGCGAAGCTCGGCCCGCAGGGTCGGCTTCTGGTCCGCGGGCAGGTGGATCCGGAGCGACATGGGTCCTGCCGGGGTGGGGTCGGCCGCCTCGGCGCAGCGATCCGCCCATTGCGCGGCGTCGGTGCCCAGCATGCGAGCGGGGCCCGCGTAGGGCCCGTCGCCGACCACCAGCCGTGCCCCTGGCGGCCGGAGCGTGGCGTTGGCGACCGCCTCCAGGAAATCGGCCTGGCCGGGGTCGATGTCCGCCGCCAGCCGCCAGCAATCGCGGCCGTCAGCGTCCAGCGCCGGATAGACGCGCCGTGCGGAGATCGCTTCGAGGGCCGACCGGGTGGCCGAAGCCCAGGCCCGCACCGACCCGTGCAGCCGCTCCTTCGCCACGTCGAGTGCGGCCAGAACGGGCACTGCCACCATCAGCGGCACATCCCAGCTCGCCAGCGGCTCGGGGAGCTCGTCACCGGCGGGATGGCTGATCCGGAATCGCCGGCCGGCGTGGAAGTCCAGGGCACAGCCGACGCGCAGGAGTCGGCCGAGGATGCCCCGCGAGCTGCGTGCCTCCGCTGCCTCCGCCCTGGCCAGCTGCGCCGCGGCGGACTGCTCCTGGGCCACCAGCTGTTCGAGCAGCCCGGCCGCGGCCGCCGCCTTCGCGTCGTTCTTGTTGCGCCCGTCCGCGACGTTGGCATAGCTCCCCGTCGCATGCGTACAGGTAACCGTGCAGGTGAACACCGGCGCATGCGGCGGGCCGCTGGCCACCTGCTCGTAGCGCAGCGCGGCGATGTCCCCGCGTTGCGCCCACTCGTTCAGCACGGCCACGGGGGTGCGTTGGGACGGAGGTGCCGCCGGAACCGCGGCGGCGGGGAGAGCGAGCTCGCTGAGCAGCGCCAGGGCCGCGCCCGCCCTCGCGGCCCTGGAACCGGCCGCGTGAGTTGGCTCGCCGACGACGAGTCCACCCGCCAGCGGCAGGAACGCCACCGCGGAATACTCCCCGGTCTCGATATAGCGCACCGTGGGCCATGACCGGGTCTGGCTGTACAGGGACAGCACTCCCCCGGCCGTCGAAGGAGCGCTGATCAACGCCTCCCAGGCCACGGCACGGGCTTCGGCCCATCCCTGCGGGTCGGCCTCGAAGAGCAGGAGATACAGCGACCGGACGGACAGCGCGCAGGTCTGTACCAACCCCAGGAGCTCTGGGTCGGGTTTGGGTTTGCCGACCTCATGGTCAAGCCACAGCTCCAGCTCGTCAACGGTCAATCGCGGTGCCGTCCCGGTTGATGCCGAGGCGGCCGGCCCGCGGTCAGGCTCGTGATCCGGCCCGGCGAGACCGGTGAGTTCGGTCAGGCCGGCGAGCTTGCCCAGCAGCGACAGCGCCGCGGCTTGCCGCGCGGCCTTCTTGTTGCTGGCGTGCCGCTGCCTGCCCTCGACGCGTGTGCCGTCCCGCTCCAGCGACGCCGTCGCGGTGAACATGCCGTTTTCTTCAGACTCGGTGACCCGCATGCCGGCGACACCGAGCCGCTGGGCTTCGGTGCTCACGACAGAGACCGCCATCGCAGGGTCGCGGACGGCTGCTTCTAGCGCTCTCGCACGAACGTGCCCCCAAGCCCGGCGGTCACCCGCGACGAACAGGACCTGGTGCAGCTCCCGAGGTCCCGACTCCCCGGACGTGATCCTGCGCTCCGCATCCGCGACCATCGCCGGGTTCGCAATGCCGTCCTGGCACGCGCACTTCAATGCCGCGAAGAACTCATCATCAGGCAACGCGGCGAAGTCCGTAGCCGGGTCGGCCACTAGGCTCCGCAAGGCCCTTTGTGCGCGTTCCTTCTCGATGTCGGCTCGGGTCCGGCCTTTCGGCGTCGGCTGCTTCTGCTTCTGCTGCTTCTGCTGCGGCGTCGGCGGCTTCGGCCGGGCACGGGCCAGATCGGCAGGCGTGGGCATCTGAGGGGATTGCGGCGACACACGACTTGTCTACCATCCGTCCGTCCCGAACACCGCAACGTGGCCGGGAGACGGACGCGAGACGGCCATGGAGCCTCCTGCGGAATACGGGCCTCAGCTGCTCTTCGCGATGAGCCTGGCGACGATCGCGACATGCTCGGGGGAGTGCATGCTGTCCCGCTCGGCGCCGAGCGCGGTCTCCATCACCGTGGCCATCGCCTGTTCCACGTGCAGGTTCACCGCCCGTTTGGTGCCGCGCAGCGCCCCGGCGGGCAGCGCGGCCAGCCTGCGGGCGAGGTCCATCGCCTCGTCGAGCAGTTTGTCGCGCGCCACCACCCGGTTCGCCAGGCCCAGCCGAACGGCTTCCTCCCCGCCCACCCGCTCCCCGAGGAACAGCAGCTCCTTGGCCCGGGCCAGCCCGACGATCAGCGGCAGCACCATGGCGCCGCCGTCGCCGGCGACCAGGCCCACCTGGACGTGCGGGTCGGCCAGGTAGGTCCCCTCGGCCATCAGCACCAGGTCACTGAGCAGGGCCAGGCTGCAGCCCAGCCCGACGGCGGGCCCGTTCACCGCCGCGATCACCGGCACCGGGCAGCGCACCATGCCGGTGATGATGCGGCGCGCCTCCGCGATGTTCTGTTCCCGGAACGCCTCGTCCCGCTGCACCCGGGTCATCACGTGAAAATCCCCGCCCGCGCTGAACGCCCGCCCCCGGCCCGTCAGCACCACGGCCCGCACCGCCTCGTCCGCGGCGATGCGCTCCCAGACGCCCGCCAGCGCGGTGTGCAGCGCCTCGCTCGCGGCGTTCAGCTGCTCCGGCCGGTTCAGTTCGATCAGCCTGGTGGGCCCCTCGGCGGTCACCACGAGTTCCGGCGCCAGATCATCCATGAGCCCAATATAGTTAAATACTTTAAATCAATCAATGATGCCGAACGAAACAGGTACCCGCCTCGGCCAGCAGCCACCAGCCCGGGCCGGCGAACTGCCGCCTGCCTGCGAGAATCGCCGTAGGCTTTTCCCGTGGCTGCGATTGCGTTCGAAGAACGAGACCTTGAGGCCAGCGTCCCTGACCTGGCGGCCGGCGGGGCCTGGACCCAGGTGCGGCTGCGGTGGCGGCGGGACCCGCTGACCGGGGCCAGCGCCCGGATCCTCACCGGCGTGAAGCTGCAGCCGCCGACCCGGCCGGACCTGACCGAACTGGTGGCCAAGCCGCCCTTCTGCCCGTTCGACAGCGAGTACCTGGAGACGGCCACCGTCCCGTTTCCCGCCGAGCTCACGGCCGAGGGCCGTATCCGTCAGGGCCGGGCCGTGGTGGTGCCCAACATCATGGCGTACGCCACGCACAGCGCGGTCGGCATCTACGATCCTAGCCGTCACTTCCTCGACCTAGACGACCTGACGCCGTCCCTCATCGGGGACGCCCTGACCGTCATGGTCCGCCATGCCCAGATGGTGCGGCGCCTGGACCCCACGGCCGTGTGGAGTTCGATCAACGCCAACTACCTGCCGCCCTCGGGCTCGTCGCTAATCCATCCGCACCTGCAGTCCTCGCACGACGCCTGCGGCCTGACCGGCCAGCGCCTTGCGGCCGAGAAGTCCGCGGCGTGGCACGACCGGCACGGGTCCTACTGGGCCGCCCTGGTCGACCAGGAGGCCGCCGGCCCCCGGTGGGCCGGGCACATCGGCCGGGTGGCGTGGCTGACCCCCTTCGCGCCGAGCGGGTTCCATGAGGTCTGGGGTGTGGTCAGCGGCGCGGCCGACGTCACCGAACTGACCGAGGAGGACACCCGGGCGCTGGGGCAGGGGCTGTCCCAGGTCCTGGCCGCCTACCGGGACTGGAACCTGACCTCGTTCAACTTCGCCGTGATCGGCGGCGGCCCGCAGGCCCGCGAGCACGGGCACCAGGTCGTGCTCAAGGTGGTCAGCCGGTCCAATCCGGAGCCGTTCTATCGCAGCGATGCCACCTATTTCGAGCGCCTCTACGGGGAGGCGCTGATCGACCTGAGCCCCGAGGAGGTGGCGGACGGCGTCCGGGTCAGGTTCTGATCCGCCGCCAGGTTTAGTCCTGAATCCCCCGACCTGCTCCTTGGGGCGCCGGGGACTTGAGGCCGCGCAGGATAAGGTCCCAGGTCTCGGTGCCGGTCTCGTAGGGGGAGTAGAACGAGACCCGGTCGATCAGCCCGCCGAACCGGCGCTGGATCTGCGCCGCCACGCCGGCCGGCTCGGCCACGACCGCGAAGGCGTGCAGCACGTCGTCCTCGATGAGGGCGCCCATGGCCTCCCATTTGTCGTCCCGGTCCGATCTCGACAGCGAGTTGAGCTCGTCGCCGAGCCCGGCCCAGCCGTGCAACTCGAGCACCCCCCGGTAGGCGGGGGTACTGCCGTAGAAGGCGATCTGCTGACGGGTGCCGGCCACCGCGCGGGCCATCTCCTCCTCGGTGTCCCCGGTCGCGATCATCGCCAGCATGCTGACCGAAACCTCCGCCCTCGACCGCCGCGACGCGGTTAGCCCCCGGGAAAGCACGGGGAGCGTCACCTCGCGCAGGTAGCGCTCGGTGCAGAACGCGTGCACCAGCAAGCCGTCGGCCACCTCCCCGGCCACCGCGGTCATGGCCTCGCCGACCGCGGCGAGGAAGACCTCGGGCGCGCCGCCAGGGGCGGGCGGCGGCGAGAAGAACGGGGTCATCAGCGTGTGCTGGTAGAAGTCACCGCGAAAGCTGAGTTTCGCCCCGTCGTTCCACGCCGACCAGATCGCCCGCATGGCCATGATGTACTCCCGCATACGCGGTGCGGGATGACTCCAGGGCATCGAGAACCGCCGCTCGATGTGCGGTTTAATCTGGCTGCCCAGGCCGAGAATGAACCGTCCGCCCGCATACGCCTGCAGGTCATGCGCGGTGTAGGCGAGTTGCATGGGGGAGCGGGCGAAGGCCACCGCGATGGCCGTGCCGAGCCCGATCTGCCCGGTGTGCTCGGCCGCCAGCACTAGGGGCAGGAAGGGGTCATGCGCCGACTCCGACGTCCACAGCCCGTCGTAGCCCGCCTTCTCGTGCCGCCTGGCCTCGTCGATCACCGCGGTGGCGGGCCACGCCCCGAGCTTGCCGTCGACCTTCATCGGTTCCTCCGGGAAATCCGGGCCGATTGGCCCGGAAGCTTGGCGTTTAGTCGCTAACGTAGGATAATAAGTTAACTATATACCTCAAACCCTCAGGAGGCAGGCGGTGGACTTCGGTCTTACCGACGAGCAGGAGATGCTCCGGGCAACGGCACGCCAGTTCGTGGCGGACGTCTGCCCGGCCGAGCGAGCCAAGGAGTGGGATGAGGAGTCAGCCGTCCCCCCCGAGCTGTTCAAGGGCATGGCTGACCTCGGCTGGTTCTCGCTGCCGTTCGCCGAAACCGATGGCGGGGACGGCGGCGGTCCGGTCGAGCTGATCCTGATCGCGGAGGAACTCGGCCGGGCCAGCTTCGACGTGGCCATGTGCTACATCGGCGTCCTCATCCCGGGAATCACCGTGTTCAACTGGGGCAGTGATGAGCAGCGGGCGTTCATCCGGGAGCACGTCATGACGGGCCGGCAGCGGCTCGCGGTGGCGGTCAGCGAGCCGGACAGCGGGTCGGACGCGGCGGCGCTGCGCACGACCGCGCAGGACCGCGGCGACCACTTCCTGGTCAACGGCCAGAAGATGTGGTGCACCGGGGCCGGCCTCCCCGATACCACGATCGCCACCTACGTCCGCACGGGCCCGCGTGAGCCCAAGCACGAGGGCATCAGCCTGCTCCTGATCGACCCGCAGGCCGAAGGGGTGGAGGTGCGACGCACCCCCACGCTCGCGCGGCACATCCTGGGGACCAACGAGGTGTACCTGTCCGACGTGGTGGTGCCCCGGGACAACCTGGTCGGCCCCCAGGACAAGGGGTGGTCGGTGATGCTCTCCAACATCGAACTGGAGAAGGTGATCATCACCGGCGGGTACCTCGGCGCCGCCCAGGCGACCCTGGACGAGATGCTCGCGTTCGCCAAGAGGCGGCACGCGTTCGGTCGGCCGGTGGGCACCTTCCAGGCGCTAGCTCATGCCATGGCGGACCTGCAGGTGGAAATTGACTCGGCGCGACTGCTGGCCTACCGGGCCGCCTGGCTCCTCGCCCAGGGCCAGCCGTGCGGCCGGGAAGGCTCGATGGCCAAGCTCAAAGGCTCGGAGACCTACGTCGCCGCCGCCCGGCTGGGCATGCAGGTCTGCGCGGGGCACGGCTTCTCCACCGAGAGCGTCATGAGCTTCCGCTACCGGGAGTCGATCGTGGCCACGATCTCCGGCGGCACCAGCCAGATCCAGCGCAACGGCATCGCCCGCAGCATGGGCCTGCGGAGCTACTGAGGCAACCGCGGCAGAGGCGGCGCCGAAACTGGAGCAGTTGCTACCCTTACGTGGATGCGATGATATTCGCTCGACCCGTGCTCACGGGGCTTCGGCCCGTCGGCTGGCCGTGGTTCCAAATGTTAGGGGCTGCTCCGTGAGGCAAGCCAACCACGACGACGGCCTTGACTCGCCCGTGCCCGACCATATGTCGATATGGATCGAGCTCTTTTACGACCTCGGCTTTGTCGCGGCTATCCTGATTATCAGTGTTGCCGTCGCGCATGTTCATCCCTCTTCTGGCATCATTTGGATCGTCCTCGTGTTTGCCGCTTTGTGGTGGGTGTGGTTCACGACGACGGTCTGTGCGAACCGATTCCGCATGGTGGATCTGCCGCACCGGCTCCTGTTGCTATTTCAGATGCTGCTCATCGTTCTAATGGCGATGGAGGCGCGGGTTTCTGTCGCCGGTGATTCCGCCTATCTGGCGCTGGAGTACGGGCTTCTGCTGCTCACCGTAGGCTTCATGTACTTCCGTGCCGCGCGACTGGGGGGATCATCCGACAGCGGGTCCGCAGTGCGATTGGCGGTTCTCAATGCCGTTTCAGCTGCCTGCTTCTTCGTGGCGGTGCTCCTCCCCGAATCCGCGCGCCTCATCCTGTCCGCTGCAGGTCTTGTTTTGCTAGTGATTCCCTCGCTCATTATCTTGCAGCGTGAGAACGATTTCTCGGACAGCGACGAGGAACACCTTTCCGATCGCATGGGCGCGTTCACTCTCATCGTGTGCGGCGAATCGTTCGTAGAGATTGCGATTTCTGTAAGCGGCGCCACCATCGACACGGTCGATGTCGTGGCGCTCGTATTCGAGTTCGTTCTGGTGTTCGCGCTGTTCACCAGCTACTTCGACGACATTCCGGCCGCTGGTCTGAATCAGCGGCGATTCGGTGGGTGGGCATCGCTGCACCTGGTTACACAAATCTGTATCGCCGGTACGGCGGTGGCTGCGTCTAAGCTCGTCAATCTCGATACGTCGCACCGCCTTCCCGACATCGAGATCCTCAGGCTGACAGTTCCCTTGGCAATCTTCTACATTGCCCTTGCGGGGGTCGGCGTGTGCACGAGGCGACGCCCCGTTGGCCCGCTGGCCGTAGCGCGGGTGCTGACCGCCGTGGGTGTCGCCGTCGCCGGTGTCGCCGCGTGGTGGATCCCGTGGATCCATATGGCTGAGGCGCTCCCGATCTTGGCTGCGATTGCGGTAATCCACGCGTTTGTCGCCGTGCGGCTCCGCGCCCGGACCCTCGTGATCGACGCAACTGCGCTCAACAAGTTGTGAGCTTTTTGAGCTGCTCGTGGGGTTCCCCGCCCGGGGGACGGCGCGATCGGAGCTGAGATCATCCGGGCTGGGTGATGTCAGCTCGGCCATAGCGCCGCACAATACGGGCTAGCAGGAGCGAGCAGCGGGAGAGGTCTGAATGGCGATAATCGAGTATGAGTCGGGCGCCTCGTTTCCCGGTGTGATCGGGCGGACCGCGGATGAGTCCACGCCGGCCTGGCCTGCCCCGGTGCGGGCACACAAGGGCGCGCCTAACGTGCTGTTCATCGTGCTGGATGACACGGGGTTCGGCCAGCTGGGCTGTTACGGCAGCCCGATCGAAACCCCTAGCTTCGACGCGATCGCCGCGAACGGCCTGCGCTACAACAACATGCACACCACAGCGTTGTGCTCGCCGAGCCGTTCGTGCATTATCACCGGCCGCAACCATCACAGCAATGCGATGGCCTGCATCACGGAGCTGGCGAGCGGCTATCCTGGGTACAATGGGGTGATCCCGTTCGAGAACGGCTTCTTGTCCGAGATGCTCCTGGAGCACGGCTACAGCACGTTTCTGGTCGGGAAGTACCACCTGACGCCGAGCAACCAGGAGACGGGCGCGGGCCCGTTCGACCGGTGGCCGCTGGGGCGCGGCTTCCAGCGGTTCTATGGGTTCCTGGGCGGTGATACCAGCCAGTGGTATCCGGATCTGGTGTACGACAACCACCAGGTGGAGCCGCCGCGCACCCCCGAAGAGGGCTACCACCTCAGCGAGGACCTGGTGGACAAGGCGATGGAGTTCATCGCCGACGTCAAGCAGGTTGACCCGGCCAAGCCGTTCTACCTGTATCTGAGCTTCGGTGCCACGCACGCGCCGCACCACGTGCCGAAGGAATGGGCGGACCGGTACGCGGGCCAATTTGACGACGGCTGGGACGCCTACCGGGAGACGGTCTTCGCCCGGCAGAAAGAACTCGGCATCGCTCCCGCCGACGCCGAGTTGTCGCGGCACGATCCCGACGTGCCCGACTGGGCGTCGTTGCCGCCGGCCGCCCGCCGTCTGTACAGCCGGATGATGGAGGTCTTCGCCGGTTTCCTGTCCCACACCGATCACCAGGTCGGGCGGCTGGTGGAGTTCCTGCGCCAGCTCGGGGAGCTCGACGACACCCTGATCATGGTCATCTCCGACAATGGCGCCAGTGCCGAGGGCGGGCCCGGCGGGACCACGAACGAGGCGCAGTTCTTCAACAACGCCCAGGAGCCGATCGAGGAAAGCCTCAAGCTGATCGATGAGATCGGCGGCCCCAGGCACTTCAACCACTACCCGTGGGGCTGGACGTGGGCCGGGAACACGCCGTTCCGCCGCTGGAAGCGGGAGACCTACCGGGGCGGCGCCAGCGAT
>Ga0074046_10000284_pt1 | contig 45494 bp, 32 predicted proteins | sample BogForMeECP23OM3_FD_94441 | JGI IMG/M metagenome (GOLD analysis project Ga0074046, IMG submission 94441) | Bog forest soil microbial communities from Calvert Island, British Columbia, Canada - Bog Forest MetaG ECP23OM3 | ecosystem: Environmental > Terrestrial > Soil > Wetlands ... | reverse complement strand
ACGCCGTTCTTAAACTCGGCGGCCTCGAACAAACCAAACTCCGCGTCCGTGATCAACAGATCCTCCCCTGGCTCGACTCCCTCCGTCGCGACGCCACGTTCGGCTATCGCCAACTCGCAAAGAATAAAATCACTACCGCTGCCGCCATCCTCTCTCTCGCTCTAGCCATCGGCGCCTGTACCTCCGCTTTCCGTCTCATCGACGCGCTCTTTCTGCGCCCTCTTCCCGTCGCCAACGCGGATCATCTCTATTTTCTCTCTCGTGTCGGCATCGATCCCGAAGGCAATCCCCGGGATTTCGACGGCTGGGCCTATCCTGATTTCCAGCTCATGCGCGACGCCGCCAAAGACCAAGCCGATCTCCTCGCCATCTCTTACGCCGACCGCGTCGATCTCACTTACAAATCCGATGTGGATATGGAGAAAGCCAATCTCCAATACGTTTCCGGCAACATGTTCAACGCCTTCGGTCTTCGACCCGCCCTGGGCCGTCTCCTCACTCCCGATGACGACACTACCCCCGGCGCACATCCTGTCGCCATCATTTCCTACGATTACTGGACCCGCCGCTTCCAGAACGACCCCGCAGTCCTAGGCAAGACTTTTCGCATCGGCAACGATATCTTCCAGATCGTAGGTGTCTGCAATCCGCTGTTTACCGGTACCGAACCCGGCACCATGACCGAAATCTTCCTCCCCACAATGATGAATTCCGACGCGGTTCGAAAAGATTCCACCTGGCACCGCACCTTCGCCATCGTGCCGCCCGGCGTTGCCATGGAACCCCTTCGCGCCAAACTCGATTCCATCACCCGCGCCTTCGAAACCGAACGCTCCAGGTCCTGGGTCAACGAATCACCGGAAGAGATTGCCCAGCAACTTAAATTCACCTTGCACTTCAACTCCACCTCATCCGGCGCCTCTGGTTTCCAGCAGGACAATCGCACCTCTCTCCTCGCCCTTGCCGTTCTCGTCTTTCTTGTTCTCCTCATTGCCTGCGCCAACGTAGCTAATCTTATGGTCGCGCAGGCCGCCGCGCGCTCCCGCGAAATGGCCCTTCGCGTTTCCATCGGTGCTGGACGACGCCACCTCCTGCAACTTGTCCTCATCCAAGGCGCCATTCTCGCCTTCATCTCTTCCGCTCTCGGCGCGCTCTTTGCCGTATGGTCTGCTCCCTTCGTTATTTCCAGCGTCGATTCCTCAGACAACCCCGTTCGCCTTGCGCTTCCCGCCGATCTCCGCGTCTTCCTCTTTATGGTCGGGCTCACTCTTACCGTCACCTGTCTCTTCGGACTTCTCCCTGCTTTGCGCGCCTCCGCCGTTCAACCCGCCAGTGCGCTCAAGGGCGGAGAAAATCCTCACTCGCGCCGCCGTCTCATGCACGCGCTCATCGCCGCGCAAGTTGCTTTCTGTTGCCTTGTGCTCTTCGTCGGTGGTCTTTTTGTCGCCACCTTTCAGCGACTCTCTCATGAACCCGTGGGCTTTTCTCCCGATCGCCTTCTCGTTCTGGAAACTGTCAGCCGCGTTCCCGTACCTTCCGCCACCTGGCTTCAAGTGGCAGAGCAACTCCGCTCCCTCCCCGGCGTCGAACGCCTGGCCGTCTCCAACCGCACGCTCCTCTCCGGTTATGCCAACAACAATTCCATCTCCATCAATGGCGCGCCGGCTTCGAACACGCTCGCCTACTTCCTCAACGTCTCCCCGGGTTGGCTCGAAACTATGCAGCTTCCTCTCGCCGACGGTCGCGATTTTCTTCGCTCGGACGCCACTCCTGTCGGTGTGAAGGGAAGTGGCGCCCAGAACAGCCAAGCCATCGTTAACCAGACCTTCGCAAGAACTTTCTTCAAGAATGAAAATCCCCTCGGCAAATATTTCGACGAAATGTTTCCCTATGGCGAACACGTTCACTTCCAGGTCGTCGGTGTTGTCCGTGACGCGAAATATCGCAGCATCCGCGAAAACACTCTTCCTATCGCCTTCCTTCCGTTCCTCTCCCCCGATCCCAATGCTTGGTGGAGCGCTTCCGGCGCCAGCTTCATTGTCCGCACTTCCTCCACCAGTCCTCTCGCTCTCGCCTCCACGCTTCGTCACGCCGTCCCTGAAATTCGTTCCGACTTTCGCGTCAGCAACATCTACTCGCAGGTCGAACTCATCCAGCGTCAGACCGTCCGCGAACGCCTCCTCGCCACGCTAGCTTCTTTCTTCTCCATCGTCGCTCTCCTCCTCGCCGCCGTGGGCCTCTACGGCGTCCTCCACTATTCCGTCCAACAACGCCGCCGCGAAATCGCCATCCGTATCGCTATCGGCGCACCACCTCCCAACATCGCCCGCATCGTGACGCTTCCGCTCTTCGCTGCCGTAGTAGCAGGCGCAGTCACTGGCCTGGTAGCCGGCCTTCTCGCTGCCCCATACCTTTCCGAAATCTTCTACCAAGTCCGCGCCACAGACACTCCCATGTTGGCCCTACCCCTGCTAGCCATAGCCGCAGCAGCCGCAATAGCGGCGTTCCCCGCCACGCTGAACGCCATCCGCACCGACCCCGCCTCCGTCCTCCGCACCGAATAACTGTAGCGCTGGCTTTCATGCCAGCGCTCTTGGATCAAGTCGCATAGGCTTCAGTCTGTGTTCTAGGGTTTTCCCAGTCGCGCCGCAGCCCAAACGTGCTTGAGGGTGGCTCTTATGATCGGACGCCACAATCCCTCTTGTCTTACCCTCTTCCGCTTCTTTCCTTCCCGCTGTGCCCTTGCCAATCACACAACCTCGCCGCACAATTTCGAATCCCACCCCGGAGGCACCCAACAATGTTCACCCCGCAACTCGACTCCCTCACCAACGATCTACGCTACGGCCAGCGCATGCTTCGCAAGAATCCCGCCTTCACCATCATCGCCATCCTCGCGCTCGCTCTCGGCATCGGTTTCTCTACCACCGTCTTCAGCATCTTCTACAACGGTGTCCTCCATCCCTTCGCCTACCGCGACGCTGACCGCCTCACCGTCATCGGCATTGTCGACGTCGATCACAATGCGGGCTACCGCTCCATGTTCCGCCTCAACGAAATCGCCGCCTTCCGCAAACAATCGCAATCCTTCGAAGACGTCGTCGCCTACTCCGGCTGGGACACCGTCTTCCTCAATCACGGCACGCCCGAACCCGTTCACACCTGTGTCTCTTCTCCCAACATGATTTCCTTCTGGGGCATGCAGCCGATCCTCGGTCGTGGCATCACGGATCAGGACGCCGAACCCGGCGCCCCTCCCGTCGCGCTCCTCGGCTACGATTTTTGGCAAAAAATCTATGGCGGCGACAAATCTGTCATCGGCTCCTCCATCATCGTCAATAAGCAGCCGCGCACCATCATCGGCGTTATGCCGCACCGCTTCGCTCTCTACGGCGCCGATTTCTACATGCCCATCAACTGGAATCGTCCCGAACCCGCCAACTACCAGGAAGCCGCAGACAACAATGACCCGTGGTATTTCTTCGCTAACGCCCTTGTCAACCCAAAGGTCAACCTGCAAACCGCCGCTGCGGATCTCCAGGTCGTCGCCAAACAACTCGTCGCCATCTATCCCAAAGATTATCCCGAGCACTTCCAGATGACCGTCCGCATGTTCAACGAAGCGCTCGCCCAAGATTTTCCGAAAACGTTGGCTCTTCTCTCTGGCGCCGTTCTTCTTCTACTCCTCATCTCCTCCAGCAACGTCGCCAGCCTTCTCCTCACCCACCACACCGCGCGCGCCCGCGAAATTGCCCTGCGCACCGCGCTCGGTGCCAGCCGCAGCCGTTTAGTCCGTCAGCTTTTTCTGGAAAGCCTGCTGCTCGGCCTTGTGGGTTGTCTCGCCGGCAGCCTCCTGGCCTATCTCGGACTCGAAGTCATTCGCCTGGTTCCCGGTCTCACCGTTCCCGGCGAAGCGGATCTGACTCTCAATCTTCCTGTACTCTTTTTCGCCATCGCTCTTTCTCTTGTTACTACCTTCTTCTTCGGACTCTCTCCCGCTCTCCTCGCCGTCAAAAAAGATCTTCGTTCCAGTCTCCAATCCAGCGGTGTCAACGCCAGCGCTTCTCACGGCGGCACACGCATCCGCGCCGGACTCGTCGTCGGTCAAGTCGCGCTCTCTGTTCTTCTTCTCGTCTTCGCCGGTCTCATGATCCGCAGCTTCCTCGCCATCTACAATTTCAATCCCGGCATGAGCACCTCTGGCCTGTTCTTCGCTCAGGTTCACTTTCCCGCGCACAGTTACGAATCCGCCGAAAGCAAGCGCGCCTTCCTCGAACAAGCCCTCGCTCGCACTTCTGTTCTTCCCGGCGTCACCAACGCCGCAGTCTCCTTCGGCATTCCGTCCCTCGGCGGTCCTCGCTCCGACGACGTCAGCATTCCCGGCAAGCCTCACGACAAACCGTGGCAAACCTCCTTCGATGCCGTCAGTGCTTCCTACTTCTCTACCGTCGGCCTGCAACTTCTTCGCGGTCGCCTCCTCTCCTCCGATGACATCACCGGCGCTCGCCGTGTCGCGGTCGTCAGCGATTCTCTCGTCAAAGCCTTTTTCCCCAATGAAGATCCACTCGGTCGTCAGATCAAATTCAATGCGCTCGATCAAGAACCCGAAACTCCTCACGACGCCTATTTCGAAATCGTCGATATTGTCACCGACCTCAAAACCTTCGAGATTGATGAGCATCGCGAAAGTTTTCCCCAAGCCTACATTCCTTACACTTTCGCCGGCGTTTTCGATCGCTCCCTCCTCGTTCGCTCTGTCACGAATTCCGCGCGCCTCACCAATCCCATTCGCCAACTCCTGAGCGACATCGACAGAAACATCGTTCTTGAGCATCCCACCACCCTCGAGGATGAATTGCAAAAGTACGTCTTCCAAAAACCCAAATTCCGTCTCGTCTCTTTCGGCACCTGCGCTGTCATTGGCCTCGCTCTTGCCATGATCGGCCTCTTTGGCATCATGTCCTATTCCGTCTCTCTCCAAACCCACGAATTAGGCATTCGTGTGGCGTTGGGCGCGCAACCTTCCAACATCCTCACTCTCGTTCTCCGCAAAGGCCTTCTCCTGGTCGCCACCGGCATTGCAATCGGCCTCCTCATTGCTTTTCTCTCCGTACGCATCCTCCAATCCCAACTCTACGGCGTCTCTGCCTTCGATCCTTGGACTCTAACCCTAGCCCCACTCGCACTCCTGGTCTCCGCCCTCTTGGCCTGTTACCTCCCCGCGCGCCGCGCCACCCAAGTCGACCCCATCATCGCCCTCCGCTACGAGTGAACCCCACAATGTGGCCGCGGATCTTTAGACCCGCAAGCCCCGTCTCGATTCTCCTCCGTCCTCAACATAGCGCTGGCTTTTATGCCAGCGCTCCCTCTTGTAGCCGAGGCTTTACGCGTCCGACTGGGTTCTCTTATGTAGTGGCCGAATCTTTAGATTGGCCCTCTCAGCTTTCTTCTGTTTCTCTTAACTCTTAACTTTTGAGACTTTAACCTCTTACAGTCCTTAAACTTTTTTTGAACCCCCTATCAAACTTTTTCCACCCCGCCGTCGTATATACCATTGGAGGCTCCTGTGGCATTCCCACACAACCCGTGCTATCCTCCTGTGGTCACCACACAGGAGGTCCTCCATGTCTGACTCCAAGCTCGATCTTCTCCAGGGCACTCTCGACCTCATGGTCCTGCAAACCCTCTCTACCATAGGCCCCCTCCATGGTTACGGCATCGCCCGGCGCATCGAGCAGGTCTCTGGCAACCAGGTCCTCCTCAACCAGGGCACCATTTACGCCTCCCTCGTTCGCCTCCAGCAGCGCGGCTGGATCTCCGCCGAATGGGGCACCTCCGACAACAATCGCAAAGCCAAGTTTTATTCCATCACCAAACGCGGCCGCAGACAGCTCACTGAAGACGCCGCCTACTGGCAACGCCTCTCCATCGTCATGTCCCGCGTCCTTTCCATGCCCGAAGAGGAGCCCAACTCATGACCAACCTTCGCCACAACCCATTTAGCCGCTGTAAGCCCACACCGGCTCTTCCGTTCACTACCGCTCACAAGCAACCCGTCTTTTCGAACGGAGTCTGCGCAGTGAGGAATCTCTCTTCGATTCAGCCGTCAACCCAATCACTGGGAATGGAGGTTCACACATGATCTCCCTGCGCGCATCCTTCCTCCGTTTCGTCTCCATGTTTCGGCGCGAACAATTGGATACGGACCTCGAAGCCGAAATGTCTTCCCATCTCTACTTCGCCTTCCAGGACAATCTCAATGCCGGTATGTCTCCCGCGGAAGCTCACCGCCAAGCTCTCATCCAATTCGGCGGCCCCCAGCAAGCCAAAGAAAACCATCGCGACTCTCGGGGTGTGCCCTGGCTGGAAACTCTGCTGCAAGACCTTCGTTACGCCCTGCGCATGTTTCGCAATTCTCCCGGTTTCACCTCCGTTGCCATTCTTACCCTCGCCCTCGGCATCGGCGCCAACACCGCTCTCTTCTCTGTCGTCAACGCGGTCCTCTTGAATCCCTTGCCATACCCGCAACCCGATCGCCTTGTGGCGATCTATGCGCGAGTCCCGGCTTTCCACTACTCTTCCATTGCTTATCCGAATTTTCTGGACTGGTCCCGCGACAATCATTCCTTTTCCGCTCTGGCTGCCTTCCGTGGCGAAAGTTTCAACCTCACCGGCCTCGGTGACGCCGAGCACCTCTCCGCCAACATGGTTTCTGCCTCCTTTTTTCCCGTCCTCGGCGTGAGTCCTCTCATCGGCCGCGGATTCATCGATCAGGAAGATCAATTGGGCGGCGCCCCCGTCGCACTCATTAGCGAAGGTTTATGGAAGCGCAAGTTCGGCGCCTCCCCCGATGTTCTCGGCAAATCCCTCACACTCGATGGCAAGCTTTACACCCTTGTTGGCGTCATGCCCGCTTCCTTCCATTACGAAAACAACAACTTCCACGCTGATGCCGAACTCTTTGTTCCTCTCGGCCAGTGGGACAATTCCTTATTCCGTGATCGCCGCACCTCCATGGGACTAAATGCTGTGGGAAGGTTGAAACCAGGTGTCACTCTCGCCCAGGCCGATTCGGACATGACTGCCGTTGCTGCGCATCTCGCGGAGATCTATCCGGACACCAACAAGGATTCCGGCGCCACGCTCGTAGCCTTGAAAGAAAATATCACCGGCGATATTCGCCCCTTTCTTCTTGTTCTTCTCGCCTCCGTTGGATTCGTCCTGTTGATCGCCTGCGCCAACGTTGCCAACCTCCTTCTCGCGCGCTCCACCGGTAGAACCAGGGAGTTCGCCATTCGCACCGCACTCGGCGCCAGTAAAATTCGCGTTGTACGCCAACTCCTCACCGAATCTGTTTTGCTTGCTCTCGCGGGTGGTGTGCTCGGTGTTTTCCTCGCCTCTTGGGGCACAAAAGCTGCCTTGAAGCTTCTCCCGGAAGCTCTGCCCCGCGCCAACGAAATTCATCTCGACGCCCGTGTTCTGCTCTTCGCTCTTGCTGCTTCTGTTCTCGCAGGAATCCTGTTTGGCCTGGTTCCCGCCTTCAAAAGCTCTGCCACCCAAATTCACGACACGCTCAAGGAATCGGGTCGCGGTGGCAGCGGTTCCCGTCATCGCATGCAAAGCATCTTCGTTGCTCTCGAAATGGCGCTCGCCGTGGTTTTGCTCGTTGGCGCTGGCCTCATGATCCGCAGTCTCTCCAATCTTTGGAGCGTGGACCCCGGTTTTGACCCGCGCAACGTCCTCACTTTCAACCTCGCGTCCGCCCAGCCTTTCGGCGACACTCCTTCCGCGATTCGCGCTGCTTTCCGCCAACTGCACGACACCATCGCTGCCGTACCTGGAGTGCAGGCTGTTTCTTTCAACCTTGGATCCCAGCCCATGCAAGGGGATTCCGAGCTTGCTTTCTGGCTGGAAGGCGAAGGCAAGCCGGCTTCTCAAGCAGACATGAAGCAGACGCTCCTCTACATCACTCAGCAGGATCATCTTAAGACCTTCGGTATACCTCTAAAGCGGGGACGATTCCTGCAGGACTCCGACAACGAGAACGCCCCTGCTGTCGTCGTGATCGACGATCGTTTCGCCAAGCAATATTTCGGCGACAAGGATCCCATCGGCTCTCACTTCACGATTGACCTGCTGAATCTCAGTGTCGAAATCGTCGGCATTGTCGGACACGTCAAGCAATGGGGCCTCGATTCCGATTCCACCAGCGCCATCCAGGCTCAGTGTTATTTCCCCATTGCGCAAATCCCGGATTCTCTCATGTCGCTTGCCGCCCATGACACCAGAGTGGTCGTGCGCTCCGCGCAATCCTCTCTCGCCGCCACTTCCATCGCCCGCGCGGTGCAGAATGTCAACAGCCAGATGGTCATCTATGACCCAGAATCGATGACTAATGTTATTTCCGATACCCTCGGTGCCAAGCGTTTCGTCATGGTGCTTCTAGGGGTCTTCGCTGCCCTTGCCGTTCTTCTCTCTTCTATCGGCATCTACGGCGTAATCTCCTATCTCGTCGGCCAGCGCACTCACGAAATCGGCATTCGCATGGCTCTCGGCGCCGAACGCTCCACGGTCGTCCGCATGGTCCTCGGCGAAGCCGGCAAAATGGTTCTCCTCGGCGTAGCCATCGGGCTCTTCGCAGCCCTCGCCCTGACGCGACTCATGTCCACCATGCTCTTTGGCGTCAGCTCCCACGACCCGTTCACTTTTTTCGGCGTCGCTTCATTCCTATTTGTGGTGGCCCTGGTGGCCTGCTGGATTCCAGCCCACCGCGCCGCTTCCATCGATCCCGTAAACGCCCTAAGGTACGAGTGACCATGCCCACTCCCACCGCCATCCACGCACCAGCCAAGCTCCCACATGTAGCGACGGCCTGCCTGCGCAGGCAGGCTTTACGCCGCCGTCTTGGGTTTAGTAGCACAGGCACTCCCGCTTGTGCTCTTGGGTTACCACTCTCACGCAGCGCATCGCCTCACCTTGAGGGTGCCCCACCCTTGGTGTGTAAGGGTGGGCTCTTCCGTCGCTACGACAAAGGCCCTTTTCCCTTAGTCTTGGTGTTCAGACAGCCCCTCATTCCGAACGCCGTCCGCGAAATGAGCAGTCTTTCTTCGATTTCCTGGTCACGCGAAACGACAAACACCGAGGTCCTCCCATGAGCCGTCTCCGCCAGCTCTTCCTTCGCTTCCTGGCCCTCTTCCACCGGGACGCCCTCGATCGCGAACTCGATACCGAAATGTCTGCCCATCTCGACCTCGCTATCCAGGAAAACCTCGACGCCGGCATGTCCCCCCAACAAGCCCGCCGCCAGGCCCTCATCCAGTTCGGTGGCCCCCAACAAGCCAAGGAAAATCATCGCGAAGCCCGCAGCATCTCCACTATCGAAATCCTCGTTCAGGATCTGCGCTACACCTTCCGCACCCTCCGCAAAGATCGCTCCTTCGCGCTCATCGCCATTTTGATCCTTGCCCTCGGCATCGGCGCCAACATCGTCGTCTTCAGCGTCGTCGACACCCTCCTCCTCCGCCCTCTTCCTTTTCCGAATTCTCAACAATTAGTCTGGTTCACTGGCAATCACGGCACCGGCGGACTCTCTGGCGTCACCTACAATGTCGGCTCCTACGAAGAATTTCAGCGCCATGCGCAGTCCTTCCAGGAAATCACCTGCTACCAGGCCTTCTGGGGCAGCACCGAATACAACATGACCGGCCACGGCGATCCGCAGCACATTCAAGCTGTCATGGTCGCCAACAATTTCTTCCACACTCTCGGCATTACTCCCGCCCTCGGCCGCACTTTTCTTCCCACCGAGCATCAGAAAGGAGCCACCCCGGTCGCGCTACTCGCCTATTCCTTCTGGCAACAACAATTCGCCGGCGATCCCTTAGTGCTCGGCAACACCGTCAATTTCGATAATCGCGCCGTTACCATCATCGGCGTGCTTCCCCAGTCCTTCGATTTCGCTTCCGTTTTTTCTCCCGGCCTTCGCGTCGATTTCTTCATCCCCGCCTACATGGACGAAATTCGCAACTGGGGCAATACCGTCGCTATCGTGGGTCGCCTCAAGCCTGGCGTCACTCTGGCCCAGGCACAAGCGGAAGCCAACGTGCTCTCTCCGCAATTCCGCGCCGCTCACCCCAACCCTGATTGGTTCATGGAATACACCGCTGACCTTTCCTACTTAAAAGACTACGTCACCGGTAAACTCCGACGCTCTCTCTTCGTCCTCTGGGGCGCTGTCGGTCTCATCCTTCTCATCGTCTGCGTCAATCTTTCCAATCTTCTTCTCGCGCGCCTCGCTTCCCGCGGCAAAGAGTTCGCCATGCGCAGTGCTCTCGGCGCCACCCGCACTCGCCTGGTTCGCCAGCTTGTCACGGAATCGCTCGTGCTCTCCGCCATTGGCGCCGCGTTCGGCGTTGCCATCGCGTTCGGCGTCGTTTCTTACCTCGCGCACCAAGGTTCCATCGCCCTTCCTTTTCTCAACAGTATTCGCGTCGATGGCGCCGCCCTCGCGTGGACTCTCCTCATCACGCTCGGCGTCGGCATCCTCGTTGGTCTTGCCCCGGGATTCGCCGTTTCCGGCGGCAACACGCAAGAAACTCTCAAAGATGCCGGCCGAGGTACCAGCGAAGATCGAGCCCACGGCCGTATGCGTTCCGTCCTCGTCGTCAGCGAAGTCGCCCTCGCCTGCGTTCTCCTCATTGGCTCCGGCCTGCTTCTTCGCAGCTTCCTCCGCGTCCTCGATGTCGATCTCGGTTTCCAACCCAGCCACGCCGCCGTCGTCGACATCCAGTACGACGCCGGTCCCAAGGGCGAAAAAATCGGTTCCTCGCTTCAGGAAATTGTTAGCAATGTAAAAGCGATTCCCGGCGTCGAAGCCGCTGGCGTCGCCGACATGCTCCCTCTCGATCGCGATCGCGGCTGGGGACTCGTCAATCCCTCGCGCGAATATGGCAAAGAGGAAGACCAAGGCGCCATCGTCCGTATCATCACTCCAGGCTATCTCGACGCCATGGGTATCCGTCTCATCGAGGGTCGCGACATTACTTGGCAAGACACCCTCAACAAACAGCCCGTCGTTATCATCAATGAATCCGCCGCGCGTCGTCATTGGCCCGGACAATCTCCCATCGGCCGCGAAGCTCGCGGCTTCGATGACAAACCCGGCACCGTCATCGGCGTTGTCGCTGACGTTCGCGTCTCCAGCCTCGAATCTTCTCCAGGCTCTGAAATTTATCTTCCCGTCTTCTACGGTCCCGAGGGCGCCCAGCTCGTCGTTCGCTCCAAGCTTCCCTCCGACGTGCTTACCGCTTCCATCATGCCGGTCCTGCGCCACAATAATCCCGCGCAGCCAAACAACACTTTCCGTCCCGTCCAATCTCTGGTCGATCACTCCGTCTCCCCACGCAAATTCTTTGTCTATCTCGTCGCCACCTTCGCCACCCTCGGCCTCGTCCTCGCCGCTCTCGGCATTTACGGCGTCATCTCCTATTCCGTTACCCGCCAAACCCAGGAAATTGGCATTCGCATGGCGCTGGGCGCCACGCCGGGAATCGTCCAACGCAGCGTTCTACTACGCACACTGAAACTGGCCGCAATCGGCGTTGCCATCGGAGCGGCAGCCTCCGTCCTGACTGCTCGCGTCATCACCTCACTCCTCTTCCACACCGATCCCGACGACCCCCCGACCTTTGCCATAGCCATCTTCCTCCTCGTGGGCGTAGCCCTGGCCGCCGGCTACTTCCCAGCCCTCCGCGCCACGCGCATCGACCCGGTAGTCGCCCTGAGGTCCGAATAACCATGCCCGCTCCCACCGCCATCCACGCACCAGCCAAGCTCCCACATGTAGCGGCGGCCTGCCTGCGCAGGGAGGCTTTGCGCCGCCGTCTTGGGTTTAGTAGCACAGGCACTCCCGCTTGTGCTCTTGGGTTACCACTCTCACGCAGCGCATCGCCTCACCTTGAGGGTGCCCCACCCTTGGTGTGTAAGGGTGGGCTCTTACGCGCTAACGTCGCAACTCTCCTCCTCTTCTCCTGTTTTCTTTTCCTCTCCGTGAAGGCACCCTCATGAACTCCCTCCGCCAACTCTTCCTCCGCTTCCTGGCCCTCTTTCATCGCGACCAACTCGACCGCGACCTCGACGCTGAAATCTCTTCGCACCTCGCTCTCGCCATCGAAGAAAATCTCCGCGCTGGCATGACCCCGCAAGAAGCTCGCCGCCGCGCCCTCATCCACTTCGGCGGCCCACAACAAACCAGAGAATCCGTCCGCGATCAACGCTCTCTCCCATTCCTCGAAACCCTCCTCCGCGATCTCCGCTACGGCTCGCGCATGCTCCGCAAATACCCCGCCTTCACCGCTATCTCGGTCCTTACTCTCGCGCTTGGCATCGGTGCCAACACCGCCATCTTCTCGCTCGTCGACAGCATCCTTCTTCGCCCTCTTCCGTTCGCGCAACCTCAGAATCTCGTTAGCCTCACCGGCACTTACCCCAAAGGCGCCTTCGTTGCCCTCCGCGATCAGGTCAAGTCCCTCGATGTCGCTGCGTACGCCGAGGGCCACGAGTTTAATCTCACGCAACACGGCGAGCCCCTCCGCCTCACTGGCACCCTCGTCTCTGCCGAATTTTTCATGGTTCTTGGCGTGCGCCCGCAACTCGGCGGCCCCTTTACGCCTGGTGACGACAAGGCTGGCCAGGACAATTACGTCCTCCTCAGTCATGCCCTTTGGCAACAGCGCTTCGCCGGTGATCCTTCCATCATCGGCAAATCCATCCAACTCGAAGGCGTTAGCCGCCAGGTCCTCGGCGTCATGCCTGTCGATTTTCGTTTCCCTTCGGCGAAAACCCAGGTCTGGATTCCACTCCACAACGATCCCAGCGACACCATCGCCTATTGGGCCGGCGACTTCATGCCCGTCATCGCACGCTTACGTCCCGGCGCCTCCATCCCACAAGCCCGCTCCGAAATCCGCCTCTTCCAGTCCGATGTCTTCAAACTCTTCCCCTGGGCCATGCCCGCTTCCTGGAATGCCAACATCAGTGTCGTGGAACTAAAACACGATATGGTTTCCGACGTACGCTCTCGCTTGGTTCTTCTCCTCGGTGCCGTCGGGCTCATTCTTCTCATTGCCTGCGTCAATGTCGCCAATCTTGCCCTCTCCCGCGCTGGCACGCGTGAAAAAGAAATCGCTCTCCGTCTCGCCATGGGTGCTGACCGCAAACGCGTCATCCGCCAACTCCTCACCGAAAGCGTATTGCTCGCACTGCTCGGTGGCATTCTCGGACTCCTCCTCGCCACCCAGGGTCTGCAACTTCTCAAGTTCACTCTTCCTCCCAACACACCTCGTCTCGCCGACGCCCACATCGACTGGCGCGTCCTCATGTTCACTGGCGGACTTGCCATCCTCACTGGCTTTCTCTTCGGTCTCGCCCCCGCACTGCAATCCTCCCGTGCGGCTCTGGCCAGTACCCTCAATTCCGCAGCTCGCGGTGCGGCCGCGTCCATTTCCCATCGTCTCCGCGGTGCGCTCGCTATCGCTGAAATTGCTCTCGCAGTCCTCCTCGTGGTTTCCGCCGGGCTTCTGATCCGCAGCTTCTGGACCCTTTCTCACGTTGATCCCGGCTTTCGCACCAGTCGTTTGCTCACTGCTCGCGTGACTCCCGATCAATCCTTTTGCAGCGATCCCCGGCGTTGCGTCTCCTTCTACAACGAACTGATCAACCGCATTCGCGCTGCTCCCGGTGTCACTTCCGCTGCCCTCGTCAACACACTTCCTCTCGGCGGGCGCGTCGCCAAGCGCGCCCTCGAAATCGAAAATCAAGCCGTCAATTCCGGAGACAATCCTCCGCTTTTCTGGATGGATGTCGTCACTCCCGATTACCTCGACGTCATGAACATTCCCGTCCTGGCTGGTCGCGCGTTCACCTCTGCCGACGCTTCTGGCAATTCTCCCGTCGTCATCGTCAGCGTCTCCACCGCCCACCGCTTCTGGCCCGGCCAGAACGTTGTCGGCTCCCACATCCGCCTTAGCAGCGACGAGGAATGGCGCACCATCGTTGGCGTTGTCGCCGACGTTCGGGCTTACGATCTTCAACGCAGTGTTCCTGACTGGATCAATGGCACCATCTATCTTCCTTACAACGAAAAGGCTACCCTCGAAGGTGGTCGTGTGCCCTCTGACATGAGCCTCGTCGTTCAATCCAGCCTGGAAGAATCCCAAGTGCAGGATGCACTTCGCCGCTCTGTTCTCAGTCTGGGCGCCGATATTCCCGTCAGTGAAGTCAAGCCCATGCACGCCATCGTGTCGGAATCCGTCTCCACCTCCGCTTCCACCACCACGCTCTTTATTGCTTTTGCGGCACTCGCGCTCGTGCTCGGTGCTATCGGCATCTACGGCGTCCTCTGCTTCCTCGTCTCCATGCGCACCCGCGAAATCGGCATTCGCATATCCCTCGGTGCTTTGCCGCGGGACGTTCTCTGGCTAGTGCTGAAAGAAGGCGTGCAGTTCTCCCTCATCGGCATCGCTCTCGGCCTCGCTTCTGCCTTCGCTATCACTCGCTTGCTTTCCAGCGAACTCTACGGCGTCTCGTCCGCCGACCCCATCGCTTTTCTGGGTGCGGCTGTTCTGATGCTGCTTGTCACGTTGCTCGCCTGCTACATTCCCACTCGACGCGCTATGCGGGTTGACCCCATGGTCGCATCGCGCTACGAGTAGATCCGACGAAACTATGGACATACAACGACCATCCAACGCCCACGCCAAGAAAGTCCGGCGCATCCTCTATGTCGCCATCGCCATCGTCTCGCTCGCCGGTGTCACCTTCGGTGTCTCCCGCCTTCGCCCCGCCGCTCCTTCCGTCGACAAAGCCACCATCTGGACTGACGAAGTCAAACGTGGCCCCATGATTCGCGACGTTCGCGGCATCGGCACCCTCGTCCCCGAAGACATTCGCTGGATCCCCGCGCAAACCGATTCTCGTGTCGATCGTAAGCTTCTCTATCCCGGCGCCATCGTTCAACCGAACAGCGTCATCCTTGAGCTCAGCGATCCCATTCTCCAGCGCGAAACGCTGGACGCGGAATACCAGCTCAAGGCCGCCCAGGCCGACCTCGAAAGTCTCAAGGTCACTATCAACAGCGAGCTCCTCAACCAGAAATCCACTGCCGCCTCCGTTCGCAGTGAGTATGAGCAAGCCAAAATCCAGCACGAAGTGGACGCCAAGCTCCGCGCCCAGGGCATCGGCGCCGAGGTCACTGAGCAGCTCTCGCGGGTAAAGGAAGAACAGCTCGCCGTTCGTGTCAAGCTGGAAGACGACCGTACCAAGAACGCCGAGGACTCCGCGGGTGCACGCATCCAGGCTCAGCAATCCAAGGTCGATCAGCAGCGCGCCCTTTACGATCTCAAGAAAAGCGAACTCGACGCCCTCCACGTTCGCGCCGGTATCCAGGGTGTCCTCCAACTCGTTCCCGTCGAGGTCGGCCAGCACGTCACTCCCGGTACCAACCTCGCCCGCGTCGCCGATCCCAAGCGCCTCAAGGCCGAAATCAAAATCCCCGAAACCCAGGCCAAGGACATCACCATCGGCCAGCCCGCCACCGTGGACACCCGCAACGGTATCGTAAAAGGCCAAGTCTCACGCATCGATCCTTCGGTTCAGAATGGTACTGTTACTGTTGATGTTCAGATTACCGACCCACTCCCTCAGGGCTCTCGCCCCGACCTCAGCGTCGATGGCACCATTGAACTCGAAAATCTTAGGGACGTCCTCTACGTCGGCCGCCCCGTCCACGGCCAATCGGATTCCACCATCGGACTCTTTAAGCTGGATCCCGACGGCTCCGAGGCCAGTCGCGTCAACGTCCAACTTGGCAAAAGCAGCGTCAACACCGTCGTAATCCTCAAGGGCCTCAATGTCGGCGACAAAGTGATACTCTCCGACATGTCTGCCATGGATGCTTACGACCGCATCCGCCTGCGCTAGGAACCAAAGTGAACATCCCAACGTCCAATCTCGTATCACTAAGTGGCAACGGTACACCCATGCCATCGTCGTTACGGCTGGCACAAAAGAACTTGAGGGTGCCCCACCTTGGTTTACAAGGGTGGGCTATTACGTCTTGGTTTTGGCGTTCTCTTCAATTTTGTAGCGGTGGCTTTACGCCACCGTCTTGGGTTTCTCTAGCGAGTGTAGTTCCCGATCTTAAGTCGGTCGGATCGGTGCCAATTTGAAGAACAAGGGGCGCTCGCCCCAAGTACCACGATTCCATCTCGGAGGCTCACAACATGTCTTCACTCAACGACACCCTGATCAATCTCCAAGGCGTCAGCAAAGTCTTCTTCACCGACGAACTGGAAACCCACGCCTTGGACGCGGTTGATCTCGAAATCAAGAAAGGCGAGTACCTGGCCATCGCCGGTCCTTCCGGCTGTGGCAAATCCACTCTCCTCGCCATTCTCGGCCTGCTTGATTCGCCCACGGAAGGGAACTACACCCTCAACGGCCAGCCCGTCGCCAGCCTCAAACTCAGCGACCGCTCCCGCATTCGTAACCGCGAAATCGGCTTCATCTTCCAGGCCTTCAACCTCATTGGCGATCTCACCGTCTACGAAAACGTCGAACTCCCCCTCACCTATCGCGGCATGGCCTCCGCCGAACGCAAAGAAAAAGTCCAGAATGCCCTCGAGCGTGTCCAGATGGCTCATCGCGCCAAGCACTATCCCGCCCAGCTCTCCGGCGGTCAGCAACAACGCGTAGCCGTAGCTCGCGCCTTAGTCGGCGATCCCATGATTCTCCTGGCCGATGAGCCCACCGGAAACCTCGACTCCAAGAACGGTGACTCGGTCATGGACTTGCTCCAGGATATCCACGCCACCGGCGCCACCATCTGCATGGTCACCCACGACCCTCGCTACGCCAACCACGCCGAGCGCACCGTGCATCTCTTCGACGGCAAAATCGTAAAAGAAACCCTCTCCAACACCGTTCCCGCCTAAAGAGCACAGGCCTTCAGCCCACGCTCTCGGGTTTCTACCCTTTCTAGCGACCGCCTTCTGCGGCGGTCCGCTCTTGGGTTCCTTTCGTTACGTCTCTGCCCACATGAACTTGAGGGTGCCCCATCCTCGTTTTTTGAGGGTGGGCTCTTACGACCGTTACGCCTCCACGGCTCTTCGCTTTGCCTTTTTCTCCCCCAACTCTTCTACCGCAGACCGCCAAACCTCTTCGTCCTATACCTCCTTTACCTCCTTTATCTCCTCAGCTTCCTTACTTCACCATCCCTCTCCCCCTCAACCAATTCCTCAGCAACGTTCCCCAAATCCCCACAGCCGGATCCTTCAAATCCAATCCCACACCGTGCGGCGCCTCCGCAAATACATGCAACTCCGCCGGCACGCCCGCTTTGTGCAATGCCAGATAAAACGCCACGCTATTTTCCGGCGGCACCCCGTCGTCTGTACTCGTGCTCCACAAAAACGTCGGCGGCGTTTGCGCTGTCACCTGAAATTCGTTGGACAAGGACTTCAGCACCTCCGGTTTTGCATCCTTCCCCAGTAAATTGTCGGCCGACCCGCGATGCGCATACTCCGCCACAAACGAGATCACCGGATAGCACAGCACCGCAAAATCCGGCCGCGAACTTACGCGGTCAATCGGATCCGGCGCCGACGCATTCCCCGCGTCAAAATGTGTTTCCGCCGTCGACGCCAGATGTCCGCCCGCCGAAAATCCCATCACCCCAATCTTGTCCGGCAACACGCCAAACTCCTTCGCTCGTGCCCTCACCATGCGTACCGCCCGCTGCGCATCCCACAATTCCGCCGGATGGTGATACTTCGGCCCCAATCGGTATCGCAGCACAAACGCGGTGATCCCCATCGCATTTAAATAATTCGCAATCTGCCGTCCTTCATGATTCGTCGCCAGCCATCCATAGCCTCCTCCCGGCATCACGATCACCGCTGCCGTCGGCTCCTTTACCTCAAACGGCTGATACATCGTCAGCGTCGGCCTGTCCTCCTCCCCATCTCCCCAAGCACCCGGTGCTCGCCCGTCCCACAATCGAATCGTTCGTGTCTCCGCCGTGGGATCCTCATGCCGCTCCTCCGGAGTCCCCGCTGAACTGGAAGGCGCTCGGATGACCGTGGTGCCCGGAAGAAGGGGCACAGCACCGGAACGGTTAGCGTCGCCCGTAACGAAAACTCTTCGACTGTTGATCTGTGTGACTGTGACCGTCACCTGCGGATCCTTCAAATATTTGCTGAGCCCTTCACGGATATTGCCAGCAAGCTGCATGGCGGTCAGACCAGCCGCCTGCATATCGTTCAACAGAGGCAAGGAAATCTTCCCGTCCGGGCGAACAGGAATCGTCCGCGTTATTTCAGGTTCCTTCCAAACGTCAATTTGAAGGACATCTTGGGATCCGATACGATACTCCGGAGCCGTTTTTGCCGTCGCATTTCCTGACAAATCTTCCTGCCTCGCCTCCGCCCCAGCCTGCCCCGTCATTGCCACAGCCCAGCACAACATCACCAATACCGCCCAAATGTTTTTCACGTCATCCCTCCGTCATCCAAACTTTCCCTATTATCCTCCGCCACCTGCCGCCACGCCTTGTCACTTCGATTTTCGATCCAGACAACAAAACGCCAACGCTACTTCCCATAGTGCTATACTCCCTCCATTCGGCCGGTGTGGAGGTTGCCATGATCCGGCGTTTCGCTCCCTTGCTCCTCGGTTTCCTGTTCCTTCCTCTTCGAACCCCTGCTCAGAAGTCCGCGACCATTGCGGGTAATGTCTACTATGAAAGTGAATACCAGGCTGCCAAAAACGTCGTCGTTGTTCTTTCCGACGGTCAGCATGTGTTCATTGAATCTGAGGCGACATCTGACGGTGGACGCTTCCGTTTTGGCGGTTTGCAACGTTCAACCTACTACCTCTCTGTCGACGTTCCCGGATATGAGTCCGTAAGCTTTGAAGTGGACGTCTCGATGACCTCCGATAAAATTCTCTCCATCTATCTCAAACCAATTTCCAAGTCTCCCGCTCCCAATTCTCCACACTCCTCCTCGGTGTCTGCCCACGAACTTTCCATGCCCGCGAAGTCCATGGAATTCGTGGACTCCGGCAAGAAGAAGCTCTATCTCGATAAAAATGCCCAAGCCTCTGTCGCCGATTTCCAGCAAGCCATCGCTCTCGCCCCGGCCTATTACGAAGCCCACTATCTGCTTGGCATGGCGCATCTCACCCTTGGCGATCATGCCGCAGCGGAGAAAGATTTTCGCAAGTCCATTGACCTGAGCCATGACACATTTCCCGAAGCCGATATCGGACTCGGCACCACCATGCTCGATCGCGGCAACTTTTCTGACGCCGAAAAATCCATTCGCCGCGGCCTGGAACTCAATCCCAATCTCTGGCTCGGTCACTACGAACTTGGCCGCGCCCTCCTCAGCCAAAACCACCTGCCCGAATCCTTAGCCTCCGCCGAACAAGCCCGTGTCCTGGCCCCGAACGTTCCCATCATCTACCGCCTGCTTTCCAACATTCATCTCCTCCAAAAAAATTATCCCGCCCTCCTCCAGGATCTCGACACCTATCTTTCCCTTGATCCCGACAGTCCCGCCGGCCTTCGCGCCAAACAACTCCGCGACCAAATCCAGCAAAAACTCCCCGACCAGCACTTAGCCCCAGCCTCTGCTAAACCCTAGCGCTCCATATAGTCTCTTGGTAGCGCTGGCATCTTGCCGGCTCTCGGTTTCCTCGTGACCACTCCGCCAATTCAACTTGAAGGGCTGCCCTAAGTCCCGAAGCGAGCATTTCTTCGCCATCACACACACCACGCACACCCCTACTCACCAACGCCATAAAAGGGAATTGTCCTCCAGGAAACTATCTCGATGGGAACATATACGATTCCAGCAAATCCGCCCGCCCCTTGTGATCTGCCGTCATCGCTTTCAATAAATCGCTCACAGACAGCATCCCGCGATACTTGTTCTGCGCATCCAGGATCAGCAAGTGATACACGCCGTTCTTTTCCATTGCCACCAAACTGTCTTCAAATGTCATTTCCGGCGTCACCGTCAATAACTCCCGGCTCATGATCTCGCCGACCTTCATCCACGCCGGACACTTATTTTCCGCCGCTACCTTGTCCGATATATCGCTCTGCGATACCACTCCCACCAACTTTCCCGCTGCATCCAGCACTCCCACAGACCGCACCTGCTTCTCTCGCAAATATTTTGCGGCCTCCATCACTGTCGTATCTTCCGATATCGAATAAACTTCTTTGCGGGACCCAATCAGTTCCGATACTTTCATGACCACCCCCGGAAGCGAAATTTTCGCAATCCTATCCCCCGTTAATCTCCTTTTCAATAGCTATTGTTGAGTATCTCTCGATCCGGTCATGTTCCATTAACCAATCTGTAATCTGCCTCATCAAATCCCGCCCGACGCCCTTTACAGGGAATCCCCGATTGACCTTCTCGTAGCGGCGGTATATCCTTCGCCGCGTACTACGAGGATTAGGGGTGCTCTCTCTGGGCGGATGGGAGTGCCCCTAGTCCTCGATCTGTTTTAGCCCTTCCTTGCCGCCGTTTCCTTAGTTCGTCTCGACGCAAGCAGCGACCACGTTTCATTCTAGGGTTAGCACTCCTCTCTCGCACTGTGAACCGCGTACTAAAAACTGTAAACTCCTTCCATGGGCTCTCACATCCAACTCACCGCTTCCGACGGTCATTCCTTTCGTGCATATGTCGCGCAACCTTCCACTCCCGCCAAGTCTTCCGTCGTCATCATTCAAGAGATCTTCGGCGTCAACAGCCACATCCGTTGCATCGTCGATGATTATGCCGCCCAAGGCTTCTCCGCTATGGCCCCCGCACTCTTTGATCGTGTCCAACCCGGTATCGAACTCAAATACAATTCCGCCGATTCATCCCGCGGCATGCAAATCGCCACGCAGATCGGTTTTGACAAAGCTCTCCTCGATGTCTCCTCGGCCATCACTCACGCCGCGCAAGGCACTCCGACCAAAAAAGTTGGTGTCGTCGGTTTTTGTTGGGGTGGTACGCTGGCGTGGCTTGCCGCCACGCGTCTTCATCCTGCCGCTGCCGTGTGCTATTACGGCGGCCAAATCTCAAAATTCCTTGCCGACCGCCCCCATTGCCCCGTCATGTTGCATTTCGGCTCGAAAGACAAGCACATCGCCGCTTCTGAAATTCAAAAAATCCAGCAATCCTATCCGGACCTTCCGCTCTTTCTTTATGACGACGCCGGCCACGGCTTCAATTGTGACCAACGCCCCGACTACAACGCCAAAGCCGCCAACGAAGCCCGCCAGCGTACCCTCGACTTCTTCCGCTCCCAGCTGGCCAAAACTCCGCCCCACGAACCTTGAACGTCTTACCTGTCGGCTTTCCTCCCGTCATTCCGAACGGAGTCCGCGAAGTGAGGAATCTCTCTTCATCCCCTACGTACAGACGCCATAACTCCTCTTGTCAGCTAGTTCTCTTGCTCTTTTCTCTCTGACTCCTACAGCCGGAATATGTACAGCAGCAATCTCGTAATAAATAAATCCACTACCAGCACGATCACCGACGACACCACAAACGCATTGATCGTCGCCCGACCCACACCCGCTGTCCCGCCTTCCACGCGAAATCCCTCAAAACATCCCACCGTCGCAATAATGAACCCAAACACCACCGGCTTCGTGAACCCGATACACAAATCCCCAAACACCAGCGCATTAATCGCGTGCGTCATGAATTGCTCAGCACCAAGATGCAGCACCAGGGCCGCTACAATAAACCCTCCCAGCAGCCCGCAGCAAACCCCCACCGCCACCAGCAATGGCAGCACTAGCACGGTTGCCAGCACTCGCGGCGTCATCAACTTCCGAATGGGGTCAATCCCGAATCCTCGCATCGCGTCCACCTGGTCGCTCACCACCATCGATCCCAACTCTGACGCCATCGCCGTCGCGTTTCGTCCCGCCACCAACAGCGCCACGAACACTGGCCCCAGCTCCCGCGTCAGCGCCAGCGACACCGCGTCTCCCGTCAGCACCGTCTCTCCAAATCTTTGAAATTGTGATGCGGCGTTCAACACCACCACGCCTCCCACGCAAAACAGCGCCACCACCACGATCAGCAGCGACCCCACTCCGACCTGGTCCATCTGTTGCACCAAATCGCTGAAGTATTGCCTGCCGCCTAACAGATTACGTATCGACTGCAGCGCCACAATGGAATAGTTCTGCAGTCGATACGTCCACTCCTTCAATGCATCTTGTACTACCGTGGTAACGAAACTTGCGTTCATAGTCGCACCCTCGTCACACTCCCACTTCCGTCGTGCGCAAGAGCATACAACGCCCCCCGCGACAATGCATAACGCTCACTCAGTTTTTCTCCTGGGATTGCTTGACTGGTAGGGACCGCCTTCCACTTGCCGGGACGCAGGAAGAGAGGCAGTCAACTCCTTGTCGTCGATGGTCTTAAGACCCCTGCCTTTTTTGGCTGCGTCATTAGGCTACCTTGGCGGGCCGGGTCTCGCTTGGTAGCCTGGCGTTTGACCCGTCATTCCGAGCGAAGCCTTCGAAGCGAGGAATCCTTCTTCGCGGTCTACTCCGCGCACACCACAACGATCTTCTCTCCTACTCCTTTACTCTCTCGGGTTCCTTCCGCACCTGATAAACCAAATACCCCACCAACGCCAAATTAATCACCAACACTACCACCTTCGCCACATTCGCATGCCGCAGTATCTCCCACACTTCCACTGGCACCAGTGAACTTGTGACCACTATCGTCAACCACTCCGCCCATCGTTTCAACATCCACAATCCAATGCCCTCGGTCAAAAACAGGCCCGCATAAATAAAACTCCCCGCTCCTACCTCCCGTATTCGCGTCGGCGTCAATTTCGCCGCCTCCAGGATCACGCGACCCACATACCGGCTCGCCGGCCCAAACCCGATCCGCGGCACCCGATCCTCCAGCACGCCTACTATATCCGTATGCACCAGCCGCAGCGCCGTCACACCAACCAAAATCAGCAACGTCGCCTTCGCCAGCTTGAATAGCGCGATGCCCCGCAGCATTCGCCGATCAGCCTTTTTCATATCACCTTTAATTCTCAGCGGATGTAGCGGCGGGTCTTTAGACCCGCAGGCACACAGCCTTCATTGGCGTTCGTTACGCCCTTCCTCAAATCAACTTGAGAGTTTACCTGAGCCCCGAAGGAGTGCCCATCCTCGTTTGGGAGGATCTACCCTGAGGTTCGAAGGGTGGGTCTTGGTTCCCTGATGGCGTTATGCCGCCGCGCCTTCAGGCCGATCATGAATCTGCTCTGCTCTTTGTGCCGGTCTTCTAGACCGGCCGATCCGTACCTACCTCGCCTAAACTCCCGTTCCTTCCAAATTTGCGCAACCTTCACCCTTCACCGGCAGAATCGGCAGCACACTCGTCGCCCGATTCTTCGCTCGTCTCCGTGCACGCCTCGCCCCAAACTTGATCGACGCCTTGAAAATCGATCCCACGGCCAGCACACCTCCCAGTTTGTGTGCGCCGACGGCCGCCAGTCCCATGGAGGCGACACACCCGCACGCTCCGCAATCCGGCGTTCCGCCAAACTGGCACGGGGTAATCTTCGTCTCCAAATCCGCCGACAACGTTTGCGTTGTCCGCGCAAAAATGCAGTCTTCGGGGCTGTGTGGCGGCGTCGCGAACTGCTCGATAAGCGCCTTCGGCATATCCAATTTAGGATACCGTTTTCGCAACTCCAGCATCTCTGCAATCGCCCGCGCCCGTTCCTCCGCGCTCAACATTTCCGGTAAGCGATCTCCTACCTGCGGCGTGAACAAGCTGAACCACACTTTCTTAATCTCCGGCCGTGGCGTCCAGAACTCCAGAAACTCCCCCAGATATCCCGTCCGTTTCATCATCTGACCCGTCACCGTGCAATGCACCGTGACCCTTTGCCCCACAATGTTTTTCAGGATCCGCTCATACGTCGCTGGCGCTCGACGCACATCATGTTCCGGCTGCAACCCATCAATAGACACCACTATATGCAGTAGTTCTTGGTTCGCCCATGTCGGTCCCATGGTCCGAAACGCACTGGTCACAATCTGCACATGGACTCCGCGCTCCAGCAGCTTCGGAATCATCACCTCTAGTTCCCGATAACGTACGAGCGGGTCTCCCCCCACAATCGACAGATGCAGCGGCTTCAGCCGGTCCACCACTTCCAGCACTCCGTCTACCAACGCTTGGCCCCTTCGATCGTTCAGCTCCCGCAATGTTCGTCCACCGCCCAGATGCGCCTCGTCGTACGCGTAACATCCCGGGCATTTCAGCGGACATTCCCGCGTGATCTCAATCGAAAGGGAAGGGTGTTCCCCCCTCAGAATTTTTCCCCACGCTTGAATGATTTCATGTGTGTACACGAATGGTGGCCTTTTCCGACGGCTTAGAATGTGTCTGCCGGGCGAAGGTTTTATTGCTTTTCACCTTCGTCCCACAGACTGCCGCCCCCGATTCTTAGATGTCGTCAGATCGACTTTGGTCGTTTCGATGATTCGAGAGCTGGGGAAGTCTTCCTGGAAAAAACAGGGTGCGTTCGCGGTTTTTTTCCAGGCGTACCAAGGTAGGGGAATCGGCGTCAGCAGCGTCGGTGTGCAGGTGAGCGAGTATTGGAATATCCCTTCCCAGCCGCCAACAGTATGCTCCCATACCGCCACAATTGCATTCTTTTACTGTTATTGTAGTCGCCTTCTGCTTGCCTGACGACGGGAGGCTGCCCACTCTTGGCATTGGGCTTCTGCTGCTGCTCCGGGGTCGCAGAATCTTGCGGGTACCCCATCCTCGTTCTTCGAAGGTGGGTTCTTCCGGTGAGGCCACAACCCTTCTTTGCTTTTCTTTGCTTTGTTGCTTCTTTACCTCCGCCTCTTCTGCATCTCTGCGTTTATCTTCACACCCGAAACACCGGCTCCAACTTCCCAATCCTCGCCTTCAAACCCTCCAACTCCCCCGCGCTCAATATCGGCAACGGTCCTGACGCCAACTCCATCGCCAAATCAAAAATCCTCTCGTCCCCCGGTGGCACCGCCGCCGTGACCTCCTGATTCAACGTAAATCGCAGCGCCAGATTCGCCATCTCCGGATCGTCAATTGGCTCATACCAACACTTGGGATATTTACGATCACTCTCCTTCATGTCCTTCGGCCATTTCCCAAACGCCAGCGCCTTCAACGCCATCCGCGCCATTCCTTTCGATTTCGCCTTCGCCAGAATCTGCGGTCCAAACCCGCCGTTTTCCCACGCATTCGCATTTACCGGGAACATCACGCTGTCCAGCTCCAGCGCGTCCATCAACCGCAGCGCTGCCGGCGCATTGTGCGCAGAAAATCCCAGGTGCCGCGCCTTGCCCTCTTTCTTCGCCGCAAAAAACAACTCCGCCGCTCCCCCTGGCGCCAGAATCTTCTCCACATCCTCCATCGAACTCACCGCATGAAACTGGTACAGATCCACATGGTCGGTGTGAAAGCGCTCCAACGTCCGCTCCAACTCTGCCCGCGCGCCCTTCGCATTCCGTTCGGTCGTCTTCTCCGCCAGAAACACTCTGTTTCTGTAAGGCCGCAGCGCCTCTCCCAATTTCGTCTCCGCCTCTCCGTCAAAATAAGTCGGCGCGCAATCAAAATAATTCACCCCGCGATCATAAGCGACGCTCACCCGCCGCGCCGCCTCCTCCTGTGGCATCCCGCACACCACAATTCCGCCCATGGCCAATACCGACAACTCGATTCCGTCCTTCCAAGCGCGCTTCGGCAATACCTTCATCGTCTCCCCCCACGTGGTCCCAGCAGCCGTCAATGCCGCCGCTGCCCCAACCCCAGCCCCCAGGAATTCCCGCCGGTCCATCCCCATCGCCCACCTCCACTCGAAATCCTATGCCCCCGCTCCGCGCTCAGCAACAACCATGTAGCAACGGATTTTTAGCTCGCCCCGGATCTAGGATGGGGCCCGCATCTGGCGTTTCCCTGGAACGCCGGTCTCCGGACCGGCTTCTTGGGTTTCCTATCGTTTCAAAACTCTTTCCCGCCAGACTGTTAACTCATTTTGAATCTTTTGCATCCCTACCACTCCGCAGGTAAACTATTCCGACAGGGACAAGCGAAACCGTCCCCCGTCTCTTCCGTCTAATGCAGGAATACGCCGCACTATCTTCTTCAGGGAGAACAACGTGAAACTTTCGTCTCGCACCACCCGCGCGACCTTCGCAATTGTCTTCGTCTTTTCCCTCGTCGCGCTTCCTACCTTCGCTCAGTCCGACAACGCACCGACTCCCAAACCGAAGCCCACCATTGCCACCTCCAAAACCAACAACATCCCCATCCCCGACATTCCCTACACCAAATTCGTCCTCCCCAACGGCCTCACCGTCCTCGTGCACGAAGATCACAAAGCCCCCATCGTGGCCGTCAACACCTGGTATCACGTCGGCTCCAAAAACGAAAAGCCCGGCAAAACCGGTTTCGCCCATCTCTTCGAGCACCTCATGTTCTCCGGCAGCCAGGATTTTGACTATACCTACATCAATGCCATGGAACGCATCGGCGCCACCGACCTCAACGGCACCACCAATAACGACCGCACCAACTATTTCGAAAATGTTCCTACCTCTATGCTCGACTATGCCCTCTTTGCCGAAAGCGATCGCATGGGCCATCTCCTCCCCGTCCTCGATCAGAAGAAACTCGACCTCCAGCGCGGTGTTGTTCAGAACGAAAAGCGTCAAGGTGAGAACCAGCCCTACGGCGTTACCGAACAACTCATCACCGAAAACACCTATCCCTCCGGCCATCCCTATTCCTGGACCGTCATTGGTTCCATGAAGGATCTCGACGCTGCGTCTCTCGAAGATGTTCAAGATTGGTTCAAAACCTATTACGGTCCCAACAACGTCACCCTCGTTCTTGCAGGTGACATCACTCCCGAAGTCGCCAAACAAAAAGTCGAAAAGTATTATGGCGCCATTCCTCCGGGTCCTCCTATTGCCCGGCAGGAAGTGTGGGTCGCCAAGCGCACCGGCACGCATCGCGGTTGGGTTCAGGACCGCGTCCCGCAAGCGCGCACCTACCGCGTCTGGAACGTTCCTCAGACCGGGTCGCCGGACGAAGCTCTGCTCGATCTCACCGCGCGCATTCTGGGCCAGGGAAAAACCTCGCGCCTCTACCGCCGCCTCGTCTACAAAGATCAAATTGCCACTAGCGCCACCGCCTCGGATTCCAATAACGAAATCGCCGGCCAGTTCGATCTCACCCTCACGGCCAAGCCCGGCACCGATCTCTCCATCGTCGAAAACGCCGCCGACGAAGAACTTCAGAAGTTCCTCAAGTCCGGTCCTACCGAAGCCGAGCTTCAGCTCGCCAAAACGCAAATCTTCGGCCAGTATGCCCGCATCATGGAACGTATCGGCGGTTTCGGCGGAAAGAGCGACATCCTCGCCAGTTGCCAGACCTATGAAGGGGATCCCGATTGCTACAAAACCTACCTCAAGCGCATCCAGGCAGCCACGCCCGCTTCCGTCCAAAAAGCGGCCCAGAGTTGGCTGTCCGATGGCGACTATGTTCTCGAAGTTCAGCCCTATCCTACCGACTTCAAGACCTCCGAGCCTATCGATCGTTCTCATCCTCCCGCTCTCGGCTCCGCCATGTCTCTCAATCTTCCTCCCATGCAGAAAGCCAAACTCTCCAACGGCCTCGAAGTCGTTCTCGCGGAACGCCACACTGCTCCCGTCGTCAATTTCGCGCTGGTCCTTCATAGCGGCTATTCGTCCGATTCCACCACTGCCCCCGGCACCTGCAGCTTTGCTCAGCGCATGCTCGAAGAGGGCACTCCCACGCGTGATTCCCTGCAAATCAGCGAACAACTCGACTCGCTCAGCGCCAATTTCAATGCCGGCGCCAATGTCGACTACTCCAACGTCAGTCTCAACGCCCTCAAGATCAACTTGGATCAGGCCCTCCAGATCTACGCCGATCTCATCCTCCATCCCGCTTTCCCGCAAAAAGAATTCGATCGCCTGAAGAAGGAACGTCTCGCCGCTATTCAGCGCGAGAAAGTCACGCCTATTCCTATGGGCCTGCGTGTCCTCCCTACCTTTCTCTTCGGCAAGGGCCATCCTTATGACGAGTCCTTCGTTGGCACCGGCACTATTGCCAGCGTCAACAAAATGACTCGCGACGATCTCATCAAGTTCCACGACACCTACTACAAGCCCAACAATGCCACCCTCCTCATCGTTGGGGACACCACCATGGCTGAAATCACTCCAAAGCTTGAAAAGCTGTTTGCCACTTGGAAATCCGGCGAAGTCCCGGCGCTCGACGTTCCCAAAGTTTCCGACCCTGACAAAGACGTCGTCTATCTCATTGACCGCCCCGGCTCCGGCCAAAGCATCATTTTCGCCGCACAGCTCGCTCCGCCATTCAACGGACCCGATCAGATTCCTTTGGAATTGGTTAACGACATCTTCGGCGGCAACTTCAGCTCTCGCATCAACATGAATCTTCGTGAAGACAAGCACTGGTCCTACGGTGTCGGCACCCGCATTATTCCCACTCGCGGCCAACGTCCTTACGTCAGCTTTTCCCCCGTGCAAACCGATAAAACCAAGGAATCCATGCAAGAGCTCGTCAAGGAATACAAAAACATCGTCGGCGACAAGCCCATCACCGAAGACGAACTCAAGGACGAGCAGTCCAACTCCACTCTTTCTCTTCCCGGCAGCTTTGAAACCGTGCAACAACTTTCCGGCGCCTATGCCAACATCCTCCAATACAATCTGCCATCCGATTACTACAACACCTTTACCCAGAAGGTTATGGCCGTTACTCCGGCGGAAGCCAACGAAACCGCCAAAAAATATATCCAGCCCAGTCACCTGATCTGGCTGGTCGTCGGCGACATGTCCAAGGTCGAAGCCGGCATACGCGAACTCAACATCGGCGAAGTCCACAAAGTCGATGCCGATGGCAACCCCGTCAAATAAGTAGCACAGGCCTGTAGCGCTTGCTCTTGTAGCGCTGGCTTTACGCCAGCGTCTTGGGTTGCTGTGTAGCGCTTGCTCTTGTAGCGCTGGCTTTTATGCCAGCGTCTTGGGTTCGCTCCGTTCCCCTCGCTTGGTTTGGGTGGTCGTGGCTTTCAACTAGGCGCTGAATACCTGATTACCGATCGTCCCGGAACGCCCGTCGCCAGTCGCCGCAACGCATACACAAACGGTCGTGCTCCACACTCTTCCGAACTTGCTTCCAACCGATAATAGGCTCCGTCACAACAAACGACGCGCGGAGGCTCCCAGCCGGATTTCGGACGCGAGGCTCTGATCGACATCAACTCGCCCGTTTCATCCGCTGAATACTCCACTTCATCGGGAAGGTCTGGATGCCACAGGAACGAGATTTGGCGCTGAATCGACGGGAGAAAAGACGACCAGCCGCTGCCTTCGTCACTAGGACCCCTGCGGCGCCGACCGCGCGTGAACCGTGCCAAAATCTTGTCGGCAAGAAAAAGTGGCAGAATTCCAAGCGCCTCACCCGCGAATGCTCCACCCAGAAACCGGACCGCCCCTTCGAGAGCACACAACGCGATCAGCCAGGTGAATGGGTGAAGAAACATCAGCGCCAAGCCTGCAAACCCTTGCGCTGTTGGCGGAATGTCTGCGCCGGCGTTAATCGCCGCATACACCGCGTCCCTCGCCCAGTGTGTCACCGAGTAGGAATACCAAAACACATAAGCCAGCAACGCCACAAAGAACTCGGCTATCCCGCTAATCGCTGCGGCCATCGGCCAGTGAATCGTGGAAAACAGTGGCTGTACTTCTCGCCAGCGCCGGGGAAGCAGCGAAAGAATCGGCCCGAGAAGGATCGTCTTCACGAATTTCTGTCTACTCACTTCAATGATCCCGCCAGACTCACCAAATTCTGCGGTTGCACCCGAATCATCCCGCCCCGCGGGCTGTCAATATCCGCAATCAACATAAACGATACCGACACAACCAGCGGCATCACCACCGCCCGCATCCATCGCCGGTCCGTCGGTCGCAAATAATACCCAATCATCAGATTGCAGAAGATCGCAATCGCCCACATCAGTCCCCAGGCCGCAGTCGGTATCCGGTTCCACCACGCTGCTTGTGTGTAACCCTGCGAATTCAGCACATCATTCATCCCCGATAACGTCAGGGTCGCAACCGCCGTTTGCGCCGATTCCGCCGGCGCCTTTACCGCATTCCAAAGTTCGGTCTGCAGCGTAGCCGTTCGTGCATTCACTTGCTGCAATTCCTCGGCATCGCGCGATTTGTAGAACAGCACCCGCTGGTCCAGATAGATCTTCAGCAATCCTCGCACCTTCTCCGCATTGCCCGCCGGCAGCAAGTCCGCCCGCACATATTCGGTTCCGATGGCGTTGGCCTCTGCTTCCTCATAGTTCTTTCGTTGGTCGTACCGGCCGGTCGCCATCGAAAACGTAAACCCGATAATCAAGCCGAGCAACGTCAGCGTCGCTGCCACGATCATTCCGAAATCCTCTCGTTCCTCGTCGCTCATCGGCCCCTGTTTCTTGCGCTGTGCCGCTCCCAACCGCGACGCCCCCCACAGCGCCACAAATGTCAACAGACATATCAGTATCGGACGATTCATCAGTTCCGCCATTCTCCCCAGCCCCCTCTTTGTTTCTTCCCCCACACTCTACCTCATCTCGCCCCACGTAGCTGCGTTCAAAGAATCTTGAGGGCGCCCTACCCTTTGCGCCTGTTGCCTGCCTACCGCAGGCAGGCAAAGGGTGCGTTCTTAAGACCCAATGCCACAATATTCTTCGCTTGCCTTCGGGTGGCACATCCTCGTTTTTTGAGGGTGGGTCTTGTGGGTTCTTCTCCGCGGCTGGCACTTACATCTCACCCCAACGAATACGCACAAGCTGCCGAACGCAATCACCTGCACGTCCAACAACTTCACACCGCCTTAAAATGTTGGGATTTTCAATCTCGAGAAAACTTCTTCGCCTTCGGCCAGGTCACCTTCACCGAATGGACCCGCTGCCTGCCGGATGCCGAAAAGCCCGCCTTCATCAACGATGTCTTGGATCGCTACCAGAAAGTAGCCGCCGGCACTCCCACACCTTCAAGTTTTGCCAAATTCTTGTTACCCCAGGTCCGAAGTGAACCCATGCCATGTAGCCGCGGGTCTTCAGACCCGCAAGCAGGAAAGTTCTGTTCTATCCTTCGTCTCCACTCCTGCTTACACTTCTCCGAAACTGTTAACTGTCGACTGTCAGCTGGATACTCTCCTTCCTAACTCTCCTTCGTCAATTTCAACAACTGCACTTGCGTTGCATCCAGCCTCTGCACGATCACTTCCGCAAACCGCTTCAGCATCTCATACCCCAACTCATGATCCTGTTCCAGCTTTGACCGCAAGCACCGCGCATCAAACGATATCGCCTTCGTCGCCTTCAACGCCCGCGCATTAAAATGCCAGTGATACGGTGGCGATACCCACGACCATCCCAAAATATCTCCCGCGCCCACCTTTTGTACCGACGACCTCGGATGGTTCGGCACTGTCAACTCAATCGACACTGATCCTTCCTGGATAAAATAAAACGCATCCGCCGGATCGCCTTCCACAAAGATTGTTTTTCCTTCGGCCCACCGCGCATTCTTCGCGCATCCTTCAATCACTTTCAATTGCTTGGGCGATAGTCCATGAAAAAACGGATGCTCCCGGATCACTGAATCCAGTGTCTGAATCATATTTTGTGCCTCCTGCGGCAAAAATCTCGTCAATGCTGGCGGCCCGAAGGGAATCGTGGACCAACTGGTACCCACACGATAAGGCGGTAACCTCTAGGAGCGGAAGGAGTTCCTCGAACCTTGAAGTGCTCCGGGCCAACGCGCTGCCTGGCTTCCCGCCAGTTCAGTCTCTATCCTCGTATACTCCTACCCCCCTCAGAAAGCAACGACCCGTATCACTGCTTCGACGAGCGCCGCAGCTAGCACCTCGCTTTACCTCACACCCTTACGTTTTTCCAGACAGGTGGTCAATTCGAAATTCATCAGAGGATAAAGCCTCAGAACCAGCAGTGCGCACACGCTAACGCTGTTACACTGACACTCGGTCGCAAAACTCTTCTGGGGGGAAGCATGCGTAAGAACGTCATGGTTGCTCTGCTCTTTACCGTGCCGCTTGGTTTGTCACTCATAGGCTGCCAGGATACCAAGGCGCGCCAGGAAAACGAACAACTGAAGGCCCACGTCGCGGAGTTGGTCAAGGAAACCGGCGACCTTGGTAATCGTGTCGATGCCCTGACCCAGGAAAACACTGAGCTCAAGCAGGAGAACGAGCAGCTCAAAAAGAAAACCAAGGCCAGGAAAACCAACAAAAGCAAACATCATCGAACTACTTCCACCAACCACTGAGCGACGGAATTGCTTGATAGGTATCCAGCTAGATTCGGATAAATCACGCCGTAGTTAGGACTTAGCCGGCGGAGCAAGGTTCTTCAAAAACGCCAGAAACTCCTTCACGATCTCAGCAAGCAGTTCACTGGCATCTTTCTTCGGCAGCAGTTCGTGCCCGGCGCCCTTGATTTCCATAATGGCGTGGGACGCGGGAATCAACTCTACCGCCGCCTGCACCTCCGCACTCGTGCCGAAAGAGTCGCGAGTCCCGTGTACGAAAAATGCAGGTGTGCTGAGTTTCGGAAAATGTCCAGTCCTCAGCTCATTTGGTTTTCGCGGAGGATGCAGCGGGTAGGAGAGCAGCAGCAAGCCATCCACGAGCTGTGGCTCTTCCGCCGCCAGCATGCTGGCCTGTCGTCCGCCGTACGAATGCCCACCCATAAATATCTGCCCAGCACTTTTCTCTCTCATGATCGAAACCGCCCGGCGAAGTCCCTCGCGATCCCGCGCTGCACCCCCTGGACTCGGCGGTCCATGCGGCCTTGCGCGCCGGAAGGGCAGGTCGAATCGCAAGACACTGGACCCCTGCGCGGCCAGAGCATTGCCCATCTCCACAAGCAGCTTCGCCCGACAGTCCAAACCCGCTCCATGTGCCAACACAACGCCCATCCCACTAGCCCGCTCAGGCACATGCAGGTACCCATGAACCGCCGGTTCACTCCTGTCATCATCAAAAGGGATAATCATGGCTCCGCAACTCGCGCAGCAGTCCGGACCGCCAGTGTATTCACCGTGCCAATCCCCGTCAATCTTCGGCTAACCATCAACCTGCATCTTCTCAACCCGCATCGTACCGCCCACATCCGGCATACATTTCGCTTTCATTCCTATTCTTTCTTTTTGTTTCGCTCCTGTGTAGACTCATCCTTGGGCGCACCTCTTTCTCTACCGCCTTCGAAGGATGTCAGTCCGATGACCCATTATTCCGCCAGTGCTTTACAGCATCACATCTTCACGCGGCACACAAAGCAGGGGAGGGAACTATTCCTCGCCGCGTTAATCCTGGCCGCGCTCGCTGGCTGTCATGGCAACAATGCGGCACCGCCCGCAACCGCGCCCGCCGCGCCGGAATCTGCAGTGCAAGTGAAAGCCTCCCCAGACGGCGTAACCGTCCACACTCCAACCGCCGAATTCCTCCTGACGCCCGCAGGCGCGCTACAAGCCACGCTGCACAAAAATAACGCCAGCTTCACCCTTGACGTCAAAGCCAACGATGCTTCTCAGGTCGTCACCATAGCTGACAAAGACTACCCCGGCGTCGTGCTGAACACCGCAACCCCCATCGTACGAGACGCCACCGGCAAGCTAGGCAATCTCGGAAAACAAATTGCGATCACCGGCAAAATCCCCGGCACCCAACTCGACGAAAACCTCACCCTCGAGGTCTATGACGCCTTTCCGAATCTCGCTCTACTCTCCTTCAGCCTGCACAATACCGGCCAGGGCGACATCTCACTCGATAAAGTAGTCCTCCAGCAGCACAGTTTCGCTCCTCCACAGGCAACCGCAGACGCCACCCACCCGCTATGGACTTTCGATGGGGCCAGTCTCGATTGGGGCAAGGATGAAATATTTCCTGTCCCGGTAAAGCTCTCCCAGGAAAATCCGTTCGGCGCTCCCGTGTCTGTCAAGGGCGATCTCGGACACGTCGGTGGCGGAATCCCGGTCGTAGCCTTTTGGTCGCGCGATGTCGGAGAAGCGATCGGCCATCTCGAAACCATCCCTCTCACTCTTTCCATCCCGGTGCGCACTACCCAGAACGGTGGCGTTCAAGCCAACGTCACGCTCCCCGCCAAAACGGTTCTCAAGCCGGGCGACGTCTATTCCACTCCGCGCACCTTCTTCGCGGTCTATTCCGGCGATTTCTATGAACCTCTAAAGATGTGGTCCGACGCCGTCGACAAGGAAGGCCTGACCAAGCCCGCCAACAATGACGAAAACTACGCCGTGTCCTGGTGCGGTTGGGGCTACGAATTCGGCGTCACCCCAAAACAGATGCTCGACACCGTCCCTAAGCTGAAGGAATTGGGCATCCATTGGGCCACCTTGGACGACGGCTGGTTCAACAACTATGGCGACTGGCAACCCCGCGAACCGGCTTTCGCGGGCTCCGCCATTCAGGACATGGTCAATAAATTTCACGAGCAGGGAATTAAGGTACAGCTCTGGTGGCTTCCCTTAGCCGTCGAAGACGGCAAGTACGGCTATGGCGGCCGCAAGTTCGTTGTATCCGGCGTCGTCAAAGAACATCCAGACTGGCTCATCCTCGACCAACAGGGCAAGCCCGTTCGCATGGCTCGCAATCTCGCTGCTTTATGTCCCGCTCTCCCAGAGGTGCAAGCCTATTACAAGCAACTCACCACCCGCTTCATTCGCGATTGGGGTTTCGATGGCCATAAACTTGACAATATCTACACCCTTCCCCCTTGCTTCAACCCAAAACACCATCACAAATCACCCTACGATTCCGTTTATGCCATGGCTGATGTTTATAAAACCATCTTTGAGACTACCCGCGCCCTCAAACCCGACAGCGTCACCCAAAGCTGCCCCTGCGGCACGCCTCCCAATCTTGCGTGGCTCCGCTATATGGATCAGGCCGTCACCGCTGATCCCGTCGGCTCCATTCAAGTACGCCGCCGCATCAAGATGTACAAAGCCCTGCTCGGCCCGCGCGCCGCTGTGTATGGCGATCATGTCGAACTCACCCGCATCCTCAACGCCTCCGGCGACAACGAGATCGACCTCGGCAAAGATTTTGCCTCCACGCTCGGTACCGGCGGTGTCTTGGGAACAAAATTTACGTGGCCCGGCTACGGCCCGAAATTCAAGAATGTCGAGCTCACGCCAGAAAAAGAGGCCCACTGGAAAGAGTGGATTACCCTCTACAACCAGAAAATGCTCTCGAAAGGCAATTTTCTGGATCTCTACGTCTACGGTTTCGATGTTCCGGAGGCTTACGCCATTGAAAAGGACGGCAATCTCTACTACGCCTTCTACGCCCCGCCGCTCTCGCAAGGGCAGCCGGATGTAGCCCAGCACTGGACCGGTGAAGTGGAACTCCGAGGTCTAGCTCAAAAGACCTACCACGTCACCGATTACGTCCATCAAAAGGATTTTGGCACCGTGACAGGACCCACGGCAAAGCTAAAGGTGGACTTCGCCGACAATCTGCTCCTGGAAGCGACCCCCGCGCCCTAAACCGCTCCCGCGCGCTAGCGCCGAGCCTCGGTCGTCGCCCCGGCGAGCCGGTGTGTTCGCAGAAATGCTTCGCGGTGCTGTGCATCCCGGAATGCTTCCGTTCCCCCCGGACGCGTCACCGAAAGCGCCCCGGCGATGTTTCCGAATCTCAGGCAATCCTCAATCTTGCCCCCGCGAATAAACTGGTGCACAAAACCTGCGTCAAAGCTATCTCCTGCGCCTACGTGATCCGCGGTGTCCACCACCGGCGGGAACGCCGCGTATTTCTCCTTGGACACTCGCGCCATCGCTCCCTTGGACCCCCGCTTGATCACCAGCACCGGCACCTTCTGCGACAACACTTCCGCCGCGCGCTCCACATCGTCCACCTGAGCCAACTTGCACGCCTCGCGCTCGTTCGGCAGCAGAATATCCGTGTACTTCAGCAGCAGTTGAATCTCCGATGGCCAACGGTTCGTCGGATCATCGTTTGTATCCAGCGAAGTCGTCAGCCCTGCTTCTTTCGCCTTGCGAAAGATATCAATGAGTGCCGCCCGCAATCCTTTTTGCAGAAAGTAGGACGACACGTGAAGATGTTTTGCGCTGAACACGTAACTCAGATCCAGCTCTTTCTCGCTCATCTCAAACATCGTTCCCGGGTACGTCAGGATGTATCGTTGCATCCGTTGCGGCAGGATCACCGTCAATCCTGTCGTCTTGCCATTCATCCGCCGCACCCGCGAAAGGTCCACTCCGCTTGCGCCCAGCCGCTGCATGCATATTTCGCCAAACGGGTCGCTTCCAATGCAGGAGCTGAAACCCACCTTGTTCCCCAGCGCCGCAAGGTTGTGCGCGAAAATCGCCGAAGAACTTCCCAGTGTGATGCTCAGATCCGTGGCCAGGTGTTCGCGTTCCAATGTCAATTCGGGCGGAAGGCCGTATAGAATAAGGTCTAGATTCAATTCACCGATCACACTAACGTCAAAGGTAGCCAGAGTTTTTCTCCTATCGCTGGTCCAGAATCACCACACGGCTCAGGTTTTTCGGCTGGTCAGGATTCAGCCCCTTCCGAAAGCCCGTAAAAAAGCCTAGTAGTTGGCAAGGCACTGTGAACGGCGCCAGCAATGCCACTTCGTTCGCAGCCATGTCGAGTTCAATCACCAAATCCGACGAGTCTCGAATCTCGGCGCTCGCATGATTGCAGATCGCCACGGTCACTCCTTCCAGCGCCTTCATTTCCGCCAACACCTCCGCCTCTGCCTTTTGCGCCGATTCACTCAGGAAAAAGGTCAAGCACGTTGCCGGGCTCACAATTGATTTGGGTCCGTGCCGGAATTCCAGTGGATGGAAAACCTGGCTGTAGGAACATGACATTTCCATGATCTTCAGCGCTCCTTCGCGGGCAATTCCGTGAAAAGGTCCTTGCCCAAGGAACACATAATCGGCAAAGTCATTCTCTTCGGTGAACGCTTCGATCTCATCGGCCAGCGTCCGAATCCTCGGTGCGAGCCGCTCCGCCATCGCTGGCAAGCTGTCGATAAACTTCGCGTCTCCGGCCCGCCGTGCCGCCAGGGCTTGCAGACTCAGGAGCATGCTCGTAAACGAACGTGTCATCACCATGCTTTGTTCATCCGCGGTTCGCAGCACAATCGTGTGGTCGCACGCCGCCGCCAACTCGGAGTCTTGTGCACACGTGATTCCTGCTGTGGGTATCTGCAATTCCTGGCGCAAAACTGTGGCTGCCCGCACCGCCTCCGAGGTGAGTCCGGATCGCGAAATCACTACCGCCTGCACGCCCGCTCCTTGAGCTTGCAGCAATTTGGGGAACAGCAACACGTCCGAAGCCGGGATTGCTCGCGCCGGTTGGCCGGTCAACAGCGCCCACGAGTTCGCGGCCGCCTCCGCCAGATAAAAACTCGTGCCGCATCCGATGAAGACCCATTCCCGCTTGCTTCGGCTCTCTTCAAGAATCGTTTCTACCAATCGGCTGTCGCGTACTTCCTCCAGTACCGATCTCCACACCGTTCCTTGCGACAGAATTTCATTCCACGTATGTGACGCTGTTCGCTGCTTTTCGCTTGTGATCATATGTGCCGTCCCAGTCTCAGCTCCACGTTCTGATTCATTCTCACACCAGGGTTACCGCCACGTCAGCATCGCGTAGCGCCTTCAAATCGCGTTTCAGAATCTTCTTGTCGGTGATGGTTTCATGCACTGCGGCCGTCGGCAAGATCAATGACAAGCTGCGCCGCCCGAATTTGCTCGAGTCGCACACCACAATGGTTCGTCGCGCCGACTCCGCCATGACCCGATTCACGCGTGCCTCCAGCAGATTCGGCGTGGTCAGCCCGTACTTCACGTCGAATCCGTCCACCGCCAGAAACAGCATGTCGGCGCTCAGCCTCCGTAACGATTCTTCCGCCAACGGGCCCACCAGAGAAAACGAATTCCTCCGCAGCACTCCGCCGGTCAGCAGAACTTCGATCGGCGAATCCGCAAGATCCGCCGCAATATTCATTGCATTCGTTATTACCGTCAAGCTCTTCAAATGCTGGCACGCCCTCGCGATCGCCGTCGTGGTCGTTCCGGAATCCAGAATAATCACTTGTCCGTTGCGAATCATCCGCGCCGCCGCTGCCGCAATTCGTGTCTTTTCGTGCCGATGGATCCGCTCCTTCTCCTGCAGCGAACTGTCCCGGATCGCGCCGCTCTTGATCGGTAGTGCCCCGCCGTGCGCGCGCTCAAGCTGTCCTTGATGGTGCAGAAACTCCAGGTCCTTCCGGATCGTGATCACCGAAGTGTGGAAGCGCTTCCCGAGCTCGCGCACCAGCACCCGCCCGTCCTCTTGCAACAATTCCAGGATGGCTCGACGCCGTTCTTCACTCAGCATAATCACTCGCCATGTTTCGCATACGTTTCACTGCCGTGCCCTACATGCATACGCGTATTGCTCGAGCACCTCAAGAATCCTATGCCGGATCAGCTCCGCCGGCTGATTCACCAGTTCTCCTCTCCGTACCACCTTCGCCTGCGCTGGCAAGAACTGGCTTAGCAACGTAATCGGCGCCAGTTGCGTGCTCAGATTCTCAATTAACCGCTGCAGCGCAGCAGCAACCGCTGGCTGAGGCCAGTAGTAGCGAATCCGGTCACTGTAACTGTAATTCCGCGCGATTCGCAACGCCCCCTCGTCTCCTTGATAATACTTTCTCCAGTACGCCGGGTTCTCCACCATCGTCTTTTCCAGTACTTCTCGTAAGCAGGAGGGCGATACGCCCGTCCGCCCCGACAACAATTCCGCTTCGATTGCCGCCAAAGCATACACCGCTTCCCGAAACGCGAACGTTAACCACGGCCCAACTTTTAATATCGCAAAGTGGTCCTGCACCATCTCCCGCAAGGCCCCCCGCGGCTGGTAGTCCGTCGAATGCGCTTCATACACTCCCGTCCACCCGGCGCCACGAAAGCGTGCCAGCGATTTTGCCTTCTGCCGGTCATACACAAAAACCGTTTCGTCTCCGAACTCCACTCCCGGTTGCACCACCACCGCAATCACGCGTTCCCACGTGGACTCCAGCTTTCGTGCAAGAAACGCTTTCTTGGCAAGTTCTAGAGTTCTCGTCAGTTCTTTCGTGCCTGTCACCTCAGGAGCCCGGCCCCCGGCTTGCTCCCCGCCCGGGATTGGCACCTCCGTCCCAATCACATACAGCGGCGCCGCCGTGCCTCTTGGCAGCGAACGATAAGCTGCCTCCGCCGCCTCACACAATTCCGCGGCCCGTGCGCTCACGATCTCTTCGCGCAGCGCCTCTCCTGCTTCACCCGGATCGTCTGCGCAACGCATGCTCGCATCCAGATGGATTTTCGTGAACCCAGCCCGCACATAAGCACCAGCCAACTCACGCGCATGTTCCATCGCCGTCGCCGATTTTACGTTGCTCCACACATGTGGCCCCATGTGATCCGCGCCCAGCAATATCCGTTCTCGCGGGAATTTCATAGCCGTGGCAAGTTCCTGCACGAACTTGGCAAAATCAGCCGGCGTCTGTCCCGTATACCCGCCGAATTGATTCACCTGATTCGATGTCGCCTCGATCAAGAGCAAACTTCCGTCACGCGCCGCCTGCATCATCGCTGCTTCCAGGACAAAGCGATTCGCGGAGCAGATGGAGTAAACACCCACTCCTTTTCCGCGCCGGTTCGCCGCCAGCAATTCTCGTAGCTTCTTTCCCGCATCCTTGCGATTGTTTCTCAGTTGCGCGGCCATGGCGGTTTCTCTTGTGTCCGTTGTCCGCAAGTTATTTCTGTCGCCGAAAACCAGGAGTGCGCCCCATGCAAAGCGCGATTCACGTTCTCGATATTCTTCACTCCTTCCCCTCGTAGCCATTCTTCCAGCGCCTTCTCCCCACTCTTCGCGAAAATCCCCACTCCGTCCTGCCAGGTTGCCCGCCCGCACAGCACGCCACTGTATTTCACGCCCGATTCCGTAGCCAGTTCCAGCGCATACTGGAATGTCTCGTTTCTCATTCCTTCGGATAAATAGATAAACGGAATCCGTGACCCGGACGCCGCGCGCCGGTAATGCTCCATGGCTTCTTTGCGGGTATAGAGTATGTCGTTTCCACCGTCGGGTGAGCCTTCCACGAATGCCATGTTGACCGGCACGCCTACCTTAAGCACATTCACGCGATAGCGCTCCTTCGAAAACTCTTCCATCCCCTGCGCTACCACCTGCGGTTTGATCCGCGCAAATTCCGCTCCTCGGTCTTCCATCCCTTCGCCGTAACTCACCAGCTCCAGAAAAAAGGGAATGTCCACTCCCGCGCATTCCGCCCCCACACGCTCCACAAACGCGTGTTTGCGATCATTGATCTCCCTCGCGCTGGTGCTCGAATAATAGAGCAAGAGCTTCACGGCATTCGCGCCCGCCGCCGCTAGACGTGTCGCCGTCCAGTGCTCCAGCAATTCAGGCAGCCTGCCCGGCACCGCCTTGTTGTACCCACTCTTTTCGTAAGCGAGCAGCAATCCCGTACCCTTGAACCTCTGCTCCGCTGCGGGCAATCCATATTCCGGGTCCAGTAGAATGGCGCTCGCGTGCGGCGTCAGAATCCGGCTTACCGCCGCCTTGAACTGCTCCAACGTTTCTCCAGGCACTCTCTCGCTCGGAACATTCGTCTCCTTTGCAAAAAGTCCCCGAAGCGCACTCCGCTGATCGATCGCTAAAGCCGCAATCACTCCCCGCTCATTGGCAACCGCTTGCAGCCCTTTCTTTTTTCCTTCCGTCATCGCAAGCCCATCTATTCCTTTCCACTTCCGGCCCACACCACCGCACCGCGTTCCACTGCCGGCAACGCGAACTCCACTCTGTCGCCTTTCCGTTGCCCGTGCAAGAGTTGCACTTCCCCCAGAAACGGCAGATAGGTCATTACATCGCCTGCTGACGCCGCCATCGTCACACGAATGCCTTTCACGGCCGTCGGCACCGCCACCTTCTTTGGCACCAGCCCGGTGAAGTTCGCCAGAAACACGTGTGGCACGCCATTTACCAGGCCGAAATTCGCAGCCACAGTTGGCGGACCTTCCACTGCGACATCACTCTTCACCATAATTGCACTCAGAAAATCACGCGGCGGATTTCCAGACGCCGCGTCGAAGTCATGTTCCAGTGCAACCAGGTAAGCTCGGCCGGGATCCGACGGCATCGACGCCACCTTCGAGTCCGGAATTCCCGTAACATTCGTTCCCGACACCGCCAGACGGCCGCCTCGCTCCACGAAATCCTGCAATGCCCGCTTTTCTTCCCCATTCAGCACGCTGACATTCGGCAACACCAACGTTTCCCCATGAAACTTACCCAATGTCCGCGGCGTCACCACCCGGAACTCCACGTGCCCCTGCAGCAGCGCCAACAGCGTCCCTCGATACGAACTCAGAAACGCCTCCGGCGCGTAATCCCGGCTCTTCGGCGAAAAATAAACCCCTACAGGATGCATCGCCACTCGCGGTAGATACAGCGTCTTCTCATTCTTTGCGATCCACGCAAAGATCTGTGTCCGCGTCGGCAGATCATTCGAACTCGCCATCTCATGTCCGCGTGCGTCCCAGAAATTTGCCCCGGCCATTATTTCAGACATCGCCAGGTTCTTCATCGCTTCGCGCGGGTCCACTTCCTTATCGCCATCCCAACTGTAATTCAGAATCCATGTTGCTTTCCCGGCTGCAAATCCGCGAAATGTCAGCATCCCCGCCTGATACAAAAACCAGTCCAGTTGCGTCCGCGAAGACGCCATGTGCTCCCCGCTCCCGAATTCGTATTCGTGCGCGATCGCGTCCACCACCGCGTACATCTCATACACGTCCGCGCCCACTCGCGTCGCTTCCTGCTCGATCCCCGGATAAATCTCCGGAATCACCATGATGTTCGGACTCACCTTCCGCGCGTTCTCTCGAATTTCCCTCATGAAGTCCGTCAGTGTCTCAATCCGAAAATCAATCCACTTCCGGAAGTTCGCATCCTGGAAGTCGCCCAGCTTCAGATCATGTCTGGCATCCAGTCCGGTCTTCGCTTTGAACGCTGCCACTGTCGCGTCGTCAAAGCTTGCCCACGTATCTTCCCAGCCTTCGAAGTGCGTCATCCAATAAGGAATATCTACGTAGATCCCGTCAATTCCCGTTCCCGCGATTTGCCGCACTCGTTCCATGTACGTTTTGCGCCATTCTTTGGCATACGGGCTGATCCATACATCCTCATCTCCAGGCCGAATCCAGAACGCTGCCCCGGAGTTGAACACGGCCGCCTCGCCCGTAATCTTCCGTTGCACCCACTCCGGATGGTCCTTCATTACCGAGTGCGCCGACTTGTCCGCATTCGCGGTGATGCACTCGGTCCCCGCAATGTACACAAACGCTTTGTTACCCGCCTTGTGCGCTGTTTCTGCCACCGCCGCAATATCCTTCAGTTTTGCCCGCGGATCCAGAAAGCTCTCATACCGCCCCGGAATATCGTTGTCCACTTCAATCCCGTAAACATGAGAAGCCGCGGCGTCCCGCACAATCTTTTCGCCATTCGCCCCCAAAGGTAGTCCATACGCCCCGATGCGCACAAAATTCGTCCAATTCTGTGCCGGCTCTTGCGAGGACACAGCACGCAATGCGCCAATCGCCAGCAGCGCAGCAACACGCACGGTTACCATCCTCATGTCCCCAACCCTCCCGTCTCATCGGAAACATTCAGCCCACTGGTCGCGCGCAATGTCAGGCTTCCATCCTCATTCAACTTCTGGTGACACGCCCACCGCACTGGACGCCTCTGCCCCTTTACCTCAATCTCTGCCTTCAGCCGCAGTCCCTGCCAAGACGTCTCCTTTGGCAAAGGCAACAGTGCCTGCCGTACCCGTCCCGGCAATGGATAACCCGGATCCAGATATCCCGCCACCAGTTCTTGCCCGCCCGTCGAAATCACGCTGATCCTCAGCGCTCCGGGAATCCCCGCGATTCCGTCATTCACAAATCCCACAATCAATCCGGGCCCGCCTCGCTCTTGATACGTCCATACCCAAGATGGCCTTACCCGGTAGCCAATCGACTTGGCCAGCGAATTCCATGCATGCGGATACGCCTGGTAATAATTCTTCAGTCCTGCCGCCGAAATGCGATGCCAATTCCACAGCGACATGTAGCACGCTCCGACATCCCTGGCGTGCGAAATCACGTTGTCAGAGTACGTCACCCCTTCATCCACATGCAGGCTCTGCGGCGAGCCGTCCGATGTTCCCACCTCAATAGAGGCCGCTGTCCAGGGCGGCCGGTTGCTCAACGCCTCGATCTGCTCATTCTCAATAAAAATCGTGTCAGTCCTCAGCCACTCGCCTCTCCGAATCGTTTGATCCACCAACTCCGAATTCCCCACCTTGCTGAAGTCCGGTTGCGTGTTCGTCACCAGCGGCGTTTTCTTCCATGCGCCGCGCTGTACGTGAAACATCTTCACAAAGGTATCTTCCGCTGTGGTGTAATCCGGATACGGGTTTTTCTCCAGCGGCCACGTGTGGCCTTCCCCCCAAAACCCGTACATGCACGTATCCACATACTCCACATCCGGGTTCCCGTCGTACTCCGCTGCGAGCAGTCCCATCAATTCCCGGAAAGCGCCTTGGAAATAAGGATCATCGCAGCGTGGCTCTTCGCGTTGCCGCTTCTCCCACTCGCCTAGTTTTACCATCGGCACCTTTTCCCGAATAAGATCGGGCAGCGCGTAACCCTCAATGTCCGGGTTGCTGATCATCACTCGAAAGCCGATGCGCTTCCTATACTGTTTCGCCAGCGCGAACGACGTCTTCCAGATTTCGCTGGGATCCAGCCGGCCCGGCCTCTGCTGAACGTCCTTCCAGTTCACTCGTATATAAAGGTTAGTGCCCAGTGGAAACTTGACGAGCTCTTCGAGCGCCGCCTCCGTGCTCGTGCCGCCCGGCCGCAGCAGTCCCACCTCGTCGCACAAATACGTCACCAGCCCCATTCCGTAGTTGGGAACGATTTCCTCCGATGGCGTCAGCGCCATCACCACCGTCCAACTCGGATACAAGTCGGCAGGGAACGGCCCTTGGTTCAACCGGTTCTCGACCACAGGGCCGGACCCGAAGTCATATTTGTCGAAATTATGTGGTGGAACATAAGCTGCAGCCGCACCCAGCACACCGCTCTTCATGAAGTCGCGCCGCCGCATCGTTTCCGCCTTTGTCTTTTAGAATTGGAACCGCAATCCAAATTGCGTAATCCTCGGCGTGCTTCCCGCTGCCGTGGATGTAACCTGACCGAAAGTCCCGCTTCCGTAGCCTAGATCGGGAAATCCAAACCTCGCCGTGTTCGTAAAGTTGAAAAATTCTCCGCGGAATTGCAGCTTCATGTTCTCGCGGATGGAAAACTCCTTGGTGAAGGACATGTCCACGTTATGAATACCATCTCCCCGAAGTTGCGAGAAATACCTCGGAGCATCTCCCGGCATCTGGTCGCCAGGGTCGGCGAAACAGTTCGCATTGAACATTGACTCTCCGGTCGCGGCCGCGTGGTGATAACTGATGCCGCTGGAGAGCGCGCCACACACCACATTTGGACGTTGGTTGCCATCCGCAAGGCGAGGCACGGCCATCGGAATCGCCAGCGGCTGACCGCTCTGCAGCGTGATTATCCCGGAGATTTCCCACCCTCCAACGACTCCGTCGAGGAAGCGGTTCATGTCCCGTCCTATCCAGCGCCCTCTTCCTACTGGCACGTCAATAATTACCGCAAGTACGAATCGGTTCGTTGCGTCATTCGCACTGACAGCCCATTCGTTCTTCAGCCTGTCGAGTTGTTGCGGATTTCCTACCGTGTAGTTGGAAATCGTATTCAAGCCGCCGACGAAAGCGTTGAAGCCAATCGAAGAGTCATCGGTCGATTTCGAAAACGTATAGTTGCCTTCAAAACTCACGTAGTGGTTTGCCCTCTTCTGGAACCGCACCTGCATCGCGTTGTACCAGGAATCTGCTCCAAAATTCGGCAGGCCCTGGAACGTTCCGTTGAACTGCGGATATGGCCGCAAAAGCGTCTGCAGGGGCACAGTCGGCTGCGTGTATGCGCTGGCGGGCTCATTGAAAATCGCTGTTGACCCCGTGAAAAGGGATTGAAAGGGATTGTTGACTGGTTGAGCTATTGAGAATTGCATAATATAGTTACACAGGAAAGAGCTCGGCCTGTTGCCAGAAGGCCATAACTAGGGTTGGACGGCGACGCATGCGTTTGAGGGCGCGGACCGCTT
>Ga0074046_10000282_pt1 | contig 45625 bp, 47 predicted proteins | sample BogForMeECP23OM3_FD_94441 | JGI IMG/M metagenome (GOLD analysis project Ga0074046, IMG submission 94441) | Bog forest soil microbial communities from Calvert Island, British Columbia, Canada - Bog Forest MetaG ECP23OM3 | ecosystem: Environmental > Terrestrial > Soil > Wetlands ... | reverse complement strand
ACTTTCGTTCGGATCTTCGCCGCAGCACTCCAGCTTGCGATCGGTCGGTAGTTCCGCTTAGGGCACGCCGTTTCGGAGCGGCGTCCAGAATGGCCGGCCTGAGAAGCCTCGCTCTCGGCTCAGGGACGGTTCTCAGAGCGGCGAGACTGCCCTGAGAGGCGCTATCGAGGGTGCGGTGTAGGGGGGGGAGGGCGCGGCCCCCAACCGCGGAGCCGTGAACGCCTGGCTGAGACGCGAGTAGGATCGCTCCGACGTCCTCTGCCGGCAGCGGATGCGTGTTTTGACTCCGGTTCCGACGCGAAGTCTGCGGCACCGAAAGCAAATCCCGCGAACCATCCGTCACGAAACTGCGCTTATACAAGAATTCCGACGCGAAGTGCCCGTTGCGCAAACGAATTCGTCTTCACCATCCGTCGTAATCTTGCAGGGCTTCCTGATCACGCGCGTCCCCTCGAGGGTCTTCTTGTTCTGCTCGCATTCTCACTCGCCGCGACCGTTCAGCTGGCCAGAGGTCCGCGCGTGACAGGACACAGATTGTGACCAGCACCAGCATCACCGTGCGCACGCGGAGCAAACGATGTGCGATCAACCGAAGGCGTGCTCGAAGGCAAGAAGTTGGCCTGACGGAGAGCAGCTCGCAGGCTGATCTCGTGCCCACCGTTGGCGCGGCCGTGGGCCGGGTGCTGGCAGGCTCATGGACGGGCCCAGGCAACGAGGTGCGAGAGCAGCAGCAGCGTCCTGAGGACGAGGCCGAGCGCCTTCGCGAGTCTCCCGCCGACCTCTCGCAGATACCCGCTTGAGGACAATGTACGATGCGTCCGGCGGCGATACGCGCACCTGGCGAGGGCCGTCTCAGGGTCGCTCGGGAAGCCCGGGCTGCGGACGAGCATGGCCTGGCCTCCGGTCCCGATCCCGACACGCACGGTGATCCCCTGGCAGCACTCAGGCGGCCGCGGAGAGATGACAAGGGAATCCAGCTTCCTCACCTCCCTGGGCGCTGTCGTGAGCCGCGGGGTTGGCCACTTCAGAGCACGTCCTGGGACAGCGCGATTGGCGTCGACCTTCGCTCGAAGTCGTCTCACGTCCCGCGCAAGACGGGACTTGGGCCCAGGTAGGCCTCGCGCCCGGGCGCGCTCTGTGACGAGCCCTTCGCAGGTCCTGTACACGACCCTCGAATGGCTTGCGCTTCGGGTCTTCGAGCCGCCGGTGCTCGCGCCGGACGGGGCACCACGGGGCACTCCTCGCCGCAGCCCAATGCGACGAGGACCGCGCCTCCACACGCGAGGTCGTCTCGGTCCTCACCTGAGACCATGCTCGGAAGAGGCCGGGACGCGAGGTTCGTGCGCGCGCGGTCCTTGGCCGTGTCCCTCTTCGACCTGAGCAGGATCGGCACAGTGTTTCCACCGGGACGCCAGCTGGACGGAGGTGGAATCTCATGGCCCATTGTGCGTTCTGGGAGCGGTCCTCGAGCGCCGCGGGCAACAGCTCGTCCGCTTCACGAGCCGACCGCTTGTGGTCGGACTACGCTTCCATTCGACATCCTCGGAGGACGCACCATGACCACCGGCTCGACTTCCGCGAGCGCTCCCGCGCCGCCGCCGCGCTGGGCGCTCAAGGCCGTGACACGCGCCCACGTCCTGCTGCACCGGCTGACCGGCGGCCGGCTCTTCAACACCATGGCCGGGAACGAAGTCTGCTTCGTCACGATGCGGGGCGCGAAGACCGGCCGGACGCTCACGATTCCGCTGATGTACGTGCCCTACCAGGATGGCGTGCTGCTGGTGGCTTCCCAGGGCGGCGCACCGAAGAACCCCGTCTGGTACCGCAACCTCGTCGAGCACCCGCAGATAGAGGTGAACCATCGCGGCCGCCGTATGCAGCTCCGGGCCCGCCTCGCCACGCCGGAAGAGAAGCCCAGGCTCTGGCCGATCTGCGATCAGCACTACGCTCCGTATGCCGAGTATCGCAAGCGGACCAGCCGGGACATCCCGATCTTCGTCTGCGAGCCGGTGTCCTGACGTGCCAAGAGACGGGATTGAAATGCGGCAGCAACGGACTCCACCGAGCCACGCCTGGCGGGAGCCGAGATCATGGCACCGGCTGAACGTTACGTCCCCGCGCTGCGCTTCCGGTAGCTGATACGATCGGCACCCTCACTGTGATCCCGACGCATGAGCGCGAGCTCGAACTCGGAAGGGAGATCCGTGCGAGATCGCACCTTGTGGAAGGCCCGGGGCACGAGCGACAGCGGATCGCCTGGCAGCTCGAAGACACGCGCGAGCTCGATCGCGGACGAGAGCGCTGAGCCTCGCGCCGCGAGGTCACCTGACCCGCGCAACGAGGCGATGACGCCGCGTCTCTACTCCCAACTGCGACAGCTTGCGCGTTCTCGGTTTCCATCCACCGCGAGCTGTGACGTCGACAGGCAAATTCCCAGGGGCCTCTCAAGTCGATTCTGGAACACTCCCCGCTTGGTGTACTACGCTGCTATACGCTCACTTGCGACGCTATACGCTATTCGTTGTCTAAAGCCAATTTCCCAAGATTTCCCATTGTGGGCCTTTCTCTGAGTTCCTACGTTTACCGCCGCAGACCCAGTTCAAGTGGTGGTGGGAATGAGAGATCGACACACAGACCTCAGGTCCTACTCCGAGCGGACCTTCTATCACGCGCTACAAACAATCGAAGTCCTTGAGAGGCTATGCGAGGCCAGTAGCTCACAGCATCGAAGAATTCCCCTGGAACAGCAGCTCACCCGTACCCATGATGCTGTGCGCAGGCGACAGGGAGGGCGAGGACGGCTACTTCGGCTAAGTCACGAAGATCCTCCCCATCCGATAGCAATCCGAAAATTGGTCCCCACAAAGGGCGATCTCCCAGTGCAACCATGGACGGCGCGACGAGGCCGAATCCCTCATCGTCGCGACCTTGGAGAGTACGCGCCGGTGGGCGAGCTCGTGACGGACGTCATAAGCGAAGCGATCCAGGCCACCGTGTCCAAGACAGTCCGCGTGAGTGCGCCCGTGTTTTGAGCTGCTCGATGGCAGGGACTGGCCTGGGTCGACAAGGAGATCAAATGATGAAGGACCAGGCCATGACGAAGGGAACCGATTCTCAGTGACGTGGAGGAAGAGATGCCCGCGACGAATGGGGCTGAACGCGCGCACTCGCCTGCGCTACCGCTGGCGGATAGACTCGCACTCGGCGTGAAGGAGGCGGCACGCGCGATTGGGATCAGCGAGCGCAAGATGCGCGAACTTCTCCCTGCCATGCCGCACCTTCGCATTGGCGGGCGCGTCCTGATCCCGATCGACGAGCTCCGCGCCTGGCTGCGCCGCGAACTCGAGGCGCCGCGAGAACGCGTCGCCGAAGCCTTGCGTGGCTTCGAGGAGAAACGGGGTACCCGAAGGCGCGAGTAGAATCCTGATGAGCGCTCGCCGGAGCGCCGAGGAGCGGGTTGGGCGCGAAGGTCATCTACTACCGGAACGCATGGTGGGTGCGTACGCACGTGGGCGGTCAGAAGATCGAGAAGCGCTTCGGCCCCACGTTGACGGATAAGCGTGACGCCCACGATCTAGCCCGGGAGATCAACCACGCGATCGCTCTGAAACAGTGGCCGCCGAAGCGCGAGGAGCCGCTTCCCATCGACTTCGAGCTCCGCCACTGGTTAGAGGCTTGGACACCCGCGATGAAGCCGGGGTATCGCGCGCTGGTCGCGGGCGTCATCGAAACGCATCTCGTGCCCTTCTTCGGCTCGAAGGACCTCCGCCTCCTGCGCGAGGAGGACCTCCTTCGCTACGTGAGCGCAAAGCTCGAAGCGGGCCTCGCGCCTGCGACGATTCGTCGCCATCTCGCGTCGCTTCAGCGGGTGCTCTCGATCGCGCACCGCGAAGCAAAGATCCCAAGGAACCCCGCCTCTCAGCTCGGTGAGCTGATGAGGCGCGTCGAGCGGGTCGCCGCGCACGAAGCACCGGAAGCCGAGGCATGGACTCGCGAGGAGGTGGCGGCGCTCCTGGCGGTAGCGCGAGAGTTCGAGCCTCGCTTCGCGCCACTGCTTCATTTCCTCCTCGCCACGGGTTGCCGGCGCGGCGAAGCGCTCGGGCTCAAGTGGGAGGATATCGACTTCGCCCGCAGCCGCGTCATGATCCGGCGGGCGATCACCTCCGGGCAGCTGGCGACGCCCAAGAGCGGGAAGGGTCGCGCGGTCGCGATGCCGCCAGCACTCGCTGGCGAGCTCTTCGACCTTCTGGCCGTGCGCGAGCGTGAAGCGGCCACAGGGCGGGTCACGCAGCTCGGGAGTGAGGCGCCCGAGTGGGTCTTCTGCTCGCTCGCGGGGACGCACCTCGACGAACGCAATGTCACCCGCTCATGGAGCCGGATCCGCCGCCGCGCAGCCAAGCTCGGGGTGAGGCCGCTCAAGCTCCACGCGGCGCGCCACACCTACGCCAGCCTCGCGCTGGCCGCGGGCAAGAGCATCCGGTGGGTCGCTGCGCAGCTCGGTCACGCGTCGGCCGCGTTCACGCTACGCACTTATGCGCACGCAATGCCCGAAGAGGAGGCCGATCTCGGCTTCGCGGATTTTTGTGTAGCAACACCAGACACCGTCGCTCGGCGTCGCTATCCGTCGCCTCAAAGCAAAGAGGGGTTAGCGCGAAACGCCAACCCCTCGGATTTGTTGGTGGAGCTGGGGGGAATCGAACCCCCGACCCCAAGACTGCCAGCCTTGTGCTCTCCCAGCTGAGCTACAGCCCCACGAGGGCGGCGAACCTACCGCCGAGCCTCCCGGCTGTCAAAACCTCCGCGGCGGCCTTGATGTGCCCTCGGGAGGCCGTGTTATGCTCGCCTCCCGCGCGCCGGAGTGGCGAAACTGGTATACGCAGGGCCCTCAAAAGGCCCCGGCCCTTCGGGTCGTGTGGGTTCGACTCCCACCTCCGGCACCAGCTCTCGGGCTGGCTCGAAAGGGCAGCCCGCAGCGTCCTTGGATTGCCCGAAAGCCGGGCCGCCTCGTGCGGACGGAAGGAGAGGATTGGTCATGTTGAAGATTCTTGGAAGACTCGCATTCGTGACCTTCGTTGCGGCCGCACTCCCGTTGCTCCCCAGCGTCTCGCACGCGCAACTGCGCGACTTCGAGGGCAAAGTCGACGCGATCAATGAAAAGCAGATCATCGTTGACAATCGCAAGGGCGATAAACTCACCTTCGTCAAGACGGAAGAAACAACCGTCGAAGGGGACAAGAAGACCTGGCCGGATATCAAGAAGAACGACTGGGTGGCGGTGTCGTCGAAGATGCTTGAGAAACCGCGCAAGGCATACAAGGTGGTCGTGAAGCCTGCCCCTGCCGACGCGGCAGTCGAGGAGTAGCGAGGGACCAGACCCGCGTGCAGCTCCACGAGGCCCCCCGCGCTTTGCGGAGGGCCTCTTTCGTCTTACTCTCGTAGCATGAGTGCTGTGCTACTGCGTCCTGACCAGGCAGAGCGCTACCGACGTCATCTGACCCTCCCGGAGATCGGCCTCGACGGTCAGCAAAAGCTCCTCGGTGCACACATCCTGTTGATCGGCGTGGGGGGGCTTGGCTGCCCGGTTGCCCAGTACCTCGCCGCAGCGGGTGTGGGCAGGCTTGGTCTGGTCGATCCGGATCGGGTCGATGCTTCGAATCTCCAGCGTCAGGTGCTTTACGGCACCGCAGACCTGGGCCGCCTCAAGGTGGAAGTGGCGCGCGACAGAATCGCGGCCATGAATCCGGACGTTCGCGTGGATGTGTTCGATACGAAGCTCACTTCCGAAAACGCGCTGGAGCTCCTCCGCGGGTGGGACATTCTCATCGACGGCAGCGACAACTTCCCCACCCGATATCTCACAAACGACGCCTGCGTTCTCCTTGAGAAGCCGAACGTGCACGGATCGGTGTATCGATTCGAAGGCCAGGCGACGGTCTTCGATGCACGACGCGGTCCCTGCTACCGCTGCCTGTTTCCGGAACCGCCACCCCCTGGGCAGATGCCTTCGTGCGCCGAAGCGGGTGTGCTGGGCGTCCTCCCCGGCATGATCGCCATGATCCAGGCAACCGAAGCGATCAAGCTCGTGACCGGGATCGGTGAACCGCTTCTTGGGCGGCTCCTGCAGCTTGACGCGCTCGAGATGAGCTTCTCGGAGTACCGGCTTCGCAAAGACCCGGAGTGTCCGGTCTGTGGCGAGCACCCCAGCGTGACCAAGCTGATCGACTACGAGGGCTTCTGTGGCATCGACCATGGGGCGGCTCCTGCCATCGCACAGCTCAGCGCGAGCGAACTCCATGCCATGCGCCTTCGCGGCGAGGATTTCGTCCTGCTCGACGTGCGCGAGCCCAGCGAGGCCGCTCTGGCGTACATCGAGGGGGCGCGTCTGCTACCGCTCGGGCAACTCGAGGCTCGTTTTGGGGAACTTACAGCCTGGAAGGAGCGTCTGATTGTGGTGCACTGCCACCACGGGGGGCGGAGCGCGCGTGCCTGCGCACTGCTCCAGGAGAAGGGCTTCGCCCGGGTTTCGAACCTGCGCGGGGGAATCGACGAGTGGTCGCTGAGCGTGGACGCAGGGGTCCCACGCTACTAAGGGCGCGCGACCCTCACGCTCCGCCGCAGGCTGCCGAAGAGGGAAGGGGGAGTTCTGATGGCGAAATCGGTGGTGCCGAACCCGCTCGAGCGCAGGATCCTGCTCGAAAAGCAGCTGGATCCCGGGCACGCGCTGCGGATCGCCGAAGCCTATCTGGCCGAAGAACGTGCGGTCGAGGCGCTGGCGTTTCTTCGACGCGCCGATGCGGGAGCGCGACTCGGTGCCATCTTGGCGGAGGCCGTCGCGGCCGGCGATGCCTTTCTTGTGCGTGAGGCGTGCAGTGCCCTCGGGCGTTCCCCGACAAGCACCGAGTGGCAGGCACTCGCGGAAGCGGCCAGCGCCGCGGGGAAGCTCCGCTACGCGGAGCAGGCACGCCGCCAGCACGGAAGAGAGGAGGGTTGAGGCATGGGGGTGCGCTGCGTCGTTGTTCGTGGTTTGGTCAAAGAGGTGGAGGAGGAGATCAACAAGTTCCTCTCCTCCCACGCCGTGCGAGTACTCCACATGACGCAGAGCGAGACGGGAAACCATATCAGCATCACCCTGATCGTCGACGAGCCCGAGCCCCTGGCCTAGCCGAAGTCGAGTTGACCACCGCGTTCACGCGCCTTTACACTTGCCCCCGACCCTAAGCCGGTGAGGGCGAGAGATGGGCGCGGTCCCGACGGCCTCGATCGAAGCGGCCGCGGAGTGGTTGCGCAAACACTTCGCGCCCGAAGCCGCCCGCGGTCTCCGGGCGACCTATCAGTTGGATCTCGCAGGTGCGGGGGGCGGCCTGCTTCGCCTCGAAATTGACGACGGCGTGCTCTTGATTGCCCGGGGTCGGGCCGAGGCGCCTCAGGTCGTCCTGCGTGCCCCGGCTGCGCTCTTTTCGGCGGTGCTGGGCGGGCGCGAGAACGCGGAGCTCCTGTATATGGCCGGGCGCATCCAGATTGAGGGCGATCTCGGTCTCGCCGCGAAGCTTCACGCGTTGTTCGGGCGTCGCACGTAGTGGAAGATGCGCAGCGCCTCCCCGGGGCGGCGGGTCATGTCTGAATCCGCGATCCGCATCGAGGGAGCACGCTCTCACAACCTGAAGGGCATCGACTGCCGGATCCCTCTGCGAGGCCTCACGGTGGTGACGGGGGTCTCGGGCTCAGGTAAGTCGACGCTTGCCTTCGACACCCTCTACGCCGAAGGGCAGCGGCGCTACGTGGCTTCCCTCTCCACCTACGCACGCCAATTTCTCGAGCGGCTCCCGCGACCGGATGTTGATTTCATCTCCCACCTTCCGCCCGCGATTTCGATCGAGCAGCGAAACCGGGTGACCAATGCTCGCTCGACCGTCGGGAGTGCGACGGAGATCCTCGATCATTTGCGGCTGCTCTACGCAAAGATTGGGCGCACGGTATGCCCGGCCTGCAAGCGACCGGCGACGCCCGGGACCGTCGAAGCTGTGGTGGAAAGCATCCTCGCGCGCTGGGGGGGCAAGCGCGCGTCGATCGGCGCGCCGCTCCCCCAACGCCGGGGCGAAAGCGCGACAGCGCTGCGCGAGCGTCTTTTGCGTGAGGGGTACACTCGGCTGCTCGATGGTGAGGGCGCGGTCCTAGACTTGACTGAAGTCGCGCCGCGCTCGGTCGCAAGGCTTCGGCGCGAGGGTCTCTTGTTGGTCGACCGCCTGACGCTTGCGGGCGATGGGTCGCGCACACGCCTCGCTGAGGCAGTGGCAGTCGCATTCCAGCGAGGGGCGGGCCGTCTCGTGCTGGCGGTCGAAGGGGGCGAGCGAGCGAGCTTCCGCGAAGGCCTTTCCTGTGAGAGCTGTGGCCGGATCTTCCCGCTGCCCGTCCCCCATCTCTTTTCCTTCGGTAGCCCCCTCGGCGCCTGCGAGGCGTGCCAGGGATTCGGACGCATTCCTGGAATTGACTGGGAGCGCGTGATTCCAGATGCCACGCGAACGATCGCACAGGGTCCGATCGTGCCTTTCACGACCGCCGGCGGGAAGCCCTGTCAGCGCGATCTGCTCCGCGCCTGCCGGCGGCTCGGGATTCCGACGGACCAGCCTTGGTCTGCGCTCCAGGAGGCGCAGCGGGGCATCGTGCTCGAGGGTGATGGGGGCGACTGGTACGGCGTCAGAGGATTCTTCGAGTGGCTCGAGGGCCGCCGCTACAAAGTGCAGGCCCGGGTTCTCTTGGCGCGCTACCGGCGATACGACCCCTGCGTGGCTTGCGGAGGACTGCGCCTTAAACCCGACGCTCTGTGCGTTGTGGTGAGAGGCGAGCACATCGGCGCCGTCTCGTGCAAGACGATCCGCGAGTTGGATAGCTGGCTCGCCGGACTTGCACTCTCCGAAGCGGAATCCGCGCGTGGAGGACGGCTGCTCGAGGCGCTGCGCACGCGCGTCGCCACGGCGCTCAGGGTGGGCCTCGGCTACCTCTCCCTCGATCGCCAGACGCGCACGCTCTCCGGCGGCGAGGCGCAGCGCATCCAGCTCGCCACGGCCCTCGGCGGAACCCTCACTGCCGCGCTTTACGTGCTCGACGAGCCCTCGATCGGTCTCCACGCCCGGGACATCGCCCGGCTGCTCGGTGTGCTGCGCGCGATCCGCGACCAAGGCAACACCGTCGTTGTGGTGGAGCATGCACCGGAGATCGTGAGCGCCGCGGATCACGTGATCGATCTCGGCCCGGGCGCCGGGCGCCTTGGCGGGCGGGTGGTGGTCGAGGGGACCGTGGAGACGGTGCGCGCGCACAGGCACTCGCTCACCGGGCGCGCGCTCCTGCGCCTGGAAAGGGAGTGTCTCCCCTCGCTCCGCAAGCGCCGCCCGGCGCGTGGACGCCTGCGCATCGTCGGTGCCTGCGCCCACAACCTGAAAAACGTGAGCGTCGACGTGCCGCTCGGTCAACTGGTGGTGGTGAGCGGGGTCTCGGGCGCGGGAAAATCCACGCTTGTGCGCTCGGTCCTCGTCGGCCATCTCACCCGGCATCCCGAGCGTGGCAGGTGTGAGCGCATCGAGGGTGGGGAGAGCATCGGTGAGGTGCTCGTGGTGGATCCTACCCCGCCGGCGCGCAGCTCGCGCTCCAACCCCGCGACCGTGTCTGCGGCATTCGAGGGCATTCGCCGGCGATTTGCCGCGACGCGCGAGGCGACAGTGCGGGGCCTTCTCCCCGGCTGGTTCTCCTTCAACGTGCCCGGCGGGCGCTGCGAAGCGTGCGAAGGCGCGGGCGAAGTGGTCGTGGACATGCAGTTCCTCGACGATGTCCGCGTGCCCTGTGAGATCTGTGAGGGGCGTCGCTATCGCGCGGAGGCGCAGGACATCAAGCTCGACGGCCGCTCGATCGTAGACTTCTTGGCGCTGACGGTCGCCGAGGCGCGCGAACTTTATGCCGACGACCCGAAGATCGGAGGCCGCCTCGAGCCCCTTGTGCGGGTGGGCCTCGGCTACCTCACGCTCGGTCAGCCCCTTTCGACCCTCTCTGGCGGCGAGAATCAGCGTCTACGCCTGGCCCTCGCCCTCGGTGAACGGAGTGCTGCGGGCAAGCTCCTCGTGCTGGACGAACCCACCACGGGCTTGCACCCTGCGGACATCGAAGTGCTGATCTCCTGCCTCGAGCAGCTCCTTGATGCGGGCGGCAGTGTGCTCGTGATCGAACACAACCTCGATGTGATTCGGAGAGCGGACCACGTGATCGACGTCGGGCCGGAGGGCGGGCCCGGGGGCGGAAGGATCGTGGCCGAAGGGCCGCCCGAGGCGATCGCGGGGGTGCGGGGATCGTTCACCGGCGCCGCCCTCCGCGGCGAGTAGAAGGGTCCCATGGCCGAGCGTTCGAAACCTCCGGAAGACATCCACCCCGAGGATTTCTTCACGCGCTGGGTGCCCGACGCCGTGGCGGACGATGAGCACCGTCGCCGACGCTTGGTAGGGACTCGAGCGATCGTGCAGTTCGAGCTCCAAGGCGATGGCGGCGGTACCTATGTCGTGCGCATCGACGCGGGCCGGGTGGAGGGCAGCGCGGGTCCCGTGGAGGCGCCAGATCTGCGTGTGCGGGTCGATGTGGAGACCTGGCGTGCCTTGAACCGCGGCGAGATCTCAGCACCGGAAGCGCTCTTGCGGCGTCGCATTCATATCGAGGGAAGCTTTCTCCTGGCCTTGAGGCTCCATCTGATCCTCGGCTGAACGGCCAGAGGCGGGCTCTTTGCGCTCCAAGCTCAGCGTGGGCGTTTCTTTGGGGTAAGCTGCGCCGCCCGGCGGCGATTCTTGAAGAGGTGCTTGTCGTGGACCTTTCGGAGCAGACGCTCCAGTGTGTCCAACAGCCGTACCGCGGCCGCACCGAGTTCGATCGCCTCGGTATGCGCGGCCACCTCGGTATTTCGTCCGGTCACGTGGGCGTGGGCCGTGTGGCCAGCCCCGTCTGGCCCGAGCGTCAGCTCGAACCGGGTGGTCTCGGGGAATTCCTCCGCGAGCTGGCGGCATCCGGTTTCGAGCGACTGGCGGATTTCCTCGTCGCTTTCGATGTCCTTGAAGCTGATCAGGATGTTGAGCACCCTCGCCATTCGCCTCCTCCTCGCCTCATTCTCTCAAGAGGTGTATCAGAGTGCAGGGGCAACGGGCCAGAGCACGCCTCGCGCTCTGCCCGGTCGATAGACCCGGGCAGACCGGGCGCATCTCGAGACCGCTTGCGTCGATGGAGTCGCAGGGCCGCTTCCGGTAGCGTCGGTCGCGGAGGGTGATGGGGACCGGTGTCCCCCACCGCCTTCAAAGCGGTTGGCGACTGCGGCGACGTGGTCGCGGGCGGTTCGACTCCGCTCTCCCTCCGCCGCGCCTTTGGCCCGCTCCCTTTGTGCGAGACGCAGGCAGGCGAGGTTTCGACCGCGCGGCTCGAAGATTCACAGCGCTTTCCTCTTTCCCGTGCGTACGCGCGAGGTGTACTCTCGCGATCGGGGTGAAGGGCTACTCCGTCCACGATGCGGCCCGCATTTGCAAGCTCTCTTCGGCGCGCCTGCGCTATTGGGAGCGGACCGCGCTCGTCCGACCGAGCGTGACGGCCGACTCGGCTCCCCTTTTCGGCTTTCACGACCTTGTCTGCATCAAAGCGATTCTCGTGCTGGTAGAGCGCGGCGTGCCTGTGCGGCGGATCCGCCGCAGCCTGGAGAGTGTGCGCGCGCGCGTCCCCGAAATCGATCGGCCGCTCGAGGCGCTGCGCGTCTGGATCGACGGCTCGGATCGCGTCGTGGTGCGCCTCGACGGCGTGCTGCTCCAGCCCGACGGCCAGACCGTGCTCGACTTCCGCCTCGCGCCCGAGCGTTCGGAGGACGTGGCTTATCTCGAGAGCCGACGTCGCCCGACAAGCGCGGAGCCGGATCCCGAGACGGCACTCGAGTGGTTTGAACGCGGATGCCGCCTCGACAGCGAAGCCGCGACGCACCACGAGGCGATTGCTGCGTACGAGCGTTCCCTGGAAGCGGACCCAGGCTTCGCCGACGCCCACTGCAACCTCGCCACCGTCCACTACAACCAGGCGCGTCGCGACGCGGCCCGGGCGGGCTACGAGCGCGCGCTCGCCCTTGAGCCCGACCACGTGGAAGCCAACTTCAACCTCGCGAACCTGTGCGAGGAGGAGGGTCGGAACGAGGCCGCGCTGCGTCACTACAAGGTGGCGATGCGCGCCGACCCGCTCTACCCCGACGTACAGCTCAACCTCGCGCTCTTGTACGAGAAGCTCGGCCTGCGCCGCAAGGCACGCAAGCATTGGCGCCACTACCTGCAGCTCGAGCCGCTCGGCACCTGGGCGGAAATTGCGCGCAAGCACCTTGCAGATTGAAGGAGGTACAGGGGATCGCGCCTAAGGGCCCGCCTGAATGGAGAAGGTGCGTTGGTCGACGACGTCCCCCTCGAACAGGGCCTCTGCCGTCCACACCCCGGGCTGAATCCCGCCGTCCGGGCGGATCGGAAGCCGCGCGATCACGTCGGGTCGACCGCGGAGCTCGACCGGAGTTTCGGCGTGGACGGCACCCGAGGGATCGATCCAGCGCACCGTCATCTTCTTGAGGAGGTCATTGCTGTAGTAGCGGGCGTGCACCTTTGCCCACCATACCGCCTCGCTGTCGCTCATCTGGAAGGCTTCCCGGGAGAAGCCCGCCGCAGTATTCGCCGCTCGCGCCTCCGAGCCGTCCGCGAGCCCCGCGTTCGTGACGACGCGGAAGGTGAGCTTCTCGACCTCGCGCGCCGCCTTCTTCTGCAACTCGCTCTTCTCGCCGAAGCGTCGCTCTGCTTGCTCCAGATAGAACACCGCTCGGTGACGTTCCCCGTTCGCTTTGCAGGCGAGGCCCATCTTGTAGAGCACCTGCGCCCGCGTCGGATCGAGTCGGAGCGTGCGGTGGTAGGCGGCGATCGCCTCGCTGCGTCGGCCTGCCATTTCCAAGAGCTCGCCCTCACGAAAGGGAATGCGCGGATCGCCGGGCACCGTCTTCTCGCCCGCGGCCAGCACGACGATGGCCCCGTTCAAGTCTCCTTCGATCGCCCGTCCTTCTGAGGCGGCGAGGACCGCGTCGCCCGCGGAGTGGTCCACCGGCCCAGTGCTCTGGGCGAACGACGTGCGCTGCGCCTCAATGAGCTCCGAGAGCCGCAACTGGGCCTCGGGCATCTCGGCTGCAAGCTCGGCGGGCGGGGAGCCGTGGATGCGTAGAGTAGGCGCCTCCGTCTCCACCGACTGGATTCGGTCCTTGAGCGCGGGGTGGCTGTACAGGTAGGGGGGGATCTCGATGGCACCCGGCCGCTCCTCCGCCTCGATTTTTTCGAAGAAATGAGCCATTCCCTGCGGGTCGTAGCCGGCCCTCGACATGAACGTCATGCCCATGTCATCGGCTTCCGCCTCGAACTCGCGCGAGAACTTGAGCTGCATCGCGACGTTCACTGCCTCTGCGGCGACCGCGGGGCCTGCGTTTTTCGCGGCCACGGCTGCCCCCATGCCGACGATCCCCGCCAGAAGCTGCGGGATCGCCATCTCCTCCTGCATGCGCGCAATGTGGCGACCCTTCACGTGTCCGATCTCGTGGCCCACCACCCCGGCGAGCTCGTCGAGGGAAGTGGCGGCGAGAATCGTGCCGCTGTGGATGTACACGTAGCCACCGGGTACGGCGAAGGCGTTGAGCGTCGGATCGAGAATCACGCGGAAGCGGTAGACAAAAGGCTGCGGCTCGATTCCACGCACGATGTCCTGGCCGAGATCGTTGAGGAATCCGACCACGATGGGGTCGTCGATCAGCGTGACCTTCTTGGCGATCTCTTGATCAAACTGGTAGCCCCACTCCCGCTCCTGCTCGACCGAGACCTCGGTACCGATCAGCTTCTTCACGGGATTGACGGGCTCGCCGTCCGGTCCGACGCAGGAGACGAACGGGAGCGCCGCCGCCCACAAGAGCGCCCCGCGCGCTAGGAGTCGAACGAGCCTGGCTGCCATCGCAGAATCGGTTTTCGCGCTGCGCGCGTCTCGTCAAGCCGCGAAAGGCGCGTGGAGTGCGGCGCGCTGCGCACGGTCTCGGGATCGATTTCAGCCTCTCGCACGATCGCGAGCATCGCGTCCACAAAGTGGTCCAGACCCTCGAGGCTCTCGCTCTCGGTGGGCTCGATCATGAGGGCGCCATGCACGATCAGCGGGAAGTACACTGTCGGTGGGTGGTAGCCGTGGTCGATCAGTCGCTTGGCCACATCGAGGGTGGTGATGCCCGTGGCTTCGAGCTTGGCATCCGAGAGCACGCACTCATGCATCACCGGACGATCAAACGGCACGTGGTACGCCCCGCGCAGGCGAGCGAGCAGGTAGTTCGCGTTCAGCACCGCCATCTCCGCGCAGCGGCGGAGCCCGTCGGGGCCGAGCGTTCGAATGTAGGCGAAGGCCCGTACCAGCATGCCCACGTTGCCGAAGTTCCCGTGGAGGCGTCCGATCGAGTGGGGAAACTCGTAGTCGAGGGCAAAGCCATCACCTTCACTGCCGGAGAGCTTGCGCACCACGGGAACGGGCAGGTAGGGAGCGAGCAGATTCTTGACGCCCACCGGGCCCGCGCCCGGGCCGCCGCCGCCGTGCGGCGTCGAGAACGTCTTGTGGAGATTGAAGTGCATGACATCGATCCCGAGATCCCCGGGCCGGGCGACTCCGAGAAGCGCGTTCAGGTTCGCGCCGTCGCCGTACACGAGCCCCCCGCCCGCGTGCACGATCTCCGCGATGCGGACGATGTGCTCCTCGAAAAGTCCGAGTGTGCTCGGGTTCGTCAGCATGAGGGCCGCTACGTCCGGGCCCATCACCGCGGCCACCGCCTCGGGATGCAGCAAACCGTCTGCGCCCGAAGGGACCGATATGATCTCATAACCATTCAGCCCCGCGCTTGCAGGGTTGGTGCCATGCGCCGAGTCCGGTACGAGGATTTTGGAGCGCCGCTCCCCACGCTGCTCGTGGTACGCACGGATCATCATCACGCCCGCGAGCTCCCCCTGCGCTCCCGCCGCCGGCTGGAGCGATACCCGGTCCATCCCGCTGATCTCGGCCAAGTGCTTCTCGAGGTGATGGAAGAGGTGGAGAAGACCCTGAGACAGTGCCACAGGCTGGAGGGGATGGGTGCGCGCGAAGCCGGCAAGAGAAGCCACCGCTTCGTTGAGCTTCGGGTTGTATTTCATGGTGCACGATCCGAGGGGATAGAGGCCGAGGTCGACGGCGTAGTTCCAAGTGGAGATGCGCGTAAAGTGGCGGACCACATCCACCTCGGAGAGTTCAGGCAGACCCTCGCAATCCGCGCGCAGAAGCGCCGCGGGGAGCTCGTCCTCGGGAGCGACCGCAGGTACATCGAGGGCCGGGAGCGAATAGCCCACGCGTCCCGGTCGACTGCGCTCGAAAAGGAGAGGCTCCTCGTAGGCGAGGCCCCGTGCGGCATGGCCGAGCGCCTCGGGCCGAACGCTTTGCCTCTCGTCGGCACTCATCTCGCGGCTTCGCCGAGGGCCGTCACCAGGCGATCGATGGCGGATCGCGAGGCGAGCTCCGTCGTGCAGACAAGAAGCGCGGGTCCAAGTTCGCTGGCATAGGGCGCAAGATCGAGGCCGCCCACGATTCGGTCGTCGAGCGCGCGCTTTAGCGCGTGTTCGGCCGAGCCCGTGACGCCCACCACCACTTCATTGAATCCCGGTGCAGAAATCGGGAGCCGCAGACCGGGCGTTGCGCGCACGCGTGCCCGCAGGTACGCCGCCTTGGCGAGGTTCATGCGCGCGAGCTCTCGCAGGCCTCGACGTCCGAGCAGGGCGAGATAGATCGTCGCGCGCAGCAACATGAGCCCCTGGTTGGTACAGATGTTCGACGTCGCACGCTCGCGGCGGATGTGCTGCTCCCGGGTGGAGAGCGTGAGCACGAAGCCGCGCCGCCCGCGAACGTCGAGGGTCTGTCCGACCACACGTCCGGGCATCTGCCGGACGAAGCTTGAACGCGTGGCGAGAAATCCCAGGTGCGGACCTCCGAAGGACATCGGTACCCCGAGGCTCTGCGCCTCGCCGCATACGATGTCCGCCCCGAGCTCGCCCGGCCCTCGCAGGAGGGCCAGGGAAAGAGCTTCGGTCACCACCACGACAAGAAGCGCGCCCACAGCGTGCGCCGCCTCCGCGGCGGCCTGCACCTCCTCGACCACGCCGAGGAACGAGGGCTGCTGAAGGACCACGCACGCGGTCTCGCGATCCAGAAGGGGGGCGAGTGACGCCGTGCGTCCCGAGGCTTCACGCGGCGCCTCCGCCACGACGCCTTGGGGCCCCGCTGAGTAGGTGCGCAGGACGTCGCGATAGTGGGGGTGCAAGCCTGCGGCGACGATCTTGTGGCGGCGTGTGAGGCGCATCGCCATCAGCGCGGCTTCCGCAGTCGCCGAAGCGCCGTCGTACATCGACGCGTTCGACACCTCGAGCCCAGTCAAGGCACAGATCATGGTCTGCCATTCGAAGATCGTCTGCAGCGTGCCCTGGCTGATCTCCGGCTGGTAGGGGGTATACGACGTATAGAACTCAGCGCGCGACGCCAGCGCATCGACGGCGCTCGGCACGAAGTGGGCATAGGTGCCCGCGCCGAGGAACCAATCGTGGCTTTCCGTGTGGGCATTGCACACGGCGAGGGCCGCAAGCTCCGCCAGCACCTCCTGCTCGCTCCCCGCCTTGGGCAGCGCAAGGGAGCGACCGAGGCGCAGCTTCTCGGGGATCGACGCGAACAGGCTCTCGACCGACGGGACGCCGATCGCACGGAGCATCTGGCGGATGTCATCTTGCGTGTGCGGGATGTAGCGCACCTGGAATTATCCTTTGGTGCACGCTTCGCCGCGGGGGGGACCGGCTGGCTGTGCAAAGGTTCGTCGGGCTGCGAGGTTCGGCTGCACTATCCCTTGCGCTCGGCGACATGACGACGGTAGGCGCTGGCCTCGAGTAGCGAGTCGTACTCCGTGCTGTCTTCGACCTCGATCGTGAGCATCCATCCATCGCCGTAGCAGTCTTCGTTCACGTGCTCGGGATGCTCCGCCAGGTCGGTGTTTACCTCCACCACCTGGCCAGAGACCGGCGCGTAGAGGTCGGAAACCGCCTTCACCGACTCGATCACGCCGAAGGGCTCGCCTCTTTCGACGGTCGTACCCACTGCTGGGAGCTCGACGAACACGATGTCGCCCAGCTGCTGCTGGGCGTAGTCCGTGACGCCTACGCTCACCCGGTCTTCTTCAAGCCGCGCCCACTCGTCCTCGGTGCTGTAGCGACGGTCCTCGGGAATGTCGTAATCGGCCACCGCACTCCTCCGGGTCACAGGGCCCGCACACGCGCCGTGCGCATCGCGAGGGTAGTACGCGCGACGCGAATCACGAGCGGCGCGGACCGGCTGCCTTCACGAATGGAGTTTCTACCACGCGTGCCGCGACCTGGCGCTCCCGGATAACGACGAAGAGCTGCGTGCCAACGGACGCGAGGGACGGCGGAACGTAACCCAGTCCGATCGAGATTCCGAGGCTCGGCGAGGGTGCCCCCGAGGTCACGACCCCGACCGCGGAGCCCCCGTGTGTGAGGACATGGCCGGCCCGGGCAATCCCGCGCTCTTGGAGGGTAAAGCCGACGAGCAGACGCGGGTGGCCCTGGGCCTTGCGCTTGGCAATGGCCTCGGCCCCGATAAAGCCGCCCTGCGCGAGCTTTACGAAGCGGTCCAGGCGGGCCTCGAGCGGCGAAGTCGTGTCGTCGAGCTCGTGACCGTAGAGCGGAAGGGCAGCCTCAAGCCGCAGGGTATCGCGCGCCCCGAGGCCGCAGGGCTGAAGACCGAAGGGCTTGCCCGCCTCGAAGAGCGACTCCCAGAGTCCCGCCGTGCGCTCCGACTCCAGATAGATCTCGAACCCATCGGATCCCGTGTACCCGGTCCTCGAGATGAGGGTGCGCGTGCCCTGAAAACTGCCCTCGACAAACCGAAACCGCTTCAGTCCGCCGACGGCGGGCCCGCACACGCGCTCGAGAATTGCCTGGCTGGCTGGCCCCTGGAGCGCAAGCAAGCCAAGGTCCGGGCTCCGATCCTCCACGTGCACGGCCTCGCCCGCGTGGGTGAGAGTCCAGCGGTAGTCCTTTTCGATATTGGCGGCGTTTACGCACAGGAAAACGGCCTCGGGGCCCAGACGGTAGACCGTGACGTCATCGACCACTCCCCCTGTCTCGTTGCACAGGAGGCCGTAACGCACAGCTCCCTGCGGGAGGGTGGCCACGGGACAGCTCATGAGGCGCTCCACCGCTGCCACGGAAGCGGGTCCCGAGAGGCAGATCTGGCCCATGTGCGAGACGTCGAACAGTCCCGCGCGCTCCCGCACGGCGGCATGCTCATCGAGGATCGACGTATATTGCACGGGCATCGCGAAGCCCGCGAAGTCGACCATGCGAGCGCCCAGCCTGCAGTGCGTCTCGTAGAGCGGAGTACGCTTGGGCTCCGTCATGCGCCCCGCGTGAGGCCGGTTCGCGACCGATACGCCTCGAGCGTGTTCCGCAGCAGCATCGTGATGGTGAGAGGACCGACGCCCCCCCGAGAGGGTGTGATGAGGCCTGCCGTACCGAGGGCGGCATCGAAATCGACGTCACCCACCTGGCGGCCGTCAAGCATGTTTACGCCGAGGTCGATCACCGCCGCGCCGGGCTTGATCCAATCGCCCTTGACGAGAAGCGGGCTTCCCGCACAGGCCACGAGAATGTCCGCCTCCCGGACCAGCGCGGCAAGGTCGCGGGTGCGTGAATGGCAGATGGTGACCGTCGCGTGTCGTTCCAAGAGGAGGAGCGCCACCGGCTTGCCGACCAGCCCGCTGCGCCCGATGACGACCGCGTGGGCTCCCACGAGCGGCACCTTGTGACGGTCGAGCACCTCGAGAATGCCCAGGGGAGTGCAGGGGCGAAGCCCCGGCAGACCCCCCATGAGACGCCCGGCATTCCGCGTGTGCAGGCCATCCACGTCCTTGGCGGGATCGATGGCCTCGGTCACCGTCGCGGCGCGGATCTGCTGAGGCAGCGGCAGCTGGACCAGGATGCCATCGACTGCGGGGTCGCGGTTCAGCGCGTCGACGAGCGTCAGGACCTCGTGCTCGCTCGCTTGCTCAGAGAGATGATGATCGCGGGAGGTCATGCCCGCGCGGGCACAGGCGCGGTGTTTGCCTCGGATGTACGAGGCGCTTGCGGGATGATCGCCCACGAGCACGACAGCGAGGCACGGCGGACGCAGTCCAGCGGCGACGAGCTCCGCCACCTCGGCCGCGATCTCGCTGCGAAGTTCCTGGGCGAGCGCCATCCCGTCGACGACGACGCTCTCGCGCGCTGCACTTTGCATTTCGGGTGCGCCTCCGCAGGAGCGGGGCGCAGTATAACGGAGCTTCTGACGGGTCGAGAGCGCGTTAGGCAGCCGCCGTCGTCTTCTTCGCGTCCTTCTTCGAGTCCTTCTTCGCCGGCTTCGATTCCGCGGTCGTCGAGGACGGTTCCGCCGACGCCGCACTCGTCGCAGGAGGCTCACCCTTTTCTTTGGTTTCTTTCTTCGCACCGCTGCTCGAGTAGAGATCGGAGTACCAGCCACTGCCCTTCAGCACAAACGACGTGGCGGAAATCAGGCGCTTGGCTTTCGGGGCCTTGCATTTCGGACAGGTCTTGATCGGGTCGTCCGTGATCCGCTGCTCACGTTCGAACTCGTGACCACATTTGTCGCACTGGTACTCGTAGGTCGGCATGCTCTCCTCTAGCTGGCGCAGCAGGAAGCAAGCGCCCGGATCCGTTCCTCAAGGCGCACCGGGTCCCCCTCCACGCCCACGCGCTTGCGTCGGCCTCGCGCTCCGGGGTCCAGGATCACCGCCCGCGTTGCGACCCCGAGGGCCTCTGCGAGCGCTCGAACGCACGCTGCGTTCGCCTCGCCTTCGAGTGGCGGTTCTCTCACCGCCACACGCAGCGCGTCGCCGTGAATCCCGCCCACCGCCGCCCGCTTCGAGCGCGGGCTGACGTGGATCCAGAAGCGAATACCCGTCGCAGTGCGGAACAAGCTGGGGCTCCGCCCCGTGGCCGTCAAGCGCCCCCAGTTCCTCCAGCGGCCTTGGGCTGGGTCGGGCGGGTGAGGAAGGCAACCTTGCCGTCGAGCAGCGGGTCCTCGGCCGGTTCCTCGGCCAAGCCCTCCAAGAGCGCAAGATGCGTCTCGATCGTTGTCCGTACCGCCGAGGCCAGCCTCGAGCGCACACCCTTCATCTCGCGGATGTCCTCGGCGAGCTTCGCCGCGCGACGGTGGGCCGCGTCGAGGATCTTCTCGGCCTTGACCTCTGCCTGGCCGATCACCACTTCCGACTCCTTCATGGCCGTGCGCTTCAAGTCCTCGGCCAGACCCTGCGCCGTGACCAGCGTCTCGCGCAGGGTCTGCTCCTGTGAGGCGAGTTCCCCGATCCGGCTTTCGAGGTGGCGGACCGTCTCGCGCAGGGTGTCACGCTCGCGCACCAGGGCCTCGTAATCCTCTGCCGCCATCCGCAGGAACGTCTCGACCTCCGCGGGGTCGTAGCCTCGCCACGTCTGGGCGAAATGGTGATTCTGGATGTCGAGGGGTGTAAGGCGCATCGGATCTCCTCACGTTCTGCGGCAAGAGATCGACCGAACCCCACGGAATCTTGAGTGACCGGGGCCACACCCTGCCTCTCCTCCCCGTGGGACTTAGCCCGCCCCGAGCTCCCGGGAGCGCCGCGTCGCGGCCGCCACCGCCTCGTACACAGCGGCCCGGAATCCCCCCGCCTCAAGGCGTTCCAAGCCGGCGATGGTCGTTCCCCCAGGCGAGGTGACTTGGTCCTTCAGGGCTGCGGGGTGGCGACCTGTTTCCTGGGCCAGCTTCGCGGCGCCGAGCACGGTCTGGAAGGCAAGCCGGTAGGCTGCCTCCCGAGGCAGCCCCATCCGCACACCGGCGTCGCCGAGCGCTTCGAGAAAGACAAACACGTAGGCGGGCCCGCTGCCCGAAAGGCCAGTCACCGCATCGAGCAGGGATTCGTTCGGCGCCTCCCAGCAGACTCCCACCGTCTCAAAGAGCGCAGTGGCCGCTTCCCGGTCCGCGGCGCTCGCTGCGCTGCTGGCAGCGATCGCCGTGGCACCGGCCCGCACGAGGGCAGGGGTATTGGGCATCGCCCGCACGATGCGCGCACCTGCGGGTAAGAGGCCAGCGAGCTTCGCGATCGGGACCCCGGCCGCGATCGAGACCCAAAGGGGTCGGACCAAGTCGCGAGCGGCGAGGGCGCGAAGTACCGATTCCACGACGGACGGCTTCACGGCGAGGACGACGAGATCGCTCCCCGCCACCGCATCCCCGTTGTCGGCGTGGGTGGCGATGCCGAAGGCCTCGGCGAGGAGTTTTCGGCGCGCCGGATCCGGGTCCGAAGCCGTGAGCGAAGCCGCCGGAAGCCCCGCTGCCACGAGGCCCCCGATCAGCGCCTCGGCCATGGCTCCCCCTCCCACAAGCCCGATCCTCTTCCCCGCGAGCGCGCGCGCTCCTGCCATGGCTAGCTCTCCCTCGGCCCGAAGAGGGCCGTCCCGACGCGAATGTGCGTCGCTCCCTCCTCGATGGCCACCTCGAAATCGTGGGACATCCCCATGGAGAGGGCGACGAACCGATCGCTGCCCACTGCATCGCACAGGCCCCGTGCGAGCTCGCGCAGCGCCGCGAAGACCGGGCGCGCAGCTTCCGGGTCTCGGCTCTCCGCGGGCAGCGCCATGAGGCCTAGGGGCACGAGGTGCGGGAGCTTTGCGCACTCCGCCGCCAGCTCCCCGAGCAGACTCGGCGGGACGCCTCCCTTTTGTGTTTCGCCGGAGAGGTTCACCTGCAGGAAGACCTCGATCCTTCGGCCCACCTGGCCGGCGCGCTGATCGAGCTCTCGCGCCAGCGCGATCCGATCCACGGAGTGGATCACGTCGAAGAGCGCCACGGCTTCGCGCACCTTGTTTCGCTGGAGCTGGCCGATCCCGTGCCAGCGCAGCGCCTGCGGCGTCTTCCCGGGCGCGAGAATCTCGCGCACGGCGTGAATCTTCTGCCGGGCCTCCTGCACGTAGTTCTCGCCGAGATCGCGAAGTCCCAGCGAGACCGCCTCGGCCACCCGCGTGGCGTCGACGCGCTTGGTGACGCCGATCAGCGTAATCTTTCCAGGATCGCGTCCCACCCGGCGTGCAGCGCTCGTGATGCGGGCGCGCAGGGAGAGGAGCCGTTCGGCTACGCCGGAAGCCGTCGTCACGGGAGCGTCTTCCGGGGGCGCGCGGTCGGAGGGGCCTTCTGCTTCGTCTTCCCTGCGCGCAAAAGATCTAGGGTTTCCTCGATCGGGAGTCCGATCACGTTGCTTTCGCTCCCGTCGATGCGCTCCACAAAGCGCCGGCCTTCCCCTTGGGCGGCGTAGGCGCCGGCTTTGTCGAGGGACTCTCCTGTGGCCACGTACGCCCGGAGTTTCGCGTCGCTTGCCGGGCGCATCACGACCGTGCTCTCGACGCACAGCGCGCGCGGCTCGAGGCGGTCGGTCTCCACGACAGCCACGGCGGTTATGACCCGGTGGGTGTGGCCTGCGAGGCGGCGCAGCATCGTCAGCGCCTCCTGGCGGTCCGCGGGCTTGCCGAGCACCGAGTCCTCGAGGACGACGATCGTGTCCGCGCCCAGCACAATCCGGCATGGAGACGCAGGAAAGCGTCGGGCGACGTCGAGGGCCTTCTCGCGTGCCAGCCGCAGCGCAAGCGCCCGCGGCGTTTCTCCCGCAAACGGCCGCTCTTCAACGCTCGAAGGCACGACCTCAAAGCGCACTCCCGCCCGCGTGAGGAGCTCGCGCCGGCGCGGTGAGGCGCTGGCCAGCACGATGGGCGGTTCCAAGGCGTCCGGCATCGGCCGGGGCTTACCTGTGGGCGCTTTGCCCGTCAAGCACCTGCGCGCAGGGCTGCGGAGACGACTGGGCCCGAGGGGCGCAGATCGATTAGGCTTGGCCTGAGCGAGGTCCCAAGGGGCGCGCTCGCGGCGGCACAGGAGAGGCGGCAGTGGGGGACAAGGCGGGGCAGTGCTGGACGCTCGAGGCGGCGCAGACCCTGCTCGGAGACGTGCGATCGCGGACGGAGCGTGCGGTGAAGGCGGTGGACGCGCTTTTGGCCGAGCGCGAGGCAAGTCCTGCGGCGTCGCCCCAGCGTCAGCAGTTCGATGCCAAGGTGCAGCGGGTGGTGGAGCGCTGGGCGCGGGAGATGGAGGCGCTCGGGCTCGAGGTGAAGGGCCTGTGGCTCGTCGACTTCGACAACGGAAGCGGGTACTACTGCTGGCAATGGCCGGAGGAAGAGGTCGCCTTCTTCCATGGCTACGAAGAGGGCTTTGCCGGCCGCACGAGGATTCAGTAGGCGCCCGCTAGTTTCCTCGGGCGCTCAGGCGGAAGCGCATCGGCACGCCCGCTTTCTCGACGTCACAGCTTACCCGACACGCCCCCGATTCTTTGACCATCTGCCGGACGTAGCGCTGCACCACAGGGAGAACCTCAGCCAATAGACCCGGATCGGCCTCTGCGAGCGACACGGGCGCGCGACACTCGATGATCACGACGGATCCGGGGGGCAGACGCAGCACGCGCAGCGCGCTCGTCTCGAGCAAGCACTCGCTCAAGGAGCCGGCCACCTTCTCCCCGGTGGCTTCGATCAGCGGCGGCGGATCGTGGCCGGCGAGATCGGCCATGAGCTGCACCCGCAGGGGCTCCGAGACCTCGGCCTCCGCTTTGTAGTTGGGATGATCGATCCGCAGGCGCGCACGCAGTTCGCGGTTCCGCAGGCGCGCCTCGGCGAGGGAGTCGAGACGAAAGCGCAGGTACTGGACAGCGGAGATGCGATCGGCCTCCAGCTGTCGGGCGTCGAACTGCGCGCGCAGCGCGGTCTCGTCGGGACCTTCACCGAGAACGAGGGCGACATGCGCGTCGATTCCGAGCAGGCGCTCGAGCTCAGGCTTGATGCGAGCGCTCTCCGTGATCTCGATGAAGAGAGTGGCGGAAAGCTCCCCTTCCTTCGGCATGAGCTCGTTGTAGACGTCGAGTTCCGCCTGGATCGCCTCTCGGGAGTCGATGTGCTCGACGCGCAGCATCTCCTGGACCTGGAAACGCAGCGTCTCCCGATTCTCGAAGACGAGCGTCACGCGATCACCCACCCCGACGCGGCGCTCGCGCTTGAGGGCGATCACCCGTGCGCGGTACTCGCCGCGAAGCCCCTCGTAGCGATCGCGCTCGACGATCTCCTCGGGTACGAGCAGCCTCACGGATCGATTCCGTACGCGCGGGCCAAGAGCACGACGGGGTGCACGGGCCTTAGCCCCGTCGCCTGCTCGATGCGCAACGCGGAGAGCGGACAGTCGGTGGACACGACTGAAGCCGCCGAGTCCTCGATCCCGCGCACCATTTTTCGTGCCACCTTTTGCGACTCGGCAAAAAAGCGCGCCTGCATTCCCCACGTGCCATCGACCCCAGAGCAGGCGTCCACGAGCGTGATTTCCGCGCCGGCGAGCTCCAGCAAGTCCCGGGCGCGAAGTCCCACATTCTGCGCGCGCAGATGGCAGGGGGCGTGGTAGGCGACCGCGCCGAGTGGTGCCTGGAAGCTGCGGTCGAGGATGCCCTCTCGGGCGAGCTCGTAGAGGTGTTCCATCACATCCCGCGTCGACGCAGCGACCCGCCGCGCGTCTTCACTCCCGAGCAGGCGGGGATACTCCTGCTTCAGCATGAGCGAGCAGGAAGGCCCAGGCACCACGATCGTTGCCCCGAGCTCCACAAGTTTGATGAGCTCCTCCACGTTCCGGCGTGCGTTGCGCCGCGCCGCAGCAAGATCGCCCGTGTCGGTAAAGGGCATGCCGCAGCAGCGGGTGTAGTGCACCTCTACCGCGATTCCGCTTCGCTCGAGCACTTGGACCACGGCTCGCCCGACGGCGGGATCGCTGTACTCGACCGAGCAGGTCGTGAAGAGCGCCGCGCGCCGTCCCTTGGCCGGCTCGGCGAAGCGTGCGAGCGCTACCGGGCGCTCGGCAGCCCTCCGACGCCACCAACGCGAGACGGTCTGCGAGAAGTAGCGCGGCTGCAACCAGTCGCGGTGGATCCCGAGCGTCTTTTCCATCAGGGTCCGGGCGAGGCGATTGCGGTTTGCGAAGTTCATGAGCACCGGGAGGAAGGAGCCGATTCTTCCAATCAGGTCCGTCTGCGTGGTAAGCCGCCTTAAGAAAGGGATGCCCTCCCGTTCGGTGCGTGCAAGCTGTTGCCGTCGCATGAGCGCGGGAAAATCCACATCCCAGTCGTGCGGCGGTGTGTAGGGGCAGTGGTTGAAGCACTGCTGGCAGTGGAAGCAGAGCTCGTTCACGCGCTCGAGCCCCGCATCGGTGAGCCCGGCCACCTCGTTGTCGGTGGCATCGACCAGGTCGAAGAGCGTCGGGAACGATCCGCAGAGCGGAAGACAACGACGGCACTGATGGCAAACCTCGGCCACGCGCCGCAGCTCGCGGCCGAGTGCGGCGGGGTCGAGGTAGGCGGGGTGACCGTACCCGAGCTCGACGCTCGGGTAGTCGGGCCGCGTGACCTGCATGAGGCCTCCGCGCACGCACGCGCCGTGCGCCGCTAGGGCGTGTAGAGCAGGCGCTAGAGCTTGGCGAGCGTGTCGAGCGCTTTTTGGAAGCGTCCGGCGTGGGACCGTTCCGCCTTCGCCAGGGTCTCGAACCACTCCGCGATCTCGTCGAGCTTCTCCTCGCGTGCCGTGCGGGCCATCCCCGGGTACATCTCCGTGTACTCGTAGGTTTCGCCAGCGACGGCGGCCGCCAGGTTCTTGTCGGTGCTGCCAATGGGCTTTCCCGTCGCCGGGTCGCCGACGGACTTGAGAAAGTCCAAATGACCGTGGGCATGGCCGGTCTCGGCCTCAGCGGTGTCACGGAAGAGCCCACCGACGTCGGGATGGCCCTCGATGTCGGCCTGGCGCGCGAAGTACAGGTACCGGCGATTGGCCTGGGATTCGCCCGCGAAGGCTTCCTTCAGGTGGGTGTGCGTCTTCGTTCCCGCGAGCTTGGGCATCGATCCCTCCTTTGATCATGGACTGCGATTTGGACGCAATCTTGAACGACGATCAGCCGTCGGTCAATCCGGGCCGCCGCGCCGCACGGGATGCCGATGGGGTCCTTGCGCCTAACGGACGTCCTTCAATCCCGCGAGCGTGAGGCGGGTGATGTGACGTTTGGCCTCTTCGTCGAGCTCGCGCGTAGGCCCCCGTCCCCGGAAGCGTTTCCAGCTCTCGATCGCCGCCGGGGCATCGTGCGACTCCTCGAAGCGAACCGCCTCATCAAAAGACTGACGCATCTCCGCTTCGTCCGCGAAGGGCGGAACGCCGACGGCCGCAGGGGCGGGCGAGGGGGGCGTCGCTTTCGCGGGCGCAGGGGCGCTCGAGGCGAGCCGGGGGACCGCAGGCGAGCTCGCCGCCGGGCGCGTCACGGGGTGTGTAGGCGCCGCGGGAAGGGGGGCGGCTGCGGACGGCCCTGGGCTTTTGGCGGCGGAATCGGTGGGCTGCGACTCGGGCGGAGGCTCCACCGGTCCTGCTTGGGCATTCGCCACGGGCGCGGCCTTCGGCGCGGGTCTCGGTTCCACGAGCGCAGGTTTGGAGGACTCGCTCTCCGAGGGCACGCTGGCGATCAGTCCGGGCGGCTCCAGCACCCGGGGCGTGTGACTCCCGGTCCACCACCAGACTGCGACACCCGCCGAGAGGCCGGCGAGAAGCGCAAGACCGACCAGCGGACCGACGCCGCTCGTGCCCTCCCGGGCCACCTCGCCGGATTCGTCCGATGCGGAAGGTTCAAGCACTGCCTCACGCCACCGGGTGGTGTCAACCGGGTCGAAAAGACGCGTTTCCTGGGAGCCGGTGGGCGGAGCCATCGGGAAGGGGGCCTCCTCCGGATCTCCCGACTGCCACGCCCACTCGAGGGCGGCGCCTAACGCGCGAGCGTCTGGAAAGCGGCGAGTGCGGTCCTTCTCCAAGCAACGCAGGATCACCTGCTCGAGCGCCGGCGAGATCGGAAGGTCCGGGCGTACCCGGGTGGGCGGGGGGGGCGATTCGAACGCGTGGAGGGAGAGGTAACCGATCTCGGTATCCGAGTGAAACGGCAAATCGCCCGTCACCATCTCATACAGGATGAGACCGAGTGTATAGAGGTCGCTGCGCAGGTCGAGGGTTTCACCGGCTCGGAGCTTGCCCGCTTGCTCAGGAGACGCGTAGCGCGGCTTTCCGAGGAAGTCCCCGACGCGGGTCAGCGTCGCCTCCTCGCCGGCAAGGGTCATGTCCGATTCCGACACTGCGGCGCGCGCGATCCCGAAGTCGATGATCTTGACCCGCAACCCGTCGGGATCTGCTCGCAAGAGGATATTTTCCGGTGAGAGGTCCCGGTGCACGATGCCCATGTCGTGCGCGTAGGCCAGGCCCGCGCAGCACTGGATTCCGATGCTGCAGGTCTCGTCGATCGAAAGCGCACCCTGCTCTCGGATGCGGGCCGCAAGAGACTCCCCGACCACGTACTCCATGACGAGGAACTGGTCCCCGCCCTCGATGAAAAAGTCGTAGATCAAAACGAGATTCGGGTGACGCAGGCGCACCGCAATGCGCGCTTCGCGCTGAAAGCGCTCGAGCGCTTGGGGCACGGCGTGGAAGCGCTCCGCCCGAATCATCTTGAGGGCGCGGGTCTCGCGCAAAAGCACGTGCTCTACTTTGTAGACCGCGCCCATGCCGCCGCGACCGATCTGCTCGAGGATTCGCAGATCGCGCACCTGCCTACCGATCATCGGATCGGGGGCGTCGTCCGGCGGACTATCCATGGCATCGCGCATGGTGCATCCTGCAGCCACGCGGCGAGCGCCGGCTCGCGCTGTGGGCAAGCCAGCATTCTACGGCCGCAGGCTGGGAGGACCAAACGGGATGCACGGGAACACGAATTACGGACTGGCACTCGCCCTGAGCCTCGCCTTGATCGGCGCGCTCGTTCCCGGCCCGGCTGCGGCTCGGGAAGCGGACCAGGAGCACATGAACGTGCTCATCATCCTGGACAGCTCCGGGAGCATGGCCGGCAAGATGGGCGGGCAGGTCAAGATGCAGGCGGCGCAACGGGTGGTGAAGGACCTCGTGGACAACATGCCGAGCGACATGAGCGTAGGCCTCCTGGTCTATGGCTCCCAGACGCCATACCAGAAGAGGGATTGTGAGGACATCACGCTGCTCGAGCCCGTAGGCCCGGTGAACCCCGCGGAGTTCAGTGCCAAGCTTGCACAGGTAAAGCCGCGCGGGATGACACCCATTGGTGCGTCGCTGCGTCGGGCCGCGGAGGCCCTGCACGGCCTCCCGGGCAAGTCGACCATTGTGCTCGTCTCCGATGGCGCGGAGACCTGTCAATCGGATCCCTGCAAGGTGGCTCAGGAGGTGCGATCGACCATGGGGATCGACGTCAAGGTGCACGTCGTGGGCCTTGACATCGAGTCGCAGGACCGAAGTACCCTCGAATGTGTGGCCGAAGGTGGGGGGGGGAAATACTACGGCGTGCAGAACGAGGAGCAGCTCCGGACGGCGATCGCCGAGGCCACCCAGCCACCGCCCCACGTGTGCCGCGGCCAAGGTCCCATGTGGGCCTCGATCGGGCATCCGGGCCTCGGGGAGATGATGAACGGCCATCAGGGCTTTGCCGGCGTTCCGAAGCGGAAGTTCTGGCTGGGCTTCATTCCTGGCTTCGGATGGCCGGGCTACCTGCAGGTGGTGAGCGCGATCGACGCCGCACACTGTCGCACCAACGACTGGCCGAACGACTAGGCCCGCGCTCCGAATGCCAGGCGTGATCCGGCTCCGCCTCCGCACTGCCCTCCGACGGGTTAGGACGCCGCCCTCACGGACAGAAGGAACGACTCGAGATCCATCTTCTCGTAGCCACCGCTCAGCAGCACGATGAGCCGCTCTCGGAGCCAGGGGATCTCGCGGGCCCGGCGAATCATATTGTCCGCGTGCTTTCCCTCGAGGATCGCGTACCAGTGGCGGATCATCTGGAAGATCCGGTCCATCGGCTGGCGAATTCGGCTTTCGTAGGGCTTGAGACGGGCCGCGCTGAAGTCGCTGTGCTGGAACGCGTCCAGGATGCAGTCCGCAGCGTAGACGCCACCCCGGACGGCCAGCGTGACACCGGCCGAGAAGATCGGGTCGACGAACATCGAGGCGTCGCCAACTAGGACAAAGCCGTTCCCCACAAAAGAGTCGTTGATATACGAGATGCCGGAGACAGTTTGCACGGGCATGGTCCGGCGGGCCCCGTCCAGCCATGCGCGCACCTTTGGACATTCCGCGAGCGCGCGCTCGAACACCCCTTCCGGAGCGCCCGCGAGTTTGCCGGCGTGGTGGGCGTCCAGCACCACGCCCACGCTCACCGTGTCGCCGCAGAGAGGGATGTACCAGATCCACCCCCCGTCGATCGTGTGGACGTCGGTGGTGGTCGAGCCGGGAATCCGGTCGTGGGTCGGGATGAGCTCGCCGAGGTCACGGGAGTGGCCGCCGGCGAACTGCGTGTAGTGCGCGATCTTGTTGAGCGCCGGATCTGGCTTCCGCCATCCCATTCTCCGGGCGATGAGGCAGTCCCGGCCCGTGGCGTCAACCACTACGTCGGCGGCGATCCGCCGCGGAGTCTCACCGTTGGGCGCTGCCAGCACGCCCGTCGCCCAACCGTCCCGCATCACCACGTCCGCGACGGTCCAGCCCTCCCGCACTTCCGCCCCCTTGCGGCGGGCATTGTCCAAGAGCACTGCGTCGAAGCGTGCCCGGTCCACGTGGTAGGTGTAGGAGCGCGGGAAGTACGCCGGGTACTCCGCGGTCAGCAGGACGACATCTTCGGGATCGCTGAACATCCCGAAGCTGATGCCCTGCTTCACCACAAAGCCGGCTGCTTCAATTTCCGCGGTGACGCCGAGGCGATCCCAGAGCTCCCACAGTGCGGGGAGCAGCGACTCGCCCACGTGGTAGCGGGGAAAGGACTCCCGCTCGAGCACCAGCACCCGCAGGCCATTCTCCGCCAAGACCGTTGCCGCACTTGCCCCGCCCGGGCCCCCACCGATCACCACCACGTCCACGCGCTCGCTGTCCAGCGCGGGTTCCAAGCCCGCCCGTGTTCCGCGTCGCATCCGACGCCGTGGCACCGCAGGGCGGGGACCGGGAGGCGCCGGCAATGGGCGAGGCGCGGCTAGCGCCGTGTCATTCGCGACATCCCTCGCACTGAGCCCGAGCTCGCGGAGCACCTGCTCCTTCAGATTGACGAGCCTTGCGTTCGACATCACACGCGGGTGCGGAGCGTCCACCTCCACGATGCACTGGATCCGGCCCGGACGAGGAGTCATCACCAAGATGCGGTCGGAAAGGTGGATCGCCTCCTCGACGTCGTGCGTGACGAGCAGGCAGGTGTGCCGGTCGCGGGAGAGAATGTGGAGCAGCTCGGAGCGCATGCGCATCCGCGTCAGGGCATCGAGGGCTCCGAACGGCTCGTCCATGAAGAGAAGCTCCGGTCTCGCCATGAGGGCCCGGGCCACCTCTACGCGCTGCAGCATGCCGCCCGAGAGCTGCCACGGGAAGCTTTGCTCGAAGCCGGCGAGGCCGACGAGATCGATGTAGTGACGGACCAGGGCTTCACGCTCGCCTTCAGGGCGCCCGTCCGCGCCGAAGAGGAGATTCCGCCGCACGGTCATCCACGGGAAGACGGATCCGCGCTGGGTGATCAGGATGCCGCGCTGGCTCGGCCTTTCGATCGGCCGCCCATCGACCAGCACCTCGCCGCGGTCCGGACGCTCGAAGCCGGTCAGGATGTTCAGAAGCGTCGATTTGCCGCAGCCCGAAGGTCCGACGAGGGAAACGAACTCACCCTCCGTCATCCCGAACGCAATGTCCTCGAGCGCGGAAAGCCGCCCCTGAGTGGTGGGAAAGGATTTCCAGACCCCTCGGATCGTGACTTTATCGGGCATTGCTATACCGCCAGCGTACCACGTTGAGCGATTCCAACCGGCGCATCAGAAGATCGAGGAGAAACCCGATCACGCCGATGATGACCATTCCGGCGACCACCAAGTCGTAGCGGGAGCCAGCGTTCCGAGCGTCGATGATCAGGTACCCGAGCCCGGAGTTGATGGCGACCATCTCGGCGGCCACGACCACGAGCCACGCGACCCCGAGTCCGACACGCATGCCGGTAATAATCTGAGGGAGCGCTGCGGGAAAGATCACGGTCCGAAAGAGCCGCAGCCCCCCGACCTCGAAGTTCTGCGCAGCGCGCACGTACTGGCGCTCCACCAGATGGACGCCGCTCGTCGTCGCCACCACGATCGGGAAGAAGGACGAGAGGAAGATGAGGAACATGGGTGAGGTATCCCCCACGCCGAACCAGAGGATCGCCAACGGAATCCAAGCGATGGGTGAGATCGGGCGCAGGAGCTGGATCAAGGGGTTGAAGGCCTGGAAGACGCCGGCGTACCAGCCCATCAGGCTCCCGAGAGGGATGGCGAGGAAAAGCGCCAGGCCGTATCCGACGGCGACGCGGGAGAGCGAGTGAAGGATGTCCCGGAGGAGCGTCCCGTCTCGTGTCAGCTCGACGATGCCTGCGACGACCGCGGCGGGAGTAGGAAAGATCGGACTGTTGGCGGCCGCCCGCCACCAGAGACCAATCAATAGAGCCACCACACCGAAGGGCAGGGATCGGCGCATTGTCTTCATCGCAGCAGGATCTGGAGCGGACGACGGGTCCGCATAAAGCGATTGTCCATGTCGCGCTGCGACGGGACCTCGAAGGAGGTGATCTTCGCATCCATCGAAAGGCGCATCAGGTCGGCAAACGCCCCCCAGTCAGCCGCATGGTGCCATAGGTTAACCGCTCGCCGGGATCTTGTCGCAAGCGTCGCGGCTTCAAGAGTTCCCGCACTCGCCATCGAAGCCGCGCCCACGGCGTCGCAGGATACGGTTCCACAATGACGATCATCTGCCCGCTTGCGTGTGCGGTACAGGCAAACTGGTAGCTGGATGCCACGGCGAACGGCAGCCGAAAGCTCTGGCCGGGCATCATCAGAGTCGGCCCGAAAATCTGCGGCACATCGTCCAGATTCTCGAGGACGAGGATGTCCTGTACGCCGAGAGTCAGTCGAATCTCGTTGGGCAGGATTTCGATCTTATTCCCCGCCATTCGGCGCGCCCAGGTGCCCTTGGGAATTTCGAAAATGGCATCCCTTGAAGGGGAGCGAATCGGAGTGAGGGCCGCCCACCCGGCGACGCCGAGCGTGCAACCTCCGAAGAGAATCCAGGCGCAGCTCGTTCGAAGAAGACTCACGACCGCGTTTCCAGACTGCGCCGATTCATTGATTGAGCAATATCTTGACGTCATGCACGTAATCGTCAGAACTCTGTCCGTACGGCATCAGTGCGCGCAAACTGCCATTGCGATCGATTAGGTACGTGTACGACGAATGAGAAAACGTGTAGCTGGTCCCGACAACCTTCCGGCTGGCGGCAATCCCATAGTCTTGGCGCACCGCGGCCAGCTGCTCGGCAGTTCCTGTGCCGCCGACAAATGTCGGGTCGAAGGACCCGAGATACTTTCGCATGCGCTCCGGGTTGTCCGTTTCGGGGTCTACCGTGATGTAGACCACCTGAAGCTGATTGGCTTGCGCGCCGAGCTTCTTGCGCGTCCCGGCCAGTGTCGCGAGCGTCGTCGGGCAGACGTCGGGACAAGAGGTAAAGCCGAACGCCAGGACGACCACCTTGCCGCGGTATCGGCTGAGTTTCAGCTCCGTGCCGTCCGATCCTTGCAGAGAGAAGTCAGGGGCTGCCCGAGGCGGGCTAAAGACACCCGCCCTGAGACTCGAATCGTCCGCAGCACTCACAGAAGCCGCGAGGAGAAGAAGGGGGAAGAGCGTTCTGGCGGCACGATTCACGGTCTCGCACTCCCTTCAAAGGGTGATCGCGGCGGGCTCGGCGCTCCTGGCGAAACTCTCGTCTACATAGTTCTCATAGGGGATGGGCCGCTTGATCGTGCCGGCTTCGATGGAGAGCTGCATCAGATCGTCGAACTCCGATCGAATCATGCGCAGGTCGCCGTAGGTCACTCGATCCGTCGGGTTTTCCATCACGAACCGGAGGATGTTTGGATCCTGGTTGAAGAAGCTTGGGCCTGCGGCGATGGCGACCGCTTGGTCACGATTCTCCGGCTTGGCGTCCAGCCAGATCCCCGCGCCCAGCACCTGGTTCACCAGGTCCTGCACCATCGGTCGATTCTGCTCGATCAACTCCTGGCGAACCGTGAGGACGCAGCAAATGTAGTTGCGCCATTCGTCGCGCGTCATGCGCAGAGGTCTCGCATAGCCTGCGCGCTGCGCAGCGGCCCCGAAGGGTTCCCCCGTGCAATAGGCGTCCACGGCGTTGGCGTAGAGTGCAGCCGGCATATCGGGGGGCGCCATCTCCACGATCTGGATGTCGTTCGGCGTCATGCCTTCCCGTGCCAGCATCTTTCTCAGAAAGAGAAAATCGACGGCGAAGCGGCTTGGAATCGCAATCCGCTTTCCGGCGAGTTGCCTGAAATGCTGATAGGGCGAATCGGTCCGGACCATGATCACAGCACCGGAACGATGGCCCAGGGATACGATCTTGACCGGAATCCTTTTGTCGGTGAGATCCATGACCAGGGGCGCCAGCATGTAGGCGGCCTGAATCCGCCCGGCCATGAGCGACTCCTTGATCTCGGGCCAGCCGTTGTACTTGCTGTATTGATATTCGAAACGCGGGACGCCAGGCCCCAAAGTGCTGTTGCGGGTCGCTCTCGAGACGCAGGCCAGCGGAAGGGTGAGATTGCAGGTGACGGGCAAGCCACCCACTTGGAGGGTGTCAGCCTTGCCACTGGAACAAGAAAGTGTGCCCCAGGGCAAGCTGGCTGCAATCGCCCACTGAAGGAGCTGCCTGCGACTCAAAAGAAGTGCAGTCTCACGACGTTCGGCATTCATCCGCGGTCTTCTCTTGTGACGGGCAACGCCGTACGCGGCGCAGCTTATACCGGAATTAGGCCGCCGCGCACCGTCGATGCGGCGTCGCTCGCGAGCCAGAGCAGGACCTGCGCGATCCGATCCGGGGGAGTCCACTGGGAAAAATCCGCCTTCGGCATCGCCGCGCGATTGGCAGGCGTGTCGATCGTGGTGGGCACGATCGCATTCACCCGGACGCCGTCGTTCGCGACCTCGCGCTGGAGCGTTTCCGTAAGCACGATGACCGCCGCCTTCGAAGCGCTGTACGCCGCGAGACCGGCGGGCCGATCGATGGCAGCGCGGGAGGCCACGTTTAGGATGACGCCGCGCTTGCGGGCCAGCATGGAGGGCAGGGCAGCCCGGCTCATCGCGACAGCGCTCCGCACGTTCATCGTCCACATGCGCTCCCACGTCTCAAGGTCCGTCTTGTGAAGCGGAGCACCTCCTGCAAAGCCTCCGACACCATTGATGAGCACGACCGGCTCGCCCGCGGCGGCAACCACGCTCGCGGCTCCGCTCTCCTGGGTGACGTCCGCATGCAAGAGCGTGAGCTGCCCGGAGCCCAAGGCGTCGGGCTCTGCCTGTGCGGCCGCGTCGCGCTCACGGTCGACGATCCACGGCACGACCAAGCGGTCGCCCGCCGAAAGGAAAGCGCGCACCACGCGGCTGCCGAGTGCACCGGTGCCGCCGGTCACGATGCTCGTGCGAGGTCTGTCAGTCACCGTTCCCCCTTGCCACGCGTGGCGTGCGGCCCTCGAGTCGAGCAAGGGCCCGCTCCGCCGCGCGTCGAAGATCGACCTCGGGAGCCCGCGCGGCCAGGGCGCGCAGGCAATCACATGCGCCGGCCGGAAGACTGGTGGGGCTCCCAGCGCCGAGCTCGCCCAAGGCGACCGCCGCGATACGTTTGGCTGCGGAGTCCCCATCCTTCATCAGCACCTCGAGCAGCCGATCCCAAACCTCGGGCGGAGGATCGAGGAGCCCGGCTAAGGCGCTGAGCGCCGCACGCCGAACGTGGAGGTCGGGGTCGCGTGTCGCAGCCACCAGAACGTTCGCTGATTCCGGGCGATCCGGCGCGAGCTCACGCAGGCAGAACGCGGCCATCCGCCGCACCACGGCATCCTCGCCTCCCCTGAGCAGGCCCACGAGCACTCCCAGGACTTCGCCGTGGAGACGGCCAAGCTCCACAAGAATCCTTGCCGCGGCCCACCGGACGTCGCCGTCGGTGCTGCCCAGCGCCTCGAGGAGGGCGGGAAGCAGGCCGGGAGTTGGAGGCTGAAGACGTACGCTGGTGTAGGCAGCAGTAAAGCGTCGACGAGGGCTCTCACTCCGCAGGGCCTCCCGTAGCACAGCGTCGACGTGGCGTTCTCGCCGCCCGATTTCCACAAGGGCGTCGGAAGCCGCCCGCGCCACGGCCTTCACCGGGTCGCCGAGCGCGTGACCGAGGGCGTCGGCGAGCAAAGCCGCGGCAGGATCGCCTCGGGCTGCAAGACACGCGGCACGTCGCTCCTCGGGGTCCGGATGCCGCAGGCGCTCCACGATGGGATGGCTCACGCAAGGCGCCAGCGGGAGGCGACAGGCGGCTCGCCCTCGGCGCTCGCCTCGCGGTGTGCCCGCCCTTCGCGCTCAAGTTTCACGAGGTGCGAAGCCACGGACTGTGCGGCCGCTCCGTGCAGCACCTTGGGGATCTCCACGTAGATGCGTTTCACGAGCTCTGGCACGAGGGAAGGCCCTGCCGTTCGCAGCGCTTCCACAATCTGCCTTTCCCGCTGCTCGCGGTGTTCGATGTACTCGCGCAGCTTCGAGACCCCGTCCTCGATACAAGGCCCGTGGGCGGGGTAGATCCTGCGTGGCGCGCCCGCGAGAAGCTTGACAAGGGATGTCATGTAATCGAGAAGGTCGCCCCCTTGCGTCGGGATCACCGTCGTCCCGATGCCGAGCACGTTGTCCCCGGAGAAGAGCGCGCGCTCCTCCTCGAGCCAGAAGCACAGATGGTCGCGTGCATGACCCGGCGTAAACACCGCACGCAGTGTGGCACCTTCGGTTTGGACCACGTCGCCGTCGTGAAGGGGAGAGAGCAGGAGGCCGGTCGCGAAATCGTCGGGGTCGGGGAGCTTGGAGACCCGCAGCGGCCCCACTTGCTCGATCACGGTGCGCACCCCGCCGATGTGATCCACATGACCATGGGTCAGCACGATCTCTTGGAGTCCAGTGCAGCCCGCATGCTCGAGGGCGCGCGCGAGCACAGGCCCATACGCCGGCACTCCCTGGCCGGTGTCGAGCAGGATACGGTGCGTTCCCGTACCGATCAGGTAGGTGTTGGTGCCTGGGCCCGTGAAGATCCCCGGATTCATGCCGAGCGCCGTCACCACGCGGGGCGACCAAGTATCGGTCTCCGGCATGGAGAGACCGATCATCACATTGGCGGCCGGTGTGCCCGGCGCTGCCACGCCTACGACCCCGCCACGGTCATGCCTGCGATCCTCACCGACGGCGAGGCGATCGAACCCAGCCACAGAAGATCGCTGCCCACCTTGTCGAGCGCGCGCAGCATTTCGCCGAAATTCCCGGCGATCGTGACCTCCTCCACGGGGTGAGTGATCTCCCCACCTTCGATCCAAAGGCCGGCGGCACCGCGCGAGTAGTCTCCCGTGACGGGATTGAAGCCCTGGCCGATGAGCTCCGTCACGAGAAGCCCGCGCGGGGTCGTCGCGACGATCTCCGAGAGGCTTTGTGTCCCGGGTTCGAGGGAGAGGTTCGTCGGGCCCACACTCGGCCCGCTCGCTGCGCCGCGGGAGGCGTTGCCCGTGCTCGCAAGGCCGAGCTTGCGTCCTGAGTAGGTATCGAGGAGATAGCCGCGCAGGCGCCCGCGCTCGACCACGAGATTGCGGCGCGTGGGTTGCCCCTCTCCATCGAAGGGCCGGCTCCCGAGCCCTCCCGGGCGTCGGCCGTCGTCCACCACGGTCACGTGCTCGCTTGCAATCGCTTCGTCGATCCGGCCCGCCAAGAAGCTCGTCTCGCGGTAGACGGCATAACCGGAGACGCAGGCGAACAGGTGGGAGAGCAGGCTGCGCGCTGTCAGCGGGTCGAAAATAACGGGCACCTCACAGGTCGACACACGACGCGCTCCGAGCCGACGCAGGGCGCGCGCCGCCGCCTGCCGACCGACGGCCGCGGGATCCTCGAGGCCGCCGATCCGGCGGTGAAGCGTCATCCAGTAGTCCCGTTGCATGGCACCGTTTTCGCGTGCGATCGGCTCGCAGAAGAGCGCATGGCTCGCGGACTCGTATTCGCCCAGAAAGCCAGCGCTGCTGCCGTAAACCACCCGATGAAAGTGGGAGCTGACCTGCGACCCCTCGGAGTTTGTGATCCGGGGGTCGAGTGCGCGCGCGGCGGCCTCCGCGCACCGCGCGGATTCGATGCGTGCCTCCACCTCAAGCGCACGATCGGCAGGATCAAACAGCTCAAGGTCGGGGAGGTCGCTCGCGAAACCGCCTTCGGGCAGCCCCGCCGCCGGATCTGCGGCCGTTGCCCGGGCAAGTGCCACCGTCTCCTCCGCCATCCGCGTAACGGCAGCCAGGGCGAGGTCGCTCGTCGAGGTAAGCGCCGTCCTCAGGCCCTTTGCGTCGCCTACGAATGCGCGGATCCCGAGGGTGCGCTCCCGGGCCTGACTCACGAAGTCGATCTCCCGGTCTCGAACCCGGGCCTCGACCCCATCGCTCTCCACCAGCATCGCATCTGCGGCCGCCGCGCCGAGCTTTCGTGCGTGGGAGAGCGCGTGCGCTACGACGGCGGCCGCGTCGGGAGGGTTCTTCACGCCTCCGTGCCTCCCACCGTGAGAGCGTCCAGGCGGATGGTGGGCATCCCCACCCCAACGGGGACGCTCTGTCCGTCCTTGCCGCAGGTACCCACACCGCGGTCCAGTTCGAGGTTGTTTCCGACGCGCGAGACGCGCAGCAGGGCATCCGGTCCATTGCCGATCAGGGTGGCGCCTTTCACCGGCCGGCCGATCTGGCCGTCTTCGATCAGGTAGGCCTCGTTCGCGCTGAACACAAACTTTCCGCTCGTGATATCGACTTGGCCTCCGCTGAACGACACCGCATAGAGTCCGCGCTGCACCGAGCGCACAATGTCCTCCGGCGGATCGGTGCCCGCCAGCATGAACGTATTGGTCATGCGCGGCATGGGCAGATGCGCGTAGCTCTCCCGGCGGCCGTTGCCCGTCGCGGCCATGCCCATCAGCCGGGCATTGAGCCGGTCCTGCAGGTACCCGCGCAAGATGCCGTCCTCAATCAGCACCGTACGCTGGGTCGGCGTGCCCTCGTCGTCGAAGTTGAGCGACCCGCGACGCGTGGGGATCGTGCCGTCGTCAACGACGGTGACGCCCGGTGCGGCCACTCGCTGTCCGATCCGGTCGGCGAAGGTCGACGTCTTCTTGCGGTTGAAGTCGCCCTCAAGGCCATGGCCCACAGCCTCGTGGAGCAGGATGCCGGGCCACCCAGGGCCGAGCACCACGTCCATGGTTCCCGCGGGACAGGAGATCGCGTCAAGGTTCAGGCAGGCCAGACGCACCGTCTCAGCGACCAGCGGCCGCCACGCCTTGGGATCGAGGACGCGTTCGAGTTCGAAGCGGCCGCCCATGCCTTGGTAGGCGGACTCGCGACGGCTCCCCGCGGCATTCGCAGCGATCACCTGGACGTTCAAACGAACGAGAGGACGCACATCTCCGGCAAAGGTGCCGTCGCTTGCCGCGATCAGGACGAGGCGATGCTGTGCGACGACGCTCGCCATGACTTGCTTAACGCGCGGATCGAGGCTGCGGGCGTAGGCGTCGATCTCGCCCAGCAGAGCAACCTTTTGGTCGACCGGCACATCCGTTGGAGGGCGCGTCACCGGGTACAGGTTGCGGGCAGGCGCCAGCGCGCTGTGCACGGCGACCGCATGCCCCGGCCCAGGCCCCTCGGAGATGGCGCGAGCGGTATTGGCCGCGACCTGCAGGCTCTCGACGGTGATCTCGTCGGAGTGCGCGTAGCCCTGGCGCTCTCCCGCTTGGACGCGCACACCCACACCCTGGGACAACCTCCGGTCGCCCGTCTTGACCATTCCCTCCTCGAGGGCGACCGAGTCCTCGGTCGTATACTCGAAGAAGAGATCTGCGTGGTCCACCCGGCGCTCCAAAGCCGTGCCTAGGGTGGCCGTGAGGCATCCGTCGTCCAGCCCGAAGCGATCGCAGAAGAAGGATGCCGGGACAGCGGTGAGTGTGTCGTTCAAGCCGGTTTCTCCTTCGAGAGGGCGCGAATCCGCGGAGCAAGCTCGTCGAGAGTAGCAAGCGACGAGGCGTCGATCGCGGTGAGCCCCGCGGACTCCGCGCCAGCCATATCGTGCTCCGCGTCATCACCGACGTAGATCGCCTCCTCCGCACGTAGCCGAAGGAGCCGGAGGGCGCAGCGAAAGATCCGCGGGTCGGGTTTCGCAGCGTCCGCATCGGCGGGGCGGACAATCACCTCAAGCTGAGGCGCGAGTCCAAGACCCTCGAGAAGACCGGCCAGGCGGTGGTCGAAGTTCGACACCACGCCGGTGCGACTCCCGCTCGCGCGGAGCGCGCGAAGGGTCTTTAGCGCGCCTGGCGCTGCGACCCACGCCTCGGGGCGGGCGAAGTGTCGGAAGAGCGTTGAGAAATAGCCTTCGAAATCTGCGAAACGCACGCTGCCATCGGCGGCTCGGAAGGATTCTCGAACGACCGTGCGCCACCACTGCCGCTCAAGCTCCGCGACCTCGGCCGGGCCCTCGCCGGGCCACACCATGGGAGGCGCCTTTCGCAAGACACGACGGAACGCCTCCTCGATCCGAGAGACCGGGAGCGTAACGCCGTAGGGGATCGCGAGTCGACGGTAGGTCTCTCCCACCGGCTCGCGCAGGTGGATGAGCGTTCCAGCGGCGTCGAAAAGGACCGCGCGGAATTGGACCACGCGGGGAAGGTACGGGAGCCCTTTGGCTGCGGCTGCACGCGAAGTCTGCCTCGCCCACGCGGGAAACGGGTAGGCCCTAGCCGCCCGCCTCCGCGGCGCGTCGCCCGGACGCGATGAAGCTCGCGGGCAGGTCCCGGCCGGGGGAAAGGGGAGAGAGCACCTCGACGCGGAACTCCGAGAGCCCGGCCGCCTCGAACCAGCCGCGGACCTCGGCCTCGGCGAAGCCCAACCAGGTGACGCCGAGCTCCGCCCGCATCCATTCGCGGTCGTGACGCACGAAGTCGACGATCACGACGACACCGCCTTGGCGCACGGTGCGTGCCATCTCGCGGATCGCGTCCCCCGGCGACGGTAGATACTGGAGCACCATGTGTGCGAGCGCGGCGTCCATCTCTCCATCGGCCAAGGGGAGCCCGCTTGCCTCGCCCCGGCGGAGCTCCACGCCGCGCACCCCGGCCGCCGTGAGCTTGGCGCGTGCTGCTTCGAGCATCCGCGGCGAGTTGTCGACCGCGACGACCCGCAGCCCGAGCTGAGCGAGCTCAAGGGCGAGGATGCCAGTGCCTGTCCCAATGTCTGCGACACGCAGACCGGGGGGCACAAGGCGCGCCACGGCCCGGGCGCGCAGTGCCTCATCGTTGAAGACCTTGCGCAGTGCGTCCCACTCCGGTCCTACCGCGTCGAAGAAGGCCCGGGAGCGTGCGGAGCGGGCCTCGAGAACGCGGGCGAGAGCGGCTGCGTCCCGCGCGAGGGTGGCGTCCTTTGACGGGCTTGCACCCAATGGTTCGCTGACGGCGAGCGTTCGCTTTGCGAGCTCCCAGCTCTCGCGCCACACCCCTCCTTCGGGCGCAACGAAGCGGTAGTACACGAAGGTACCGTCTCGACGCCCGCGCAGGAGACCGGCCCCCCGCAAAATCGCGAGGTGCCGGGAGACGCGTGACTGCGCCATGCCCAGGACCTGCATGAGGTCCTGTACCGCGAGCTCCTCCCGCTCCAGCAGGGCCAAAATCCGCACGCGGGTTGGGTCCGCGAGTGTCTTGAAGACCTTCTGAAGCGACTGCAGCGACTCGGCCTTCGCCATGGCTCAGCGCAGGAGCGGCTGGGCGGCCGTGCCGGTGATGCGCAGCTCCGAGCTCCCGTCGGCCGCGACGTGCAGGCCGGACGCCGCGAGCAGAGGCCCGACCGAGGGGTCCTTCGCCTTGAGCTTCAGCGTGAGATTGAGGGGCGCCGCGGGCAGCATGGCGGCGCGGCCGACGCTGCCGCTTGCCTGCAGGGAGAGCAGGGGGCCTTCGAGCGTGAGAGAGGAGATCTCCGCGAGCGCCGCATCCGTGAGCTGGACCTCCGCACGCAGTGTCGTGTAGGGCAGGGCGATCGGCAGGTTCGGAAGCGCGATCGAGCCGTCTCGAGCTTCGACGTGAAAGGATCCACGGGCACCCGCCGGCGTGTTCGTGAGGTCCAGATCGCCACTGGCTTTGCCATCGAGCGACGCACCCGGAGCCAGGTTCTGAAGCGGAAGCTTTGCGAGCTCGAGATCGCGGACGGTGCCATCGAAACGGGGCGCTGAGCCGACGATCAGGGTTCCGCTCACCTGCCCGAAAGGGGCGACGAGACGAAGTGCGATCGCCGGCCGGCCGCGGAGCCAGGAGAATGACCACGCGGGTCGCACGCGCAGGCTGTCGAGCCGGAGCTGACTGCCGTCGGGCCAGACCACGGAGACGCCGCTCGCGTGCACTCCGGGGCCGAGCAGCGAAAGGCTCGGGCCAAGGCTCGCGATGGAGACCTGGGCGCCGAGGGCTTGGGACGCTTTCGCCGCGACGGCCGGCGCCAGGCGGTTATAGGGGAAGCCGGTCACCACGAAGAGCAGCGTGAGCAAGGCGGCAGCGACGGGTATGGCCCGGGTCCGCACCCAGCGAGGGAGCTCGACCGGCCCGGCGCTGGAGGGCGATCTCACGAGGGACGGCATCACGTGGGCTCGAACGACGAAACGGTGAACGTGACGTCGAGAAGGTCAGGCTTGTCGACTCTTGTGCGCACGCGCAGGCTCTTGATCGAGAGCAGCTGCGGAGCCGACTCGATGCCCTGCAGGTAGCTCACCATCTGGGCGAGCGTGACTCCCTTCAGCACGACTTGCACCTTCGTCTCGCGGTAGCGCGTCCCCGCCTGCGCGGCCTGGGGCTCCATCGAGTCCACGGTGATCGCCGACTGCTTTGCGAGGGACTCGAGCGTGGTAAAGATATTGCCCGAGGGGCCCTGCGCGATGCGTTGCTCGACGGCGGCGAGGCGACCGTTCACCTCATCATACTCGGCCCGCAGCCGCGCCATCGCGGCGATGTCCTGTTCCGCCGCCTCGACGCGCGCGGAGGCCCGCCCGCGCAGCGCAAGCACGGGTCTCACCATGATCCCATACACGACAAGCAGGCCGAAGAGCCCCGCCACACCGCCCAACAGGAGGCGCTCGCGCGCCGAGAGGTTCGCGAGGAAGTCCCGCACGCGAGCCAGCAGCTCGCTCATCCCGCCTCCCCCTTTTGTGTCATGCTGATCGTGACGCTAAAGCTCTTGCCACCGTGCTTCTCGTCGCTCTGGATCTCGCTCACCTGGATCTGGGAGAAGGGCTCGAACTTCGAGAGCTCCGTACGCAACCGATCCACGCCTTCAAAGCTCTTCGAATAGCCCCGAATGTGCACCACCTGGCGATCGATGCTGAGCTCCTCGAAGACGACCTGGAGATCCTGGGGGACGCGGGCCGAGATCTCCGAGAGGAGGTCGAGGGCAGAGAGATTGCCCCGGTAGACGCCGAGGGCGTCGGCGCGCTCGTGGGCGGAGCGTACGGCCTCGCGCATGGCCACACCGACGTTGGTGGGTGGACTCTGTCCGGGGAACGCCTGGGCATACTGGGTGCGCAGCTCGCGCTCGAGGGCGTCCGCCCTGCGTGACTGGATCACGATCGAGGTGCCGAGGACGACGGCACCGAGCGCGAGTGCCAGCGCCCCAAGGCGCGCGGTCACCGTGAGCTCACGGCCGAGCTGCCTGAGGTCGATGCGGTAGGCGAACTCCTCCTGTCGCAAGTTCATCCGCGTATTCGCGCGCAGGGTGCCACGCAGGGCGAGTGCCAGGGCATTGGAGAAAAGCAACGGGTCCCCCCCGGCCACGAGGGCGGATCCGGCCTCGCCGCGGGGGAACGTCATGCGTACCACCGGCAAGCCCACCCGTTCGGCAATCAGCTCGTCCATGCGATGCAAGCGAGCACTTCCGCCAAGCAGCGTGAGCTCGTCGAGGGGCGCCTGGCCCACGAGGTAGCTCTCGAAGCCGCCGAGAGTCCGGACGATTTCGCGGCCCAGCCGGTCGATCACGAAATGTGCAGCAGCGGAGGACTGGATACCCTCGTCGCACTTTACGCCCTCGGCTTGGTTCCAGACGAGCCCGCGTTCGTCCGCCATCGCCTGGGTGAGGGCGCGACCCGCAACGGGAACGGTTCGCATGGCGAGTGGCTTCCCCTCCGCACAAAGGGTGAGCGTCGTCTTGCGGTGACCGATATCCACGTAGAGCTTCGTCCCAGTCTGGGGGAACAGCGCGTTCAGATTCGCCAGCGCAAGACCCTCGATCTCGAGCGTGCGCGGCTCAAGGCCCGCTTCGCGCAGCGTTTCCAGTCGACGGCCGACCTCGGTCCGAGGCGCTGCGAGCGCGATCACCTCAGTGCGTGAACCGTCGCTTCGGACCACGTCCCAGTCCACCACGACGTCCTCGAGCGCGAAGGGCATCTGGCCTTCCAGCTCGAAGGGGATGGCCTGTGCGAGGCGCCGCCGCTCGCGAAAGGGTAGGAGGAGGCGGCGAGTCGTGACCCGATCCCCGGGCAGGGCGGCCACCACGTACTCCCCAGGAAGCCGGTAGAGCGCGGCGAACCTTTGCAGCTGCTGGGCGAGGGGCGGTGACTCGGCGTCGTCGGCCGCCGCCTCGTGCACCGTCAGAGCGCGCAGCTGTCCGACCTCGATCCCCCGGAGCGTCTGACGAAGCTCGACCGCCTTGATGGTATGGCTTCCGAGATCCAGCCCGAGGATTCGACGCATCATCACAGCCACGAGAGAAACCTCACTTCCCCATCCCCCTGAGGGCGCAGCCACCTCATCCCTTCACTCCACCCGCCACGCCAGAAGCTGGGGCTGCGAGGGCTTGGAGCGATCCACGACGGCCTCGATCGTGCGGCGCACTTCACCCACCTTCGCCTCGGCCCGAATCGTGAACACGTTCGAGGCGTAGGTGGGCGGCGGGAAAATCTCGCCGGGCAGGAGCTCCCCGATACTCTGGCAGCCCGGCGTCTTTGCGCTGTCGGCGGATAGCACATCCCCTTGGTCCCGCGCCTTGAGCACAGATTTCACCTCGTTTTCGTTGGCGAGGCGAAAGTTGTCGGCGAGGCCGTGGAAGAGGAGGGCCAGCACGTGGGGCGGCGCTGTGTTGGGATTGATCCCGTCCGCCTTTGCGTAGGGGTAAACGGTCACGTAGGGCCGGAGCGCTTCGACGAGTGCAGCGTCGAAACCCTCCACGAGGCGCAGCTCGTCCACGGAAAGGAGCGGGCGGCTCGCAGCATGCCCGGGCGGCTTGCGGCGCTGGTAGGGCTGGTCCTTGGGACCGCCGCCGATTCCCACTTCGTCCTCGGAAATGTAGTCGAGGAGATTGCGCGCGAGCTTGCCCGTATCGTACGAACGAGCGTTCGGCCGGCTTGGGATGTCCTGAACCACCTGGTCGAGCACCGTCGTCAGGAACAGCTCCGAATACTTTCGCGGATGCCCCTTGTCGATGAGGGCGTTCAAGTTAAGACGTGCTCCCGCGTCTTCGATCTTGAGGCGGAGTTGGACGCCGTCCTTCGTGGGCAGGTCGATCCCGCTGGCCCGCGCCCACACATCGTCCAGCGTCTCGCTCTTGAACCCGCTCACGGTCTCCTCGAGGCGGTCTTCCAGGAGGAGCGTGATCCCGAGGCGGACTCCGCCCCGCGCCGCAGCCTCCGCCTCGGCGGCGGCATCCCGATGGTGCGCGATCATCCAGTCGAGCATCGCCCGGCGCTGGAACGTCACGATGGTGGCCGTGAGGAGCAGCACGAAGACCAGCGCCACCACCAGCATGAATCCCTGCTCCTCATGCGGGCGACCCGTCATTTGCAGTTCCCCGGTAGATCGAAGCCCGCGCTCTTCGCCACCGACGCGACGCTCTGGCCCTGGATCGAGGCGAGCGCGGATGGATCAATCGGCAGGGAGAGCCCGGGGTTGAGCGCAAGGCACTGGCCAACGGTCATCCCGCTGTTCCCGGAATCGCCCGAGTTCGAGTCCTTGTTTCCAGCCTGATCTGCCTTCTCGGGATGCAGCATCTTGTCGAGGTCGAGCGGGCGCAACGGCATGGCCACGTGGCGCACATATCGCGTTGCGGGCTCACTCTCGGGTTTTTCCGGCTGCTGCTCGTCCACCAGCGCGATCGAGATCTCGGCTTCGAGGGGCAGTTTGCTCGAGTCGACGAGCTCGGAGGAGTCCCAGGTGCTCTTCCACTCACCGGTCTCTGT
>Ga0074046_10000281_pt1 | contig 45632 bp, 43 predicted proteins | sample BogForMeECP23OM3_FD_94441 | JGI IMG/M metagenome (GOLD analysis project Ga0074046, IMG submission 94441) | Bog forest soil microbial communities from Calvert Island, British Columbia, Canada - Bog Forest MetaG ECP23OM3 | ecosystem: Environmental > Terrestrial > Soil > Wetlands ... | reverse complement strand
CGTCGAGCGGATCCTACGCGACGTGCCACAGGATATCGCCGACCAAATTTCTGCGTCGCGTTTACACGCGCTCGCGGCTCGCACGACAGACCTATTAGCGCGTGGTCTCTGGGATCGCATCGACTCAGCTTTAAGTGACTTCGCTGCGGACCTGGACGAGGGCCTAGCGTTCGAACGGCGTGTTGGGCGGCTCAAGCTTATAACGCCCGACAGCGAGCACGCCCGCACCGCCGGCGAGCTCGGCCGCAGGCTCTGGAATGCATGGGAGCAAAAAAACTCGTTTGCGATGATGGTTGAGAACGAGCAGGTTTTGGAGATTGGCTGGCGGACGATCCGAACGACGCATCGCACAATTGTTCGACACGATCCGGGCTGGGATCAATTCCGTTCCATCACAAATTCGCGGGCTTGGTTTGCGGAGCGCAGCACGCCTGAAGAAAAAATCCGCGAGGCCGAGGAACAAGAGCGGCGGGACGCGGCGGACCGGGCGAGACCCGCCAGTGACTTCGCCGGACCGGGCCACCACCCAGCAGGAGCGGAGCCTCGATGATAGCTATAAACGCGGTCGCAATTTCGCTGAGCGACCCTGCCGGCCGACCTACGCGAAACGTACAGTTAAAGGGAGAGCAAATGAATAGTGGGGCATTGAACATTCACGAACATCGAGTAATCGCGTCGATGGGTCTTGACGCAGAACGCGTCCGCGATTTGAAACGCCGCTATGGTGCGCGTGGGCTCGCGGGCGTTTCCCTACACGGCAACGCGCCCGGTAGCGGACCATTTCCCGGAAAGCGCAAGCCGTCGCCATTTCCGCGCACCGATGGCTCTTACGATGACCCTGTCGATCCGGACGCGCCGACACCAGACTCTGGCGGCCGGCTTTACGACGATTCGCACGACACGAGCAAGCAGCCCCCGAGTCGCCTATATCCGGACGACAACGCTGAGGACGATCCCGCAGGATTGCGCGTGACTCGCCGCATGTTGAAGCCGAAATTTCCGGCGCGAAAAAAGTGAATACACAACTTTGCCGGGGCCAACGAAAATCGCTGCCGTTGATAAACCTTGGGCGGAAATTACAGGCCGCGCTCGGCCGCCCCGGCATCAACCCTCCTTGCCGAGGCCGCGCCGCACACGCCGCGGAAACCTGGGCCTGCTTTGCCACAGGCTCGGGCCCCTCGGCTCCCTTTGCCGGGCGCGGCGCTCTTGGCCGGGCGCCGAAAGGTTCGACGCGTCCTCGTTCCCGCGTCGGCCCCCGCCCGGCATTCCCCTCCCGGACACCACGCGCGACGCGGCGCGTTGGTTTGGGACGGCCTTGCGGAACTCATCCCCCGCGGGCCGTCCCGTCCGGAATTTTCGCGAAATCACGAACTAGGAGACTTATATGGCTTCATGGCGAATTGTGGTTGGCCCCGGAATCAAGGCGACAGTCAACAGCGCGATAGGCGCTGCGACGGCGGCATCGGTGACGGATATTGACCAACCTGCAGTGAACTTGACCGCGATTACCGGCTTCAATGCCCACTTTGCGGCCGCCATAACTGCGGCGCAAGCAGCGCTCGCGGCGCTGACCGGACCTGCGACCAAGTGCACGGTTGTGATGCGCGGGTATGTCGATACCAACACGGCGGCACCGCATCCATATGCGACGGCAAGTCGGATCGCGATCGAGGCGGCTGAGGCCTGGGGTAGCTAATGGACAGCTTGCCCACGACCACGCGGCCGCGAACACCTGCACGTGTGAAAAGAGATGAAGCCGAACGACGCCGCGTCCGCCTTTTGGCTAAGCTAGGACCTAGCGATTTGAGGTATCGGCCTGCGCTTCGATCGCTCGCGCGGCTCATGCTCTTGGGCGATCGCCTCTATTTGACGCTGAAGGATCGCGAGCTGGTGAACGAGGACGGTTCAGCGATCGGCGCGCTAGAAAGTTTCAGGCGGTTGTGTGATAGCACTTCGACGCTTCTCAAGTCTTTAGGGCTGATGCCGACTTCATTGTTGCCCGATGAGCGCGCGGGATCGCTCGATGCCGTGTTCGAACGCATCTCGAAAGTGCGGAAGGTGCGGGAGGGGGCCACGAGCGGTGAGCAGAGCCCATCAGCTTGACCACGCCCGCGAAGACTTAAGCGCGTACGCAGCCGCGCAGTATTCGCGTTTCGAGCTACCTCCTCATCTACGCATTCTCGTCGGGATGCTCGAGCGCGTCGAGCGTGCCGAACTGGATCGCGTCATCATTTGCATGCCGCCACGACACGGCAAGTCGTTGCTCACATCTCAGTTGTTCCCGGCATGGTATCTAGGCCGCAATCCCGCCAAATCGATCATAGCGTCGAGCTACGGCCAGGAACTCGCCTCCGACTTCGGCCGGCGTGTGAGGAACTTCGCTAGCGAACGGTTGCACCGTCAAATCTTCCCCGATTGTGTAATCGCCGACGATAGCGACTCGGTGCACCGCTTTCACACGACCGCCGGCGGCGCGTACTACGCTGTCGGCGCTGGGGGCCCGCTCACCGGCCGCGGTGCTGACCTGCTGTTGATCGACGATCCGATCAAGAGTGCCGAGGACGCCCGGTCGGCCACGTTCCGACGTTCACTCCAAGACTGGTACGAGTCGGTTGCGTACACGCGGCTTGAGCCAGGCGGCGCGGTAGTCATCATCGCGACGCGCTGGCATGAGGCGGATCTTGTGGGCTGGCTACTCAAGGAACACCCGAGTGAGGGCTGGAAGGTAATTTGCTTGCCGGCAATCGCCGAGCAGAACGAGGGATGGCGAGGTGAGGGTGATGCGTTGTGGCCGTCGAGATTCCCGATCGAAACACTCGCGCGGATTCGTGAAGCAATCGGGTCCGCCGCGTGGACGGCATTGTACCAACAGCGTCCCGCGCCTGAGGAAGGCGGCATTTTCAAACGTGAGTGGTGGCGCCCCTACGCCGGCCCCGTCGAGTGCCATCGGACAATTTTCAGTCTCGACACAGCCTTCAAAACCGGACTCAGTAATGATTATTCGGTGATCGGAATTGTCGGCGAGGCTCGCGATGGGTTTTACCTCCGTCACATCAGCCGTGGTCGCTGGGAATTTCCAGAATTGAAGCGCCAGGCGGCCGCGCTCGCCGAAATCTGGCAACCTCACGCCGTACTGATCGAGGATGCGGCAAGCGGACAATCTTTGATCCAGGCGCTCAAGGCAGAAACGCGCCTGCCGATCCTGCCTGTCAAACCAATGGGCGACAAGCAGTCGCGCGCGCATGCGGTGTCGCCGCTCGTCGAGAGCGGTCGAGTTTTCGTTCCGAGTGAAGCGCCCTGGCTTGCTGATTTTCTCGACGAGGTGACATCGTTTCCAGCGGCCCCGCACGACGACCAGGTGGACGCGCTCGCCCAGGCGCTGACCTATCTGCGCGGTGCCGGCCGGCAAGAATATTCCTACACGCCCGTGCCGGCACTCAGGCCCGAATCCGATCCGAAATCCCGCTGGTATCAGCCAAGCTCAGGCACTTTCCACAACCGCCCCGACCATTCTGGTGACCGCTCCGTCGCGCAGGTGCGACTACAACGCGCGCGCGGTGGCCGCTGGGGCGGTGGATGGTGATCGACGAGCCCGCGTTCGAACGCGCCCAAGCCCGCAAATTATTTCGCGCGATCTTGTGGCGAGCGTTCGCTGACCTCAACGCGCTGGTGCATGGCTCGCAGCTGCGCGGCGAGGACCAGATACCATGGAGCGCAACGCAGCGCGCGGCGGAGCTCGCGGACTTGCGCGACTGGTTTCTAGTGCCGGACCCGTCGCCGTGCTCGCTCGATGTCGTTTGCGAGATGCTGGACCTCAACGCCCAGGCGCAGCGAGCGAAAGCGCGCGCGATAATCGCAGGTCGTCGCGCGAAGACTCGTCGCAGGCTCGGCCCGCTACAGTTGCAGGACATTCGCACATCGCTGGCGGCTGGCGAAACCACGCGGCAAATTTGCTCGCGACTCGGCGTCGACCAAAGCACCATTCGAAAAGTCCGGATTCGATTCCGCCGCGAGGGGAGGAAATATGCGGCTGCCTGAAGATGGATGTTCGGTCTGTAAAAGTTGCACGGAATGGTTCCCGGTATATTTCGCCGCATGCCGCTTCTGCGATGGGCCGCTGTGGGACGTTGAATACGTGCCCCCGCCGCGCCCTGGCGAGCTCGGCGCATGGAAGTGGCATCGACCGGGCGAGCTGTCGCCGGCGGCACGCTTTGCACTTTACTCGCATCACCGGCTTGCGCATCCGAAAACGCGCGGATCGCTCGCTACCGGCGAAACCCGAATTGTCGAAGCAAAGAAGAAAACATGAAGCGAACGACCCGCAGATACCCGCGACCGCGTCGGCCACTCCTCAAGACTTCTTCCGCTTCTTCGCGCGCCGCTTCATCTCGGCCGATCGCTGCTCGGGTGTGAGGGCATCCCAATACGCGCGTGATGCAAGGCTCGCGATCTCGCTCCGCCGCTCGGGTGTCATTGTCTCTGCTCGACGGTTTCCGCCGAGCTTCCCGGCTTTCCGCGTATCCATCGCCGCCGATTCTAGCAGATTACAGGCGTGCCACTACGGCTTTGCTCTTGACTAGCGCACAGCCTTAGCGTTATGGCTGTTGCATGCTCGAAAATCGAGCACCCGCAGGAGGAGCAAAAAATGGCAAGTGTAAAAACTATTGCAGCCGGCGCCGTCCGTTTCAGGCACGCCGAGCCGGTGAGCATAACCGAGTTCACCCGGATCGCCGGGATCAGCCGTGCAGAGGCACAGGCGTTGATCCGACGCGGCGGCCTGCGTGTCGTGCACCAGCAGGGCCGTCTGCGGATCGACCTGGCGGAGTATAATCGCCGGTGCGAGGGATGAACACCTCAGAACTCGAGCGCAAAGTCTGGCTCTCGGTTAATGAGACGGCCGAACTTTACGGCTATTCGGTCTCCACGATCAAGCACTGGCTGAAAGCTGGCAGGCTCGGCCCGCAGACCGGTGCGCATCAGCCGGGTCGCGGTATGCAGTGGCGCATCAATCGGGTCGAGTTCGAGGAGAAGTTTCTCAACGGGAAGGCGTGAAAGCGCCGATAGACGCCCGCGCGCCGCTCGAAGTAGGACTGGGGATCGCTGACTGGGTTTTTGCCCCCCCCCTTTTACCGGTCGGCGACGGGCTGGCGTTCTCGCAGCGCTGGCCCGTTTCTTATTCGAACCGGCGATCGGAAATCTCTAGGCCGCGAGCTCGCTCACGCGCGATGACGACATCGCAGTGCCGGCGGGCACAGCTCGATCTGCCGCAGGTGTCGTCCGACCGCATCAACCTTCTCCGCGATGAGAGTCGCGCGCACCTGGCAGTGCGGCCTTTTACATCTCGAGACGTAGCGCCGCACCGGTGGGCAACTATTGTTTCCACAGTCTCATCCCTTGGCTGCCACGTTCACCATCCACTTACCATCCACTCCGTGCTTTCACACGATGGTCCACCCTAACAAAAGCCCTTGAATTTACTAGCTGGATTACCCACCGTAACCCTGTAAAACCCACTGCTCACGTTTTCAAGACCGGTGCCTTCAACCACTCGGCCACCCCTCCATTCGTTACTTCACTTCGTCGCGACGGCTTGATCCTGCCACAGCTTGATGCCGCCGAGCAGGCCTTCCGTATTGCTCACCACCTTGACGTTCGACGGCAGCTTGAAGTTTATCGTCGCCGCGTTGCCACCCCCGATGTACAGCCGGTCGTAGTTGAACGTCTTCGCCATCTCGTCAATCGCTTCGCGCAGGTGCTTGTTCCACTTCTTCTTGCCCTTCTTGATGAACGCGCGATTGCCGAGCTCGTCTTCGTAGGTCTTGCCTTCGCGGAACGGATGATGCCCCAGCTCGAGATGAATCCTGTGACCGTCCACGAACAGTACCGAGCCAAACCCGGTACCGAGCGTGATCACCAGTTCGTCGCCGTGGCCGGTGACGCATCCCAGGCCCTGCACATCGGCGTCGTTGGCGATTCGTACGGGCGCCTTGAGCTTCTTCTTGAGCGCCGCTTCGAGCGGAAAGTTTTTCCATCCCTTGCCGAGATTCGGCGCAGTGTAAATGACTCCATTCTTGATGACACCCGGAAATCCTACCGACGCCCGATCGAACGCGCCCGCCATCTTCGCCAGCTCCGCGATGATTGCGATCACTTTCTTCGGCGTCGCGTTACGCGGCGTCTTGATCTTCTGCCGCTCGGTAATCATCCTGCCTTTTTCGTCGAGCGCAGCCGCTTTGATCCCTGTTCCGCCAACGTCCACCGCGAGCGTGGTTATCGACTTGGTCGCTGCCGGCTGGGGAACCGCTGCCGGCTTCGGGGCCACGAGTAACTTCGCGGGGGCCGGTACGTTTGCAATCGGTTTTGGCGCCGCCATCTTCCGGGTTTGTTCTTCCTTCATCTCGTCACTCTTGGTTGATCCCTGACAGCAAAATCCGGGCTCGCGATTCGTTCCTTATATACCAAACCGCATTTACGCGCATTCTTGTGGCGTGTGCTCGGCGCGGCGTGATAATTCAGGCGTCTCGGATCGGCCGGGAACGCATTGCAATCGCGCATAGCAAATTACTTCGGGCTCGAAGCTGCCGGCACAACGTTTCGGCGCGAGGTGCTCGCCGGCGTCACTACCTTCGTCACGATGTCGTACATAATCGCGGTCAACCCGGCCATTCTGCAGGCCGCCGGCATCCCCGAAGGACCTTCGATGGTCGCGACCGTGATGACCGCGGTGGTCGGAACCCTCGTGATGGGCCTGTATGCGAATCGTCCGTTCGCAATCGCGCCGTACATGGGTGAGAACGCGTTCGTCGCGTACACGGTCGTGAAGGTGCTCGGCTACAGTTGGCAGACCGCGATGGGCGCAGTGTTTCTCGCGGGCGTGATGTTCACGTTGCTGACCGTCGCGCGCGTGCGAATCTGGATGGTCGAGGCGCTGCCGCCCGGCCTCAGCTACAGCTTCGGCGTGGGAATCGGGCTGTTCCTCAGCTTCATCGGACTCAACGAATCCGGCATCGTCGCGATCGGCATGCCGGGCGCGCCGGTTCGGCTCGGCAACCTGACGACGCCTTCGGTAGAGATCGCGATTCTCAGCTTCGTGCTGATCGCGATACTGATGGTCCGCCGCGTGCCGGGCGCGATCCTGCTCGGGATTTTGATCTCGGCCGCGATTGCGTTCGTCACCGGGGTCGCGAAGGCGCCATCGGCGTGGGTCAGCATGCCACCGAATCCCGCGCCCATCATGCTGCAGCTCAATCTGCGCGGCGCGCTCAGCGTCGGATTTTTCGGCGTGCTGCTGACGATATTCGTGATGGCGTTGATCGACACGATGGGCTCATTGATAGGAGTCTCGGCGCGCGCCGGATTTCTCGATGCCGACGGCATGCTGCCGCAGATCGAACGCCCGATGCTCGCCGACGCGATCGCAACGATGTTCGCGGGCCTCGCGGGCACCACCACCGCCGGCGCGTATATCGAATCGGCGGCCGGCGTTCAGGTCGGCGGACGCACGGGGTTGACGGCCGTGGTGGTCGCCGCGCTGTTCGCGATGTCGCTGTTCTTCGCGCCTATAGTCGCCGCGATTCCAGCCGCCGCGTACGCGCCTGCGCTGATCGTAGTCGGCGCGATGATGGTCGCGCCGATCGTCAAAATCGACTTCGACGACTACACCGAGCTGATTCCCGCCTTCACGGTGATTGCGTTGATGAGCTTCACTTACAACATTGGCGTCGGCATCACGGCCGGCCTGGTTCTTTATCCACTTTTCAAGCTCGCCGCCGGCCGCTACAGGGAGATTCACGCCGGATTGTGGATTTTATGCATTCTATCGATGCTATTTTATGTTTTTTATCCCTACCAATAGCGATGCTGGATAGTTCCTGAGTCTCCCGGATTGCATCAGAGCGTCATTACGCCTACTCTGAAGGCATTAAAGCCTACTTGTTGTTATTAGGGGGCTGTGATGGCTATTTTCACCAAGCGGTTCGCCAACGCCGACGACTATGAGGATTGGCTGGAGAAAGCCAATGGACGGGTCAACGTGCTGTCGATCAACAAGTCACCGACGATCTTTGGTTCATCGATGCAGCGGCCGGCCGGCCCGGTCGTTTTGAAGTACCAGACTCACGACAATTCTTTCGCTCCTTCCAGAGGCAAGGCCGGAAAGGCCGTCGAGTACGCGGTCGTAGGGGCGGCGTTTTTCGCGCTGTTCGCCTATCTGATTGCGGAACTTTAGACCGCTCCACGGAACCTGCTGCTTGCGCAAACTTGCTAGTCGGTGCGGACTCCGCGGGCCGGCGCTGGACTCAGCGAGCCGGGCGCGCGCGCGATATGTTCGGGTGTCAGCCGCAGCTTGCGCGTCTGCTCGTTGAAGAGTTGAGAGTAGACGCCGGCCCGCTTCACCAGCTCGACGTGCGAGGCGACCTCGACGACCTTGCCGCGATCGAGCACCACGATTACGTCCGCATCGACGGCGCTGGCGAGCCGATGGGCAATCAGAAACGACGTGCGCCCTTTCATCAGGCGACGCACGGCGTCGTGAATCAGGTTTTCGACTTCTGAGTCGAGTCCCGACGTCGCTTCATCGAGAATCAGGATAGGCGGGTTTTTCAAAAACACGCGCGCGAGTGCGAGGCGCTGCCGCTGACCCGTCGAAGGACGCACACCACCCTCGCCTATCATCGTGTCAAGCTTGTCGGGCAGCGACTCGACGAAGTCGCGGATGTTGGCCTGCTCGAGCGCTCGCCAGACATTTGCGTCGGGCGCACCGGGCCGCCCGTATTGCACGTTTTCGCGAATCGACGCGCTGAACAGGATAGCGTCCTGCGGGACGATCCCGATCGAATCGCGCAGCGACTTGAGCGTCACGCTCGAAATGTCGGTGCCGTCGATCAGGATTCGGCCGGCCGCCAGTTCGTAGAAGCGCGGGATCAGGCCGGCAAGCGTAGTTTTGCCAGCGCCCGAGCGTCCTACCAGCGCGACGGTAGTCCCGGCCGGCACACTGAGATTCACGTCGTCGAGCGTGATGCGGATCGGGCCGCCGTCGAGCGGCTTGTAACCAAAGCGCAGATGCTCGATCTCGACCAGCCCACTTTTCACTCTGAGGGGAGGGGCGCCGGGGCGGTCGTGGACCTCGGGCGTCTCGTCGAAGAAGGCGAAGATGCGCTCAATCGCCGCTAGCGCCGTCGCCACAATTACCGACAACTCCGAGAAGCGCTGCAGCGGCAGGTAGAGCGCGGGGAGAAGCCCGAAGAACGCGACCACGGTTCCGATGGTCATTTTGCCATGCATGATCATCAGTGCGCCTGCCCAGATGACGATCAGCGGCGCGCCGCGCGAGATGAACTCGGTGAACATCTGATGCGTTGACGAAAGCTTCACGCTCTCGATCGTCAGGTCATACATTTCGGTCGTGCGCTGATGGAACCGGCGCGCCTCGTCGGCCTCGCGCGCGAACGATTTGACCGTCGAGATTCCCGCCACGCGCTCTTGAAGCTCGCCCGAGAATTCTTCGACGACTTCCTGCAGGTCGTGGCTCGTCTCCTTGATCTTCGGCGACAGAATCCTGATCACCGCAACGTAAAATGGAACGATGATCAGCGAAATCCACGCCAGCCGCACGTTCAGAGAGAACAGCAGCCAGATTACGAAGCCCAGCGACACGCCGTCCATCCAGATGTTGATCATCGCGGAGCCAACGAAGTTTTGGGCCATCGAGATGTCGGAAATGAATCGCGAGACCACCGCGCCCGAGGTCGTGCGATCAAAAAACGAGTGCGACAACCGTTGCATGTGCCTGTACAGCGCGTAGCGTAGATCGAAGATCAGGCGATGACCGGCCATACTCGCCCAGTAATTGCGGTAGTAAGTCGCAATCGCCTGCATGAGGAACAGCGCGAATAGTGCAGCGGTCAAAGCCTCGAGCTTGGCGGCGGAGCCAGCCCCGAGATGAAGCATCGCGGCGATCGAGCTGCACCATCCGTCGATCATCGAGTTCAGATGCTCGGGATGCGGCTGCGGAACCAGTAGGACGTCGAAGACGTATTTGAAGGCGAGCGGAAACGCGAGCGGCAGCGTGAACTTGAGGATCCCCATGACGGAGCCGCCGGCCACCAGCCACAGATGCGGCCGCACGTAGCCGAGAAAGCGCACCAGGGCAGTGCGCGGAACAAGGCGGTCGTACAGCCGCTCGAAAAATCCGCGGCTACGTTGGTCCGGTTCGTCGGGAGCGCCGCTCGGCTCCGCAGGGGAACAATCCACCGTCTCCGGCGCACCGGCAATCACAGCAGAACCACGATTTGGCATGCGGAGGATTTTAGCAGTCGCGTCGATGCCAGAAAATGAGCGCGTGCGATGGTTCGCCTTCCCTGCTCAAGAGAGGGGTTCGGAATCCTAACCTCTCATTGTCCGAGGGGAGGTTAGGAGCCGAGATTCCTCGCTTCGCTTGGAGTGAGAGCGGCGGATTACGCCGAGGCCGAGATGCGATCGATCATCGCCGGAATCTTGCTGCGCTTGGCGTGGCCGGCGAGGCCTGCTGCTGCGATCCTCTCCATGTACTCGCGCACGACCAGCCGGATGAACTTCGCCGTTGCGATGCGGCCCTTGTCGACCTGCGCCTTTTCGAGTCCGCCGCCACAGATGATGATCATCGGCTCGAGCAGCTCGGGACTTCCGATCAATCCGAGCAGCACGTGCTCTGTAAGATCCAGATAGCCCTCGATCGCGTTCGCTTGGAGCGGGCGATGCTGCAGATGGTAGCGCAACTGGCCGAGTCCGTAGGCGGTCTGGCGCGCCGCATCCTGCATCGCGTAGCGCATGATCCTTCGATCGACGTTGGTCGGCGCGAACGCAGCGACTTGCCGATATAGGGTCAGCAGAAATCCTGCAAGCGTCAGATTGATCGATACCGAGCCCAACGGAAACTGATCGGCCCACAGCCATTCCTTGAGTCCCTGCTCCGCCGTCGCGCTGGCGCGCCCGAGTCCCGCACCGCCAAAGAGTGCGCGCTTGCGGAAAACCTCGAACAGCCGCGACGCGTCGAGCATCTGCGCGCACATCCAGCTCTTTTGTTCGAGGAAGTCCTGGTTGATCACCGCGACCCACTTCGATGGAAAGTCCATCGACACGATCTGGCATTCCTGCAGGAACGTGTAGAGCTGCGCGCACGCCATCTCGAGCTCGGGCGGCAGCGGGTTGGTATGAAGCTCGGTCCACGGTATGTCCGTTGCCGGGACCCATCGCCGCGCCTTCACCTCTTCGTAAAGTTCCGCGACGTTGTCGGACCATACGTCTGACTTGCGATTCACGACATAGCCCATATCGGGCAGCTTGCCGACCTTTTCACTGCCGCGCGACACCATCGACTGACTGGTGCGAACGTCTTCGGGGATACTGGTATAGCCATAGCTGCCGATGTTGAGGTCCTGGTAGGTGAGACCGCGTTTCGGATCCGACGGGCGACCTGCTATGCGTTCAGTCTTGGCCTCGTACCAATGCAGGCCTAAGTGCCCCTCCATCACCTTTTGCGCGGCCTGGAGGACCGTTTCGTCGATCGTATAATCCTTGTCAGCGTAAAATGCCACTTAGAAACCTAACCCCTAGCCCCTTCCCGCGCGGGAAGGGGGACCAGATTTTAAGAGATTTAGTTCAATTTGATGCCCGCGTTCTCGGCCGCGGCCCGTCCCATCTCATACATCAGATAAAGCTTCGAACGCTGGCGACGCTCGGGCATCCCACACTTATCCAGGCGCTCGAAATGCTCCTGCATCTGCTTGAGATTGAACTGAGTGGTGACCTTAATTCCTTGCTCGATATTTTCTTTCTTGAGTCCGCCACCCGCCAGGATGATAAACGCCTCTGTCAGCTCGGTCGCTGCCGCGCCGGCAAACGATATGTTTTCGGCCTCGTCCAGATGCGCGTGCAGGACTTCCCGCTTCTCGGGGAAATGCTCGAGCACATATTTGAAATGCTGCATGCCGTAGCCGACGTGCCGCGCTTCATCCTGCATCACGAGCCGGAATATCTTCTTGTCCACGTCGGTCGGTGACAGGTACTCACTGAAACGGAACAGGGTCAGCACGTTGCCCTCCGCCACCAGGTGCAGCGCCACCGACATCTCGCTGAACGAATCGGCGTCGCGCAGATGCTTGAGCGCCATCTCGTTGATCGGGCTGGCCTGCATCAGGCCCCAGCCGGTCGTGAGCGCGCGCTTGCGGAAAACTTCGGCGTGACGCGCCTCGTCCATCGCCTGCGCTGCAATAAACGCACGGACCTCGATAAAGTCCGGGTTCAGCCGCGGCAACCACATCGCCGGCGTGTCGGTCGCGATCATTTCCACTTCGGTCAGGAACGTCATCAACTGCGACAGCGCCTTGCCGGTTACTTCCGGCAGCTCGACGCCGTCCAGCCTATCCCATGGAATGTCGGTGGTAGCATTCCATTGGCGCGACACTGCTTCCTCGTAATAGCTCTCGGTGTTAAACGCCCATAGCTCGCTCTTGCGCGAGACCCACGGCTGCGCATCGGGCACGCCTTCGGGAATCTCGGCGCCGCGCGGCGCATAGGATCGATTGTTGCGAACCTTCTCGGGGATGTCGGTGTAACCATAGGTCCCGAGGTTGAGGTCGCGATAGGTCAGTCCGCGGCGCGGGTTGGCTTCTTCGGGACTGATTTTCTCAGTCGCCGACTTCATCCACGACAGGTCCATCTCGCCGGTCCTTATCGTGTATAGCCACTTGTCGATGAAGTCCTTGTCCTGGGCGAAATCTGTGGTCGATAGGTATGCCATGGTCAGCCGCGCCTCCGCGCCTACTTAGTTGAAACTCACTTCGAGCTTGCTTGATAGGTCGAAAAATTCCTGGATCGATTCCATGAACCGATAGAGTTTGTCGTGACCGTCCGGATCGTCGTAAACAATTTTCAGCCGCTCGCCGAAATGCGCGAGCGTGTTGATATCGTGCGATGAATCCGCTTCACCGTTGCGCCGGATGTTCTCGATCATCTCGCGCCACACGCGCGAGTCGCCCTCGATTTGGAAATCGACTTTCTTCAGATCGATCGCCGGCACCTCGCTGATGTTCTTCAGGTCGAAAACCTCGAACTCGAGCACGAAGTTGCGCGCCTTGCCGTTGACGCCGACGGTGACGCCAAAGGTCGTGTCAATAAAGCCGAGCCGCCGGAACTTTTCCCCGTTCGCGGCCATCTGCGCCTTGAGCGCCTCGAAATATTCGGTCGAAGGAAAGCTTATCGCCATAAAATCGATGAACCCTGCCGGTCTCCCAATAATTTGATCAATGCTGAATGTATTTAAGTTTAAACGACTAAGGAAGGCAAGCCGAACGCCGTTCGACCCCACAGCCGGGGCATTTCTCGCTCGCACGCACAAAAAAATCCGGCGCCGGGATTTGGGCGGCGCCGGACTCAAGTACTCTGGTCGGAAAAGATCTACTGTGCCGATGCCTGCTTGGTGTTGCCGCCGTTGGCCAGTTCGTCGTCGATTAGTTCTTCGAACTTTGGAGCCGGCTGCGCGCCCGTCAGCGGGCGGCCGTCGATGAAGAACGCCGGGGTTCCGTCCACCCCAACTTTCTCGCCGACAGCTTGGTCGGCCTTGATCTGAGCGTCGTATTTCGCACTGTCAAAACACACGTCGAACTTGGTGGAATTCATACCGAGCGTCTTCGCGGTCGCCTTCAGATCGGCAGGCGCCAATTTGCCCTGATTGGCGAACAGGGCGTCATGAAACTGCCAGAACTTGCCTTGCTCGTTGGCGCATCGCGCGGCCTTGGCGGCGTCTAGCGCGTGCGAATGGAACGGCAGCGGGAAGTCCATGTGCACGAGGCGAATCTTGTCGCCATATTTCTCGCGCAACTGCTTCAGCGTGGCTTCGGTGGCCTTGCAGAACGGACACTGAAAGTCGGTGAACTCGACGATCGTGATAGGCGCGTCCTTGGCGCCGAGCGCCGGATGCCCGCTGCTGTCCACCGCCACGCGCTTGGGCTCGAGCAAAATCTTTACCGGCTCATCCTTGCGCAGACGTTCGAGCAGCGCCTGGCGGTTCATCATCTGCAACAGTTGCGGTTTGATCTTGTCGAACGGCGCGGTCCCGGGTCCCTTGTTCTTGTCGTAAAAGGCTTTCGCCTCGGCGTCGGTCACGCCCGATTTTCCGGAGAACTCCTGCTTGAGGTAGTCCTCGACGCTCAGCTTGTCGTGCTGGGCGGCCTGCTGGATCAGATAGTCGTCGGTCATCGATTCGAGCGTCTGGCGCTTGAGATCGAAACTTTTATCCGCGATCAGTTGATCGACGCGCTTCTCCAGCATCGCACGCATCTGTTCGAGCTGCGGCTTGACCTTGGCATCGAGGTCCTTCTCGCTGATCTTGTGATCGCCGACCGTGGCAACGATGGCGTTGGGATCGTCGGCCGATGCGCGAGGTGCGGCGACGGCCGCACACACGATTGCAATCGCGGCCATCGCGGAAACGATGCGCCACGCGGATTCAAGGCGATTTCGCCCTGCCTGATTCTTGTTCAGTAGCATCGGATAAATATCGAACTCCCTCGTTGAAGATAACCGGCGAATACTATCACGCGGCGCGGCCGATGTCGCGATGCCCAAAACGATGCATTTGCGAGGATCGCCACGACTCCGCTAGCCTGCATTTTACCTTGAAACTCAAGCTCGCGACTTCGATCGGAATGCTGGCGCTGGGACTGCTGATCTTTCCCGCGATGAGCCGAGCGGCAGGCAACGACGCCAATGCCAAGCTCAGCGTTTTTGTCGATTGTCATTGCTCCGATCCGGTCGGCGGAGACTTCTGTTCGGCCCTCAAGGACAAAGTTGGCGATTCCGGCGCGTATCGGCTCGTCGATCACACCGACGCATACGGTATCGGCGTACATCTGTGGTGCGTGGACTTGTTCACGGGACTCCCCGGCGTCAGCGGCAAGCTCACGGGCACGATGTCCGCGGTATCGGTCGCCTTCACAATCTACTCCGACCGGCTGCCGGGCGAAGTGTACGAAGATTCCTCCGTGTTTCGAGTCGGCAAGGAGGCGGCCGACGAGATGTCGCAAAGAATCCTGTCCGCTGTGGGTCAGCTGGCGACCGCCAACAAGACGGTATTCGAGCATATACGTGCCACTCCGAAACCGGCGGCGACGCCAACCCAGCAAATCATCCAGTAGTGTTTGCGGCCGGCGCCATGAAAGGACCCAGTACGATGTTAGATTTAGATGATCGCTTCCGATCCGCATTCCTGCTGCTGATTCTGGCGCTCGTGCTTGCCGCCGGGCCGGCCGCGGCTCAGTCCGGAAAGCAGGATTACGACACTTACTGCGCGGAATGCCATGGGTCCAATGGCAAGGGCAACGGCCCCACGACCCAGACCATCCCGATGAATCCGCCGCCGCCCGACATTACCGTGTTGGCGAAGAGGAACGGTGGAAAATTTCCGTTCGATGAGGTGGTGGACCTCATCGACGGGCGCAAGCAAGTACCGTCACACGAGCGAATCCAGATGCCTTTCCTGGGAACCACGCTTCAGCAACCCGGCAGGGAGTTCACGCCCGAAAGCGACGCGGCGGTGAAGCGAAGGATCGACGCGATGGCGCGATACGTCCAGAGCCTCCAGCAGAAATGACACAAAGGCAGTTAGTGTCTCACCCACTCCGGCAGCGGCCGGGGCTCCGGGAACCACAGATTGCTGCTAGAGTTGTCAAAGGCGGCGGACGATGGCTCCCGGAGCTGTGAACGATGCTTCCGATCGACACACAGTGAATCCGTTCGCTACTTCGGCCGGAGCGCCACTAAAGAACCGCGGTTTACGATTAATGCGCCGCGCGCTCGAAGGAATGTAAAACCCTGAGCGTGCGTTCCCGATCCATTGGCTTCGAGGTGTAGTACTGGACGCGATAGGTACGCGCGCGGAGCTCGTTTTCTGGACTGTGTATCGCCGCGATGTAAGCTACCAGCGCGTGGGGCGCCCATTTTCGCACCTGGTCGAGCAGCCAGCCACGGGTCGATTCCTCGATAGCTTCGTCGTCGATCACTACTATCCTGACGCCAGGCTTAAGCAGAGCCGCGCGCGCTTCATGAGGGTCGGCAAACGTCTCCATGACCCACGAGTCGCCCATACCCTCACCGATCATCTTCACGATAGATTCGTCGCGCGAAAAAACCGCTATCGCCCGGCGTCTATCGACCGCGTTTGATCTGAGTTTCGTTTGATTGCGCTGCCGTAACATTTATGTGCGACCAATCTCGGATCAATTCTAGCTTGAAACGTGCCAGCTCAGGTGCTAGGCAAAAATGCCCCCAGAAATCTGTGCAATTTTGGTTTTTAGCGGTATATATGTTAAAAGAGCCTGTCCTCGTCGGGCGCGATTTTGGACCGGCGTGATGCCTTTCGAGCCAATTCCCCAATAAATGAAGACCAACACACCCGCACCGCCTCCTGCTTCTCTGCCGAGCGGACGGCCCCGTTATTTTCATCTGTTATGGGATAGCGAACTCGACGACCTCCGTCCCGTGCTGGAGTCCGTCCAGAAGAATCGCGACCGCGTGCTGGAACACTGGTACCAGCTCTACCTGCTGCACTTTGCCGATGTCCGTGCGTTGGGCCGGGCGGAATTCATTGAGATCTTCGGCGGCGAACTGGATGCCACGCTGAAGGATCTGCTCGAAAAAGACATGGACCGGTTCGCCGCGGATATCGCGCGAATCGGAGAGCAGCTCGCCGATCGCGGCGTGCCATTCTCGGAGCTAATCGTCTCGATGCACCTGTTCGAGGAGAGCGCGGCCACTACGTTCCCAGTGTTTCCGCCATTGATGCCGCGCATCTACCAGTCGTTCGACAAGCTGAGTCACATCCGAATGATCGTGCTCGCTGACACCTACTTCCGGTCGAAAACCGCCGTCGCTGGAGCGCGAATACAGGCGCTGGAGCGCGAGGCTGCGGCGCTGCCAAATCATTCCCGCAGCCGCTTCCACGGCCTGGTCGGCGCCAGCGTCGCAATGCGGAATATGTACGACCGGGTGGAAGCTGCGGGCGTCACGCGCGGCACGATTCTAATCGTCGGCGAGAGCGGCACGGGCAAGGAGCTGGTGGCCCACGCGATTCACGAATGCGGCCCGCAGCCAGGGGCGCCGTTCGTCGCGCTGAACTGTGCGGCGATACCGCGGGACCTGATCGAGAGCGAGCTGTTCGGATACAAGCGCGGCGCGTTCAGCGGAGCGAACACCGAGTACCTGGGTCTGTTCCGCGCGGCCGAGGGCGGCACGCTGTTCCTGGACGAAGTCACCGAGATGAGCGCCGACACGCAGAGCAAGCTGCTGCGCGCCATCCAGGAACACACGGTGCGTCCGGTGGGATCGACCAAGGAGATTGCGGTGGACGTGCGCCTGGTCGCCTCGACCAATCAGAATCCGCAGGAGGCGGTGGACGCGGGGCGCCTTCGCAACGACCTCTACTACCGTCTCCAGGCGGGCGTCATTCAGATACCGCCGCTGCGGGAGCGCCTCGACGATGTTGCGCTCCTGGCCGAACATTTCATCGAGCTTTTCAACGCGAGGCAGATGCGGGCGGTTCCGGTCACGGGGATCGAGGACGAAGCTATCGAGGCGATGCGGCGTTATTCGTGGCCGGGCAACGTGCGCGAACTTGCCAACGCGATCGAGAGCGCCTTCACGTTCAGCCGCTCGCCCGTGATCCGATTGCAGGACCTGCCAGCTTCTATCTCCGGTTTGCGAGCCGCCGAACGCGTGCCCGTCGGAAGCGGTAGTCCTGTAGGTAGCTTCGCCGACGCTGAGCAGGCGCTTATCCGTGGCGCGCTCGAGGCGACCGATGGGAACAAACTACAGGCCGCCAAGCTGCTGAAGATCTCCCGCAAAAAGCTCTACGCCAAGATAGCGAAATACGGAATCGAATGATCACGCGCTCTTGAGATTCGTATCGCTCTGCCAGATGGCGGTGAGCGCGCGGTCAGTGTCAGACCAGGTGTAACGCGCGCGTCCGCCGAACGCTTTCTGCAACTCGCGGGCAATGCGATGCGGCTTTTTGCGCGTGCCGCGGCGATCGAGGCCGCGGACGAAGGACTTGCTGGTGGTGCAAGCGATCCGCCGTTTCATTCATCCATCTGTCTCCCTCTCTCTTTTCTAGTTACGTGCGTTCAGGGATTCATGATCTGGCTGGCGCCGGCGACGACGATCAAAAACGCCCTGAGCAGATCGGTCGTGGTAACAATGCCAACCAGCGTGCCGTCGGCGACAATCGGCAACCCGCCGATCTTGTGCTTCAGCATCAGGCGCGCCGCGTCTTCCACCGTGTTGTAAGGCGTGACTGTTACCAGCGCAGTGCGCATCGCCGCGTTAACGCGCGTCGATTCCAGAAAGCCCGAGTATTTGTGCAGGTCACGCTCGGTCAGGATGCCGACGAGCCGACCGTTCTCCACCACCGGCACGCGCCTGAAATTACCAGTGTCCATGATGGACTTTACTTTCGACAGTGTGTCATTCGGACGGACTGTTACCGGATCCGAAGTCATCAAGTTGACAATCTGCATTGTTCTTCCTCCAACGTGGTTTTCATTTATTGAGGGTGCAATTCGCTTGCCATTAGCAGCCGAAGGTCAATGCGGCTGTTTTGCTCCATCGATTTGTGCGAGTGGCGCGATCGGATACAGATCTGATCAGCCGCATTTTTCAATGATGCATTTACGAGCCGCCAAATTTCAGTTCGCCGAGATGGCACGGCATTCGCTTATCCAGTGACTACGGAGATACTCTTTAGACCGCCACGAAGGAGAAATTTTTATGGAACAGCAATTCCGTAGGATTCTTTGCCCGGTCGATTTCGACGATAACTCGATGCAAGCGCTCGATACCGCCGCGAATCTCGCCCGCGAGAGCGACGGCACCGTCTTCGTATTGCACGTGGTGCCAATGATCATCGCGCCCACCGGAATGCCGGTCTATGTGGATCTCTACAAGGGACAAGAAGAGGCTGCTCGCGCCAAGCTGCTCGAGATCGCGCACAAGAGGCTCGCGGGAGTCAAGCACGAACTCCTGATTCATACCGGCGAGCCGGCAGGTACCATCCTGAACGCCGAAAAGAAAACGAAGGCTGACGTGATCGTGATGGCGACGCACGGGCGCCGCGGCTTCAAGCGCTTCTTCCTCGGCAGCATCGCCGAGCTCGTCCTGCGCGAATCCATCTGCCCGGTCCTGACCGTGCGCAGCACGCCGACTCAGAACGACCAGGTTGGCACCTGGATGACTAAAAATCCGGTCACCGCGACTGCGCAAGAGAAGCTAGCCTCCATCGCGGCAAAGATGCACGCGGGCAACTTTCGATCGGTACCTATCGTGAGTGACGGCGCCCCGGTCGGAATTGTGACCGACCGCGACATCCGCCAGCACACCGGTTTCCTCGATCACACCGAGGCGTTCAAGGCGATGAGCGAAGCAGTGATCACGGTGACGCCGACGACCGATATCCGCGAGGCCGCACGCTTGCTGCGCGAGCGGAAAATCGGGGCGCTGCCAGTGGTGGAAGGTGGAAGGCTCGCCGGCGTAATAACCACCTCCGACGTACTCGAAGCGCTGAGCCACGGTACTGAGCACGGCGAATAGTCTGGAGTAATCCGTTGACTCCGCGGGTCGAAATGATGGAAGCGCGCGGAACACCTGGACTTGGGGCAGATTCGGCTCGCGGTCTCCCGCCGCTGGTCCAGGCAATGATGCGGCGGGGCTTCTATCCGGATTCGCCCGCGCACGTCGAACTCAAGCAGACCCACATTTCTTACGTCTTCATCGCCGGCGACTTCGTATACAAGGTGAAGAAGCCGGTCCATTTCCCGTTTCTCAATTGTTCCATGCTCACGCAGCGGTTCCTCTTCTGCTGCGAGGAGGTCCGCCTGAACGCGCGACTTTCACCGCGCGTGTACCTGGGAGTGTTCGCGGTTCTTAAGCGTGGAGACTCCTTCGTGCTCGGACCCGGGGTAACCGCGGAGCATCCGGAAGCCGTCGAGTACGCGGTCAAGATGCGCCGGCTGCCTGAAGACCGGATGCTCGACGTGTTGCTGGCCGCAGGCCAGGTGGACAGCGACACGATTCGCGCTATTGCGGCGCGCATTGCGGAATTTCACGCGAGCGCCCCGTCGAATCGTGGATGGACCTACGGGTCGGCGGCGGCGGTTTGGCGCAGCGTCATCGAGGACATCGCGCAGGACGAGGTTTTCGTCGGTCATACGCTGCGCCAATTCCAATTCGCCACGATCGACGCCTTCTGCCGCGCCTTCATCACGGCTCACTGGCGAGTATTGAATGACCGCGCGCTCGCGGGTCGCGTTCGCGAAGGCCACGGTGACTTGCGTGCCGAGCACATCTGCCTTTTGGGCAACGAAAAAAAAGAAATCGACGTCATCGATTGCGTCGAGTTCAGCGAGCGCTTGCGCTACGGCGACGTCGCTTCGGAGATCGCGTTCCTAGCGATGGACCTCGACCGGCTCGGCGCGCCTTTGCTTGCCGATCAGTTGGTCGAAGACTACGCCGAAATCACCGGCGACGAAGAGCTCGCGGTGTTCGTGCCGTTCTACAAATGCTACCGCGCAAGCGTGCGCGGCAAGGTCGAGAGTCTGAGAAGCCTCGAGCGCGAGGTTGGCGACGCCGAGCGCGAGCGCGCCCGCCAGCTCGCGAGCAGTTACTTCGCGCTGGCATGGCGCTATGCGCGTGGCGCCGCGCCCGCACTGATCGTGTTGTGCGGGCTTTCGGGCTCGGGCAAATCGACCGTCGCCCGCATGCTGCAGCATCGCAAAGGATTCAGAGCGATCAACTCCGACCGCGTCCGCAAGCGGCTGGCATCGGTCTCTCCGCACGAGCACGTCCGCACTGACTACGGCGCGAACATATATTCAGACAAGTTTACGAAAATTACCTACGACGCGATGCTCGCCGAGGCTGAGAAACTCCTGAACGAGGGCTGCGGGGCGATCCTCGACGCGACGTTCAAGACCTCTGCCGACCGGCAGCTCGCACTCGCGCTGGCTGCCCGGCGGCGCGTGCCGGTGCTATTCATCGAATGCGTGGTCAGCCCGGACGAGGCGATAAGGCGGCTGACCGAGCGCGCATCCGCAGAACGTGAAGTGTCGGACGCCACGCCGAAGGTGTACGAGCGGCAGCGGGCCGAGTTCGAGCCGATTCGCGAAATTCCGCCGCGCAACCACCTGCGCCTCGACACGGCCCGCCAACGCGAACACCTGGTCGCCGAAATCGAGGCGGCACTCGAGCGCCTTATCTGACGCGGCATTATCGCATCGCGGTTCGCCGATCCTGGATCGTGTCGAGGTATGCGATTATTTTCCCGATCACCTCACCGATTCCGTATTCGCCCCGTTCACCCTGGCCCAGCTCGTAGAGCTTCTCTCCCCAAACCGGCATTTCGTGACTTCCATGCGCCCTGGCCGTGTCTCGTCCGTCGATCAGCTCGGCTATGCGATGCGCCGGCAGCGGCATGCCGTACTTGTCGCCGAGTTTGCGCAGATTCGCTGGCGGTGTGGCGAGGCTCTTCGCGACAGGCCCGTCTCCGAGAGCATCCGTGCCGTGGCACGACGCGCAGTAGCGAACGAAATAGCGATGCCCATCAGCCACATCGTCGCCCGCCGCTAGCGCCGGCAGCGCGAGCGTGAGTGCGATACCCAGCGCCAAGATTGACTCCAATATTATCGGCTTCATCGTTTGCTATTTAAGTCGAAATGGGCCACGCCGGATAGGCCACGCTCCTGCATCGCCCAGGCGCGAGATCTCGCCGCACTCGGTGGATGGATGCCGGTTCTCTCAATAAAAGTACGCCCGATAGGTGGTGAACCGATTCGGGATAATCCAGTGCGACGAAATGACGCCCTGGTTAATGAACCAGGTGTCGTGCGGGGGCCGGTCCGGGCTGGGTGTGAATAGAATCGTCGAATACCCGCTCTGCACGTCCTCATCGACCATCGCGGTCTGGAACAAGCGGTTGAAGGAATACACCGCGGTCTTCGAATCCGGATACTCGCGATCGCGCACGGTGTTGAAGATTGCCAGCGTCTTCCAGAGATTTCCGCCGTGGTCGTACTGATCTGAAGCAGTGACAAACCATCCCTGGGAATCGATATACAGAATCCGCCTAGCGATCGGGGGAATATCGCCAAATCCGCCATTCCTGCGCGCATCCGCCTCGATCACGTAAACATGGCGCAACTCCCAGTTCTCCGGACATATCGTACGGCCGCCGTCGGCCGCGCATGACCTGGCCGGAAGATTCGTTGCATGCACCACCGCCAGCATCTCTTTCTCACCCAGATACTTGAAATCGTAGTCGGCGAACCGGCCCGCAAAGCCGAATAGCGAATCCATGTCGAGGTTACCGAAGAACGAGGTCCCTACCAAATAACTGGTTGGCCCCATGCCCGGATGTTCCTCGTCCCACCAGCCCCAAGTGGAAAGACCCGACCATACCAGGTCACCCCGCTGCGGGTCCGAGTAGCGGTAGCGCACCATAAAATCCCACGGGAGCTGCCAGAACGGCGGCTCGATCGGAACGATGATCGGACCAAGCGCTACGCGCTGCATGATTCCCGAGCCCGCGTCATCGTCAGAGGTAATCGGAGCAACTTCCGCGCGCCCGATGTTGCGATAGACTGCCAGTTGCCCCACAGGATAGACGGACCACGGCGTCGACCGTCCGGGCGCGTAGGAGGCAATTGCGTCATCCTGCGAGTCGAGATCGTCGGTGTACGACGGACCAAACTGGAAGTTCCACATGATCTTTTGCGCGATTTTCGGGTCGTTGGAATCTAGGACGATAAACGGCAATCCAGCCCGGTAGTTTTGCAGCTCGCCGTTCGGACCAAGCCGAACTTGCGGCGAGTATTGTTCGGTCGAGCTCTTGTATGGCGGCGGCCACTCATAATCCCTGGTCGGAACGATCTTCATTTCCATGCCCTGGCGCACCAGCCCGTAGTTGCCCGGACTGACAAGTCCGGCGACCTCGCTCGCGTTCTCCCTGGTGATAACGTCGCCGGGCTTGACCGCGGCGGCGCTTGCGCCTGCGACGCCGTACAGAATCACAATCGTGGCGATTGCGAATGAAAGCGCGCGGTTCATGAAGCACCTCCGCTGCCAAGCGGCAACTGGGGCTTTGCAGTGAGCGGTAGCCACGGGGGTTTGTTGCCCGCGCCAATCCGATGCCGGGGCCTCTGTATTTCGGCTAGCACTCGGCGGACGGCTGGTCAATGTTGGGGCGCGAGGGCCGGCGCGCTAGCCCGCGCAAAAGAACACTTCCGGCTTCATCGGTCTCCGAGTGACTCTTAGGATTGAAACAATCTGCGCAAACATGCGGCGCTCAGCGCGCGACAGGCGTCGCGCTTGGAGTCGGAGTCGGCGTTGATGTCGGCGAAGGTTGCATCGCCGCCGCGGCCACTTCGGGGTCGGGAATGTATTCCGGCGGATACGAGAGGCGCCGCCAGCTCATCAACATGAGCGTCAGCGCCCTCGATTCTTCCGGCTTGAAGTTGAAATCGGGCATCGCCGTGCTCGGCGAAACTGCGCTCGCCTTGGTCAGATGCTGCACGTTCCAGTTGAACATTGTGTGCTCGCCCTGCACGTGAGTGAAAATCAGCAGTTCGGGATTGCGGTCTCCCTCATAAGTCAGCTCGGGTCCGGTGGTGCCGCCGCGTGCTTCCACGACGTGGCACAGCAGGCACTTTTTCTTTTTGAAAAGCACCTTGGCGAGATTGATCTCGTCCATGCCCGGCGTCGCGACATCGTGGCGATGGCAAAAATTGCAGCGCATCTGGATCATCTCGTTCATCGTGAGCCCGTTTTGCGCCGCGAGTGCGTTCGAGAGCATCGGATCTTCCCATCCGGTGCCGCCCTGATGCGCCCCCGCGATCGTCGTCGCCGCACCGTCGCCGCCGTGACACGGCGTGCATCCGAATTTCGCGAATTCATGCTTGGCGATCATGTCGTTCATCGGATGCGGCTTCAGCGGCTCGGCAATCGTGGCCGGAAGAACCGACGACCATTCGTAGCCCAGGTGACACGTGATGCAGCGGTCGGTCACGCCAATCTTGGGTATCCAGATCTGTTTGATGCCCGCCTGGAAGTCGCGCGCGTCTTCGACTTTGCCGTAGTGGCCGAGCAGTTGCGGAAACTCCAGCTGATAGCCTCCCCATTCGGTGCTGAACTCGAGCCAGAAGCAGACCGCGACCAGCACCAGGAACAGGATCGACATCGCCACCATCCAGCCGAAGTCCTTCGTCTCGAACGATTCGTTCTTGTCGGCCATGTCAGTAGAGCCGCGGCGTCTCGGGGCGCGGCTGGCCGGGCCAGTAGATCCGCCAGTAGGGACCGCGCAGGTAAACCCCGACCATGATCAGCACGATGATCGCGAGCGTCGCGATGGCGAAGGTCAAGTTCTGGCGCTTGCGCTCGGGCGCGAGCCATCGCCCTCCCGCTCTAAGCGGCGAACGATCGAGCCACGGCCACAGTGTCAGCACCGCGAGCAGAAATCCCGGCAGCAGTATTCCGCCGAGCAACGCACCGCTGACCGTATAGCCACCGAACCTGACCGTCGTTGAAGCGACCAGCTCCTGCAGCCAGACGAAGTACCAAGGCGCTTTCGCCGGATTCGGCGTCACCGAAGGATTGGCGAGACCCTCCAGCGGTGCGTTGAAAAGGATCGCGGCCAGTAGCGTGATGTTGAACACGACCAGGAAGACCAGCGCGATTCGCCGCGACATATTTGGCGACGAAAAAACCTGGTCGGACTCTTCGAGCCCGGTCGAGCTCATCACCTGCACTGACGTGCCGGGCGTAAGGCCAAACAGCGAATAGCTCTTCGTCTTGGGCGTCGCTTTCGGCGCCATCACGCGTTCGTTGCGAACCCGCTCGACCGCCGCCAGGCCGCCGTCCTTGCGCACGCGCCACATGTGATACGCGAACAGCACCCACGCCAACACCGGCAGGAAGAAAACGTGCAGGACGTAAAATCGCAGCAGCGTCTGCTGTCCGATTTCATGGCCGCCGAGCAGAATGAATTGAATCGTCGGGCCAACGAACGGCGCCTGCTTCGCGATACTGGTCCCGACCGTGATCGCCCAGAACGCGAGCTGGTCCCACGGCAGCAGGTAACCGGTGAACGACAGGAACAAGGTCGCCAGAAAGAGAACGACCCCGACCACCCAGTTGACCGCCCGCGGGCCGCGGTACGCGCCCGTGAAGAACACTCGCGCCATGTGGATGTACACGACCGCGACCATCCCTTCCGCCGCCCATCGATGCTGATTCCTCAGCAGGCGGCCGAAGCTGACGGCGTACTGCAAATCCTTGATGCTCCCGTACGCGCGCTCGGTGGACGGCACGTAAAAGAACATCAACATCACGCCCGTGATGGTCAGGATAAGGAGCAATGATGCCGACGCCGTGCCGAGCCAGAACGAGTAATTCCAGTCCATGCTGGCGCGCGCGACTTTGGCCGGGAACCAGTGGAGCCAGAAGTTCTTGACGATCGCTTCCGACGACTCGCGCTCGCTTTCCGGCGACCACGCCCACGAAGTCTTGCGCCACAGCGCCTTGATCTTGTCGCCCACCGATCAGGCCTGGCCTTTCCCGCCGATGACCAGCCTGAAGTCGCGCGCTACGTCTTTTCCGCTATCGACTTCGAGGAACCCATCGGGCGAAACCGTGGTCGCAAACCAATCGAGCGGACGCGGGGCAGGTCCCGAGATCACGGTGCCGTCGGGACGGAAGCGGCTGCCGTGGCACGGGCAGTCGAACTCGGTGTCGCGCCACTGCACGTTGCATCCGAGGTGAGTGCATATCGCGGAGATCACGTGGAACGCTTCCTTCTGACGAATCACGTACAGCCGGTGCGCTTCGTCAAGAGTGTAGCCGTCGGGATAATCGTCGGGACGCTTGAGCTTGAAGCGGCTCGGCGGCTCGTAGAGCACGTTTGGGAAGAATGCCCGGCCGGCCGCGCCGATCTGCGCAAGGAACGCGGCCAACACCGACCCCTTGCCGATGAACCGCAGAATCTTTCGCCGCTCGCCGTCCATCAGCCGGCAGTTTCCTCGAACTGAAAGCGCTCCATCGTGATCGCGGACGTCGGGCACCGTGTCGCGCAGAGTCCACAGCGGATGCATTTCGCCTCGTCGTAGAGAAACGCGCTGCGCGTATCCGCTTCCGCCATCACACCCGCGACCCGCTCCTGGTCGGCGATTTCGCCCGCGAGCGTGAAATGCAGGCAATGCTCGGGGCAGATGTCCACGCATCGATTGCACAGGATGCATTTCGCGCCGTCGTAGATCGGATGGATGTGGCAGTAGAGGCATCGCTCGGCCTGCTCGCGCGCGTCTTCGGCGCCAAACGTGGACTCGACTTCCGTGATTCCGGTGCGGCGCGAGAGCGGCACCAGCGGGATATCGCGATGCTTCTGCTCGTAGCGCTCGGCCATCGTGTAAGTGTCGGTCGGCAGCTCCTCGATCGTAACGTGCATCCGCGGCTGGCCGAGCGGCTTGCCGCGCAGGTACGCGTCGATACCGCGCGCGGCGATCTTGCCATGCTGCGCGCACGTGATCAGCAGCGATGGCGGAAAGGCCGCGTCGCCGCCCGCGAACACACCCGCGATGCCAGTTTCGAGCGTAACCGGATCGATCTTCAGTGTTCCCGACGGCGTGACAGTGACGCCATCTTCCGGCGTGACGAACGACAGGTCCGGCGCCTGCCCGATCGCGAGAATAACGGCGTCGGCGTCAACGACGCGCCGCTCGTTCTCGTCGAACTGTGGGCGGAAGCGGCCGGCTTCGTCGAAAACCTTGACGCACTTCGCCAGTTCGATTCCAGCGGCGTGGCCGTCGCGGATGACGACGCGCTTCGGTCCCCAGCCGGGCATGAAGGTCACGCCCTCGTCGCGCGCGATGTCGAGTTCCTCGCGGCCCTGCGCCGATTTCATCGCGGGCATCTCGGGCTCGGATTCGAGGCTCGCGACCGTGACCTCCAGCGCGCCGCGCCGCGCCGCCTCGCGCGCCACGTCCAGCGCCACCCGCATCGTGCCGGCCGCAACGCCCTGCTCCTCCTCCTCGGACATGACGAGGCCGGGCAGGAGAGCGCGAACCGCGGTCCGGGCCGCATCTATCGCGACCAGGCCGCCGCCTATAACGACCACCTTGCCGCCGAGCGGAACGCGGTAGCCGCGATTTATATTGAGCAGGTAGTCGATCGCCTTGATCACGCCGTCGGCATCGCTGCCCTCGATCGGCACTGCGCGCCCGCGCGACGCGCCGACCGCAAGAAAGATAGCTTCGTAGCCTTGCTCCTTCAGCTCGCGAACTCCGAAGCCGGCTCGAAGCGGCGTCGAATATCGAAACTCGACACCGAGCGCCTCGATCTCGCCGACCTGGCAATCGATCACGTCACGTGGCAGCCGGTAGGCAGGAATTCCGTATCGCAGCATCCCGCCCGCATTCGGCATCGCTTCGAACACCGTCACGCTGTAGCCCATCAGCGCCAGATCGTTTGCGCACGCGAGCCCAGCGGGCCCTGCGCCGACGACCGCGACTTTGAGCTTTGACGCATCGGCGCCGGGCCGCGCGCCGGGAACGTCGATATGACCGGGCGTGACACTGCCGCCGCCCGATGGTCCCGCGATCATCTCGCGGATTCCCTTTGCTTGGAGCGCTTCGGGGCCGAACTGCTCGGTGAGAAAACGCTTGAGTGCGCGAATCGTCACGGGCGCATCGATCTTGCCACGGCGGCACGCGTCCTCGCATGGAGCGCCGCACGCACGCCCGCATATCGACGCGATCGGATTGGGCGAGCGCGCGACGCGGTATGCTTCCGCCAGGCGCCCTTCCGCAATCAGTTGAACGTAGCGGCCCGCATCCGTCTTGACCGGGCACGCGTCAAGGCACGGCACGTTCTTGCGAAACCACCACAAGTCGCGCGGGGTCGCGTCGATCGAACTTCCATCGCTCATTGCGGTGCGCTTACTTCTTGCAGAAGGTCCTGACGTAAGTGACGAGGTCGTGAATCTCGTCGTCCTCGAACCCCGAGCTCCACGCCTGCATGTCTTTGCTGAGACCAGCGGCGGCGCCGCCGTTCTTGATCACGTTGAACAGCGTGTCGTCGGAAATCTTGCCCATCGCGGCGCAATCGGTGAAATTGCGCGGGCTGGTGGAAAGCGTCGCCGCGGCCGGACCGTCGCCCTTCCCGCCGGGGCCGTGGCACTTCACGCAAAATGTATCGTAGTTCTGCTTGGCGGCCGCCATGTCGGCCGCGCGCACCGGCGCAAACGCGCATGCGACTATTGCGCACGCGCCAAGGGTTGAGATGATTCGATTCACGTCGTCCTCCGTTTCATCATTTGCGCCGCCCAAGCCCGATTCATCGAGCCTTGAGGTATTCCAATATCGCGTTGGTGTCCTCTTGCGGTAAGTTTCCGAGCGTACGCATGTGCATAATAATCAGATCCCACTCGTAAGGCGCCTTCTCCGATCCCGGACGCGCATTGTGACAGGTGTTGCAGTAAATCGGCCACAGCTTGGCGCCCTCCCGGAACAGGCGCTTGTGCTCGGCCGGCGACATATTGTCCTGCTCCTGCGCCAACACTCGAGCCCCTGTCCATCCGATCGCCAGAGCCGCAAATGCGATTGCCACGAATATTTTTCTCATCATCGTGACTCCGCTCAGAATCCGATCGTGAATTGGCTGAGGAACGCGTGATCGTTCGGGATCGAACCCGCCGGCGTCTCGGCCCCGGTTGACGAGACGAATACTCCTCCCGCGCGCGGCAACTCGATGTCGAATTCGTTCTGCCAGACGATCGACGGCGCGATCCAATAGTCGAGCGCCAGCGCCACTTCGCGCGAGTGCGGCGCGTATGTCGCCGGCGACCCGTTGATGCCGAAGTCGGGAACCAGTCCCACCTGCGTGCCGCCCAGCCCAACGCCGGTTGCGCCCTGGATGTCGTCGTTGGAAACGCCGCGCTGGTTGACTCCCGAGTAGCGTACCAGCGGCTCGAATCGACGCAGATAGTCGTTGATCACGTCGGGAATGCCGGGGACTTTCAGTCCGGTCAGGAAGTAGCCAGCCTGCACGTACCATCCTTGGCGATTGTCGGAGGCCTGCCCCATCGGCATCTGGCGATACGATTGCAGCCATTCGCCGCGGGTCTGCAGGTTGCCTATGAAATAGTTGAAATCCACGCCCCACGAGTTGAACCAGTTTCCATTCGCCCACTTGCCATTGTAGGTGGACGCGCCAAGCTCGAGCCGCCCCCAATTCGTATCTACTGGTAGCGGATAGATTCGAAAGCGCGCGCCGATCGACTTCCCATTGGTCTCGGCGGACGCGATCGAGGTCGGACTCGACATCGCGGCGCCAAGGACATCCGAGCTGAAGTTGGGCCCGTTTCCACCCCAGACCGTGTAGTCGAAATCCTGACCCAGCGCGCCGAATTGCATGCCGCCCCGAAGCTGGATTCCAAGCTCGCCTGGTGGAACCACCGGCTCGACCCCAAACGGCAGGGGAGCGGTGACAAACCGGTTCACCCACATCGGGCTCTGGTTCTCGTACCAGTCGCCGAACGGCTGATCGAACAGCCCGCCCACGACGGTCATGTACTTGTTGAGAAAGATCTGGAAGTCGGCGGTGGACAGATCGGTTCCCGTCCCCGTTGCCCCAAAGCCGGCACTGAACACGCCCTCGAACAGGATCCAGTCGGTCGGGCGATAGAGGATCATCGGCTCCCAGTCGAAGAAGAACGAGTTCTGCGACGCATGATGCAGGTCGTCGAGCGCGCCGCTCTGCTGGTCGTAGATGAATTCGCCGCCGGCCGCGCCAGTCACGGTGAACGAGTGCGAGCCGAGGTATCGCTCAACCGCGTTGCCAAATTGCTGCGTCGCGATCGGCGCATCGACCTTCGTCTGGAGAGTCTTCACCTGCTGGTTGGTCTGCTGAAGCTCGAGCGTCGTCTCCTTCAGCTTCTGATCGGTGTTCTGCAGTTGCTGCGTGGTCGTCTCGACCTTCTGATCTTTCGTCTCGAGTTGCTGGACCTTGACCTCGAGCGAGCGAATTACTTCGCGGTCGCGCTTGCGCTCCTCGCGCATCTGGTGCATCTCGGCCCTGATTTCCTTGAGCGCGGCAGCGTCGGTCGCATCACTGTCAGCGGCGCGCGCCAGGCCCGCTATTGATAACGCCGCCACGCCCATTGCGAACAGAAATGTCGAGAAAATTCGTCCAGCTCGCATCATAATTCCCCCGATCGGCGCCGAATCACTCGGCGCGTTCGTCTTGAGAGCAAACATTTGTGCCCCAGAGACCAACTTCTTGTGCCCGGGCGGCGCCGAGATATGGCGCTACCTTTGTCGCAACTCGAAGATCAACTCCCCGGACCTCCGGTTGCCGTTCACCGACCTCTTCGCGAACCTTCTCGCAGAACTGCCAGGTTCTCGGAAGTATCGGTGCGGTCTGACGGCGGATGATCTAGCACAAATGTTCTCCCTAGTACCAAACTCGACTCTGCTCTCATCGCATTCCTCGGGATTGGCACGTTCCCGCCCTTCATGGTCCAGTGTGTTGCCAAGGGCGGCAGGGCCCTGTGTCCAAAGGATACAAACGCTCGGATTGACGCTTCGAATTTCGCGCGATATCACGCGCCCACTCGCCACCAGCGCTCGGCACGAAGAATGAATTGGAATGATTGTGATTAGGAGAGAAAAATGCAGCTCGAGATCAATTCACCAGAATTGGCGATGACTGCGGCGGTCGAGAAGCAAATCCATCAGCAGGTCAAAGCGCTTGAGGACTACGTTAACGGCCTGACCGGCTGCACCAGGTGCCTCGAACATCTACGGTTCATCGTCATCGCAAAGGCGGGCCGTGTCCGAGTTCACCTCGACGTGCCCGGCGGCGAGTTGACGATTGATAAGCAAAACAGCACCGACCTTTCGTTAGCCATAGACGAGGCTTTCGCCGCGACGCGGATCAAACTCGAAGAGTACGTCCGCCAACTCCGTCACGATGTGAAAATCCAGGGACGTTCTCCCGACGTTCGCGTCACCACCATCTTTCCGCCTGATGGCTACGGCGTGCTGGAGACTCTCGACGGGCGGGAAGTTTATTTTCGCCGTGATCGCGATGCCGGCGCACGCCACAACGCATAAAGCGTGGTATCGTAGGCAACCAATTGAGGCCAACGAATATGACCACTGTACGAAAGCCGTCAGCAACCGAGGCCGACACGCGCAAGATCAGAAACCTTACGGAAGAACTGAGCCGCGAAGAACACGGCCTCGGGATTCCTCTGCTCGACGCGGCGGTGGCGGGCGTCATTCTCGGCTTCAAGCCGTCGGATCGCGAGATGCGCACGCAGGCGCAGCGATGCTGGGAAACGCTGAAGCCGCGGCTCAATCAGCATCTGCTGAGCGAGGATGAAACCGTGCTGCCCTGGGCCGAGGATGCAGGCGGCATCTCTCCTGAAGCGATGGATCGAATCAAGAGGAACCACCTCGAAATGCGCTCGCTGATCAGCAAACTAGTCGGCGTGTCGTTCGAGGAAGATCCGGACAAAGTCGTATCCGTGGCAGGTAAGGCTTTGTGTGCTCTCGCGGTGAAGCTCGACGATCTGATCGACAGCGAAGAAATGCGCCTGCTGCCAGCGCTGAGAAGGATGCTGTTCGCCTAGCTCCAGGATTTTGGTTCCGGGCGATACCGAAAAAATTCCTCTCCCGGGCAGGATTCTCTGTATCGCTGGACAACCTCGCGCCAACAGGAGTACGCGATCGATCCGGCACACTTGAACGGTAAGTGAACTTTTTGACTCGGTGAGTTGCCGAGCATGCTCCGCCGACGACGGCGCTGCAAATGGAGGGGGCGTGGCTGGCGAAACTTCGCGCGAAGAGTTCTCCGAAGAAAATCTTCCTCCACCTACCGGTACGGTCTTCATACTAGGAATGTACATGCTGGCGCTCGCCGTGGGATGGGTCATCATGTTCTTGATGCTGCTGGGCAGATAGATGGAACGGTACGAGAAGGCCTTCCTTACGGCATGTGCCGCAGTGCTCGTGATTTTTCTGTGCGCGCTTGGCTACGGCAGTGTCGGGATGGGAGTCCATCTGCCTTCGCATAGCGGGATGATTTACTGCGACGTCGGCCAGAAGCTTCGCAAGGTACTGCGCGCGACGCCGCCGTTCGATCACATCGGAGTGCAGCAAATCGCGCCGGGGAAATATCAGGCGGTGGTGATCGCGCAGACCTGGTCCTTCACTCCCGACGAGATCGACGTTCCAGTTGACGCCGACGTCAGCTTCGTCGCAACTTCGTCTGACGTAATCCACGGATTCTTCATTCCCGGCACGCGGGTCAACATGATGCTCATTCCCGGGCAGGTTTCCGAATTCGACTACCGCTTCACCAAACCCGGCGAATACCTGCTGATTTGCCAGGAATACTGTGGCCGCCTGCATCACACGATGTCCGGCAAAGTAGTGGTCAAATGAGTACTTCTATCGTCTCGGAGCCGTCCGGCTTCGCGCTGCCGCAGAGCCAGTTGAACGTTATCAAGTGGGACATCTACTTCGGCTTCGCGGTGCTTGCGATCGGCGTCATCATGGGTCTGGGCCAGGCGCTCGGCTATGCGCATGTGAACGTCGTCAAGTACTACCCGGTCGTAAAATCCTACTACCAGGGGCTGACGATTCACGGCGTGCTGAACGCGCTGGTGCTCACGACGGCGTTCGCCAACGGCTTTCTCGCGCTGACTACCGCCCGAGGGCTCGGACGCAAGCTCAACAATGCGCTCCTCCAGGCGGCGTTCTGGACGCTCTTCGTCGGTTCGATTTTGGCTGCGTACGCGATGCTCGCCGGCAAGGCCTCCGTGCTGTACACCTTCTACCCCCCGCTCGAGGCCGACTGGACCTTCTACCTCGGGCTGGCGCTGGTGGTGGTGAGCACGTGGCTCACCTCGGCGGCTCAGCTATTTGCGCTGCGGGCATGGCGCAAGGATCATCCGGGCGAACGCGTTCCGCTGCTCGCCTTCATGTCGATCGCGACTTACGTGATGTGGGATATCGCATCGGTCGGCCTGGCCGTAGAGGTCGTGGTGTTCCTGCTGCCATGGTCGCTCGGATTGCTCCCGGGCGTCGATCCGATGCTCGATCGCACGCTGTTCTGGTTCACCGGGCATCCCATCGTGTACTTCTGGCTGCTGCCGATTTACGTTTCATGGTACGGGCTGATTCCCAAACAGGCCGGTGGCGTGTTGTTCAGCGACACCCTGACGCGGGTGGCCTTCCTGCTTTTTATCCTGCTGGTCCCGGTCGGCTTTCATCATCAGTTCGTAGACCCGGGCATTTCGGGCGGACTGAAGTTCGCCGTCGCGGGCGTGACCTTCGCGATTTTCTTCCCCAGCCTGATGACCGCGTTCTCGGTAATGTATGCGCTCGAGATTGCGGGACGCCGTCGCGGCGGCAAGGGGCTCGTCGGATGGTTCTTCACCATTCCATGGAGCGATCCGTCGGTGGCGGCGCAGGTGCTGGCGATGATCGCATTCCTGCTCGGCGGAATCTCCGGCCTGATGAACGCGAGCTACACCATGAACATGGAGATTCACAACACCGCGTTTATCCCCGGGCATTTTCATCTCACGATCGGCTGCGCGGTGGCGCTCTCTTACATGGGAATCGCGTACTGGCTCGTCCCGTATTTCGAGCGGCGCGAGCTATGGTCGCGGCGCCTCGCACTGTTCCAGGCGTTTTTGTATTTCTTCGGAGTGATGATTTTCTCGCGCGGCCTGATGGCTGGAGGCCTCGAGGGAATGCCGCGGCGCACCGACATGGTGCATGCCAGCTACGCCCTCGCCGCGTGGAAGATTCCCGGAATCATGACAGGCATCGGCGGCACGCTGATGTTCACGGCCGCGATGCTGTTTTTCTTCATCCTCGTGATGACGAAGCTCGCCGGGAAAGAAATCGAGCCGAGTGACCTTCCGTTCACGGCGACGGTCCAGGCACCGCCGACCGTCGGATGGCAGCCGCGGCTCGATCGGCTTGGTTACTGGGTTCTCGCTTCACTCATCCTGGTAGTCGCGGTCTATGGCCCCTTCATCCTCGGTCACTTCCCGCCCCGCCTCACAACCGCCGGCCTGCTCTATCCTTAGACTGTCGGCGGCGGGTTACTGGACTGTCGAGGTTTCAATTTCTCTCGAGTCTGCCGGCAAGGTCAGCAACATTCCGTCGTACCCGAGCACAACGCCGCGCGGCCTGACATCCGCAACGCCGCGCATGAACGCGATCCGCGCAAGCGCGTTGGGCGTCGGCGGACCGATGTGGCTCAGCACGAGCATCGCGACTCCGGCCTGGTTTGCCTCCGATGCGGCCTCGACCGGCGTCGTGTGATAGCGGCGGATGTCGGCCATGATTTTGGCAATGCGCGCGTTACCAATCCGTTCCGCCGCCTCCTGGATCAGCTTCACCAGGTGCGCCGCCTGCCCTTCGTGAATGAGCACGTCGGCGCCGGTTGCCTCCGCGACGAGGTTGGCGCACTTCACGGTATCGCCGCTGATCACGACCGAGCGTCCCTTGTAGTCAAATCGATAGCCGTAGGCGGGCGCCACCGGCGCGTGATCGACGGTGAATGCTGTAACCTTGAGTCCGTTCTCTTCGAGCACCGTCGCGGAACCGCCGGCGCAAGGCGACGCGCCCTGAGGAGTATCGATTTTCACGGTGAGTGGCTGCATCTGCCAGTTCGCCGGCGGCATCAGCGCGGCGCCGTGATGCGCGACGCGGTAGCCCTCGTCCAGCGCGTACGCCTGCTCGAATCCTCCCACAACTTGCTCGACGCCCGGCGGCCCATATACACGCAGCGGATGCTCGCGTCCCTGCGCCCACGTTTCCATGTTAACTTCGCCGAGATCGCCGATGTGATCCGAGTGAAAGTGCGTGAACAAAACCGCAGCGACCCGCGCTGCGGGGATATGCCACAGCGCCAGGTTCTTCCACGCGCCGGGACCGATATCCACCAGGTAGATGCTGCCGCCTGCAAAGATTGCCGTGCATGCAGCCGCGCGATTGCGATCGGCCAGCGGATTGCCGGTGCCACACAACACTACTCGCAGCGCGTCCGGCTCGAGCAGGTCGTTGCGCGTCGAGGCGAGGGCGCTGTCGATTGCGCGGCGGAAGATCGCATCCTGCACCGCGGGGATGTGGATCATCCACCAGCCCAGCGCAACGAACGCCGCAAGGGCGGCGCCGGCGAGCATCGATCTTCGTGCCAGTTGCGACATCCGGTGTTGGTGGACGGCTCAGGCTACCGCCGCGTGGCGGATTCCGCTGGCAACCCGATTGCTGCGGGAGTGCGACACTACTTACTCGTACGACATTCGGATAACCAACACCACCCGCCAACGAGTCCTCATGGCGATGCGTCCATCGGGGGCATGATGGCTCCTTTGGGGACAGTCTCGCGCCTGAATAGGACTCCCGTGTTTATCGGCCGAAGGTCGGTAGGGACCGCATTTTGCGAGATCTTCACTGCGCGCGCCAACGGCATGTTACCTGCATGGCGATGCAGGTAGACAAAATATGCGAGTCGAGTCATAGCTTGAAATCGGCACCCATGCCCGGTACCAGGGAGTTCGAGCGGCTCCTTACGGTCATGAGTTTCTATCGCGAAGCCGAACTGCACGGTGCGCGATTACTGCTGGTTATGCATAATCATCTGCGCGACCCGGATTCGCAGATGAAGCTCACGCGCCATCTCGCCGACGAGACGCGCCACGCGTTTCTGTGGACGAAGAGAATTACTGATATGGGCGGCGCGCCGATCACGATCACCAATGGCTACCAGCATCGGCTTGGACTGCGCTTCGGGGTGCCCAAGGACACGATTGATCTTCTCGCGCTCACCTCGGTTGCCGAGAGCCGGGCGCTCGAGCGTTATCGGAGTCACGCACAACAGGAAGATGTTGAAGACAAGACACTCGAAGTTTTGAAAGCCGTCGGCGCAGATGAGAACTGGCATCTGGCGTGGGTCGATGCGAAGATGAATGAGATCGCGGAGCGGCGCGGCGATGCAGGGCGGGCGATTCGCGCATTGGAAAGAGTGCGCGCGGTCGAGCGCGAGGTTTATGCGACCTTCATAGCCGAAGAGGCGGAGTTGATGCGCCGCGCAGATTAATGATTCATTCAGGAGTGACCCATGGAAACCCAGGCAGCCAGTGATCGCGTCGTGAGCGCGACCGAATTCTCGCTCGACACGATTGACATCATCAGCCCCGACCACTACCAAAAAAACGGCTACCCGCACGCGGAGTGGACGTATCTGCGCAAGACCCGTCCCGTGTTTTACGTGGACCGCCCGCGAGTGGATCCGTTCTGGGCGATCACCAAGGCGGCCGATATCAAGGAGATCAGCGTTCAGCCGCGGCTATGGCTCAATGGGCCGCGGCTCGCGGCCTTCCCGCTGGACGAGGGCGCGGATGGCCCTCCGCCCGAGCTGCCACTCAAGCATCTACTTAACATGGATCCGCCGCAGCACGGCGAGTATCGGACGATCCTGAGCCGTTATTTCACCCCGCGTTCGGTGCGCGCGCTCGAACCTGAGGTTGCGAACATCACCGCGAAAATTCTCGACGACGTGATGGACCGCGAGCAATGCGACTTCGTCACCGAGATCTCGTCGAAGGTCCCGGTGGCCGTGATTGCGGAAATGCTGGGTGTGCCGCGCCCGGATTGGCCGACTCTCTTCAGATGGACCAACGAAATCATCGGCGGCGGCGATCCTGAATTTCAACGCGGCAAAGATGCGAACGAGACCTTCGCCCAAGCGCGACTTGAAATGTTCACGTACTTCACCAACCTGGTCGAAGAGCGGCGCAAGCATCCTACCGGCGACGTCACCAGCATCATCGCCAATGCTAAAATAGACGGCGCGCCGCTACCCGCCCTGGAACTTCTCTCCTATTTGCTGGTGCTCGTGGTGGCGGGCAATGAAACGACGCGCAATGCGACCAGCGGCGGCCTGCTCGCGTTGATCGAAAACCCCGAACAATTCCGGCGGCTCAAGTCCGATCCCACGCTGATCAAATCCGCGGTCGAGGAAATCGTGCGCTGGACATCACCGGTAATCCAGTTCACGCGCACTGCCACGAGCGATACCGTCGTGCGCGGACAGAAAATTCGCGCGGGCGAGTCGGTCTGCCTGTTCTACCCGTCGGCCAACCGCGACGAGGACGTTTTCGATCAGCCGTTCAAGTTCGACATCGGCCGCAATCCGAACCCTCATCTCGCGTTCGGCATTGGAGAGCATTTTTGTCTCGGCTCGAACCTGGCACGGCTGGAGCTGGAAGTGATTTTCAGAGAGCTCGCGAAACGCCTCGAACGCGCGGAATCGGCGGGACCGCTCGAGCGGCTGCGCTCGAGCTTCGTCGGCGGCATCAAGCACATGCCGATCCGCTACAAGCTCAAGCCCGCCGCTGCAGCATAGACGAAGGCTTCGAACATCGGGCAGTCGCCCTGCGCGAAATAGACGACTCGCCAGACTGTTAAGCGCTGATGCGCCCGAACGCTCGCCAGCACACTGCGGCCGCAGCGCCAAGAATTGCGATCGCCCAATCTGCCCGCGCTATCGGGCTTATCATCAGCAGCTTTGCGATCGGCGGCGTCAGCATGAATACTGGCAGACTGACGGCTACAGCTAAGATGACAATCCAGAATCGCCGCTGCTCCGGCGCGCGAATACGCCACCATCGACGCATCCCTGCGTACTCCGCCCATACCAGAAGCAGGCTTCCCACCACCGCGACGACCATCGCGACACCGCGGGCATAGTTCTCGTCCTCGCCAAGGCGCAACGCGAACAGCGCGAACGCCGCGACCGTTAGGAGAGCACCGGACAGAGCCGCGCGGATGGCAGCCGGCCGCTCGACAATTGGCGACGCCGGTGGACGGGGCGGACGGCGCATCACGTCGTCGAGCGCAGGCTCGCCCTCAAACGCGAGCGCGGACACCGGATGCACGATCATCTCCAGCCAGACCAGGTTCACCGGCAACAGCACCAGCGGAAGGCCAAAGACCGGCGCCAACAGACTGAGCGACACCAGCATCACCTTGAAACCGACCAGGTAAAGAAACGCGCGCTGGAGGTTGTCGAGCAGGACGCGGCCCTCGCGAATCGTCACGACCATCGCTGAAAAATCGTCGTTCAGCAGCACGATATCCGCCGCCGCGCGTGCGACCTCAGTCCCGCGCAGACCCATCGCGACGCCGATGTCCGCCCGACGCAATGCGGGCGCGTCGTTTATTCCGTCGCCGGTCATCGCGACCACTTCGCCTGCCCGCCGGAGCGCCTCGACTATCGCGTATTTTTGCTCCGGGCGGATGCGCGCGAAGATGCTGCAGCGGCGGACCAGCCGGTCGAACGATGCCTTGTCAGCACTGTCGAGTTGCGCACCGGTGACGATTCCGTCGTCGGTGTGCGCGATTCCGGCCGCCTCGGCGATCGCATGCGCGGTGAGCGCGTGATCGCCGGTGATAAGTTTGAGCTTCACTCCGGCGCGCTGGCATTGCGCTACCGCGTCCGGTACCGCGGGTCTAAGGGGATCGCGAAACCCCAGCAGCCCGAACAGCCGAAAGCCGCGCTCGTCCGCCGCGCGCATCCCGGTGAATCCGCCGCGCTCGACCTCGCGTCCGGCAACCGCAAGCACGCGCATTCCGCGCCCCGCCATCTCGACGTTCGCCCTCTCGGCGCGAGCCAAGTCGGCTGGCGCCAGATCGCAATGCTCGACTATTCCTTCGAGCGCGCCCTTCGCGACGATTCGCTGCAGATTCCCGCCGCCGGCGTGTTCCAGGCTGCTCCAAACGTGCGACATATGCTTACCGACGGGGTCGAACGCGTAGTCGTGCACCAGACGCCATCGCGAGTGAAGCGCATCGACGTCGATGCCGTGTTCCGCGCAATGCGCCAGAATCTGCTTCTCCATCGTGTCGGCGGCCCGGGGCTCGCACGCGAGCGCGGCCGCTTCGAGCAGCGTGTCCTCCGATGTCTCCGGCCCCAGCGAGACATGCTCCTCGAGCGCGAACTCGCCGGCTGTCAGGGTGCCCGTCTTGTCGAGACAGATGACCGTAGTTGAACCGAGCGTCTCGACGCTGGCCAACCGGCGCACCAAAACTCCGTGCCGGCTGAGGCGGTACGCGCCGAGGCTCAGGAACATCGTCAGCACCAGCAGGAATTCTTCGCCCACGGCGGACATCGCGAGACTGATCGCATACAGAAACGCGTGCTTTGCCGGCGCGCCGCCGAGCAAGCGCAAGACGAAGAGCAGCACCGAAACGCTGATCGCCACGCCGACCATCCAGCGCACCACCCGCGCCGTCTTGCGCTCCAGCGGGGTTGGACGAGGACCAACCTCAGCGACCAGCCGCGCCAGATCTCCGTAACGGGTGCGCTCGCCCGTCGCGATTACTTCGGCGGACCCGTGGCCTTCGAGCACCCGCGAACCCGCATACACGCGGCTCGCCTCCGATGCATCCGCGACGGCGCCAAAAATTCCGCAGGGCTGTTTCGCAACGGGCTCCGCTTCGCCCGTGAGCTGCGATTCGTCCAGCGCAAGATTGAAACTCGTACGCACGACGGCATCGGCGTGAACAATGTCGCCTTCTTTGAGGAGCAAAAGATCGCCGGGGACGAGGTCGGCGGTCGCAACCTCGATCTCGACGGCGCTGCGAATCACGCGCGCACGCGGGGCCACGACGCCCGCAAGCTTCTTGAGTGCGGTGCGCGATCGCGCCTCAAGGACTACATCGACGGCAAGTACCGGAACGATCGCCGCGAGCAGGACATAGGCGTCGGTCCGCTCGCCGAGCGCGTAGTAAACCGCTGCGGCGGCAGCCAGCATCACTGCCATTGGGTCCGCGGCCGTTCTGACGAATGCCAGGATCGCTGCGCCGCGCGACGCGCGCACCGGGAGGTTGGGCCCGTACGTCTTCAGGCGCCGCGCCGCCTCATCGATGCTAAGGCCGCTAAACGGATCAACGGCCGCGGCTCGCGATTCTATTTTCTTTTTCAATACACCCGATCGTCTCTTCGAACTCTCTAATCGTGCAATCGGCTTGCCAAGGATCGCAGATTGCGCGATCGGATACACACCAACGCGGTGCCCTGTTCATGCATCTATGCTTGCAGGAAATTTCCAATAGCATGAGCAAGGTCGGACTTTTCGCGGCTTCTGGAATTTTCTTCCAGTAGAATCTTCACTTCCATCGTACGCAAAGCTACAAGGCCGAAGAGAAAGAAGATGCAGAGTTGAAAACAGTATTGTTCGCTCCGATCAGAATTGCGCGTGGTGAGGCGTCCGCAGCTATGCGCCGCTGCCTGAGGGAGAACGATGAACAAATTCGACCGGTTGTTTTGGAGAAGGCTCTGGCGGCTAGCGAAACCCTATTGGGTATCTGACCAGAGACGTGTCGCGTTCGGATTGGTAGTCCTCACGGTTTTTTTGAGCGGTTCCATCAAGGCCGGCAACGTTGTGTTCAGCTACGTAAGCCGGGACATGATGACAGCGCTGGCGGAAAAAAACGCGCAGGTTTTCGGGCACACGATGCTGCTCGTAATCATCTACAACGTCGTGGCGGCACCGGTCGTCGCTATCGATGGATACGTGGCCGCGAAGCTGATGCTTAACTGGCGGCAATGGATGACCGAGCAGTTCCTCGAGAAAACCTTCCACGACCGCGCCTTCTACCGGATCAGCTCGGACGCGAGCATCGACAATCCCGACCAGAGAGTCAGTGAGGATCTGCAGACCTTCGCCAATTTCACGGTGTCGTTCGTGATGCAGGTTCTGCAAGGACTTGTTACCGCGGCGTCGTTCCTGGTCGTTCTGTGGCTGATATCGCCGACTCTGGTCGGGGTGCTCGCGGTTTGCGTAGGCCTCGGCTCGCTGCTGACCATCGTGATCGGCCGCCCGCTGATCGGAATCAATTTCGCGCAGCGGCGGCGCGAGGCGGACTTTCGTTACGCCCTGGTGGGCTTGCGAGATAACGCGGAAGCGATCGCGCTTTATGGCGGCGAACGGCGCGAACAGGGCGAGTTGCTGGAGCGTCTCTACGCGGCGATAAAAAACTTCAATCTGCTTATCTCGTGGCAAAGGAACCTGGCGTTCTTCACTTATGGGTACGATTTCCTGCTGCCACTGCTGCCCTATTTTATTCTGGCGCCCTCTTTTTTCGCGGGCAAGATTGAGTTCGGCAAGATCACACAGGCCAGTGGCGCCTTCATCACGCTGCGCACCTCGTTGTCGATAATCATCGATCAATTTAATTCGTTGAGTAACTTTGCCGCCGTTGTCGAGCGGCTCGGTGGATACCTGGAGGTGGCCGAAAGCGGACGGCTCGCGCAAGCGACGGCGGAGGTTGTCTCTGCCGAGCCGATCGATGCGGATATAGGAACGCAAATCGAAATCGTCGAGGTGCCGCGCTTCGCGGTCGAGCAGCTGACGCTCAAAACTCCGGATAGCCGCAAAACGCTGGTGCGCGCGATGTCCTTCGAAGTCGCGGCCGGCGAGGGGCTGTTGATCGTCGGTGAAAGCGGGGTCGGCAAGACGTCGATGCTGCGGGCGGTGGCGGGACTGTGGCGCACAGGTAGCGGGCGCATCATTCGGCCGCCGCTTTCCGCTGTGATGTTCCTGCCGCAGCGGCCTTACATGATTCTCGGTTCACTGCACGACCAGCTCTGCTACCCACACGCAGGCAAAGTGACCGACGATGAACTCTGGGCGATTCTCAAGATGGTCAACCTCAAAGATTTGCCGGAGCGGCTGGGCGGCTTCGACGCGGAGGTCAAGTGGGACGACCTTCTGTCGCTCGGCGAGCAGCAGCAGATCGCCTTTGCACGGCTGCTGTTCAATCACCCCGAGTACGCGTTTCTAGATGAAGCGACCAGCGCGCTGGACCCGGGCAACGAAGGAGTTCTCTATAGTGGTCTCGCATCCGCCGGGATAAACGTGGTGAGTGTGGGCGACCGGCAGCGGTTGTCGCGATACCATCACAAGATGCTCGAGCTGTTGGGCGACGGGGACTGGCGGATCAGTTAGCGATGAGCGTCACTAGTAGCAAGCAGCACCCGGACTGGGTCCTCAGGTGCTGCGCCGGCTCGTCGCTATCAAGACCGCCGAGCGGGTCAGGTGGCAGCGGCTCGTGGTTCTATTATTTCTTATAGGCAACTCGAACTTCTCGTCGGACTCCCGACAGACTTAGTCCGCGCGCCCGGCATTTGATACAAGACTCACGTGGGCCTGTCCGACAAAATCTTCGGTATCTTCCTCGACTGGACCATGAGTTCGAAAGTGATCGCGCGGCAGCGGCAGCCAGCGCTGAAAGATGCGCACGGCGACGTCCTCGAACTCGGATTCGGCACCGGGCTGAACCTTCCCTATTTTCCGGCTGGTGTGAAGCGGCTCACCGTGGTCGATCCCGAAGACCTGATGCCGAAACGAGTCGCACAGCGTATCGCCGCCGCCCGCTTTCCTGTGCAACGCGCAAAGCTCTCCGCCGAGCACTTGCCGTTCGACGACAACAAGTTCGACTGTGCGGTAAGCACCTTCACCTTGTGTACGATTCCCGACGCGACCGCAGCCCTGCGCGAGGTGCGACGGGTGCTGAAGCCGGGAGGATCATTGCTGTTCGTCGAGCATGGCCTCAGCGAGGAGCCTTCGGTCGCGAAGTGGCAGCGGCGACTTGATCCGATTCAGAAAGTGATCGGCCACGGATGCCATCTGACCAGACGCATCGATCAGCTTATATCTGACGCCGGGCTCGAGATCGCACAGCTCGACCGCTATGTGATCGCCGGGATGCCGAGAACCCATTCCACGATGTATCGCGGCGCCGCACTCGCGCGGAAATAGCGCCTCCGTCCGCGCGCTAGCCAGACGCCCCTTCAACGGGCTCTGATTTTCCAATATTTTCTAACTCACGCGAGAGTGGCGGAATGGCAGACGCGCTGGACTTAGGATCCAGTGCCGCAAGGCGTGGGGGTTCAAATCCCCCCTCTCGCATTTCGAATGAGTAGAAACAGTGCGGGGCGCTCGCATCATTGCGAGCGCCCCGTTTCACGTATGCGTCTTATTGTTCGGGGACGAGTTCGACGCGGCGATTCTGTGCGCGTCCTTCTGCCGTGTCGTTGGTCGCCACGAAATCGGTCTTGCCGTAGCCGTGCGGATGCAGCTTACTCTCGTTGACTCCAGCCTTGGCCAGGTAATCCACGACCGCATTCGCGCGCCGGTCGGACAACCTCAAGTTGTAGTTCTCGCCGCCGATCGCGTCGCAGTATCCATTCACGTCAACATCGACGTCGGGATTGGCCTTGAGCGTCGTGGCGGCCTCATCCAGCACGGCGGCATCGCCGGGGCGGATCTTTGATTTATTGAAATCAAAGTGCACGCCGCGAAGCACCAGCTTCTCCTTCACTGGCGGAGGCGGTGGTGGTGGCGGAGGCGGAGGTGGCGGCGGTGGAGGTGGCGGAGGCGGCGGTTGAACGATCGGATCGCAATAGTAATGACCCGCGACTCCGCCGATTACCGCGCCGATTCCTGCACCAGCGACAGCGCCCGCGATTTCACGCGAACTTGAACCATCACTGCCCTTGCTGGCGTCGCCGATACCGAAGCCGGCGCCGGCGCCGATCACCGCGCCCGCCGCAGCGCCGTAAACAGTGCACCAACTCAACTCGCGTTGCTGCGCGCATCCGCTCAAAAACAGCGCGATTGCGGCCACTGCCGGCAACAGAAAAGACGATATACGCGATCGAATGTTCATGTCCCCTCCCAACAAGCGATCTGTGGAGTCGCTGGGCTGCGTCCGCGCTTGCAGACACCGGCCCAACGAACGGCGTCACCCTAGTTCAGGGAGATGTCGGAACAATTAGTTACGGATTAATAGAATATGACGTGAATAGAGACTGCGTATCGAGTTGTGAACAACGCCGCATCGGCGGCTAGACGGTCAGGCTTTGCGCTTCCCAGAGTGCGCGGAAGCGGCCGTCGCGCAGTGCGCTCAGCGACGACCAATCGCCCGACTCGACCACTTTGCCGCCTTCGATGACGTAAATGAGGTCGGCCCATCGGATGGTCGAGAGACGATGCGCGATCAGCACGACGGTGAGTTCGCCGCGGCGGCTTTCGATCGCGTCGAGCACGCGTCCTTCGTTCTCGGAATCGAGGCTGTTGGTCGCCTCGTCGAGAATCAGCATCGACGGGCGGCGCAGGAATGCGCGCGCGAGTGCGAGGCGTTGGCGCTCGCCCTGCGACACCATCATTCCGCGGTCGCCGACTATAGTATCGAGTCCGTCTTTCAGTCCCGCGACGAAATCGAACGCCGACGCCTGTCGCAGTGCCGCGAGCATCTCGTCTTCGCTCGCGTCGGGCCGCGCCCATTTGAGGTTTGCGCGAATCGTGTCGTGAAAGAGAAACGTGTCGGGCGCGACGTAGCCGATTTGATCGCGCCATCCGCGCACGCCTTCGGGTCCAAGTGGCCGGCCGTCGAGTCTGAGCGTCCCCGAATCGGGCAAAACGAGGCCCATCAGGATGTCGGCGATGGTACTCTTGCCGGCGCCCGACGGCCCGACCAGCGCGACGACCTTGCCCGCCGGAATCACCAGGCTCAAATCTCTTACTGCCGCCACGCGTCCCTCGGCGTAGGTGAACGACACATCGTCAGCCGCAAGTTCACGCGTGAGCGAAAGCCGTTCGTGCGGATGCTCCGTCGGCTCTGCCGCCGCGGCGCATCGGACTTCGATATCGAGCAGGTTGGCAAACGAAGGAATCGAATTGACGAAGGCGCGGTAGTGTTGTTGGCCACTCATGATTCGCGGCATCACGCGCGCGAACAGCAGCAACAGGATTAGAATTGACGCGGGCGACACCGCCAGCACTCGAATCGATACGAACAGCACCACCGCGAGAATTACGACCGAGCCGAGTTCGAACCAGGTTGCGGCGACCGCCTGTTGACGAGCGCCGCCCACGTTGGCTCGGACAACCTCGGCGCTGAGGTTGGAGAAGATCGAAAAATTGCGCTCCTCGGCGCCGTAGGTTTTGGCCGCTTTGAGGCTCTGCAAATGTTCGATGGTAGCGGCGTAGAGCGATTTGCTGGTGCTCGAGACTTCCTCGCCCTGCGCTTCGATCGCATGCGTGCGTCCGCGAAAGGCGAACGTCAGCAGTGCACCGGAGAGCAGCACCAATGCGGTCATCCCGGCCGACAGCGCAAACGCGATCGCCATGTAAAGGGCTCCCAGCACAACTTCGCCGGTGAGTACGAGCGCGAGATTCGTGCCGCTACCGACCCGGTAAATCTCATAGGTCAGCGCGTGGGTGAAATCCGACGCGCGACTCCGGCATACGAAGAGCCAGTTCGCTTCCGCGATTGCATGGTAGAGGCAGCGGCGCAGGTGATGCTCGACTTCCTGCTGAACCGCGTATATCCCCACGCTCTGGATTTGTCCGAGCACGGTTCGCGCGCCCACCAGCGTCACGAATACTCCCAGCAGAAGAATCAGCGTCGGATGCAGTCCGATCGCAACGAACGCGTTCGAAAGCATCGCCGCGTAACGTCCGGCCT
>Ga0074046_10000280_pt1 | contig 45717 bp, 35 predicted proteins | sample BogForMeECP23OM3_FD_94441 | JGI IMG/M metagenome (GOLD analysis project Ga0074046, IMG submission 94441) | Bog forest soil microbial communities from Calvert Island, British Columbia, Canada - Bog Forest MetaG ECP23OM3 | ecosystem: Environmental > Terrestrial > Soil > Wetlands ... | reverse complement strand
GCACGACCGGCGGCGCACTTGGGCTGTTCCTCGAGGGCGTGCTGTACAATTTCACCGGCTCGCACGCGCGCGCAGTCTGCTACCTGACCGTCTTCTGGATAATCTCGCCGATGATCATGTGGTTCCTTCCTGAAACCTCGGGACGCGAGCTCGAGGATATCTCGCCCGAAGCGAACGCGATCTGATTTCCCGCGACTCATTGACGCGCTAGATTGCGGCGAACATGGGAGCAGAGCTGCATCGCTGCCGACGCATCCGAATCGGCCAGTTCTCATTCGTGGTCGTCCTGTTCGCGTTGCTCGGATGCGCGCGCGGTCCATGCGTCTCGATCGTCGGCGCTGACGGCAAGCCGCGCGCCACGGTTGCGGTCGAAGTTGCCAGCACCGGGGCGCAGCGCGAGCTCGGCCTGATGTATCGCAAGCATCTCGGCGACAACGCGGGGATGATCTTTGTTTTCCCCGATGCGGCGCCGCGTAATTTCTGGATGCACAACACACCGATTCCGCTCGACATGATTTTCGCGGACGCGGCCGGCCGGGTAACAGGTATCGTCGCGAACGCTCAGCCGTACTCCGACAAGCTGCTCGGCGTCGAGGGCAACTCGGAGTACGTGCTCGAAGTAAATGGCGGTTTCTGCGCAAAGAACAAAATCAAGTCCGGCGACCGCCTGGACTTCTCCGGATTTTCAGCGCACGCGTTGGAATAGTCGGGCGCTTTAACCGGCTGCCAACATGCGGTATCTATCTTGCCGGTGGCGCGCGGCGGGCGCCTTTTTGTTTGCCGTCTATCCAGCTTTATACGCGGTTGTGACAAATGGGCCTTAAAGAAAATCTCGAACAACTCAAACGACTCACCCGCGAAGCGGAGGCGGCCGGCGGCACGGACCGGGTCAAGAAGCAGCGCGCACAGGGCCGCATGACCGCGCGCGAGCGGGTCGAGTTTCTCCTCGACCGTGGCTCGTTCGTCGAGATCGACAAGTTCAAGACGCATCGAATCACCGACTTCGACATGGCGGAGAAAAAAATCCCTGGCGACGGCGTCGTGACTGGCTACGGCACGATCGACGGGCGCCAGGTCTGCACCTTCAGCCACGACTTCACCGTCTTCGGCGGTAGCCTGTCGGGCGCATTCGCGGAGAAGGTTTGCAAGGTGATGGACCTCGCGGTAAAAACCGGATGCCCCGTGATCGGGCTCAACGACGGCAGCGGCGCGCGAATCCAGGAAGGCGTAGTGTCGCTGGCGGGCTACGCGGATATTTTTCTGCGCAACGTAATGTCGTCCGGAGTGATCCCGCAAATTTCCGCAATCATGGGACCGTGCGCCGGCGGCGCAGTCTATTCGCCGGCGATAACGGACTTCATCGTGATGGTGCGCGATACGTCGTACATGTTCCTCACCGGTCCCGACGTGATCAGGGCGACCACGCATGAGGAAGTAACGATGCAGGAGCTCGGCGGCGCCGATACGCATAGCCAGAAGTCAGGCGTGTGCCATCTCGAGGCCGACGACGACGCGGGCGCGCTCGCGATGATTCGCGAGCTCGTCTCGTATATTCCGTCGAACAATGTCGAAGACCCGCCGTTCGTCGCGAGCAGTGACGACCCCTCTCGCACTGAGGCGGCGCTCGATTCGATTGTGCCCGAAAATCCCACCAAGCCTTACGATATGGGCGAGATTATCCGACGCGTGGTCGATGACGGCCATTTCCTGGAAGTGCAGAAGGACTACGCGCACAACATTCTGATCGGGTTCGCGCGGATGGGCGGGTACTCAGTTGGTATCGTGGCGAATCAGCCGTCGTTCCTGGCGGGAGCGCTCGATATCGACGCGTCGGTGAAAGCTGCGCGATTCGTGCGCTTCTGCGACGCGTTCAATATCCCGATCGTCACGTTCGTCGATGTCCCCGGCTTTCTGCCCGGCACCCAGCAGGAGTTCGCCGGAATTATCCGGCATGGCGCGAAACTGCTCTACGCATTTTGTGAGGCGACCGTGCCGAAGGTGACGGTGATAACGCGCAAGGCTTACGGCGGCGCGTACGACGTCATGTCGTCGAAGCATATTCGCGGCGATTTCAACTTTGCGTATCCAAGCGCCGAGATCGCGGTGATGGGCCCCGAGCAGGCCATCAACATCGTTTTTCGCAACGAACTCGCCAAAGCCAAAGACGCGGTCGCCGAGCGCGCGCGCCTGGCCGAGGACTATCGCAAGACTTTTGCGAATCCGTTCAAGGCGGCCGAGCTCGGCTATATAGATGAAGTGATAATGCCGCGCGACACGCGTCCCAAGGTGATCAGCGCACTGAAGGCGCTCGCGAACAAGCGCGAAAAAAATCTGCCGCGCAAGCACGGCAACATTCCACTTTGAGGAAGAGCGTCGGCCCGGCTGCCGCCCGCAGTTAGCTCGCGCGAGCCGGATTCAGTATAGAATTTGGAGAGTGATGAGCCCGGTTCGAGGATGACCGGAAGCCAGGGAAGATTAATGTTCAAGCGGATTTTAATCGCCAACCGCGGCGAGATCGCCGTGCGGATAATCCGCGCATGCCGCGAGTTGGGAATCGAATCGATCGCCGTCTATTCGGATGCCGATCGCGCCGCGTTGCACGTGCGTGAAGCCGATCACGCCTACGCGGTCGGTCCCGCGCCGGCGGCCGAGAGCTACCTCAACACCGCGAAGATTCTCGAAGCCGCGAAACGCCTCAAGGCTGACGCGGTTCATCCCGGTTACGGCTTTTTCTCCGAACGCGCTGCCTTTGCACGCGCGGTGCAGAAGGCCGGCCTCACCTGGATCGGGCCGCCGCCCGAAGCGATCGAGCGGATGGGTGACAAGGTCGAAGCGCGCAAGTTGATGTCGAAGGCCGGAGTTTCTGTAGTGCCGGGCTCGCCGGGAACGTTGGAGACCGAAGCCGAAGTAGCCGCAATCGCGAAAAAGATTGGGTTTCCAATCATGGTGAAGGCCGCGGCGGGCGGCGGCGGCAAGGGACTGCGACTCGTCGAGAACGGTAAAGACCTCGCGTCGATCGTGCGCACGGTCTCAAGCGAGGCCAAGTCGTCATTCGGCGACGGGCGCTTCTACGTTGAGAAATTCCTTAAGCAGCCGCGCCATATCGAAGTGCAGGTGCTCGCCGACGCGCACGGCAACATCGTCCACCTCTTCGAGCGCGAATGCTCGATTCAGCGGCGCCATCAGAAGGTCGTCGAGGAATCGCCGTCGCCGTTTGTTACGCCCAAGATGCGCGCCGAGATGGGCGAGGTCACGGTGCGCGCGGCCAAAGCGGTGAACTACGTCAGCGCGGGAACAATCGAGTTCCTGATCGACGCGGAACGCAACTTTTATTTCCTCGAAATGAACACGCGCATCCAGGTCGAGCATCCGGTGACCGAGATGGTGACGGGCATCGATCTGGTGCGCGCGCAAATCGAAATCGCGGCGGGCGCGAAGCTGCCGTTCAAGCAGAAAGATCTCACGCAGCGCGGATGGGCGATCGAGTGCCGAATCTACGCGGAAGATCCGGCTGCCGGTTTCGTACCGGCGCCGGGAAAGATCGAAACGCTCAGATTTCCCGACGGTCCGGGCGTGCGCAACGACGCCGGTGTTTATGCGGGCGCCGAAGTGTCGGTCTTTTACGATCCGATGATCTCCAAGCTGGCGGTGTGGGGCGCGGATCGCGAGCAGGCCATCGACCGGATGCGGCGCGCGCTCGGCGAATTCGTAATTTCGGGCGAGTTGCGCACCAACCTCGACTTCCATCGCTGGTTAATGACACATCCCAAGTTTTTGAAAGGCGAGTTCGATACCTATTTTATCGATCACGAATACCATCCGAATGAAAATGGTGCCGCGCCGCGCGGTGCGGAGCTGGCCGCGATCTTTCTCGCGGCGATCGCAGCGCAGGCGAACGCCAATCACAGCAACGGCGCCGGCGCACAGCCGGCAGCCGCGCCGAATGCGTCCGCATGGCGGATGCTCGGCCGGCTCGACATGCTGCGGAGATAGCCAGGACACCTACACGATGCGCTACCTCGCGACGCTCGACGGGAAGGAACACGAGATTGAGATTGAAGAGCTCACTGCGGACTCGTTCTCGATTAGTTTCGGTAAGAATAGTTTCGAAGCCGATTTGCGCAAGGTGGGGCCGGCGTCTTTCTCGGTGATCGTCGACAATCGCTCGTTCGATTTCGACGTCGCGCGCGAGGGCGAAGAAACTGTGGTCGCGTCGCGGAGCGGTTCGACGCGTCTTACGGTCGCCGATGCGTCGCGACGAATGGCGCGCGCAGCCGGCAAGCGGCGCGAGGTCAGCGGCCGCATGGAAATAAAAGCCGCGATGCCGGGTCGGGTCGTCAATGTACTGGTTGCGCAGGGAGACGAAGTCAATGCGGAGCAGGGAATTGTCGTCGTCGAAGCGATGAAGATGGAAAACGAGGTCAAAGCGCCCAAGGCCGGCAAGGTCGTGGAAGTGAAGGTGGTCGCGGGACAGGCGGTCGAGAAGGGCCAGTTGATGATTGTTATTGAGTAGGAGACGCGGCCGGATTCGACCGGAGGCAAGTTACGATGCCTGAAGACAATCGCAAAATCGCAGACGCCCGCAAAAATTGGGAAGAGCGCAAACTCAATCCTGCCCTGAAGCGCGGCCCCGAGCGCAAAGAGAAGTTCGTCACCAGCTCGGGAATCGACGTCAAGCGCGCGTACGATCCCGAAGATCTGAACGACTTCGATTTCGTGAACAACCTCGGCTTTCCCGGCGAGTATCCGTTCACTCGCGGCGTGCAGCCGACGATGTATCGCGGGCGGCTGTGGACGATGCGCCAATATGCGGGCTTCGGTAGCGCGGAGGAATCGAATCGCCGGTATCGCTACCTCTTCGAGAAGGGGCAGACGGGACTCTCGGTCGCGTTCGACCTGCCAACGCAGATGGGCCGCGACTCGGATCATCCACTGGCCGACGGCGAAGTCGGACGTGTCGGGGTTCCGATTTGTTCGTTGGCCGACATGGAGGTGCTGCTCGCCGGGCTGCCACTCGACAAAATTTCGACCTCGATGACGATCAATGCGACCGCGTCGATCTTGTTGGCGTTGTATCTGGTCACCGCAGAGCGCCGCGGCGTCAGCTGGGACAAGGTCAACGGCACCATCCAGAACGACGTCCTGAAAGAATACGTGGCGCGCGGGACGTACATCTATCCGCCGCGCGGCTCGATGCGGATCATCACCGACATTTTCAGTTTTGCGACGAAGGAAGTTCCGAACTGGAATACGATCTCGATCTCCGGCTACCACATCCGCGAGGCTGGCTCGACCGCGGCGCAGGAACTCGCGTTCACGATCGCGGACGGCATTGCATACGTCGATGCGGCGCTGAAAGCGGGGCTGCAAATCGACGCGTTCGCAAGCCGGCTGTCGTTCTTCTTCAACGTGCACAACAACTTCTTCGAGGAAGTCGCGAAATTTCGCGCGGCGCGGCGGCTGTGGGCGAAAATAATGAAGGAGCGTTTCGGCGCGAAAGACGAACGCTCGATGATGATGCGGTTTCACGCGCAGACCGCGGGCTCGACGCTGACCGCGCAGCAAGTGGACAACAACGTCGTGCGCGTGACGATGCAGGCGCTGGCTGCCGTGCTCGGCGGAGCGCAATCGCTGCACACCAACTCCAAGGACGAGGCGCTAGCACTGCCGACGGAATCTTCTGTGCTGCTGGCATTGCGCACGCAGCAGCTGATCGCGCACGAGTCGGAGGTCGCGGACACGATCGATCCGCTTGGAGGTTCCTACTACGTCGAGCGGCTGACAACCGAGCTCGAAAAAAAAGCCGTCGAGTACCTGTCGAAGATCGACGACTTCGGCGGCGCCGTCGCCGCGATCGAGCGCGGCTACATGCAGCGGGAAATTCAGAACGCGGCGTTTATTTACCAGCGCGAGATTGAAACGAAGCAGCGAATTATCGTAGGCGTCAATCAGTTTACCGGAGGCGGCGAACCGCCGGGGGAAATTCTGCGGGTCAAGCCGGAGCTCGAGCAGAAACAGAAGGCGGGCCTTGCGCGCGTGCGAGCGGAACGCAACGCGGAGACGGCGAAGAAGGCGCTCGCGCGGGTCGAGGCGGCTGCGCGCGACGGGCAGAACCTGATGCCGCCGATCGTCGATGCGGTGCGCGGATGGTGCACGCTTGGGGAAATCTCGGACGCGATGCGCAGGATCTTCGGCGAGTACTCGCCGGTGAATACCGTGTAGCGTTGGGCGGGCGGATTCGTATAAAAGAAAACGGAATCGGATAGGAGAGAAAGTAAATGGGGCCGATCCCGAAGGGGACATTTCTGACCAAAGGTGTGGGGCGGCATCGCGAGAAGCTGACTTCTTTCGAGCTGGCGCTGCGGTCCGCGGGAATCGCCGAGTTCAACCTCGTGCGTGTCAAATCGATTTTTCCGCCCAACTGCAAACTGCTCAGCCAGCAGGAAGGCCTGAAGTACCTGACGCCGGGGCAGATCGTCTTTGCCGTCATGAGCGACAATGCGACCAACGAACCGCATCGGCTCATCGCGTCGTCGGTGGGCGTCGCGCTCCCGAGCAATCCTGCCCAGTACGGCTACCTGTCCGAGCATCACAGCACCGGCGAGACGGATCAAAAGGCGGGCGACTATGCCGAGGATCTGGCGGCGATGATGCTGGCGACAATTCTCGGCGTCGATTTCGATCCGAATCTCAGCTACGACGAGCGCAAGGATCTTTGGCGCATGTCGGACAAGATCGTAACGACGCGCAACGTGACGCAGTCGGCAATTGGCGACCGCGAGGGACTATGGTCGTCGGTCGTCGCCGCAGCGGTGTTCGTCGATATTCCCAACGGCAAGTAGTTTGTGCGGCGCGAGTCCGGCGCGTACTCTTTAGCTATGGCGACAGAAATTCTCTACTGCTCGGCTTGAGGCTATAAGCCACGCGCGGCCAGTCTGGCCGCATCACTGAGTTCCACGTTCGGCGAGAAGGCGGAAATCACCGCCGGCAAATCGGGCCAGTTCGACGTGATCGTCGACGGACGACTGGTCTTCTCGAAATCAAGCACCGGACGATTCCCGGTTGACGGCGAGGTCGAAGAGATCTTCGCGGCGCTCAAAGAAGGCCGCGAACCTGTGCCCGTCGAAGAAAAGAAGTCGGAAGGGTTCGTTGGGCGCATGCTCGGAAAACTCAGAAACTGAGCCTCGATCCGCTACGGATGCACGTCGAGGAATTCCTTGAAGCCGCTCCGATCGTGCGGCCCGAGGATCGCCATCTCGAGAATTCCCATCCCCTCGCGCGATCCCATTTTCGCCTGGCACACCGCCTGGATGTGCTGATGCATCAAATCGCGCTCGTTGACGTCGGCGGTTCTGAACGACTCGTAGGTTGACGCGTCGGGACCGACGTACATTCCGTGGCCCCACTTCGGATGAAAGTAGCCGATGCCCTGCATGTAGAAGTTGTAGAGGGTCTTCAGTTCGATGCGGCTTTCGCCGGCGCGCGGACTGCGCAAAATTATCTCGGTGCTCTTCGCGTGGCGCGTTCCCGGTGCATAGTCGATGTTGAAATCGATGCCAGTTGCGAGATCGAGCGGGGCGCCGGGCTCCGCGCGCGTGACGGCGCCGAACTGGTGCCAACGCGAGCCGTCGGCGTTTTCATTGGCGTCGCAATGCGTGCAGACATCCTCGAAGTTCGTCGGCGACCACAGCCAGTAGAATTGGGCCATCGCGGCCGAGGGCACTCCCGCGGGATCCTGCGGCCCGATTCCGCGCACGCCCCACGAGCGATCGCGCGAACCCCAAACTCGCGACGGTTTCGCATCGTACGTCTTGCCCGCAACGGTCAGACTGCCACTGTAGCCGCCATGCTGCGTGAACCGCGTCAAGTCTATAATGAGCCGTGGACCGGCCCGTCGCGAAAAACGCGGCTCCTCGATCGCACCGGCGCGTGCCTCGAACATCAGGTCGGCCTTTACGGCTTCGTGATCGACGCGCAGGCGCATCGATCGCATCGGGCGTACGATCTCGATAGAGATCGGGCCGACTCGTGTGTCCATCCGCTCGGCGCCGAGCACTCGCGAGGCGCGCACGCAATGTTGCACGCCGCCGGCGATGACGCTGAATGCGCAATCGATAATTCCGACGTTCGGATAAATTCCCATTGCGGCGGCAAAGTACGGCTCGCCCTCGCGAAAATAACCGTTGAAAAAAAATCGATCGTAAAAGTTGCGGTCGCTGGTAAAGACCTGCTGCACCGGCTCCGGCGTCTGATGAATCGGATAGTCATCGCCCTGCGTGATCATCGTTATCTCCTGGCGTTCGTCGATTAGGTCGAGAAAAGTTTCCCGAGGTCGGCCGCCTCGAGACGGATGCCGACATAAAACGGACCGAACTTCGCGTACGACGCGCTGGCCTCGTCGAAGCGCATCTCGTAGACGAGTTTCTTGAACACGAGCGGATCGTCGGCGAAGAGATCGACCCCCCATTCCCAATCGTCGAATCCGATCGAGCCTGAAATAATCTGTGTCACCTCGCCGGAGAAACGCCGCCCGACCAGGCCATGGTCGTGCATGAGACGCTGGCGATCTTCGATCGGCAAGCGATACCAGTTGTCAGCACCGTCGCGCTTCTTGTCCATCGGATAGAAGCACAAGTAGGGCCGCGCCGGGATCTTGGGAAACAAACGCGGTGAAATTTTCTCGCGCTGACGAGCAATCTCCGAGTCGATGTCAATTTTCCATTGCGGAGAGGTTGGCCCAATACCTTGCTCGACGAGCTTGCGATATAGCGCGACCGTCGCTTCGTAAAGCCCGATTTCGATCACCGACAGGTACGACGTCGTCGGTTCCAGGTAGTCGCTGAGTGCGAGCCCGGCGACGGCGAGTTCGGCCCGGCCCAGTTCCTCGAAGCCGCGGCGGAAATGGACGATCATCAGATCGCCTTTGTGGCCGAGCGCTGAAAAGAGCGCGGTTTCGCCATCCTCGCGCCGAGACATCTCGCCGAACAACTTCGCCGCGTCTTTAAGAGCCGCGTTCCGTTTCACAGCGTCGAGCGCGCGCAATTCACGGCGCCGCACGCGGAACACTTGATGCAGAATGCTGTAGCCTTCGAGCGTTAGAGGCGCGGCCGGGAAATCGCCGGGAATCTTCGGCCGGTCCTTCGCGCGATTTTGTTCTGCGCGGTCACTGCTCATGGCGGCAATTCTAGACGCTACGCAGCCGGTTGTCTTGCGACCCGCGAGCGTACGCACGAAAGGACAAGAGCCTCCGCGACGGCGGGATTCGACGCCCAATGCGCGTGAACATATGACGCGAGAACACTTCCGATGCGATAGCCTTCGGCGAACGGCGCTCCACTCCATCGCGGCGCCACGTTGTAGATGCGATCGATCGGACCGCCCTTATCATCACCCTCGAGCATCGAGTAGCGAAACTGATGACCTCGAAATCGCGTATGCGCCGGACCGATGATCGAGTCCGCTTGGGTTTCGACTGCGACGTAGCCGAGCGCTTGCAGCCGGTCGGACATAGCGGTGACGCCCGGAATGATCGCAGCCATGGGCCATTGCGCGCCGTCGAGCGTGCGGATCGCGGCCGTCAGATACATCAGCCCGCCGCATTCGGCGTAAATCACACCCCGTCGAAGCGCGAAGGCGCGGATGGCCCCAAGCATTTCGCTGTTTGATGATAGTTCGCGCGCGAACGCCTCCGGATATCCGCCGCCGAAGTACAGTGCGTCAACTTGCGGCAATTCCCGATCATGAATTGGCGAGAAGTTAACGACCTCCGCACCGAGCGAGCGCAGCCGATTCAAATTATCTTCATAGTAAAAGTGGAACGCGGCGTCGTACGCAACGCCGATTCGGCACCGAGGCCGCGAACTCGAATCGATTTCGCTCACATCAGACGCGCGAGCAATTTCAAGTGCCGGCGCCGATCGTGCAAGCTCGATAATCGCGTCGAGGTCCAGCCAAACGAATGCAAGCTGGCTCCATCCGTCGATCAGCCGTTGCGGCACCGTGGATTCGTCGGCCATTAGCAGGCCGAGATGGCGCTCGGGAAAAGCGAGATCGGCACTGGCGGGAAATCCTCCGACAATCGGAACTTCGGGCTGCGCGGCGCGCAATAGATCGAGATGCCCGCGCGAACCGACTCGGTTGCAGATCATGCCAGCCACGCGAACGGCTGGATCGAAGCGCGCGAAACCCGCGGCCACCGCGGCGATCGTGCGCGCCACGCCCGAGGCGTCGGTGACGAGGATCACCGGCGCGTCAAGCCATTTCGCAATCTGAGCGGTCGAGCCTTCATCTCCGGTTGGCGTCGCGGAATCGAACAGACCCATCATGCCTTCGATCACCGCGATGTCGGCGCCGGCGGACGCGCGCGAAAAAGTCGCGATCACCGCGTCGCGATCCATCATCCAGCCGTCGAGGTTGTGTGATCGAACACCGGCGGCGCGTTCGTGATAGGTGGGATCGAGATAGTCGGGGCCGCATTTGAACGCCGCGACCTTGAGGCCGCGCGCGCGCATCGCACCCATCAGCGCGACCGTCGCAGTGGTCTTGCCCACGCCGCTGCCAGTCGCAGCGATCACGACGCGAGGAATTTTGCCCGAGGGAACCATCGCAAGTCGCGATACTACTACAACCCGATCAGGCGATCCTTATGCGGGCGCCTTGCAGCAGCGCGGGATCAAGCGTCGTCGCTGCGGCGCCTGCGTTCGCGAGAACAACCTCGAACGGCGATTGACCGTGAGCGCGAATCCATTGGGCCAGCGGCCCATTCCCGGTTTTCGACGCTAGCAACTGCAGTTCATTGGTACCGGCTATAAAAGTGACGCCCGCGGCTTCGAGATCAGGACGCTCGACGGGCGCGCCCGGGCGCCCAAGCACGCGCGCGTAGTAGCGGCTCGTCATCCCGGGATCATCGACGGCGACCGCAAGTGTGCGTATGCCCGCCGCTCCATTGCGATGCGAACGCTCACGCGGGACGCGCTCGTCGCGCGGCGTGTCGTCCTTGATCAGAAATGGCACCTGGCCATTGAAGGGAGGCTTGGGAACCGCGAGCAACCAACTAAGGTGATAGCCGTCGGGACGATCGCGAGTCAGCGTATAGGGTTCGCCAATCTTTGCGCCCGCGCGGCGCATCGAGTTGACGTCCGCGAGGAGGTTGTCGGTGCTCATGCAAAAGTCGACTATCCCGCTGCCCTTCTCGAGCGCGGTTTGCCATGGGTGCCCGCTGTCCGGCCTGAGAAATGCGATCAGCTCGAAATAGCTGCCGTCGGCGAATGCGATGAGCGCGTTGTGACTTCCGATGGGATGTTTCCCGCCGCGAACGACGGTGAAGCCAGCGCGCGAATAACTCGCAATCGCGGATTCGAGCTCTTCAACGACGATCGCGACATGGTCGATGCCGGTGAACATGGAGTCCTCCAGGCTAGCGGCGGGGAAAATCGCCCTTCAAATACATCGCGCCGCTTGGCTTCTCGGCTCCGCCGCGCGATTCGAGCGTGATCGCGCTGGCTAGCACTACTTCTCCCGGCGGCGGCAGGTCGAGCGAGACAATCGTGGCGCCCTGACTCGACGGTTCAAACAACCCGGCCCGGAACGCGTCCTGCTTTTCGCCGATCCACCAGACCTCGTACTCTTTTTCGTCGGGCGCCGGCGGGAGACCACTCACCTCGAGCATTGCGCTGCCCTGACTGCGACTGAGCGCGATGACGCCGGTGGCAGAAGGGGCCGCTGGAAGACCGGACAGACGGGCGACTCGCGCATCGGGGCCTAGGCTCGCAAGGGTCAAGTCGGTGGTCTGCGCAACCTTCGCTTGAAGTGCGGTGAGTTGGTCGCCGGTGGTATCGACGTTGCGCTGCACCTCGATGAGGCGCGCGGTGAGGACCGCGATCTCCTTCGAGGTGTCCGGAGAGTTGCCGCACATCCGCCAAGTGAAAAACGCGTAGCTGACCGCGATCGAGACGACCGCGGCTACCGTGGCTGCAGCAAGCATCGCGAAACTACGATCACGCGGGGATTCATGCGCCGATCGATCCAGCGTTGAATTGTCGCCGCTAGCCGAGCGCACCGGACGCCACCAATTCGCTGATTCGCGCTTCGTCGTAGCCGAGGATTCTTTCAAGCACGTGCTGATTGTCCTGGCCCAGACTCGGAGCGGCGCGGCGAACGGCGGCGGGGGTCCGCGACAGTTTCGCGCGAGGACCTTCAACCGTGAATTTGCCGAGGCTGGGATGATCGAGCGCGACGAAATGGCCGCGATGCGTGAACTGCGGATCGGCGTACGCGTCGGCGCTGTTCTGTACCTGATGTGCCGGCACACCGTGCGATTGAAGGCGCGATTCGATCGCGCCGCGATTCAGCGTGCGGCTCCAGTCGGCGATCGACGAATCAATGGCCTCGCGGTGCTCGAGCCGCCCTGCCACGGACGCATAGCGCGCGTCGCGCGCAAGCTCCTCATTTTCCATCGCGCCGCACAGACGCCGCCAGTCGTCGTCGTCGCGGCATACGATCGCGACCCAATCGTCGTCGCCGGCCGCGGGATAAACGCCGTGGGGCGCGAAGGCGGCGTCGGAATTTCCGACCCGCCCATCGACGCGGCCATTCACCGTGTAGTCGAGAATCGCCGGCCCGAGAAAGTGAATCGCGCACTCGGCCTGAGACTGGTCGATATACTGGCCCTGGCCCGTGCGGCGCCGATGGTCGAGCGCCGCAAGAATCGCCATCGCGGTAAAACGCGGGGCGATGTAGTCCGTGTACGCGCCGAAGACACCGGAGGGAGGACGGTCGGACCATCCGGTGAGATTGGTAAAGCCCGAAATCGCCGCCGCCATGTTGCCGAAGCCCGCGATTTTCGCGAGCGGCCCAGTCTGTCCCATCAGGCACGAGCTCAACATGATGAGTCCCGGGTTGACCTTGCGCAAAGATTCGTAGTCGAAGCCCCACGCGCGCATCGCCTTGGGAGAGAAGGACTCGGTGACAACGTCAGCCCATCGCACGAGATCGTGCACCACCGCGCGCGCGGCGGGATTGCCAAGGTCTAGCGAGATTCCGAATTTCCCGGCGTTGCAATTGGCGAACAGGCCCGAGCTGTCGGGTCCGAGTTGGTTGCCGAGAAAGGGCTGGAGGGTGCGCGCGGTGTCGACCCGCGTCGGCGACTCAATTCGCACGACGGTCGCGCCCAAGTCGGCAAGAATCCGCGTCGAGGCGGGACCGGCCATTACCCACATGAAGTCGCAAATCTTGACGTCCTTGAGCGGCAGCTCGTTCGTCATCAGATTATTCCCGCCCGCGCGAGTTCGGCGACCGCGCGCTCGCTCAAGTCGAGTTCGCCGCAGTAGATTTCGGAATTGTGCTCGCCTAAGCGCGGCGGCCGGCGTCGATACTCGATCGGCGTGGCGCTGAATTTCGCAAACGGTCCCGGATACCGGAACGACTCGCCGAGTTCGGGATGCGCGACGTTCTGGAAGTAGCCGCGCGACGCGAACTGCCTGCTTTCGACTACTTCCTCGATGGTGGTGACCGGCGTGATAAGAAATCCGCGTTCGACTGCGAGCTGAAGCAACTCGTTCTTGGTGTGGCTGCGCGTGAAATTTCTGACGAGTTCCTTCACGCGCTCGAATTCCGAAAGCGGTTCGGCGCCACTGAACAACTGCTCGCCGTAAGCGATCCAATCTTTATCGCGGGTGGCTTCGTCGCAAAAACCCTTCTCGCACAGGTAGTGCATGAGCTTGGCAGTGAAGACGCCGAGCGCCGAGCCGAACAGAAAAGTCATCGCGACGTAACCGTCGCTGGCGGGCCACACCAGGGGAATATGAAGCGGGCCGAACTTTACACCGCCCGACATCCGCCGCGCTTCGGGCGAGCCGAGCGGAGCCGCGAGGATGTACGACTGCGTTGCCATCGCAACCGATTGCACTGCCGCGACGTCGACATGCTGCCCAAGTCCCGAGCGCACTCGCTCGTGATGCGCCGCGAGCGCCGCCACCGCCGCGTCGGCGGATGCGTGCAGGTACGCCTGTGGAATACACAGACGCACGGGTGGCCGATCCGCATCACCGGCCAGAATCAACGGCCCGCCGGCGGCCATGATGATCAGATCGCTGTCGGCGTACGTCGCCTTCGGGCCGTCCTGTCCGAACGGCGTGATCGAAACGTAAATGAGCGCGGGATTGATCCCGGCAAGATCGGCAAAACCGAGATTGCGCTGCGATAGATAGCCGGGATTGTGCGACTCGATCAGAAAATCCGCGCGCTCGACCAGGCGGCGCAGCAGCTCGCGCCCGGCGTCGCGCTCGATATCGAGCGTGATCGCGCGCTTGTTGCGATTGTACGCCCACCAGTACAGCGAGCGGTCGGGATGCGCCGCGTCCTTGTAGAACGGCCCGATGCCGCGCGCTGAGCATCCGCCCGGCGGCTCAACCTTGATAACGTCGGCGCCCATGTCGCCGAGCATCTGGCCGCACAGGAGACCGCGCTCGGTCGTGAGATCGAGCACGCGATATGGACTTAGCATCGACATCTGAATCCAGCGCCGCCCGATTCTTACCACTGTCGGACGGGCACGCGTCAACGGGAAATGCGATGCCGCCCGCGACCGAGTTCGCCGCCGATGAGAGGTGCGTCCTCGAACCGCACGCGCGCCGTGACGCCGTCCGGAATCGCGATCTCTCCGCCGCCTTCGCGATCCAGCTTCACCTCGATGAGACCGTGCGGAGTCGGGACGCGGCCCTCGAGATGCCTGAGCGAGCCAAACCACGGCGCGATTTCCGCGCGCGAGTAGCCGGGAGCGGCCGGTCTCACGCCCAGAACCCAGGTGGTCAAATCGTAGGTTGGCGTCGCCGACCATGCGTGACACCGGCTCCCAGTGCCGGCGCGCGCGTCCCAGTACTCCTCGAATGCGGTGTCGCCACGCTCGATCTGCGGCCACCATTTCATGCATCGCGCGGGGATCAAATCGCGCCGGCCGGCACGGACGATCGCGTCGTGAAGGATGTGCGAGAAGAATGGCTGCGCGGCGACGACGTTGTGCTCGACGTCGAACGTCATGTGCTCGGCGGGATCCATTCGCTGCCTCAGGTACGCCGCAAGGTTGTCGGAAATCGTGGGCGTGATGACGACGCGCGATTCATCGAGAATGTAGTCGAGCATCCGCGGCCACCGTTCTCGCGGTGCGCATCCAGCCACAATCGCGATGGCATTCGTTTGCTGGCTGACACGCCTGCGCGGGCCGTTGCAATCGGCGGCGTCCACGTAAACGCCCGCAGCCTCGTCCCACAGCAAGTCGAATGCGCGCCGGGTCCGCTCAGCCCCTGCACGAGCCTCGAAGGCGGCACGCGAATCCGCCATCACAGTCTCGGTAAGCGACGCGAAATCATCGAGCGCCGCCGCGTACAGCGCATCGAGCGCGCCGGTCACTTCCGATCGCTCGGTCATCGCCCAGTCGATGAAAATCCATCCCGGCATCCCGCGAATCAGTCCGTCCGGCGCGCGATAACCCTCGAAGGCCGCGACCACGCCGGCCGCCGTCGGCATCAGCTCGCGGACCGTCGCCGCGTCGCCGGAATATTCGAAGTAGCGGGCGAGCGCGCGAATCCAGTGCAACGAGTAATCGGGGATGGTGGTCGAGGAAATCGAAAAGTCGCACGCCGCGGCCATCGCCAGCAGTCCGTCGCCACGCCGCGAATGCGCGCAGATTCGCAGATGACGGCGGACCAAACGCCAATCTGCATTGGTAACGTACGTCAACAGGGCGTGGATGTAGGAATCGCCGAGCCAGGCGCGCTGTTCGCGGCCGGGACAATCGATGAAGGCGTCGGTCGAGCAGAGTTCCAACGTGCGCGCTCCAACGCGCCAGATTTTGTTGAGCGCCGGATCGTCGCATTCGAAGTACGCCTCGTCGCTGCGCGGGTAGCGCCGCTCGACTGCGCCGGCCGATTCGATCTGCGCACCGCCGCGCGCGACGATCGACAGGTAGCGGAAGCCGACCGATTCGTACGACTCGACCCGTTCCATCGCGCCGCCGCGCAGGATATATCGCACCGCAAACTGCCGCGGCTGCGTCTCCGCGCTGCCATCGGCACGGATGTCCTCGCCGCAGTACAGGTCCACAGTTGAGCCCGCGGGACCGCGAACGACTGCCCATGGTGTCGCGAGCGTGATCATACCCGCGTCGAAATTGACGATGGTGTCGGGACCATCGGCGGACTGCTCGGCGGTCGGATAGGCGCCGCGTGGATCATCGCTGTCGAGGGCGGCGACGCCGCGGCGCGATACTTCATTCAGCGCGATCGGGATTGAAGTCAGCGGCGCGATCTCGTCGCGCTCGGGTGCAGTGAAAGGCTCAACTGGGATTCGCATCCGATTGTGCGAAAAGGTGCCGGCCGACAACTCGACGGCAGCCGGCCAGTCGGAATCGTCGAACGCGACCTCGTTCCATCCGGCGGGAATCGCGGCGCCGTCGAGGATTTCGATCGGCGGCACCGGCAGCGCCGTACCGCGCGTCACGTCCTGCCGATACGGCGCGGCGCGGCCCTTCCAGGTCGCGTCTGAAACTACGCCGATGGCCGGCGATTCAAACGCGAACGATCCGAAACCGAGCAGGAAACTCGGCGGCGCCGGCCGCCACCACGGTCCGGGCAATCCATAAAATCGCACCAGTGCCGCAATTGCGTTTCGGCCCGCGCGAAGATACGTCGCGAGATCGATCTCCGCCCATGCCAGGCGCTCGGGTATCGAGCGCGCCGGTCCGCGAGCGACTTCGATGCCGTTGACGAACAGCACGAAGCGCGAGTCCGCCGTCACTCGCGCGGGCACCGACGCCGGGACCGCGTCGAGTTGAACCGTCCGGCGCAGGTAGCAGAATCGATTCCAGATTTCTTTCGCCGGAATTCCGGCCGCTGCGATCTGCGAAACTGGCAATGGCGCAGGCCCCGACCAAATCCATCGGGCATCCCACACGATCGGCCATTTCGATCCAGCCATGCGGCTACCGTGCTCGCGGCCTCGGTAACGGGCATTTGAGCAGGGCCACGACCGGCTCCGCAGAACGATCTGCCATACCGGACATTTCGCGCCGCGCCATCTCCAACAACGCTGACTTGTGTTCGACCATGGAGCGGGCCATCTCCTGATCTTCAGCCGGGGCAATCGCTGCGATTTCCTTGTAACGCGGGATGATCCTGTCGCGCATCGCATCGTGCATCGCGGTTATTTTTTGAAGCCAGATCATCCGTCCCAGGTTCTCGGCGATCGACAGCCCCTCCGCGCGAACTGCGGCGTCTCCGGAGAGGTCGAGCCGATGACGGAATAGCCAGGGCCTCAGGCGCACTTTGGTCTCGCTCTCCATCTGCAGCAGCGTACCCAGCTTGTAGCGCTGATCATCGTTCTCGGCTGTCCGTAGCAGCTCGCCAAACAACACTTCGCCCATGCTCTCGCCCTGATAAAGCTCCACTACTCCTTTTAGAAACGCGGAATCCGCCATCGTGCCTCTCCATTTGAACTAGTACGGGCGAGCAGTCTTGCCGATAATCTCGCGCGCGACAAGCGTCTTCATGATCTGCGCAGTGCCGTCGCCAATCTCAAGCCCGATCACGTCGCGCATCCGCTGCTGATGCGGCAGGTCGAGGCTGAACCCCAAGTGCCCGTGGAGCAGAATGCACTGATGCAAAACGTCAGCGGCGAGCTCTGGCGCGAGCCATTTTGCACCGGCCGCGAGCCATCCGTGCGGGCCGTCGCGATCCTTTAGCCACAGCGCTTCGTAGCACAGCAGACGCGCGGCGCGCAGCCGAACCGCCGCCTCTGCAAGCGGAAAAGATACGCCCTCGAACCGCGCGAGCGGCGCGCCAAACGCCTGGCGCTCGGCGACGTAGGCACAAGTCTCCTCGACGCTCTGCTCGGCCGCGCCGATGCACATCAGGCCGATCAACGAACGGCTGAAATCGAATCCCTGCATCACGTCGATGAAGCCAGCGCCTTCCGCGCCGATGCGAGCGGACGCGGGCACGCGCACGCCGTCGAAAAAAAGCTGGCCGCGCCCGATTGCGCGCGATCCCATATCGCGAAAGCGCGTGCGCGATACTCCTGGTGAGTTGAGATCGACGTAAAATGCGCTCACGCCGCGCGCGGACTGTTCCACTGTGCCGGTTCGGGCCAGAACGAGGGCGGCATTTGCAGATGACGAAAATGAAATGGATGTCTTCTCGCCGGTCAGGACGTAGTTATCGCCGTCGCGACGCGCTTGCATCATGATATGTGCGGCGTCGGAGCCGCCGCCGGGTTCTGTCACGGCCAGCGCCGCGATAACTTCGCCCCGGCAGATCGGCGGAAGGTACGCAGCCTGCTGAGGCGTATCAGCACTGCGCGAGATTATCGCGCCGACCAGCGCCGCGATCAGCAATACGTACGCGGCGTTGAAGTCGCCTCGCGCGATTTCCTCGTGCGCGATTCCGAGCGACACAAAGTCCAGCCTCGAACCGCCGAGATTCGTATCTACCATCGGCGCGAGCACGCCCATCTCGCCGAGTTTCCTCACGAGCGCCGTCGGCAAATCATTGTCCGCGTCGCGCGACGCGTAGTTGGGGAGCAGCTCGCGCCGGGCGAAGTCACGCAGCATTTCCTGCAGCAGCTTCTGCTCGGCGGTGAGGCTAAACTCCATCGCCGCAAGCCTCAGTTGGACGGTGCGGTCATTGCCGGCACCGTCACTGCCTGCGGCGGCGCGCCCGACGGGCCGACCCACTCGGGCAGAGTCTCCAGTCCGCCGAGGTGGATGTTCGGGGTCGGCTTTTCGACCGTTTCCCCGCTGTCGTCTTCCTTGCCCATCTCGTCCTGGTAGTGCTGCATCACCTGCTTCTTCACTTCGTCGGGCGACGTGTTTGGCTGCATCCCCTGGCTATGCGAAAAATCGGCGCGGCTCTTGGCGTCCATGTTGAGCCAGATCTGGTTGGCCTGCGCGCTATTGCCGTGATTCATCGCGTCCATAAATTTTTGTTGCTGCGTCTCATGCGACGAGCATCCCGCGAGCGCAAAAACGCACGCAGCAATTGATAGCACGATCTCGCGTTTGATTTTTTCCGGCATCAGTGCCGCGCCCGCCCACGAAAAAACTTAAAACGTCGCCACGCTTCGAATCGACTTGCCTTCGTGCATCAGGTGGAAGGCGTCGTCGATTTTATCGAGCGGCATCAGGTGCGTGATCAGATCGTCGATATTGATCCTGCCTTCCATGTACCAATCGACAATTTTCGGAACGTCACGGCGTCCGCGCGCGCCGCCAAAAGCCGTGCCCTTCCACGTCCGTCCCGTAACGAGCTGGAAGGGCCGCGTCGAGATCTCCTGCCCAGCGCCCGCGACGCCGATAATCACGCTGGTGCCCCATCCGCGCTGACAGCATTCCAGCGCCTGGCGCATCAGCTTGACGTTGCCGACGCATTCGAACGAAAAATCCGCACCGCCGCGCGTCAGGTTCACGATATGCGGCACCAGCTCGCCCTCGACCTCCGCGGGATTTACGAAATGTGTCATGCCGAACTTCTCAGCGATCACCCTGCGCGCGGGATTGAGATCGACGCCGACGATCATCGACGCACCCGCCAGCCGCGCGCCCTGCACGACGTTGAGGCCGATGCCCCCGAGTCCGAACACGACCACCCGGTCGCCGGCTTGCACCTTCGCGGTGTTCAGGACGGCGCCGATTCCGGTCGTGACGCCGCATCCGATGTAGCAAATCTTTTCGAACGGCGCGTCGTCGCGGACTTTCGCCAGCGCGATCTCGGGCACGACGGTAAAATTCGCGAACGTCGAAGTACCCATATAGTGGTGCAGCGGCTTCCCGTCGCGCGCGAATCGGCTTGTCCCGTCGGGCATCACGCCGCGGCCCTGCGTCTCGCGAATCGCCGTGCACAAATTGGTTTTGCCCGACAGGCACGCCGCGCAATTGCGGCATTCGGGAATGTAGAGCGGGATGACGTGGTCGCCGCGCTTCAGCGTCGTCACAGCGGGTCCGGTTTCTACGACCACGCCCGCGCCCTCATGTCCGAGGATCGCGGGGAACAGACCTTCGGGATCGGCGCCCGACAAAGTGTAGGCGTCGGTGTGGCAGACGCCCGTGGCCTTGATTTCGACGAGGACTTCGCCGGCCTTGGGCCCTTCGAGGTCGACGCTAGCGACTTCGAGCGGTTCGTCGGCCTTGTTCGCGATTGCTGCTTTTACTTTCACGATTCCAGCGCGATGCCCGCAATATAATACGCCGCCGCGTCGCGCGGCGAACACCTCGCATCGCACGCTTGATGGCACTCGCAAATGGTGCCAAATAACCCGGGTTGAAACTCAATCCCCCGTTTCGAGCCGAGCATATCGGCAGCCTGCTTCGTCCGCGCGAACTAAAGGATGCGTTCGGCGCTCGCATCCGCGGTAAGCTCCCGGAGCCCGAATATCGCGAGGTCCTCGAACGATCCATCGTCGATGCGATCCGCCTCCAGGAGGACGCTGGACTGCAATCGATCACCGACGGCGAGTTCCGCCGCGTGGCGTGGTCAACCGGCTTTGTCAGTGCGCTCGACGGGCTTGATGCGCGCGAGTCGATTTTCGAATTTCGCGACGCGACCGGCAACTCACAGCGATGGGACACCTGCTTCGCCGTCGGACGGCTAAGCCGCCCGCGCGCCATCACGCTTGAGGAGTTTGAGTTCGTGCGGCGAAACACCAGCTGCACGCCCAAGGTCACGATGCCCGCGCCAAGTTTTCTGCATTTCTTCCGCCTCGGCGAATGCGCCGATCCTAAAATTTATCCAAAGCTCGATCAGTTCTGGTCCGATCTAACCCAAATCTACCGGGATGAACTAGCCGACCTCGCGCGCGCTGGTGCGACCTTCGTGCAATTCGACGAAGTGCCGCAAGCGATGCTCTGTGACGAAAATGTCCGCGCGAAAGTTCGCGATCACGGCGAAGACCCCGAGCGCCTGCTTGGATTATATATCGATGCCGTCAACCGCATTCTCGACAAGCGGCCGCCCGGCATGACGATTGGCATGCATCTCTGCCGCGGCAATCTGCGCGGGCGATGGATGGCGGCAGGCGGCTACGAGGCAATCGCCGATCGTCTGTTCAACGACCTCAAGGTGGACGGCTTCTTCCTCGAATACGATTCGCCGCGCGCCGGTGACTTTTCGCCGCTGCGATTGATGCCAAAGGAGAAGTTCGTGCGTCTGGGTCTCATCAGCTCGAAGACGCCGGCTCTGGAAGCCAAAGACGCGGTGAAGCGGCGCATCGACGAGGCGGCGAAGTTCGTGCCACTCGAAAATCTCGGAATCTCGCCGCAATGCGGCTTCGCCAGCACAGTAGGCGGAAATCCGCTGTCGATCGAGGATGAAAAAGCCAAGTTGAGATTGGTCGTGGAAGTAGCGCACGATGTATGGGGCATGAGATAGGAGAAACAAAATGGCCGACGAAGATTTGTCGCCCGACCAGGTGATCGCATCGCTCCTCGAAGGCAAGTCGCGCCGTGAGATCATGGTGATTCTCGCGCGGCTCGAGCGTGGCGGCGCCGGCATCTACCAGTCACTCGCGGCGAACGAACGCAACGCGAAGGCGCGCGCTGCCTTGCTGGCCGGCGCCGAGCGCGAGGAGCAGAACTCCGCGCTGCTCAAGACGATGACGGCGGTCAAGGACAGGTGCGAGAAGTGCGGCAAGGCCCTGGCGCCTCCGACCCCTGCCCAGTGCTGTTCATTTCAATGCACCTTCTGTCCCGACTGCGCGGACGAAATGAAGCACGTGTGTCCGAACTGTTCGGGAGAGCTGACAGCGCGTGGCATCTGAGGTTGAGGAATTCGCAATGCAAGTAATCGGCACGGTCAAGGAAATCCGGCGATACCCGGTCAAGTCGATGGCCGGTGAACGCATGCAGCGCGCGAACATAAGCGCGCGCGGAATCTACGGTGATCGCGGATGGGCGATTCGCGACGAAAAAGCCGGCGAGATACGCAACGCCCGCAAGCTGCCCGCGCTGCTGCATTGCACCGCCGTCTATCTGCGCGAGCCAGACGCCGACGACGCGCCGCCGGCGCAAATCACTCTTCCCGACGGGACGACCTTTCGCTCCGACTCCGCCGAGGCCAACGCCCACCTCTCCAAACTGCTCGGGCGCAGCGTCTCGATCTGGCCGATCCAGCCGCCATCCGAGCGCGACCTACTTCGCCGCGGTGCGCCCGACAATCCCGACATGATGGCCGAGGTGCGCGCGGTCTTCGGCCGGCTGGAAAATGAGCCGATCCCCGACTTCTCGACGCTGCCTACGCAGCTTGTCGAGTTCACGTCGCCGTTCGGAACTTTCTTCGACGCGTTCCCGTTCAACGTACTGACAACCGCGTCGCTGAGCACTCTATCCCGCCGCAATCCCTCCGCCGATTTCGATACGCGCCGGTTTCGTCCGAATGTCGTGATCGAGACGGAGAGCGGAATCGAAGGATTGGCCGAAGCAGAATGGTCGGGACGAACGCTCCGAATCGGCGCGACGCGCATCAAGATCGAGATGCCCTGCGTGCGATGCGTAATACCCACACTCGATCAGCCCGGCGTTAAGAAAGATCCGTCGGTGATGTGAACCATCGTGCGCGACGCGGCGCAGAATCTCGGCGCCTACGCGACGATCGCTACCAGCGGAACGATCGCGCTCGGCGACCAGGTCGCGCTCGAATAGCAGCCGTATTTCTGACGATGGGCCCACGAAAATTCCGGAGTAAGTTTCCAAGGCAGTTCCTGCTTTGCCAAATCTCGCGCGGACTCGCTTTCGTCGTCGTCATTTGTGCTGGCCTGTACGATGGTCGCCAACAAGTTGAAGCGGATGAACGTCCAGCCGCCTTAATCTCGTATCCCAACGCGACAGCCGTACAGTTTGACGACAGGGAGAGTGTCTACCGGCTTGGCTACCACATCAATTCGAAGTTCCCGGCCACTCCCGATATCGAGTTGATCTCGAACAAACTGCAAAAAGGAGGTTGGGAACCTCTTAAGTATTACTTCCTGAAACCGGATACGCCCTCCTCTCAAGAGCAGGGTTGGCAGGAGTTTCTGAACGGAACCGAACAGCCTCCGTTATGCGTTCGCCAATGGCTTGGCGACTGGAAGGACGCATCTGGAAACATCGTCACCTATGGATTCCGCTATGAGGAACCCAAATGCACCGCTGCTCCGACCGATCTCGAAGTGACGGCTTGGTACACTCCCGCGTACGTCGCGCAACAAACACTGGAGGACCTGGAAAAGCGTAAGAAGGCCCACAACCCGCAGTAACGTGTGCAGGCTTCCGATGCCGTCCCGGGTGGGAGTTACGCTGCCCGTCCGTCATAAGCAAAAATTAGTTTGAAGTAAGGTTCCTTCCTACGGGTTACCTTTGTTGGAGATAGTCGCTGTCGTCCCGTCGAACTTGGTGAGATGAACGGTGAACGGCTCGTTGTAGGTCCGGGCCCTATCCCTGAGGAAGCTGAGCGCGACGGCCTCTCCCAGCAACAAGGAGGTGTCCGTGTCGCTGCGCCAGTGGATGCCGGCGTGGATCCCATGACCGAAACTGACGTTGTGTCCGAGCTTGTTGAGTTCGCCATTGACGGTCAGCTGGCCCGCATTCGGCCCGGTGTAATCCAATAGCGAGAGTCCATCGTCCGAAGGCACCAGCGGATTTGGGATCACGAAGCTGCCGTCGAAGAAGAACTTCAGAACTGTGATGCAAGCGCCTGCCACCGTGCCGTGTCCTGTCGGGTAGGACGGATGCGTCGGCGAGCCTTCAGGAAACGCCTGCGAAAGCAGCCACGTCCCATACTTGTTGAAACTCTGCTGAAGTCCCTGCGAGTTCAGGATGACCGGACTCAGAGTTACATCGGTCTCGTTGCTTTGGCCGGTCTTGATCAGGTGGACGATGCCTCCGATGGCCTCTGGCCGAGGACGAAGGTGAACAAACCATTTCTGGTACCAGACGGCATTCAGAGCCTTGGTCGCAACTTCGGTGAGGGTGCCCGCGAAATCGGGCCCGCCGAACGTGCCGAAGCCGTTTTCCGTCGTCGAGCCGACATAGGGGTTGCCGGGATTTACGGGCGCACCAATTGTGCCGAGCACGAGGAGCGCCGTGAAGTAGGCCTGGTAGAGCACATCGACGTGGGTAAACGCCGCGAGATCCCGACCGTTACGCCGATAGCGCAGTTGCGGATCGATCTGATCTTGAAGGCCGGTGACATCGCCATTCTGCACTGTCAGCCAGTCGGCGAAATTGTCCATGTAGTCGATGTTCGGCAGATAGCTCACCATCTGCTGGCTCAGCGGTTGGACGCCTAGATAGGTCGGCGTAGTGAAAAATTGAGAGACGTAAGGACCCAGCGTCTCGCCGGGGAAGGCGCCCCGGAATAACAAGTTTGGTGTCACGTGGCCGCTGTTATTCCTCGGCCCAAAATAGGTGGGTTGTGCTCCCAATTCCTTTGCCGCCTGAGCGGCGAGCGCGCTCGAGCTATAGTCGGTGAAGGCCACGTCACGAAGCAGCGAAGCCCAGTAATGTTCTAGCAGCTCGGTGGCGTTTTGGTCGCTGGCCGTTGTAGGGGCGGGAGGGACCTGCGGCTGGCCGAACTGCACGTTATCGAGTGCCTCCAGGTCGAAGGCCAGACCACCTTGTGGACCGTTTTGCGTGCGCGTGCCGCCGACAATGATCTGTTCGAAATCCGAGAACTTTCCGCTTTTCAACGCATTTGTGAAACTTGCGAAGGCGTTTAGGTCCACCCGCCCGAAGTTGTCGTGCGGAAGACCCTTGGTGTACGTGCCGCCCTTGTCGGCATAGAGCGCAGTATCGCCGTTGTTGACGTTCACCGCGGGCGGAACGAGTGCGTCCTGAGTCGCTTCACTGACCCGCAGCGAGTAAGCCTGCATCACCCTGTTGTTGCTAACACTTGCCGGCGGTCCAGTGCCGGAAGTGGCGGAACCGAAGACGGACTGCGTCGTTAAATTAGGTGTTTCGCGCGCATTGGCGGAGGATGCGGCGACGAGCGGAGCGAGAACTCCGGTCGATACGGCGGCGGTCGCAGCGCCGAGTCCGGCGATAAAACGCCGGCGTTCGGGCGACTTCGGCGCTCCGGCCGAATCACGAGTTTTCGCACACGAGCCTGCGCCGTCGCCGACCGCCTGCTCGCCGGAAATATCTTTGCCCATAAGCCACCCCCTGGCTGCCGCGACAGTACTCGCGGGCTGACAACGTGCCCAGCTTGTAGCAATTTGAAAAGTCAAAAGCTACGCGCGCGGAGGCTGGAAAATTTGCCGCGATCATGGTTCAGGAGGCTCGCGTGTGCGGGATGCCGAGAGACCCTTGAGCAGCGCTGCAACGAGCCAGTCAAAGCTTTTGTCGACGTCCAGCGGAAGGCCGAATCCACCCGCGTTTTCGAGCGCGGCGAAACCGTGCACGGCGCTGCGCATTGCGCGGATGGCGTGAAGACCGTCGCGCCGCTCCAATTCGTACCCGCTGAGCACGGACAGACAGGTCTCGACGACCTGGCCGGCGGCCGCTTCGAGCGCGGGATCGTTTTTGGGCGCGGCGACCATCGTGCCCGCGTAAGTTCCGGGATGCCGCTTGACGAAGGCGCGATACGCGTTGGCCAGACCGCGGACGGCGTCATCGCGCGATTTGCCGATCGTCGCGCGGCTGAGCGCCGTGTTGAGATCGCGCAGCGCGAGCAATTTGAGCTCGCGGCGGATGCTCTCGAGGCCGCCGACGTGGTTGTAGAGCGAGGGCGGACGGACGTGCAGTTTTTTGGCGACGTGGGCAAGCGTCAGCGCGTCCCAGCCGTCGTCGTCGGCGATTTTCGCGGCGGCGCGGATGACCGCGTCCCGGTTAATTCCGACGCGCTTCGCCATCTTGAGCGTCCTTCACAAAGTCGATAACAGCCGGCGCGACGACCTCGGGATACTCGACGTGCGGATAGTGCCCTGCGTTTTGGACCATCAGTTTTTTTCCATGAAGATGAGTCGCGACCCAATCCGCTTCGGCGGCGGGATCGTCGAAGTCCGAGTCGCGCGTGCCCATCACGACCAGCACCGGCGCGTGAACATTGGGAATCCGAGCCTCGCACGGGGCCTGCGACGCGAAGATCAGCGCCTTGGTGGCCTCGATACGGCCGGGCTCCTTGAGATTTGCAACCAGCGCGGCGCGATACGAATCCAGGTCGGCTGGCGGCGCGGTTTTGTAGAGCGAGCCGTAGTACATCGACCAGAACGACGCATCATCGCGACTTTGAGAAACGCCAGCAGGAATGACGACGCCGGAATCAGCCGCGTGAAAGGATCGATGAGCACAATTCCAGCGATTTGATCGGGAATCTCGGCGGCGGCCCATACCGCGGAGCCACCGGCCATCGAGTTGCCAACGATGAACGCCTTGCTCGCGCCGAGATGCCGAACCATCGCGACGATGTCCGCGCCGACCAACGCGGGCGAGTAAGCGGGCCAATCAACGCTCGATTGGCCGTGGCCGGGGAGATCCATCGTGCCCACGCGAAAGCCCGCGGCGACAAGTCTCGGCGCGAGGAAGCGATATTGCTGGCGCATGTCGCCGAGGCCGGGGACGCAGATGACCAGCGGTCCGGTGCCGCCGGAGTCGTCGTAAGCGATCTGTCCGTCGGGCAGTTTCAGGAATTGCGTCGTTGGAGCAGCGCTTGCGGGCGGTTGATCGGCGCACGCCGGAAGAGCGATGGCGATCGCGAGTACTGCTGCCGCGAGAAGGAGATTGGTTGTGGTACTAATCATCATAGGTATTTAACTAATATAATTAGTCTCAGGATGCAAGAGGTGCAGTGGTGCTCGATGTCTGGCTGACCTTTTGTTCAGGGATGAACTGTTCAGCCTGACGCCGGCGCGCCCGGTGTGCTAAGCGTACTGCATGGGTGGTACTCGCGATGCTCTCAAGGCGCCACTACGGTTTTTTCGTGCGCGACATCATAAGTTCGGAAAATAATTTTTGACGGAACGAAGCTACCCTTGGTGGTATCGCCGCCACTAGACCACAAGCCGTGGGCACTGGTTCACGGCAAACTGAACCAGTGCCAAGCCGTGGTAGAAAATGAGAGATTCCAGTTTACAGTGGAAATACAATCAACAGAACAGAGAATCGCGAAACGCGGGACTTTACGTGCGCCGGAACAACCCTGCTAGAGTAGTGGCAGACTAAGGAGAAAACTTATGCGCGCTGCCGTAATGCGAGGCAAAAAGCTCGTCGTCGATAATATTCCGACACCCGTTCCTGGAGCAGGCGAGGCTCTGGTGAAAACGCTCGCGTGCGGGATCTGCGGGTCCGATCTGCACGCGCTCAAGCATGCCGAGAAGATGGTCGAGGGCTCGCGCAAGGCCGGCTCGTTGTTCGTGATGGACCTCAATCGCGACATCGTGATGGGTCACGAGTTCTGCGCGGAGGTCGTCGATTACGGGCCGCAGACGCAAAAACGATTGAAGGTGGGGACGCGCGTGTGCGCGATGCCGGTGCTGATTAGCGCTCGCGGCGTCGAGGCGGTTGGCTACTCGAACGACAATCCGGGCGGCTACGGCGAGTTGATGCGTCTAACTGAATTTCTCTTGCTCGAGGTGCCCAACGGCCTTTCCACCGAACGCGCGGCGCTGACGGAACCGATGGCGGTCGGATATCACGCAGTACAGAAAGCGCGGCTCGGCAAAGATGACGTGCCGCTGGTCATCGGATGCGGCCCGGTGGGCCTTGCGGTGATCGCGGCGCTCAAGCTGGGCGGAGTGCACCCGATCGTGGCCGCCGATTTCTCGCCCCGGCGGCGTGAGCTGGCGGTACAGATGGGCGCGGACTTCGTCGTCGATCCAAAGGAGAAGTCGCCGTACGCAAGCTGGCGGGAGATGGCGGTGTACCCCGATCCGTCGAAGGCGCCGATGCTGCCGCCGTGGATGCCGGGACCGGCGGTCCGGCCCGCGGTGATTTTTGAATGCGTCGGAGTGCCGGGCGTGATCGAAGGGATTATGTCGGCGGCGCCGGGCAACGCGCGGATCGTGGTGGTGGGAGTGTGCATGGAGCGCGACCAGATCGAGCCGCTGATGGGAATCAGCAAAGAGCTGAATATTCAGTTCGTGCTCGGTTACGCGCCCGAAGAGTTCGCGGCCACGCTGAGCCATCTCGCGGAGGGACAAGTTAACGCCGACCCGCTCATAACGGGCAAGGTCGGCGTGGAAGGAGTGGCGCAGGCGTTCGACGATCTCGCGTCACCGGAGACGCACGCGAAGATCCTGGTCGAGCCGTGGCACAACTGAGGACCTTGACGTCTCGCACGCGTCAGTGAAAGAGACGGTGCGAGGCGAGATCGGCGCCGGCGCGCATCGCGCGCAACTTTGCCCACACGATTTCCTCGGCAACTTCACCCAGTCCGGCGGAAGTCTCGAATCCGCAATCAGTCCCGGCCATCACACGGCGCGGATCGCCGATCGTGTTGGCGGCGCGCTCGAGACGGTCGGCGACGACCTCGTGGTGTTCGACGTAGTTGGTCTTCGTATCTATCACGCCGGTTACCAGGCTCATGTGCTCGGGAAGTGGAAATTCCTTGAAGCAGCGATATTCGTGCTGGTGGCGCGGGTTGGCGGCTTCCAGAACGAGTGCGCCGACATTGGCGTGGTAGAGGATCGGCAGGATCTGGGCCAGCGGCACGTCGAGGTCGTGGGGCGCCTCGTAGTTTCCCCAGCATACGTGCATGCGGACGCGATCGGGTGCGATTCCATGCAGGGCGCGGTTCATCGCGGCGATGTTCAGTTCGACATACTCGAGGAAATCGGTGAGCGGACGGTCTGCGTACGACGTGTGCCGTTCCATCGCGAGGTCCGGGCAATCGACTTGCAGGACGAACCCTTTCGATATTATGTACTCATACTCAGTATGTAATGCTTTAGCTACTGCGATTACATACTTTTCATAATTCTCGTAATACTCATTGAGCATTGCGGAGGCGATTATTCCTGGCGATGGCGCGGTCATAAACGCTTCGGCAAATTTAGTCGGCTGATCCTCGAGGATACGCAGGGTGTCGGCGCATTCGATATCGACTGCGGCGCGGTCGCGGTACTCGACCTCACCGATCGCCTTCGGTGCGTGGAGCAGATCGACCATCGAGCGTTGAAACATCGGCGCAATCATCTTGAGGAAGCTCGGGTAGCGGACGAGATCGCGCATGATGGGCCGCTCGCTGCGTCCGCCAAAGCCGGTCATTCGATGCTGCACGTAGGTAAAGAAGCTCTCGCGCGACTGCTCGCCGTTGTTGCCGACGTCGATTCCCGCCTCGAGTTGCTTGTGCACAACGTAGCGGGTGGACACATCGATCTCGCGCAGCAACTCGGCGCGATCCACGTCTTCTCCGCGACTACTCTTCACGAGCATCGCGGTCAGACCCTCCCGGCGCGGCAGGCTCCCGGCGTGCGTGGTCAGAATACGTTTCTCGCTGCGAAGCATACTGGTACCTCCCGTTATTCGTTCACTGGTTCGCGCTGCAACATATTGGTAGATCACGAGCGACGGTGGCACAATCGCGGCCACACTCGGGAGATAGTTCGATGGCACTACTAGCTGGCAAGAGCGCACTGGTGACGGGCGCGGCGTCAGGAATCGGCAAAGCTGCGGCAGTCGTTTTTGCGCGCGAAGGCGCGCGCGTCATCGTCGCCGATTTGTCGGAAGAGGGTGGAGCGCAGACCGTTCGCACGATTCGCGACAACGGCGGTGAGGCGCGCTTCGTCCATTGCGACGTATCGAGCGCCGCCGACGTGGAAGCCCTGGTCGCAGCAGCGGTGAAGGCATTCGGGCGGCTCGACTGCGCGTTCAACAACGCCGGTATCGCCGGCACTCAACGCAAGACGGCGGACTACGATGAAGATGAGTTCGACAAGGTCATCGCCGTCGACCTCAAAGGCGTGTGGCTGTGCATGCGCGCCGAGATCCGTCAATTCCTCGCACAGAAGGGCCTCGGCGCGATCGTCAACACCGCGTCGGCCGCGGGCCTGGTTGCGTCGCATTCAATGCCCGCGTACACGGCGGCCAAACACGGCGTCGTCGGCCTGACCAAGTGCGCCGCGCTCGAGTACGCGCGCTCGGGAATCAGAATCAACGACGTATGCCCCGGCGTTGTCGATACACCGCTGGTCGAAGGGATGGTTGCGGGACGGCCCAAGCTTGCGGCTCGACTCGATGAAGTGGAACCGATTGGCCGCAAGGCACGCCCCGAGGAAATAGCCGAAGCCGTCGTGTGGCTATGCTCAGACGCTGCCTCATTCGTTACGGGATGCTCAATGTCCGTGGATGGCGGACTTACCGCGCAATAGTTAGTAGCTATACGAGTAACTATTATGTTCGATCCGTTCATCGAGGCTTGGCAACTGCGCGAGCTGATAATGAAGGGCGAGTTGCGCCCGCGCGAGGTGGCGGAGTTTTACCTGGCGCGAATCGAACGGCTCAATCCCGTGCTGGGGGCGTACATGACGGTCACCGCGGACCGTGCGCTGGCAGACGCTGCGCGATTGGAGGGGTCGAGGGCGGATGCGGCGGCGATGCGGTTATACGGCGTCGCGTACTCACTCAAGGATCTCACGCCGACGGCGGACATTCGGACCACACTGGGCTCGCGCAACTACGCTGACTCGTTTCCGCCCCAGGATGCCGTGATCGCACAGCGCTTGCAGAAGGCGGGTGGAATGTTGCTCGGCAAGACGAGTACGCCGGAGTTCGGCGGACGTCCCACGACTGAAGGCGGTCTGTGTCCGACCGCGCGCAATCCATGGAATCGCGACTACAACGCCGGCGGGTCGAGTGGCGGCGCAGCGGCGGCGGTTGCTGCGGGCCTTGGGCCGTTGGCGGAGGGCAGCGACGGGGGAGGATCGATTCGCGGACCCGCGTCGAACTGCGGTGTGGTGGGACTGAAGCCGTCGCGCGGACGGATAACCTATGCCCCGCATAGGGGAGAAGCGTGGGGAGGATACGCCACGCGCGGCCCGATCGCGAGATCGGTGCGTGACGTCGCGATGATGCTCGACGCGGTAGCGGGGTCCGTGACTGGCGATCCGTACTGGGCTCCGCCGCCATTGCGTCCGTTCGAAGAAGCCGTGCGAGTCGTGCCCGAGAATCTGAGGCTCGCCTCAATCGCGACCTCGAATCTTGGCAAAGTCGATCCAGAAGTCGCGGCGGCTTTCGAGTCTGCGTGCGCGACGATGCGCGAGATGGGGCATCGAGTGGAACCGATAGAGCTGGATCCCGGCGCGATGCTCCTCGACTGCACGCGAATCCTGATTTGCGTCGGGATCGCGGCGATACCGGTCACCAATCCCGATTGGATCGATCCAGTCGTGCATGAGATGTACGAATTCGGTCGCAAGGTAAGCGGCGCTGACTATGTGAATCTGCTCGCCACGATGCACAATATCGCGCGCTCGATTGTCGAGCGCCTCGAACCCTACGACGCGTTGCTGACGCCGACGATGACCCGCCCTGCGATGAGGAACGGGAGTTTCCCTTCGACACCTTCGCGCTATCTCACTGAGTTATGGACTTGGATAGCATTTGAGTATCCGTTCAACGCCACCGGACAACCCGCAATTACTATTCCCGCAGGCCTCAGCCGCGCGGGACTGCCTATTGGATTTCAGATTGTTGGACGACCGAACGGCGAGTTCGATCTGCTCGCAATTGCGGCGGCATTCCAAGCAGCCCGCCCGTGGCGGCATCTACATCCGCCGCTTCCGGGCGACTAGTCCATGGAAAGAAAATCGATTTGAGCACTTACCAGGAGGATAACGATGCCAACGTTCAAGCGCGCCGATGTCTCGATCTACTATGAGGAGTACGGAAGTGGCTATCCAATTCTGCTATTCGCTCCCGGCGGTATGCGCTCGAGTATCGAGTTCTGGGCCAACAGCCCATTCGATCCGACCAAGGAACTCGCGGCTGAATTTCGCGTGATCGCGATGGACCAGCGCAACGCCGGCAAGTCGGCCGGGCCGATCAGCGCTGATGATGGATGGGACACTTACACCGACGATCATATTGCGCTGCTCGATCATCTGGGGATCAATCAATGCCACCTGATGGGCGGATGCATCGGATCGTCGTACTGCCTCGGAGTGATCAAGGCCGCGCCGCAACGAGTGAGCGCCGCTATTCTGCAGAATCCAATCGGGCTCAGCCCGCGCAATCGCGAGATGTTCTTCAGGATGTTCGATACCTGGGCCGATCCGCTGAAGTTGCAACGTCCGAAGTTGAACGACTGGGCGCTGCGGCAGTTCCGCGACCGCATGTATGGCACCGATTTCGTGTTCAACGTTTCGCGCGATTTCGTGCGCTCGTGCAAAACTCCGATGCTGATTCTTTGCGGCAACGACGACTATCATCCGACCGAAACCTCGAAGGAGATCGCCGCGCTCGCGCCGAACGCCGCACTTGTCGAGAACTGGAAGACGCCCGAGGTGATTGGCGCGACCGTTAAGCGCGTGCGCGAATTCCTGCTCGCGCATACGCCGAAAAGTTAGCTGGCGAGAGCCTGTTTGAGCCGGTCGGCGAGTCCGGAGAATCGTTCGACGCGAGCGGCGATCGCATTGCCGAGTATCGATTCCTCACCGACGATAACGACCGACGCCCTGCTGCGGCTGACGGCGGTGTAGAGCAGCTCGCGCGTCAAGACCGCGACGGGTTTCTCAGGCAGCACGATCGCGATCGAGTCGAACTCGGAGCCCTGCGCCTTGTGCACCGTCATCGCGTAGCCGAGCTCGACGAATTCGCGCAGGGCGTCGAACCGGAACGCGACGAAGTTGTCGCCCCGCGGAAACACCGCCATAGCCGCTTGCGAGCCGTTGCCGCGCCGGACCCACAGCCTGATTCCATTGTCGCCGTTGAACAGTCCGCGTTCGTAGTCGTTGCGCAGCACGATTAGCGGCTCCCCAACCACGAATGGGTTGCGCTCCGGCGCGACCCGGGCGGATTCGGCGGCGCGCGAATGAAGACGCGCATTTATTCGCTCAGCGCCGGTCTCGAAGACGCGTGTTACGCACAAGATTCGCGAGTTTCCTGCGTGCGCGAACAGCTGGCGTAGCCGCGCGCAGTCGGCGTCATCGAAACGTCCATCGCGTTCGACGTATTCGTGCGCAACGAATTCCGCGATTTCCTTGCTCGCGCGCACTCGCTCGGTGTACCAGCAATCCAGAAAAAGGCCGAGCTCGCGCGACGCGGAGGCAATAAACTCGACGCCGGCAAAGGTCAGATCGTCCGGAGATGAGCGCCGAGTCACGATCGAAACATTCGACTCATCCACTGAATTCAGAAGTCTGATCTCGCCGTAGTTAATCGAGCGCGCCGCGAATAAAATTGATCGCCCAGCGGCGCTTTCGGTCTTCATCCGATGATTTACTTCCAGCCGCATCGACGCCGCTGAGAACGGACCCGCATCATCTCCACTAGCTGGGACCAGGTCGCGAAACACCGAACCCGCCGCGACCGACGGCAATTGGTTCGCATCGCCGAGCAAGATCAACCGCGCCCCCGGCTGAATCGCGTTCGTCAGTCGCGCCATCAAGGTCACGTCGAGCATCGATCCTTCATCGACGATCACAACTTTCGCGGAGAGCGGGTTGTTGCTATGATGGCGGAAGCGACCAGACCCGGGCGAGTAACCCAGCAAACGATGAATCGTCGCGGGCTCGACACGCGCATCGAGCAGCGCCTGGTCCACAGCGTCGCGCCGTTCAATTCGAGTCAGCGACTCACTGACGCATTCGCCCATCCGATGGGCGGCCTTTCCCGTTGGAGCCGTCAGGGCAATCAGACAAGGATCAATGCCGAGACGCACCATCAACCGCATGATTGCAACGACGATCGACGTCTTACCGGTGCCCGGGCCGCCCGAAATAACTGTCAGTCCCGCGCGCGCGGAAGCGGTAACGACGCTGCACTGTTCGTCGGACATCACAATCTGCTCGCCCTGCACAATCACGGGACGAGCAATCACATCCTGAAGCGCGCGGGCAAGTTGCTCCGCGTCCGGTTGCTCCTCTCGACGCCTACTGAGGAGCGCGGCCAGTCGAATAGCCAGTTCGCACTCGCAGCAATAGATGCTCTGATGCATTATGTACGGCTTGATATATAGCAGGGGTTTGTACTCATCCTCTCGCTGGCCGACCACAGCTGACGCGCGGTTTGATTGGAGAAGAACTTCGATCGCAGTGGCTATCCTATCGATGGCGCCGTCGCCAAAACCGTCAGCACACAGAGTACTCAGTACGCGACGCATTGGAGCGTCTGAGAGCGGACCAGTTACCGGAGAGCGGGTGCTTCCTTCCTGGAGCGCGACCAGAGAAACGAGAATCAGCACGATGAGTGCTATTCGATCATCGGCTTCCAGAGCCGGTTCAAGGGCGGCGAGCTCGGCGGCCAGGTGGACGGTCTCAGGTGTGAGGTTGAGTCCGGCGACGGAAACCTCGAGCGCGCGCATGCGAGCGTTGAAAACGGAACGGCCGCCGTCACGAGCTGATCTAAAGCGTCGCCACGCGGTGTCCATTCCGAGTAGTGAGTATCTATCGTTCATGTACGCAGCTCGGAGTCGGGTTCGGGATTCATCAGTTCGGATTCATAAGTGACTATTTCTTTCCACAAAGGTCGCGCGAAGAAGAATCCGGCCTTGCCGTCACCGGGGTGCGAGACGCCCCGAAGAAAGACGTAGAGCAGGCCGCCGAACCTCGAGTCATAGTCGCGCTCGGTGTGGATTGCGAGCAGGCGCACGATACCGACTGAGTAAATTCGCGCCTGCAACTTGTAGTGGCGCTCGACGTGCCGGGCAACTGCCGTCGGCTCGTACGATGGAAGCAGGTCGCCTTTCCAATCGGCGAAGTACATCAGCTTGTCGCGCCGGAATACAAAGTCGATAAACCCTTTTATGTAGCCGCGTCCCACGGTCCAAGCGCCGTCCGGGCCGTGGCCGAGACACGTGTGATGGGTTTCGGGAATCGGATAGGCGAATTCCATTTCGCGGACGCTCGGCAGCCGGTGCAGTCCGCTCTCGAGTACCGATTTGCCGAGCGCGACCCGTGAGGTAAGCGTGTTGAATACTATCTCGCGGCCGCGCTCCAGCCATCGCGGATCATCCACGCCGTGGCGGCGCATCGTGCTTGCGAACAGTTCGCGCACGTCGTCACGCGCCATCCATGATTGCAGATCCGGTGCGTCGTCAAAGGATTTGAAATCAAGCTGCTCGATCGCCTCATGCAGGAAAATGCCAACCTGGCGGCCACCGGGCAGATCGACGTTGTCGGCGCGCGCCTCGAGAGCGTCGACGCTGGTTTTGAATTCATCGGGCTCCGCCGCCTGAAGGGACGTGTAAGATTCGATGATCAAGCCTCGATGCTTGACGCCCAGATCGTTGAATTCGCTCTCGGGGACGACGGGCCGAGATGTCGATTCAAACCATTCAGCGAGAGCCTCCTCGTCAATTACATTTTCGGCCTTCTCCGGTGCGTCAGCTGAATCTGCTGACGCGGGAGCGAATACAGTTTCCGTTGTGAAGAGCGGCTCGAATCGAGTTTCGCGATCAAGGGCGCGCAGTCGATCGTTCAACTGCCTGTAAGAGCCTCTCAAGTCTTGAGTCAGCGTCTCCTCGGGAACGTATGGCAGAATCAGTTTGGCGCGCGCGCGGGTCAGTGCGACGTAGAGCAGTCGTTGATCCTCTTCCGCCCTTTCTTTTGCGATCGCGCTCTTCGCCATGTCCCGCGCCGGTTTGCCTATCGCAAGACGCCGTTCGTTGCCGAGGTGATAGATACTGACCGGATCGGGAAGGGTGCTTGCGAAAAATCCTCCGTAGAGAGCGACGACGTCCGCTTCGAGTCCCTTGCTTTTGTGGATCGTCATGATCTGCACGGCGTCGCGATCGTCTTCGACGCGTTGCACGTTCGAATCGTCTCCCGGCGGCGTCGCTCGCTCCGTTATGTACGCGTCGAGCTCCTCGATTATTTCCGCGAGCGAGACTCCGTGCCGCGATGCCTGCTGAGTCATAATCTCGAAGATGTTTTCGTAATTGGTGAGTTCGCGTCGCCCGTCCGACGAAAGCAATTCGCGCTCGACCAGTCCGCTTTGATTGAGCAATGCGTCGAACAAGTCGGCAAAGCGCCCGGCCTCGGCGAGCGCGCGCCATTCGAACAATCGCTCGATCATCGGCTGCGAGCTGCGTTCGTCATCGAGTCGCGGAAGGTCGCCGTATTCGACGGCGAAGAAAGGCGAAGCCCACGCCTTGAGCCGGTTCGAGCGGCGGCCGGGCTCGTCGATTCCTCTGAGCAGATCGAGAATGTAAGCGGCTTCGCGGGTCTGGAACAGCCCGTCCTGCTTGTAGAATGCAAACGGGACTCCGGCCTGACGCAGGTACTTGGCGATTTCCGCGCTGTCGCGATTGGTGCGGGTGAGGACGTAGACATTCTTCGCCGTAACCTTGCGCGGCGCCTGTCCGTCATCACAAATTTCAATCGCGTGATCCGATTCCGCAATAATTTGCCCGATCGCTTGTGCGATTCGCGCACCTATCGCTTCGCGCATCCGGCGCGAAAATTTGTAGCGCCGGTCGCGCGGCTGGAACTTCATGAGCGTCACGGGCGCAATCGGCTGATTGCTCTCCGCGATGGCTCGCAGAGCGGGACGCCCGCATTCTACGGGATGGCTGTAGGTGATATCGCCGTCAAACAAAGGCGGCTTGGCAGTTTGATCGAAGATCAGGTTGCACGCTTTGATCATGTCCGCGGTCGAGCGGAAATTCTCGCGCAAGTGAACAGTCGCCGCTCCCGATTTGGTCAGTTGCTCGCGCGCTTCCAGGTAAGCGTGGACGTCGGCGCCGCGGAATCCGTAAATCGCCTGCTTGGGATCGCCGATTACGTAGACGGTGTTGCCGCCATCGCCCTCGACAAACACCTGTCGAAAGATTTTCCACTGCAGTTCGTCCGTATCCTGGAACTCATCGATCAGCGTGACGCGATAGCGCTGGCGCAGTGTCCCTGCGAGCGATTTACCGCGAGGACGGTCGAGCGCGTCCGCAAGCCACGCGAGCATGTCCTCGTAGTCGAGCGTTCCGCGCTCGCGTTTCCGCGCGTCCATTCGCTGGACTGTCGTCAGCAGTAGTGCGTCAACCGCGCGTTGCTCGATAGTCAGCGCCGCCTGTACACGCTGGCCTGCGTCGACGATCCTGCGGACGCGATCTGGCATCTTGTCGGGAAAGCCCGGCCGTGTTTCGCTTTGCGAGCGGCGCGCATTCTTGGGATGGCAGATGAGATCGAGATCGAAGCTGCACAAGGCCTCAGCCAGAAGCGGGTTCGACCCATTGGCGCGACTGACAAGCCTTTCGAGCTCCCGCGTCGCATCGATTGCCTCGCGGCGAGCATCATCCGTTATCGCAGCGAGTCCGAAGGCAGCCACTAAAGCCTTTGCATCGAACGCGTTCGCGAAATCCGTCAATACCTGCTGATTGAGTTCGCTCCCAGCGGTTCGCAAGTAGCGTTGGGAGTGCGCCTGCCACAGCAGTTCCTCGAGCTCATCTGAAGTGCCGTCGGAGAGCCACTCGGCGATGAGTCGTTTGACGCTAAGGTCCGACTTCAGCCGCTCGCGCAATTCGGCGCGCAGAGCCACGTGGAACTCGAGACGGCCGCTGGTGAGGTCCATTCCAAAACGCGCGCCGCTGTCAAAGGCGAGCTCGGTAAGCATTCGCCGGCAAAAGCTGTGAATCGTGTGGATCGGCGCATGATGAAATGAAAACAACGCCGTCTTCAGTCTTTCGCGCTCGACTTCAGCCAGACTATTCCCGGACAGGACGGCTTCGATCGTCGCGCGGATTCGGGAACGCAGTTCGGCTGTCGCCTTTTCGGTGAACGTCACAACCAGGATTTGGTCGAGCTGAGCGGCGCCCGCGCGAAGAAGGTCGATTACGATTTGCTCAATCGTGAACGTCTTGCCGGTGCCGGCGCTGGCATCGATAACCTTGTGGCCGCCGTCGAGAATCTCGTCGAGAATCGCGAGCCGCTGATATTTCATGGACGCGGCCGCACTTATTTGAATATCCCGACTAACGGATAGAAGCGGCGCGCAACGATTTCCTTGATCCCTTCCTCGCCCGGAGGATCGAAATCGGTGGCATTGCGCACTGGTCCGTATTCGGAGCTGCTCCTCGAGAAATCATTGAGGAGGATGCGCTCGATGGCGTCGACCAAATCGCGAGCATCCTCGGGCTTGTCCAATTCCTTGACGACTTGCTCGACCGCTTCGATCGGCAAGAAGTAGTCATTGCCCGTCGAGAGCAGATCGCTCACGACATCGGCGAGGTAAGCGATCGCCGAATCGCGGTCCATCGGCTGAAACTCGCGAGTCCATTCCGTCGGCTTTTCCGACTGCGTGCCGATCACGATTGCGCGAAATCTCTCGGGCAGCTTTAGTCCGGCGGCGGCAAGAACAATCGCGTTCAGAAAAGCCGGCAGAAAATCTTTCGCTTTGATCGTTTTGTGCAGCACGCAATTGATTGCAGCGCCCGCTTCCGGCGACGCGCCGCGCATCGTTCCGTAGAGACTCACACGTTGCGTCACTGTCGTTCCGTCGTGGCGGCGAACATTGGCGTTCAGGGCGATCGGTGCGAGAATCTTGCCGGCGTCGGCGAATTCGTCGGCGCGCCCGATCCGAATGTCCTTCCATTCTTCGAAACCGCTCACACCGGCTCGCGAAACCTGCGAAATCCATTCGCTAAGCGCGGTCACGTCGGCCGTCGCAGCGGCCCGGGCGAACTGTCCTGCGGGCGCGTGCCCATTTGCCTGCGCGATCCGGAACTCATGCGCGTACTCATCGTCGAGCGCCTCAAGGTTGTCGCCGGCGCGCCAAAAAACATTGCGCATCATCACCGTACGATCGAGCCGCGACTGCTCGATGGGTTCATCCTCAGCCTCCTCAGGCGCATCTTCGTCGTCCAGCATTCCGAGCGAATAACGGGCGGCGCCCTGCAGAGGGCATTCCAGATATCTTCGAATCGCAGCTATCGGAAGCGCGATCTCGTCGGTCGGCGCCGCGTTTGTTGCGGCGGAGGGTGTTCCGAATTTTACGAACTGGAGATCCTCGTCCAGCCGCTCACGCAATTTCGCACCCAGAAGATCCAGTAAGCCGTCACCCTCCCGTCTGGTTCGATCAGGTGCGGCGGTCTCGAGCTTTTGTCGAAGCGCGAGCATCCGAGCGCCGCGGCGCGCGTCAGAGTCGAAGCTCGCGAATTCTTCAGCGCAGTCTGCTGCGGCGACACCATATAATTCGGGGAAATATTGCGAATCATAGCGGCTGGCCGGATGTTCCACCGTCAGCTTCGCGAGCGCATCTTTGTCAACGAATCCGCTCAGCATGAATTGCAGTTCGCGGATGACAGATGAAGGCTCGAGCGAGTCGCCGGATTTTGCATCGCGCGCAATGTAGGAGAAGAAAATCCGCTCGCGCGCGGCCAGGATCGTCTCGAGGAATAGATAGCGGTCGCGCTCGGCCGGAGTGACATCGCCGGCGACGCGTTTGAGCGTCCGCAAATCAAGCGGATCGCGATGTTCGCGCTCCGGAAAAGCAGCTTCGTTCAGCCCGAGCACAAAGATCGCTTTGAACGGAATCGACCGCAGCGAGGAAAGCGATCCGATCGCGACGCCCCGCCCCGAGTATTGTCCGCGGCGCGATTCGAGATCGGTGACTCGCGCCGCAATCATCTCGCGTGCCGACTCGTACGACATCGGACCGACCTTCAGTTCCGAGTCCCCCACAGACTCGATCGCCTCGAGGAACCTGTCCCTGGCCTGTTCATCGATCGCGCTATTCGGGCGAATGTAAGCGTTCACGAATTCGATAAGCATTCGCGACCAATCGCGCGGCGTGAGCAGCGCATCGCGCATCGAGAGCGCATCGGCGATCAGCGAGCGCGCCCGGCGCACGAATAGCGCGGCGGTCTCGAGTTCATCCTGCGCGACTTCAAATGGCAGGTAGCTCGGCGCGCTTGCTCCTGTCTCGTAAAACGTGGGATCTCCGTTGCGCTGACCAATCATCATGGTTCCGAGCGCGAGGCGTTTGATCGCCTGATCCCAGTGGTAGAGACCGCGCGGAATGTAGGTGTCTTTCAGGTCTTCGTCATCGGCGCCGAAGAAAATACCCAGCGCTTCGCTCCATCGGCGCCACTTCTCGACCTCGATTCCAGTTTCGCTTTCGTTGTTCAACGCCGGATGCGTTAGCAGCCGCATCATTTCCGCGCGCGAGAAACGGCCGCTCGGCAACTCGAGAAGCAGTTCGACGGCCTCGGCGACGCGGCTCGCTCCTGCGATGCTGCGGCTGACGAGATCGATGGGAATTCCGTGCTGCTTTCGAAAAACGCTCTCGATGTGCGCCACGTAATCGTCAACTGCGCCGTCGGGAATCAGCACCGCGATTTCGTGAAAGCGAAGGCGGTCGGCGCCTCCGATTGCGGCGACTTTTTCGTTGTCGCAAACGATCGACCAGATCTCGTTCGCGACGATTTCGATCTCGCGTCGGATTCCCGGGCAGGCTAGGAACCGGATTTGCGCATCGGATGAAATGCCCTTGCCATCCTCGACGTCCGCGGGCTGGGGCTCGCGATCGAGGATGTTTTGCTGAAGGGCTGCGAGCAGCGTCGGCGAGTCGCCGGAAACCGGATCGGAAAAGAGCGGCGCGAAATCGCATTGCGACAGTTCGTTCAGCAGCCGGATGTATTCACGGCCCGGCCGCCCCCAGAGCCTGAGCGCGGGCGGGTCCGACGATTCATTCAACGAAAAAGGGTCCTCGGACTCCGTCAGTGTTTCTTCTACTTTATCTTGACGGCGCGCCCATGCGGTGAGTGCGCCGCGGCGCGAGGTGCCCACCTCGTCCCAAAACTCGCGGCACGGATTGAGCGCGTAAATCCGAATATCGCTGAGCGCGCCGAGTCTCGCGAAAATATCCGCGTAAGCATTTCCGACAAACGACGCACCGAAAACGTGAAGCGTTTCCGGCAGGGCAGATTTTAGCTGCCGGCTATCGGTCGCCTCGAAAGCGTCCGGTAACATCATCAATCGCGTGCCGCGATTCGACAGCCACTCGTCGCGCACGCCGCCGTCCGAATCGAATAGCGACTGCCACAAATGCCGCTGCCATCGCTCAGTCTCACTCATCGCGTCAACGTCGGCTCGCTGAGCGGCGCGCCAATTTCTGATCATGCGGCGCCGCGAAATTGAATATTCGCGAAACAGCCGCGCCAACTGCGCCGCTAGCAGGATCGTCCTGAGCTCGAGGTCGGCCTCGGTTTTGGATCCCGCCTCGATGTAGTCGCGGGCCGGCTTCAGGCCGGAGTCGTCGCGATGACCGGAACTTCGGAGACATTCGAAGATGACGAGTTGGAGCTCGTCGGCGTCGAGAACCTTCAGATTCTTGGCCGTCGATTGGAGGAGTTCCGCGAGATAGTTCCGCAGAAAGGGGAATTTCAGATTTGCCGCGACACCGATCGATTCGGCCAGCCGATACCGTACGAATTGTTCGACGACGCGATTTGGCACGACAATCGAGACCGGGTCGAGCGGGTCGCGCCGCTGTTGCGCTGCGACCGCCTCTGCCAGCGGCGAAATCAGGTTTTCGAGTCGATTGGAGTAGTGGAGGCGAATCATTGCGAGATAACTATGGATCGAAGGTCAGGCTTTAGTAACCTTATATCACCCTCCTGACAACGGTTGTCATCGAGCAAATGAGGTGATTGGATGTGGTAATGAAGAAACTTCGCCGGAAACCGACCTATGGCGCTGCGATTCGGCTGGCGCGAATCGCCACCGGGTTGTTCTCGCGTCCATACGGCTGGAGCTTAAGAGCCATCGCGGAGAGTTTGGAAATTTCGGAGCGCACGCTTGCCCGTTACGTGTCGGTATTGCGCGGCGATCTGCTCGACTCGCATGGCACTCCGCTGGTCGAGGTCGTCAGCACGGGCGGCGAGCGCAGACTTCGCCTCGTCAGCTCGATGAAAGCCGCGGAGGCATCGTCGTACCAGGTCGCGCTGCTGTATTTCTCGCTGACCGTGCTCAAGTTCCTGGAAGGCACGGTGTTGAAGGAGGGCGTCGAGGGGCTGTGGGAGAAGATTTTTCAGAACCTGAGCTTTATGCAACGGACGCGGCTGTCCGACCTCGAGCGCAAGTTTTACGCCGTGCCTTACGCCCCCAAGGATTACAGTGAGTTCAGCGAACAACTCGACGTTATTTTGCGGGCGCTGCTGGATCAGACTCGCCTCAAAGTCGACTACGCCGGCCTCGTCGGCGAAGGCCGCCAGCATGACTTCGATCCGTACTCGCTGATTGCATATCGTGGCGGTCTATATCTGCTCGGCTACAGCCATCGGCGCAACGCGATCACTTATCTGGCGGTGGAGCGAATCCGCTCGGTCGAGTTTATTCGCGAACCCGACGGCACTCTGGCGCGCTTGATCTATCCGCGCGGCTTCGATCCGGCGGCGCACACCGAAGGGACTTTCGGAATTGTCGACGGACCCGAGACCAAAGTCGAGCTGAGGATTCATAGCGAGCAAACCGCGGCGTACGTCCGCTCGCGCACGATTCATCGCAGTCAGCGGTTTGCGCGTCGTCGCGACGGCACGACGATCATGACGATGACGGTCAGGGGCACGACGGAACTGGCGAACTGGATAATGAGCATGGGGCCATGGATCGAGGTGCTAAAGCCCGCCGCTCTGCGCAAGGAAATCGCGCAGCGCCACGCTGACGCATCGCGTCTGTACCGCATCAATTAGTGCAGTGGCGAAATCCGCTCGATGCTTGCGGGCGCGCAACGCCGGGTTCATTCTGACACGTGGTTGCATTATTCAGTAGGATGTCGCAGCTCACGAGTACGCCGTGGCGATGCGGGAGGAACTCCTATTCATAGCTTGCGATCGGATGCTCGTCGGCTGATTCCTTTCACATTTTGGATCGCGCGCGTCTGCGTCGCCGTTTTGCTCTTCGCCCTTCCGGCCGCTGCCGGCGGAGGATCGCCGTCCGTCGTGCGCTTCTCGCCGAGCGGAACGGTGAAGCAGGTCCGGCAGGTGACGGCGCGATTTTCCGAACCGATGGTCGCGCTGGGCGATCCGCGCGATACGACCGCGCCCTTCGTAATCGACTGTTCGGCGCATGGTGCGGTGCGATGGATCGACAGCCGCAACTGGTCGTACGACTTCGATCACGATCTGCCGGCGGGGATACGATGCAGCTTCAAGTTGCGCGCGGGCCTGAAGTCGCTCGCGGGGAATGCGTTCACCGATCTGCGCGCATTTAACTTCGACACCGGCGGTCCCTCGATCGTCGATCAGCGGCCGTGGGCGGACAGCAACAACATAGATGAGGAGCAGGCGTTCGTGCTGGTGCTTGACACGGAACCGGACCCGGCGACGATTCTCGAGCACGCCGGCTTTTCGGTCGAGGGAATGCCGCAGAGAATCGGCGCGACGATCATGAGCGGCGCCGATCGCGCGATCTTGCTGAAGCGGTTTGCGAATCTGACGGCGAAGAAGCCCGTTATCATCCTGCAAGCCAGGCAACGTTTTCCTAACAACACGGCAGTGACCCTGATCTGGGGTAGGGGCATCAAATCGAAAAGCGGAATCGCGACCGACCAGGATCAAACGATCAGCTACAAGACGCGCAGGCTGTTCGAGGCGACAATACATTGCGAGCGCGAAAGCGCGAAAGCCGGATGCATCCCGCTGACACCAATCACACTGTCGTTCTCCGCGCCGATTTCGGCGGCGCAGGCCAAGCAGATCGCGCTGGTCGGCCCGGACGGTGCGCGGCAGTTCGCCGTGCTCAGCGATCCAGGCGAGACTTCGTCGCTCTCATTCAACGGGCCGTTCAAGGAATCGTCGGCCTACAAAATCGAGATCCCGCCTGACTTGGTCGATGGCTCTGGACGCGAGCTCGCCAACGCATCACGCTTCCCGATGACGGTTGCGACCGGTGAGTTTCCACCGCTCGCCAAGTTCTTCGCGCGTTTCGGAATCATCGAGCGGGCCGACCCGGTGCTGCCGGTAACGGTTAGAAATCTCGAAGCGCAGATTGCCGGCGATCAACTGAAACTTGGCGGTTCCGCCGAGAGTGCGCGGGGCTTCAACGTCCACGATTTGCTGACGCGAATCGAGGCGACGCTCTGGCGCGTGCCGCAACCCAAGGCGGGCGACGTTCTTTCGTGGCTCAACCGGGTGGCCGAAGCAAAGCGTGCGAAGTCGGTATTCGGCGGCGATAGTACGGCGGGCGCCAAAGAGTTCGAGATGCCGAAACCCAACGGGCCCAACGCTTTCGAAATGATGGGAATTCCGCTCAAGCGCCCGGGATTGTACATCGTCGAGCTCAAGAGCACTCGGCTGGGGACTGTTTTACTCGGAGCGCCGAAGCCGATGTACGTTCCGACTGCGGCGCTGGTGACGAACCTTGCGGTTCACTTCAAGCAGGGGCAGGCGAACTCGCTGGTGTGGGTGACGGCGCTCGAGAGCGGCCGTCCGGTCGGCGGTGCGGACGTTGCGGTCGCGGATTGCCATGGAACGGAGCTGTGGACGGGCCGCACGGAAGAGCGCGGTCTCGCGATGGTTCCCACGTCGGCGGCGTTCGCGAATCTCCCTCAATGCGATTCCTCTCAGACCGATCACGAGAGCGACTACTACTCCAACCAGGTTGAAGCGCTGGACGGGCTTGGCCGCGGGCTGCTGGTGACGGCGAGCTCCGGAGAAGACTTCAGCTTTGTGCATTCGAGCTGGCAACAGGGAATCGAGGCGTGGCGATTTCATCTGCCGACCGAATATCAACCGTCTCCGTACATCGCCGATACGGTTTTCGATCGGACGCTGCTGCGCGCCAGTGAGACGGTTCATATGAAGCACTTCATCCGCGCGAAAACAGTGCAGGGATTGTCATTGGTGCCGAAGGAAGATCTGCCTGACACGCTTTCGGTCACTTTTTCCGGCGGCGACCAGCATTACGATTTCGATCTCAGGTGGAGCGATGCGGGCAGCGCGGAGAATGATTGGCAGATTCCACAAGCGGCCAAGCTCGGCACCTACAATGTGACAATGTCGAGTCGCAAAAGTGCCGGGCCGAGTCCGACACCCGGCGGCGATGGCGGCGATTCGAGTGACCAGCCGGCGCAGGAACTGACGACCGGTAATTTCCGCGTCGAGGAATTTCGAATCCCGTTGATGAAGGCCGCGATCAAAGTTCCGGCGCAGCCGCTGGTCGCTGTTACTGATATCCCGATTGATCTAAGCGCCGAATATCTCTCCGGCGGTGCCGCAAAAGGACTCCCAGTTACGCTTCGAAGCCAAATCAACAAGAACGCGTCGCCACAGTTCGCCGATTTCGACGACTACGTTTTCGCCAACGGCGACGTGAAGGCGGGAATCGTCCACAGCGAAGGATTTTCTGAAGGGATGGAGGCCGAACAGAATCCCGGCGTGCATCAGCGAAAGGATCTTACGCTTGACGACGCCGGCGGCGCGCGCACCGACATCAGCGACATACCGCACGAGCCGACTCCGGTCGAGGTGCATGCGGAACTCGAATATCGCGACCCCAACGGCGAGAGTCAGACGGTCTCGAACAACGTGATGATTTGGCCGGCGAAGCGGCTGGTCGGAATACAGGTCGAGGATTGGGCGTCGTCGCCCGGCGTCGTTCGCGCGCATCTCGCGGTCG
>Ga0074046_10000279_pt1 | contig 45717 bp, 35 predicted proteins | sample BogForMeECP23OM3_FD_94441 | JGI IMG/M metagenome (GOLD analysis project Ga0074046, IMG submission 94441) | Bog forest soil microbial communities from Calvert Island, British Columbia, Canada - Bog Forest MetaG ECP23OM3 | ecosystem: Environmental > Terrestrial > Soil > Wetlands ... | reverse complement strand
GCAGCTGGAGGTTTTTCTTGATCCCATTTTCCGGCATGTTGTTTTTCACGCGCACCCATGACTTACAGCTGCGCCCCGGAGAGCACGATCGATTGTCCCGAAATGAACGAGGCGGCCGGTGAGAGAAGATAGCGGACCGCGCCGACGATGTCTTGCGTCTCACAAATGCGACCCATGGGAACCAGCGCCTTTTCGCGCTTGATCCGCAGGTCATCAACTTGGGCTTGCGCGTTCATGCCGGCGGACACGAAAGTCGGGCACACGGCATTGATGCTGATTTTCTTGCGAGCTAGCTCGGGAGCCAAAAGCCGGAGCGTGTCTTCCAACGCGGACTTGGCGAGCGAATAAGCTCCCAGGCCCAAGGCGGGGCTGTGGCGCCCCGCAGCCGATCCGAGCGCCACCATTCGTCCGCCATCGGAGCCGACGAGACTGAACAGTAAACGCGCCAGGCGCACCACGTGGGAAGTTCCGAAGGCAAGCTGTTGCTCGATGAGCCGAGGGTCGCAGTGCAGCAGCCCGCCTTTGGGCATGCCGGCCCACGCACAATGGACAATGCCGTATAGAGGATGGCCGCCCAGGCGCTCGGTAATAATTTGTTCCCATCCGGGAGCGCTGATATCGGCCTGCAACTCCACCGCATGGTGGGGCCGTTCCTGCAACGGATGGCGGTAAACGAGCGCCAGCACCGAAAACTCTTCCGTCAGAGCCTTGAGCAAGGCAGCGCCAATTCCTCCCGACGCCCCCGTGAGAATTATGACTTTTCTGTCCGCGGAAAATGCCGCTTCTACTGGCCTCGATTGCTGCGTGGCGCCTGCGGGTTGCTCCAGCTTGCCCGCCTGCAGCGTGAAAGCCATGGTGATCTCTGATACCGGCATGAGCGATGCCAGTTCGCTCACCGTAACCCGAACGCTGCCGGCAAGAGAGGCAGCGTTCCACGCCGTGATCTCTCCGCTAACCCGAACTCGAGACGGGAAATAGAGAGGCGACAGAAAACGCGCGTTGACTGAGCCCAGGAGCACGTCGCGGCCGGGCAAATGCATGCCGATCAGAGCTGAGGCTAAACCAATCTGAAAAGCGCCGTGAACAATGCGCTGCGCGTATCGGCTGTGCTGGGCGAATGTGGGATCCACATGCAGAGGATTGAAGTCCCCGGAGTTTGCGGCAAACCCGAGCACATCCGACTCTTCAATTCCGCGCTCGTACTCGGCCGTGAGTCCCACCCTGAGGTCGCCGGCCGCAATGATTTTAGGCGCAAGCATCACCTAGCGTCCTCCGGAGATAATCTCCCCAGATAATCTCTTTGCAGATAATCCTTTTGCAGATAATCCAGGATCAACTCGAATGAGACCAGATCGGGAACATCATCCGGCGCTATGCTGACACTGAATTCCTCCTCGATAACGGAAATCAAGGTGATACCGGCCAGCGAATCCCAGCTTGCCAGCGAGCCCATGCTCACCGCGGGAATCTCTTGCGCAGCAAGCTCCGGAAAAGCAATCGCAAAACAACTGACCAGACGGCTCTCGAACTCAGCCATTCGCTGATTCCTCGACGGTATGGCTTAAGGGGGGGCAGCTCTGCATGAATTGAGCGCGGGACAGGCGACAGTGCGGCTCCGCGGGCGCGTTGCGAACTTGCTGCAAAAAGTTTTGCATGGGCGTGTTGCGCGCAGTCGGCAAAAAGTCAAACTCAAGTTCTTCTACATCCAGCTTGGCAAACAGCCACCGAATGCACTCATATTCAATCAACCGCGAAAAGGCCCGGCAACTCATGACCCAGGTGCGGATGCAGAGCCTGCGTTTTCCCGAAGAGCCGCCATTCACGCCATTCACATTCACGCCATGCAAAAGATCGCCGGCAATGACCGCTATCTTTCCCAGGGGGCCGTATTTGTCGCGATAGCTGGCCGCCACCAGGACGGCGTCCGGCGCGTTCAGCCAATTTTGCCATTCCGCCTCTTGAAAGCGACGGCCGTTCAGGTTGAACTGGTTGGTCTTGTTCACCAATTCCAAGGACCTGGAATCGAGCGGCTGTTTCTGTGAGCTAAGAGTCAACTTGCCGTCGATGTGGCTAATAAAATCGCCCGCAGCACCCGGCGAAGCTTGCTTCCTATCGTGCTGTAACTCGACATTGGCCCGCAGACTGGCGGCGCGGAGGCCATCCTCCTGAGAAATTTTGTCCTTCCCAAACAAGTCGCGCAGCCGTTCCAACAGCTCATAAGCGGCTTGCGGATTCTCGCGAGGGAACAGGAGACATTCCGCTCCGGGATGTACCGCTTTGATCTCCGCCAGATCCATGGGGCTGTCGTCGACACACACCACATCATCGGCCGAAATGTTCCATGCGCCGAGGATGCGCGCCACCGATTCAGACTTGGCGCCCCAGTGCACCTCGAAGGGAAAAACGTCAGTCTCGCGCAGGATGGGGTCTCTGGCGGCAAACGCCTCTTCCACCAGCGGCCGGTCGTTCTTGCTGGCAACTGCAATCAGGGTTCCGGATGCCGACAGGGAGTGCAGCAACTGCTGGTATAGTGCGTGAATCTGGCTGTGATTGTCCAAGTCCCACGAGATTCCTTGCACTCCGACCTCGCCGAGAATGCCCCGCCAGAGAGTGTCGTCGAGATCCGTGATCAGACCCTTCTTGGGTTGCGGATTCAGAACTAACCCGGCCAGCGCCTCGGCCAGCGCCGAAGCATGAGCCAGCGTATAGGGGAAGCCAGCCGAGAGATCGGAGTTGACATCCAGACGCAGGGATGAGGACAGCGCATCCAGCCGCTGCGGATCGACAATTCTGACGCCGGGAAGGTGGGATAGCGCGGCGCTGAGCGAGGCGACGCGGCTGCGAAGTTCAAGGGTGAACTCGCTCGCCCGTGCCAGCGGGGTAAAAGAAAAGGGAACCAGCGGAAGGGTTGGAAAACACGCGACCACTGGAATATTTCGTGCCACCGCTGCCACAGCATTCTGCAGAAGGACGCAGCTGCGGCTCGCTTCACTCAGAATATCCTGCAACTGGGATGGCTCCCAGCCGCCAAGCCGGCGCAGGCCGAGCCGGGGATCGAGATCAGCCCATTCCATCACTACTACCGCGGCCGAAACATCCGCTACGCGCTCGAGGTTGCCAATCAAGTCCCCGTACAAACCGGTCTGCACAACTGGGAAACGTCCGGAAAACAATTTGCACAGCTGTGCCCGGAGGAATGTTTCCAGATGCAAGGGAGTGAAACCACATAGTAGCGCTACCTGCAGCGGAGGAGCATCGGTTGGGGCTGACTGAACAATTTTTAGGGCTTCCGCCAACTTCATGTTCATTATCTTGGAAGGCTTGCCGGGGGAACGATCCGCACCTGCCGCCAAGAAAGTATATCCCACATCGCGAGCGCAACTTGGTCGCGAGCCAGTTAGCCCGACTCGGAAGCTTCTGCCGCAGTTACCGATGCCGAAGGCGCTGTCACTAACACCTTCACAGCCGTCTCCGCGGGCTGAGTTGCGATGCGCTCCTTCAGCCGCAGGAACCACTCCTCGAAATATTTCCGCGAAATGTATGCCAGGCCAACGGCAGCCGCGCCCCCAACTGCAAAGCGGAGCACGATCAGGCCAAAGTGTCCGACCGAGGGCTGCAGCCACGGCCAAAATGTTCGCGTGACCTTGTCGTAGATGTGAAAGATCATTAGATGGATCAGGTAAAGCCCGTAGCTGATGTAGCCGAAGAACTGCAGGATTGAGCTGTTGACCCACCCTTTCCGTGAACTGCTGCCGAGCACCAGGAAGAGAACAAGAAGTCCCACAAAGAAAGTATTTACCAGGGTCAGTTGCAGACTTGCCCCGAGCATGGTTTGACGTGACAGCATGCCGAAGGGGGCGCCAGCGATCACTAAAATCGTTGGCATCGTCAAGAGAAACGTGGCCCCGACAGCCGCGTGCTTCCGGCGGATCGAACTTCGCAGCACGATGGCTAAAAGGCTGCCCTCGGCAAGGCCATCCGCCGTAAACCACGTGTACCATTCTCCCCCCTGGAAATAACCATAGTGGAACGAGACTGCTCGGGCGACAGGTATGAGGATGCAGATGGCCAGCGAAAACAGGGCCAGAGAGCGAGGCGTCAATTTGCGAACGACCGAGGGCCAAACGATGTAATAGTGCTCTTCGACCGCCAGGGACCAAAGCGGATGATAGTCCATGGACACGCCGAAAAGACCCGTGACATTGGACAGATAAACAAAACTCAGGCCGAGAAATGCCGCCGAGGCCTGGTGCAGCAGGCCCAAGAGGAGCAAGAGCGAATAATACGCAGGGAGAATTCGGAGAACGCGGCGGGTATAAAACCGGCGGTAATAGTCGGGCCTGTTCTGGGAGTCGAGGAGGATTCCAGTGATCAGAAACCCAGAGAGAACGAAGAACAGGTTTACTCCGAGGGCTCCAGGCTGAGTCGCTCGCAGGAAAATTCTGCTTGCCCCGGCAAAGGGGAGCTCCCCATATTCCGCTCTAAACCCGTGGAAGAACAGCACGCCGAGAACTGCAACTCCGCGCAGCACGTCCAACTCGGGCATGAAGCGCCGGACCAGTGGTTCCGGCGCTCGCACCTCTGTTTTCACGATTCGTCCTCCGTTGGCAGCAGCTCATCGAGCCCGGACCAACGCCAGAGAATTCAGCTTTCAGTGATTTTGGAGATTATACCTTTAACTCTATTCATCGCTCCCAAACTAGTTTACGGGGATGTCCTGGATTGATTTCAGCCCCGAAGCAAAAAGAAACAATCTTCAGTTTCGTCTTAACTTCTACATTCCATCGAGTTGTGAACTCGTCGCAGTCGGTCAGCAACTGTTCTGGCGAATTTCTCCGTTTACTCTTGATGCTCTCCCGCGCTGTGAAACCGAGTGCTCTGCGCCAATTCCACTCGGTGGCGTGTGTTAAACTCGACGCACGCATAAATCCAGGAGTGTTGGTATGTCCGGGCGGAATCGCCGCTTCCTTTTGCGAAGCTTGCACGTGTTTCTGGTTGCTGCGTGCAGCCTTCACCTTCTGGCGCAGACACCGGCTGCGGGGGAACCGCCCCAGCCCGCACCTGCGAACGAAACCGCTTCGCCCCAGTCGCCTCGTACGCTGGCGAATTCCAATGTGAAGCTGGGCATCGGCGATCTGATCGAGATCAGTGTGTTCGGAGTGCCCGATCTCTCGACCAAGACGCGCATCAGCGGTTCCGGAGACCTCTACCTTCCCCTGATTGACTATGTTCACGTTGCCAACCTGACCACCGATGAAGCGCAGGAGTTGATCCAAAAGCGGCTGGAGGATGGAGGCTTTGTCCGCGGCCCGCACGTTTCCATTTTCGTGGACGAATCCGCCTCGCAAGCCGTCACGATAGTCGGAGAGGTAAGCCGTCCCGGGGCCTATCCAGCGATTGGCGATCGCCGCCTTTTCGACTTGATCTCGGCGGCGGGGGGGCTCACCGAGAAGGCGGGCCGCAACCTGACCATCGAGCACCGCGGAGATCCAGGCCGGAAGGTTGAGCTTCAGCTGTCGTCAAACCTGGCGGAAGATACCCAGAACAACGTCGATGTTTTTCCGGGAGACACGATCATTGTTTCGCGCGCCGGGATCGTTTATGTCGTCGGCGATGTGAACCGACCGAGCGGGTTTCTGATTGAGGACAGTGCCCTCAGTGTTCTCAAAGCTTTGGCGCTGGCGGGCGGCAGTACCCGCACCTCTGCCTTGAGCAAAACCAGGATCCTGCGGCAGACGCCGAACGGGGTTCAGGAAATTCCCGTCAACCTCAAGAAGGTACTTTATGCCAAGGCGCCGGATATGGCTCTGGTGAAAGGCGACGTTTTGTTCATACCCGGAAGTGCGGCCAAGGCTGCGGCATATCGCACTGCGGACGCAGCAATGTCGCTGTCCACTACCTTGGCAATCGTTGCGGTCCATCCTTAGGACTGGTGTGGGGATCGGGCACCCTCGCCCGTCCAAGCCGGGCGCAGAGCGGCAGCCTGCGCGTGGCGCGGACACTCCTGTCCGCGGCCTTTGTATCCTAACCGGTGACCCCGTTTTCGCGAGCCTCTCAGCTACACACCAAGCGCCTCAAGCACAACGATGTAATCCCGCGCCGTTTTTTCGCGGGAAAATTTGTTGACGATGTATTGCCGCCCGCTGGCTCCCATTCGTCGTCTGCGCTCGGGGTCCTCCGCCAGTTCGATGATCGCTTTCACCAGGGCCCTACTGTTCTCGGGTTCCACAAAAACTCCGGCGCTGGCTTCTTCGACAATCTGGCGGGCCTGCCCGTCGACAGCGACGATGACCGCCCGCTCGCAGGCCATGTATTCCAGGAGCTTGGTGGGAATCACGGTCTTGAACAGCTCGGTCTTTTTCAGCATGACCAGACAGAGATCGGCAGCCGAAACGTAGGCAGGAATCCGTTGCCGTGGCTGCTGACCAAGAAACTGTATATTGGGGAGCCCGCGCGCCGCGGCGAGTTCCGCGATCCGTTCCTTTTCCGCCCCTTCCCCGATCAGCAAGAACATCGCGTTCGGCAGGGAGGTTTTCAGTTCTTCGGCGGCGGCAATCAGTGTTTCCAGTCCATGCGCATTGCCCATCGTGCCGATGTAGCAAATCAGAAAACGATCTTCGAGCTTCATTTGCTTTCGCACTTCCATCGCCGCCGGGTCGAAACGGAAGAGGTCGGTCTCCACGCCATTCTCGACAATGGAAATCCTTGCTGCGGGAACGTTCCAGTACCGGATCAGGTGGCCCTTGAAGGCTGGCGACACGACAACGATGCGGTCCGCGCGACGGTAAAGAAATCCGGCGATGGCACCCAGAGTGCGATGGAGCAAGGTTCCCTCGCTGCCCGCGCCGACGGCCGCGAGCGATTCCGGCCAAAGATCGCGTACCTCGAAGATGAAGGGGACGCGCTTCCAAAACGCCAGCCACCACCCGGAAAGAGCGCACAGCAATTGCGGAGACGTGGCAATGACCACGTCCGGCTTCCTCAAAGCCAAACCACTGACCGCTGCGGAAACACAGAACGACGCGTAGTTGCGAATCCTCTCATGCGCTTTTCGGTTGGGCAGCGGCCACAACCACGTGCGAATAACCTGCACGCCGTCGCAGGTCTCGGTGTAGCGAAGGCGGTGGAATCGCGCGCGCCAATCCTCAGGCACCACGCCAGTCGGATGGTTCGGGAATCCGGTGAGCACCATCGCTTCATGCCCCATCCGCGCCCAATGCCGCGACAACTCGGCGGCGCGCGCCGCGGGCGCTCCCATTTCAGGCGGAAAGTATTGCGAGACGTAGAGAATTTTCACGGGGCTCTGGACAGAAATTCTTGACAAGTGCGCTGGGGACCAAAGTCCCTATTCCTCGAAACGTTGGCTCGGAAGCTGGCTCTGAAGTCCTCCGACCGAAATGGGTTGACCTGAAGAACGCGACTTCTCCAAGGCAAATGTGGCCAGCATCGTGGTCACAATCTCCTCGAGAGGCAGGGGGGAGTCTCCTCCAGTACGAACCGCGGTAATAAAAGCCTCCCATTCACCACGATGACCTTTGTCCTGACCGAACAGCGATCGAAACACTTGCTTCCGACCCCGGAAAACGAGTTCCAGCCGGCGAAAATCCTCAAGCACAGCCACCGCGCCACCACCGAAGACCTCGACCCGTTCTTTTGAATACGATTTGTCCCCGTTGGCCAAGTAGCTGATCGTACCCTGCGACCCATCCGCGAAGCGAAGCGAACAGACAACGTTGTCGTTGCTGTATTTGCCAGGATTGGCCAGGCTGTGGGCTTCGACGTCAATCGGGGCAGCGCCCACCAGGAACGTCAGGAAGTCCACAAAATGGCAGACCTCCCCGATGACGCGGCCACCACCCTGCTCCGGATCATTCAGCCAGTGATTGGCGGGAATGAACCCGGCATTCACGCGGTAATGTAACGCCAGTGGCTCATGAATCCCTCGCAGAAAACTCTTGAGCCGAAGCGCGAGCGGGGCGAACCTGCGGTTGAAACCGACCATCAGAAGCGGCTTGCCAGCCGATTGCTGGTCTTCGTAGAAGTGCACGATGCCGCGCAACTCATCTTCATTCCGACACAACGGTTTTTCACAGAAGACGTGTTTACCGGACTTGAGAGCCGCTAACACCTGTCTGGCATGCAAATGATGACGGGTGGCGACTACGATGGTGTTAATCGCCGCATCGCCGATCAAGCTGTCTTCATCGGTGGCACTATAGTGAAATCCGAACTTCTTCGCGGTGTGATGGGAATTGGAGCCATTGGCGGCGCACACACCGACCAGTGTCACACCTCCAACTCGTTTTATTGCCGGCAATAGTGTGCTCGTGGCGAAGTTGCCCGCCCCCAGCAGTCCGATGGCAACCGATTTGGCGGCAGCCACGGCGTTTGCTCTACCGTTCCAGGCCACTGTAACGCGCCGGGTTTCCTCGGCAAGCTCCGGATAAGTAATCAGGACTCCGAGGAAGTCTTGCTGAGATTTCCCCGTGATGAGGTCATATGCCGACTGCGCCTGGTCAATCGGAAACCTGTGCGTAATCAAAGCGCCCACATCCACCTTGGCATCGGCGAGAAGCTGGAGAAAAGCCTCCATGTTGCGGGTTTCCGTCCAGCGCACATAGCCAATGGGGTAATCCACGCCTTTCTGTTCGTACGCTGCGTCATAGCGACCCGGGCCATAGGAGCGGGAAACGCGGAAGTCCAGTTCCTTCTCGTAAAAAGTCCTGCGCTCGAGGGCCATGCCCACGGTGCCGACCACGACGATGACTGCGCGGTCCCGCGCCACTTCGGCAGCCAGATTGACCGGATCGCTGCTGGGCGTCTGCGCTGTAATTAGGACCGCATCCACACCACGCCCGCTGGACTGTTGCATGCACGCGTCGGAGAACGCAGTGGAGGAGGCGCTGGCAGCGTCAGCACCCAGACGCAGCGCAAGGTCAACCCGTCCGCGGTCGATGTCCATGCCCACGACGCGGCACCCTGCGGCCTTGAGAATCTGCACCGTTAGTTGTCCGAGCAGGCCAAGTCCAATCACACCGACAATGTCGCCCAACTTGACGTCAGCGGTTCGCACGCCATGCAAGGCGACTGCCCCGACCGTAGTTGCAGCGGCGTGATCGAAGCTGACGGCGACTGGCGAGTCCGGAGGGATCCGCGCCAGCAGCAGGCGCGGGATGCAAGCGAATTCGGCGTGCACGGCGTGGCCGGCGCCGGCGCAGGCTACTCGATCACCCGGGCGGATGTCCGTGACACCCGCTCCCACGGCGACCACGGTTCCGGAGCTGCTGTAACCGGGGGCGCTGGGCTGATCCATCCGGCTGCGGACTGCGGCCACGGCCGACGCCACTCCGTCGCGGCGTACTTTGTTCCAGACCTCGCGCACCAGGTCGGGACGCATCCTGGCCTTTTGCAGCAGGTTCTTGCGGGCGAACTCAGATGAAGCCCGCTCGGTCCCGACTGAAACCAGAGAGGCCGCAGTGCGCACCAATACGCAGCCTGCAAGCAGTTTCGGGGCGGGAACGTCGACCACTTCGATCTCGCCGCCGCTGACCTGTTGGAGAAGCTGTTTCATACGGTGTCGCAAGGAACGCCGAACGCCCCTCCGGCGCTCAAAACATACAACATCCGCAATTGTACGATGGTTAGCTGCTCGCTCTCTCAGTTTGCACGGACGCCAGACTCACTTGATAAACTTGCGACGCATCGCGCGACAAGACCAAATTGCGATCGTATTGCTGAAGCTGAAGCGCTTCCCCACCCAGAATCACGGTAACAATTCGAACCGGCAAGGGCGCTTGCACGCGGTAGAGCAAAGAAATCGCCGGACATCGCTCGCCGTAGGTGGGCGATTCCCAGCCCAGCAACTCTTCATCTTCATCCCTGCACACGATATCCCCCGCGACATTCTTTCCGCCGCGGATGATGGCAGAGTTCCCCGGAGAGCTGGAAAAGACGTTCCAACGAAAGCGCACCTTTTCCGCGGAGACGACCGCGCAAAATGGTGCGACGGCCATCACCTCGAACGGCAGGTCTGGCAGCAGCCAGTGCAACCGCAACTCGTGCTCACCCGCACCCAGCAGATCATCCACGATGACCCAGGCGTCTTCGGTGACGCACTGGACCGTCCGCCGATGTTTCACTCCGAGGCGCCGGTAGCCGTCGTGCTCGCCCTCAAAACGGTCGGGAGAATCCGCATTCGTCTTCGATAAAGACGTGGAGAACGATCTGCCCGATGCCTGGGCCCAATCCAGCCAGAGAAAACGGCCGGCGCGCCGCATCTGGTCGCGGCCATCCACCATGACCGTGTTATGAACCGCGGTGCCGGTAAGGCTGTTGTTCCAGGGAGGCTCGCCGTTGTAGAGATACGTCCCGGCATCCCGTGCCAGATTGAGGCCGTGCCACCACAGGTCCACGTGCAGTTGATCGGCTTGAAAAGGACGCCGCGTGTAGCGCCCCGCTCGCACCAACGCCCAGGAGTTTTCGGTGCCAATGTGGTGATAGCCCGCAGTGGAAGAAACCGTGTAAGCAGGTTCGCGGTAAGGAGGTTCGCGCTCCGATTTCGCGGACTTGCCGCAAAGCCATACTGCAGCCTCGTCCCAAGGTCCTGGTGGGAGCGCGATCGGACGATCCAGAATGCAGCTTCCAAGCCGCGCCAGCGGACGAAAGTCGCCGTAGTCGCACTCGGCCAACGGAAGTATGCAGCTGCCGTCATTCGATCCATGATTGGGCGCGTGTCCGGACTCCGAGTCCACAAACTCACCGATGAACTCCCAGGCCGCGGCCGCGCGCGTGTGAATCTCCGGGTCGAGCTGGATTTTGTGAATTTCCGAGAGGCGAAGCGTCCAGAGCAGCAGGTGAAGAACCATCCGCTGATAGTTGAATGAATCCTGGAGATAAACGCCATCTGGCGTGATCTGGTCGAGGACCGCTTCCCGCAAGAGCCGTGCACCCTGTTTCTGCCAAGCGGCCGCGTCCCTCAGATCAGGGTAGAGAGTTCCGGCGGTCCACAGGCCGACGCCTTCGCTGAATAGATGATTACTGCGCTGCGAGCGTGCGTAGCCCACGGTTTGCATGGTGCGCCAGGCATGCGCGGCGATCATCGACCGCAGCAGCGCTACCCGTTGCGGCGTCGTAGCGGGCGAACGGAGGAAGGCGTAAAGAGCAAAGGACCACGCCAGAATCCGCAGCGAGGATTCCTGTCCACATATCCAGAGCGGACCAGACATGGGTGGGCTGTTGGCGGCCCAGTTCTCGATCGCACTCCAGAAGGCTTCGGGAAACCGCTCGTCGCCGCTTACGGCATAGGCTCGGGCCAGCGGGTAAACGAACAGGAATCTGGATGGTTCCAGAATGAACTTGAGATCGCCGTAATCGTCGCCGGCAAACCGCATCTGCGTCCACGGCCGGCCAGGCGAGACGCGCTGGCCCGTAACCGGGTTCTGGAACCATTGGGGAGGAAAACCGCAGGCAAATGACAGCCGGCCAAAGAAGGGCAGGCTACCTTCAAGGATTCTGCTAGCTTCGGCAACGGCTGATTCTTCCCCGTGGACGCCGAGAACCTTCTTGAGCTCAGGTGCCAGGCTGCGAGAATCCGAGAAAAAGAAAGGGCGGCCGCCCTGGCCACGAATGCTCAGAAGATCTTCCGGTAAAGTCTTCGGAGCGAGGTGCTTCAGGTCCCAGCACTCCCAGCCCCGGACCGATTGCATGCGGCGCGACATCAGCCCGCTACCGCGCTGCAGTTCATATCCCAAGCGCCGGAGACCGTCGCGCACCCCGAATGTCCGGCCGATCTGCAACAAGGTGCCGAGCTTACCCATCGTGCCCGCCAGACCCATCGCACGCGCCAGTCACGGGATTCAACCGGTCATTCTTCAACCGGTCATTCTTCAACCGGTCATTCTTCAACCGGCCTTCCTTCAGTCGGCGCGTGGCCACAGCCTTCAACTGCTCATGCATCACAAAAAATTGACAATCTTTTTCCCGGTCGGCCTGCGGGATAGCCGTGATCGTGCCGAGGTCAAGGCCGGCCACGGCCTCTGCGATTAACTCGATCCCCTCGGCGATCATTCGGTTGCGCAAGTCAGCCAGCGCGTCGCAGTCGGCGGCGCGCGCGAATTCACGGCGCAACACGATAGGGCCAGTATCAATACCGCTGTCCATGAAATGAATCGTTATGCCCAGGGGAACTCCACACAAGAGCGACCATTCCGGGCTGCTCATGCCGCGGATTTCGGGCAGCAAGGCAAGATGTGAGTTCAAAATGCCAAGCCGAGGAACTTTCAGCACCTCGTCTCGAAGAATGTTTCCGCCGGTGAAGATCGCCAAGTCGGGGGACCACTGCTTCAGTTGCGCGACGGCGCGCGGTGAGTTCTGATCGCCGCACGTCACGACCGGAAATCCATAGGCACGGGCCACCTCCCGCAAGCCGCGGAATATTCCGTCTCCATGCCGCAATGCCCTCTCCAGATAGGGATTCAGCATCTGCTTCTGAAGCGTGGACTTGCCCGGGACCAGTTTGGCAACGGCATAGTGGAGCGAATCGTGCAGGCCCCATTGTCCAAGCTTGCGCAACAGCGTGCTTCGGTCCCAGGATGCCAGCGTCAGCGCTCCAACCGGAACGTATCCGAGTTGCGCCAGGCGCGCGGTGACGGCACAGCCGGTCTCGCTGTACGGACTCGAGCAGAGGATCACGACGCGCATTCGGATGCCTCGGACTTTGTCTCGAACTTTGTCTCGAACTGGCGTGTAAGACGTTGCTCCAACATGAGCGCATCGGCCAGGAACTTGCATCCCCAACTGATGAACCGCATGCGTTGGTACGCTCCCCAGATGGGATACGATCCAGCGACGCCGCCCACCACTCCGCGGCGGCCCCTGACCGGGAGCAACTGCTTCAGCATCTCGTTCATTTTGAGGGCCGCGTTGAGATAGCGCAGATCGCCCGTTACCTCGAACAAACGCAGCCAGACGCAGGACATCTGCGCATTCCCGGTGAGACAGGAAAAGTTCTGTCCGCCACTAAAGCCCGGCTCGTAGGTCCCCAACAGTCGCTTGTGGGTCTCAAACTTGCGCAGTAGAACCCAAGCTGCCTTCGCGGCTGCCTGGATCGCGTCATCGCGCCGGCGCAGGATCCCGCACTCGAGCGTCCCCTGAATCGCGTAAGCGATGAAGTGCAGGTACGCAGGATGTCCACGCAGGTTAATACCGTCAATCCAGCCGCTGGGCTGGACGTGTGCCAGCACCCAGTCGTTGTTTCTGTCTGCTGCCGCCGCGTGGCGGGGATCCCTGGATTCGGCGGCCAACTGCGCCAGGGCCCACGCAACCATACTGTAGTAGGTGTGGGCGACCCCCTGATAGGCAGCTTGTCCGGTCCAGGAGCCATCCGCCTGCTGGATCGCGGCCAACCAATCGCCGGCAGCCACGGCGCGTTCCAGGATTTCCGCGTTTCTGGTCTCGGTGTGCGTTTCGACGAAGGCGCGAACCAGTCCCTGCAAAATCTGGCCGGTATTGAACACCGAGGGCTGGGCGCCGCTGTCGTGTCCGTGGAGTCCGCCGGGAAAGGCTCCCGATGGCATCTGCAGCGAAAGCAGCCAGTCGGTAGCACGTTCAGCAGCATCGCGCGCGGCTTCGTCGCCAGTCAGGCGGCCAAAATCGTACAGCGTTGGAATGATGTAGCCGGTCACCTCGGGATACGACTCGGAATATCCAGTGAGGAAACTGTAGTACGCTGCGATGCCACCGCCGGCGCGTTGTGCAGAGAGAATCCAGCCCACCACGGATCGCAGCGCGTCCGCGGTGCGAATGGTTGCGGCCGCGTATGAATAGAGGTGCCGATGTTCGAATGTCATCCGCAGTGCATCAGAAGCGAGTTTGGAAAACAGCGGGATAACACGTTGAGGTGCGCGGAGCAGACCCGCGGCTTCGGTCAGCACGCGAACGGTTCTGGTGGTCATGAAGTTTCGGCTGGAACTGGACTCGGGACTGTTCATCTGGGTCTCGGTTCGTTCGAAGCGTCCGCTCAAGCGGTCGTCAGTTGCTGTGCGCCGATCTGCCGCTGAGCGAGCGATCTCGCGCCACCGTCGAGAAAAAGTTGCATCCAGATTTCCAGCGTCAGCAATTGCCAGATTTGCATCGACCAGTCTTCCGCGCCCCGGCGCTGCTCGTCCACGTAGCGCCGCACCACTTCCGGACGGAACAGCCCACGGCGCCGGACCTGCGCTTCAGAAAGAAGATCGTCCACCATAGGCCGCAAATCGTGCGCCAGCCAGTAATCTACTGGCGCCGCGAAGCCCGCTTTCGGCTGCCGCATCACCTCTTCTGGCAGCATACTACGCATGGCTTCGCGGAAGATGTGCTTGGTCACCGGACGCCATTTCCCTTTCAGCTTCCACCCTGGCCTCACATTCCAGGCAACGAATTCGGCCAGTTCGCGGTCCAGAAACGGCACCCGCACTTCCACCGACGACGCCATGCTCATTTTGTCGTTGTAGGTCAGGTTCAGCGTGGGCATGAAAATCTTGGTATCGAGATAGAGCATCTGGTTGAGAAAATCCGCGTGCCGCACTCGGTCGAACGCCGCCAGATGCTGGTCGTCAGTATTAGAATTGCCGCTTGCTGCCTGCTGCGACTTCAGAGCATATAACTCTGTCTTCTGCTGCGCATCAAGATACGTGCAGTTTCTGATAAACGCTTCCGCGGGGTTGAGCGGCGCGCTGCGCGCCATCTTCTTTGCCAGACGCACGCGTCCTTTCATGCGCGTTCCGCGCAGTGACGGCAATCCCAGCAGAGTTCGCTCCGCGGCGGAGCGAGCGAAGCGCGGGACGCGCCGATATTCTTCTGCCCACCCGTGCGCTACATGCTTACGATATCCCGCGAAAATCTCATCGCCGCCCACTCCCGACAAAAGCACGGTCGCCTGTTTGCGCGCCTCGCGGCACACCAGGTACGCCGCGATGATCGCCGGATCGGCCGTGGGCTCATCCATGTGCCAGGTCAGGTCCGGCAACAGACCGACCACATCGGGCTCGACCACGATCTCATGGTGCTCGCAGCCCAGCTTTCGCGCCAGACGCTGCGGCACGCCTGGATCGTCAATCGTCGTCTCACCCACGCGATATTTCTCAGGAAACGTAATCGTATAAGTCCGCACCGGCTGCTTGCGAGCCATGGCCGCCGTCATGGCCGTAACTATGCTCGACGAATCCAGCCCCGCGCTCAGAAAGGCGCCGATCGGAACGTCGCTCACCATTTGTCGCTCGACCGATGCGCAGAATCTCTTTCGAATCTCATCCGCCAGATCCGCCTCCGTTCGTTCGAAGCGATGTTCCGCCGAAGGGAACGTCAAGTCCCAATACTGTTCGATCTTGAACTCGCCGCCTTGCCAAAGCGCGTAGTGGCCCGCCGGAAGCTTGCGGATTCCCTCGAACATTGTCAGCGGATCGGGTACCCACAGGAATGTCAGGAATTTGTCGAGCGCCTCCAGGTTCATGCGCGCTTCGATTCCTGGCACCTCAAGCAGCGCCTTGACCTCGGAAGCGAAAGCGAGTTTCCCGCCGCTCTCCCAGTAATAGAGCGGCTTGATTCCGAAATGATCGCGAGCCAGAAACAGCTTTGGCGAAGAGCCGCGCAGGTCGCAGATCGCGAACGCGAACATGCCATTCAGCCGGTTCAGGCAATCTTTGAAGCAGTCGGGGCCATATTCTTCGTAGAGATGAACGATGACTTCGGTGTCGGTGTGCGAACGAAAACGATGCGCATCGGATTTGCCTTCGAGCTCATGGCGTAGATCGGCGAAGTTGTAGATCTCGCCGTTGTAGGTGATCCACACCGTCCCATCTTCGTTGCTCATGGGCATGTGGCCATCGGGCGAGAGATCGAGAATGGCAAGGCGGCGGCTTCCCAGTCCGATGTATCCGCCATCGGGGAAACGCCGCTCCCAGAGCCCGGAGTCATCGGGACCGCGGTGCGTCTGCACGTTCGTCATCCGGGCGAGCGTCTCCGCGTCACCACAGTTCACGAGTCCGCTAATGCCGCACATCGCCTCAGTTCCTCCCCGACTTTAGTTTGTACTTCAGCTCGTAGATTTTGGCTTTGGAATGGAACATCTGCACCGCTTGAAAAGCGCAGTAGATCAGCCCCGGCACGCCATCGAGAAATCCCAGACGAAAGACATAACGATACAGGAAGAGCAGAGCCGGAGAGCCCGGCAAGCGATAGAGATTTCGCTTGAGCCATCTTCTGCGCTGCGCCTGAGTGCCAAATAAGTCGGCGCGCATTTCTTCGGGATCGGCCTCCGGCTGAAGAAGCACGCGCGCTTCCCAGTTCGAGTACTCATTGTGCTTCAGGATGTAGCGCGACAAGGAATCGACATTGTGGTGGACCAGCGCATGGCGCAACTCCGCGGTGGGCCCATCCACCACCACGTGTTCGTGGATCTCGATGTCGGCCATCGAAGCGTCCTGATCCTTCAAGCGGCATTCGAAACGGCCTCGCCCTTTGCGGAACAGCGACAGCTTCCAGAAGCTCGCATCGCAATGCCGCAAGACCCTTCCGAGAAAATACATCTGCAGGCGGATAAAATACCCGTTCACCTCAGGGTTCAGAAGCGCGCGCCGAATTTCTTCCACCAGTTCCGGCGTCAGGACTTCATCCGCATCGAGCAGCAGAATCCAGTCGTACGCGAGCGGCAGCGTGTCCATGGCCCATTGGCGCTTCTTCGGCCAGCCCCCCGCATAATGAAACTGGACCACCTTCGCACCACAGGATTGCGCAATGGAAACCGTGTCGTCCGTGCTCTCGGAATCGATGACATACACTTCGCCGACCCCCGCGAGCGACTCCAGGCAGCGCGGCAGGTTGCGGGCCTCATTGCGGACCGGAACGATCACACTTACGGGCAGCACCTGCCGAGCGGCGCTCGAATTCGACACCTCAGCCTCTGATTTTGCTTCGATCATTGCTTCGATCAGGTCCATTCCGTTGGCAGGTAGAAGGTTCCCCTATGTTAGCTGAACTGACGGCATTCTTGAACGGAAGATCGTTCACGCAGGCTGATTAACGGACGATCAGTTGTCGAAACCCGTTCCTGCCCGATTTCGCCCGCCCGACAGGCCCGGGCGATGCCCTTCAGAGGTTCTGCTCGCACCAGCGCTGCAGCACGAAAAGTGACCACGGCCGCGACCAGGAAGTCTCCCCCGAAAGAAAGCGGTTCCATGCTTCTCGCACGGCGTTAACGCTGATAGAAGTCTGATCCCAATTACTTTTCAGCAGCGCGTCCTCGACGACCGGCCTCATCTCGCCCCGCAGCCAGCGCTCAAAGGGCAGTGTGAATCCGCGCTTGGGACGATTCACGACCTCCCTGGGCAACTCGACGCCCAGGCTCGCCAGCAGCAGGCTCTTCGGCAAGTCCCCTCGTAACTTCTTCTCTCCCGGAACACGGAAACAGGCTTCCACCAGCGTTCTGTCGAGAAAGGGCACGCGCAACTCGAGGCCATGCGCCATGCTCATGAAATCGGAATCGCGAAGCAGCGTGTTGCGCATGTACCAATGCGATTCCAGATAGGAAACGCGATTGACTGGATCAAGGGTCGAACACTGCGCAATGGACTCCCGCAAAACGTTGTCGAGAGCACGCTTCGAGTCATGATGCGCGCCAGACAATCCTTCGCTGAACAACGCCTCGCGCTCCGCCGCCCCAAACAGCGTACGCACCAGGAAATACGGGTGAACGACGGAATCATGCCCCGCAGCCAACTCGGCCAACTTGCGGCTGCGATCTCCCTTGCCGGCAAACAGCGCTACAGAGGCGGAAAGCGGCCGACGCGCCAGCCTCGGCAGTCGTCCAAATCGTTTGGAGAAGGCTTCCATCCTCGGCACGCGGCGAAAATTCGAGTAGCCCGCGAACATCTCGTCGGCGCCCAGACCAGTCAAAGCAACTTTCACTCCCGCAGCCCTCGTTTTGGAGGACACCAGATACGTATTGATGCCGTCAATGGTCGGCTGGTCCATCGCGCATAGAGCTTCGGGCAACACCGCCAGCGTGTCTTGCTGAGAAACTGGAATCTCATGATGATCGGTGCCGAAGCGACGGGCGATCTCGCGCGAATACTGCCCTTCGTTGAACTCCTCTTCCTGGAATACCAGCGAGAAGGTGTTCGCGCGCACGCCATTGTGGCTGAGGACGGCAACCAGAGCGCTGGAATCGATTCCGCCCGAAAGAAACACTCCCACGGGCACGTCGCTCACCAGATGCGACAACACCGCATCGCGCAAGATCGCGGGCAGTTGATCCGCCGTCGCGACCCCATTCCCCGACCGTGATTCCGACTCGCTCCGCGAAGAAGACCGCAGCGGATTCCAGTATTCCCGGCTGTTCACCAATCCGTTTTCTACCGTGAGCACGTGCCCCGGCGGAACGGCTCTCACGCCTTCGACGATCGTCCATGGCTCGTACACCGAACCAAAGGCCAGGTAGCTCAAAACTCCGGTGGGATCGGCCTTTCGCGGCACCAGTCCCGTACGCAAAAGCGTTCGGACCTCCGAAGCAAAAATAAGAGTCTGCTCTGACTGGTGGTAGTAGAGCGGCTTGATTCCCATGGGATCGCGCGCCAACAGCAACCGTTTTCGCGGCGCGTCCCACAGGGCAAACGCGAACATCCCGCCCAGTCGCGTCAGGCACGACTCGCCCCACACGCGATACGCGGCAAGAATCACTTCAGTATCGGAATGACTTTTGAACTCGACGCCGGTGGATTCGAGTTCCTTCCGAAGTTCGCGGAAGTTGTAGATCTCGCCGTTGAATACGATCCAGTTGCCGGTAACCGGATCCTGCATGGGCTGATGCCCGAGCGGCGAAAGGTCGAGAATCGCCAATCGCCGGTGGCCCAGGCCGATCTCTACTGGCTCCGCCTGGGTTTCTTTCAGCAGCACCGTGCCGGAATCATCGGGTCCCCGGTGCGCGAGCGAACGGGTGGCTTGTTCCAGGACTGCAGGCGGGATCTGGGTTTTACGCGCCAGTATGCCAACAATGCCGCACATCTGAAATGTTTACTCGCTTTCTTACGGCAGATGCTCGGCCAGGACCAGTACCAGGAGAACAGCGATCGCGCGGAGGATCACCGATGTGCTCCGGAAGGCCGGCGAAAGCTACTTAAACGCCTCCACGTACAGAGAATGCGGCAAATCCGTCGAGTCTCCCGGTTCGTACGGCGGAACGCTCGTTCCATACAAGCGGCTCTTCCCTTCCACGGATTTCTCCACCTCGCGGAATCCCGCTTCGCGCAGCACCTCACTGAGATAACTGAAATCGAACGCGGTCCGGTGTTGTCCATCGCAGAAAACGAAATTCGAAAACCGGCCGCCCAGAGAATCGAAGTGACGTGGGAAGGAATCGTAAAACCACTCGCTCCGCTCCTGAGTATAAGCTGCAATCGCACTCTCCAGGTTCGGAACGATGAGCCGGATGCCGCCGCCGCTTTTCAATACGCGCACACATTCCTGAAGAAGCCGCTTTAGCTCATCCGGATAGAAGTGCTCGAACATGTGGGTCGAATAGATCGAGGCAACGGAGTTTGAACGAAACGGAAGCCCATTCCTAACATCCAGCCAAACATCAATCTTGTTGAAGAGGTTGCCGTCTATGTTCAGGAATCCGGGAAGGTATTTTGTACCGCAACCAAGATGCAAATGACAGGAGGCGCCGTTCCGAGGACGTGCGCTCATCACATACCGCCGTAACAAATAATTCGGAACAGTGGCCTTGGCAATACCCCAAAACACGATGTCTTTGTAGCGCTGGTGAAGCAACAAATCCTCCGGGAACAGTCCTGGCTATTGCTACCGCATTATAGAGCAGGCGGTTGGGCCGTCTTTGGAATGCAGCCCTCAGGCGACGGCTTGGCGATAAATACTGGCCAGTTGTTGCGCCTGATGCAATAACGTCAATTTTTCCAGGATTGTCTGGCGTGCGGCTGTCCCTATGCGCATGCGCAATTCGGGCGAAACGAGTAAAGCGGAAAGTCCCTGCACAAGTTCTTCGAGTCCATCCGCAGGAATCAGCCAGCCATTCCTGCCGTGCTCAATCACTTCATCAATTCCCTGCCCGCGACAGCCAATCACCGGTTTGCCGCAAGCCATAGCTTCAAGGTACACGCATCCCAGACCTTCGTTTCGGCTGGGCAATACGAATACCGAGCAGCGCCGCATGGCCTCGGCTACTTCCAACCGGCTCTGCCGGCCGACGAACTGAACTTGCTGTCCAATTCCCAAATCGCGCACCAGCGCTTCCAACTGGGCGCGATCCGGCCCTTCTCCGATGATGCGGCATCGAAGCCGGGGAAAGGAAGGTCTGAGATTTCCCAGCGCTCTCAAAACAAGTGCGTGGCCTTTGCTGCGCAGCAAGTTGCCGGCGATCAGAATCTCCGGATCGAATGGTCCCATCGCAGCGGGATTCGGCGAAAAAAAAATTGGATTTACACCGTTGTACACGATGGTGCTGCGGGTTTCAGCCGGCGTTCCGGTTTTCAGAATTCCCTGCACCTTGCCGCTGATACATATTACGGTCCGCGCCGCGCCGTACACGTCCACCGACACCTTCCGCCGCCAAGCCGCCGGAATTCCACCAAGAAAGGCGTTAAACACATCCAACCCGTGGAGTGTCACCACGAACGGAATATTCAGCCGCCTGGAAAGCAACGCAGCCGCGTGGCCGCAGGGCAGGGCCGCATGAGCGTGGATCACATCAATCGGCTTCACGCCGTGCAGCTCCCGTATTCGTCGCAGCAAACGGGCGTAGAGCAGCTTCCCCGCACTGGAGAGCCCGAGATTTCCGGGAACTTGCGGATATCGCACCCACTCTGCCGCAGCCGATGAACTCGGTTGTTTTCGAGAATAGTAAATCGGGGATGCTGCAATCACGCTGGAATCGACACCGAACTCCTTAAGCTGCTCAATCGGTTCCGCGATGAAGCACCCACTCACCTCATTTTGGTCTGATGGAAAAAATGGGGTGAGTGTCAAAACGTGCAGCGCTGAAGCCACCTCCGCGGCTCGGGACATCAGTTTCGCTCACTCTCAGACCGCGCCAATTCCTCGGCCAGAACAACCAGGCGTTCAACATGCTTGCTCCAGCTGAAGTCGCGTGCGCGCCGCAGGCCATTGCGCGACAGTTCTTCCGCCAACTCCGGCGATTCCTGAATTTGCAGCACTCGTTCCGCCAACGCATCGGGAGAGAACCGGGGAAAATAAATTCCCGCATCCCCGCAGATTTCGCGATGCACCGGCAAATCCGACGCCACCACCGGCAAGCCGCTCGACATCGACTCGATCAGCGGATGGGCAAACGATTCGGCATAAGCCGGGGTTACGTAAATGTGGCAGGCGCGATAGAGGTGATGAAGCGAGCGATAGGGAATGGTCCCGAGCTCAACGATATTCTGGCTTCCCCGAAGATCGTTGGCGAGCGACGCCGCAGACTCGGCCCGATAGGTCCCCGGATTCTCCCTTGATTTCAGCTGGCAGGTAAGAAAAAGTTTCACCTTCTTTCCCTTCACACGACTGCTCAAGATGGGCATTGCCCGGAATAATGTTTCGAAATTCCGGTAATAATTGTAATGGCTGACAAAAAGCAGCCGGAGCGCGTCTTTCCCTTGTTCAAGCTGGGCTTTCGCTGCCGATGGCAAGGGCGCTGCATCGCTCGTAAAAGCATCTCGATCAAATCCATGGTGCAACGAAAGTACCTTCTTGCCGCTCCACTGGCTAAGTTCCTGGGCAAACGCTGCACTCGGGGCGACGGTAATGTCGGCGCGGCGAATGGATCGCCGTGCCAACCAACCCTTGACTATAGTGTCCGCCCATATCGCATAGTCTCCGCGAGCGCGAACATCGCGAAGGAAATCGCCGGAAGTATAGAGCGAGTTCCGAGACAGAAGTATCTGCGGGACGGGAGAGTTCCAAAGCGCAAAGTTGCCCGCGGAAATCAACACCTGCGCGCCGCTGCGCCGGATTAGTTTCGGCAGCGTCGTCTGCTCACGAACGAAACGCCGGGGCGCGCCATAAGACTCCACAACCTCGACAAATGAAACGTTCGGAAGCTCCCCAAATTCCCGGCGAATCGCGGGATTCAGCAGCAACGTGGTTTCCGCATCCACTCTCCGCGCGAGATGGGGAATCACATTGCGCAGATAAGTAAGGCCTCCACCCGCACTCGCGGCAAGGCCATTGATAAACAATCTGATCATCGGTTGGGCACGACGGCTCCAAAACCGGCTGGCGACGGGTGGGAAGCTCGGGAAACAAGACTAGCTGCTGGGAACTCAACCGCGCCAGGAGCAAGATCCGCGAGTAGAAATGCAAAAACCCAAAAATACACGCAGAGATATGAACCCACGGCAAAAAGCCAATCCTCGAAGCTGGCGTGGGCCAGACCCGCTAGCACCACCATGGCCAGCGGAATCGAGTAATGGCGTGGGTTGGCGGTTCGCCTCATCCACGCGCAGACTTTCCATACCTTCGACACCGTCACCGCCAGCAGCGCAACGAAGGGCAACCCACCCAACAGACCCACCCACTCTGCGATGGTCATGTAGCTGCTGCCGTGCTCGCGCTCCGACTCGGCAGTTGAAGAAAACCTTCCAAAATTCAATCCGGGATCCTCGCCCGTCGGACTCGTGCCATATCCCGTTCCAAACAGCGGATGCTCCTTGATTGTGGCGATCGACTTTTCCCAAGGCGTCCGCCGCGAACCCATCACGCCTTCTTGCTTGTGCCCCTTGTAGAGCACTGCATCCTTCAGGTCCCCAAGCTGCTTGTTTAAGGTTTCTGGATTCAACATCCCAGTGACCGCAACCAGGAACAGAAAAAGTGCCACCACCTTCACCAGCAATTTGTATTGGTGCAGACCAAGACAGAAGACAAGTGTGACGACCGCTACCGAAACCATCCCCGCACGTGCCATGCTGAAATGAACAAGGTACGCGCAAAGAAGCAGGGCAGCCAGCCTGCGTAACCTGACCACGGGCCCATCGCTGGTCAGCCATCCCCACAACAGGATGGGGAACAATCCGATGCTCATCGCCGCACCGAGCGAGTTGGGATTACCCCAGATACTCCGTCCCAGACCGAAATAACAGATCGCCGTGACATAGACTGCTGTCTCACTTCCCCAGAGCAGTCCACGAAAAAAACGGTCTTCCCGGCCCAGAACGGCCAGGCGAGCGCCCGAAGCACAATACAGAAAAAGAAGGAGCAGGCTCAAAGCCTTGAGGGACGCCATCTGTATAAACGGAGAAACGGTGGCGGAGACGAATGCGGCGCAGACGCAAAAGAAAGCAATCAGATGTAACGATCCGAAAGGCCCGCGGGGAGTCTTCTCCCAAACAATGAAGCCAACGACTGCACCCGCTAACAGCACCACCCAGCGTCCACTTGTCCCGGCGCCTTGCAGCGGGACCTTCATGCCAGCCCAAACAAAGGTGATCATCAGCAGAACAAAAAAACGCTGATCGTATTCCCACAGGCTGGCGATGATTACTTCGAGCAGCAGAATCCCGCCCAGGAAAGAAACGTTGCCGAAGTATGGCAAGTGCGAATAAACAAAATACAGTGCCAGGCTCAAGCCCAGCACGATGCCAGCCCACTGCAGCGGTTTCACGGAATTCATCGAGCCCCCGTAGCGGCGGAGATCGCGGCCGCGGCCAGACCATCGGCGCATGCTTCCGGCGAGTAGTTTCGAATTCGTTCCGAGCTGCGCGCGCTCATCCGCTGCTTAAGCTCAGGTTGCCGCACGAGAGAATTAACCGCCACGCTGAGTTTCTCCGAATCTCGGGGAGGCACGACGTAACCATTCCACCCGTCTTCGACGAGGTCGGCCGAGCATCCCGCAACGCTGCTCACGATGATCGGAAGCCCGCACGCCATCGCTTCATTCACCACCAAACCCCATGGGTCGCTGTGCGTCGGCAGAACCAAGGTTTCCGCGAGCGCATATAGACCAGCCAGATCTTCCCGCTGCGTGAATCCCGGGAAACAAATCATCCCCGGGCTGATCCGTTTCGCCTGTTGCGCCAGTTCCTCTCTGGAGACACCATCGCCGGCAAACACCAAGCCCACCTCCGATCGCAGGCCGCTCTCTAGTTTGGCATAGGCTTCGAGGAGATCAAAGACGCCTTTTTCCGGCACCAGCCGGCCCACAAAAAGAATAAACCGCGAGGGCAATTTCAGTTTCTCTCGAAATTCAGTTGCATGGGCCCTGGCGTTCTCCGCCTGGGTTGCAAAGAAAGTGTTATCGACCGCGTTGGGTGCTGTGAAGATGACCTGCTCGCTGGCTCCGAGAGTTCGGAGGTAGGCAAACGAGGATTTTCCTGGCACGACAAAAGCATTACAAGAACTCACAAAATATCGCTTCAGCCATTCCACGCCGGCACGTCCAGATCTCTTGTCTCGCTGGTTACTCTCTGTCCACAGGACGAAACGCACACTGCGCCGGCGCGCCCACCAGAGCGCTTCCCAAGAGGCGGGATAGTTGTAGCCGCCACACACGACGGTCTGGGCATTCGCGGCATCGAATGCAGACCACAACCCACGATTCAGGAGGAGACTGCACTTCCACGCGCGCCATCGCCACGAGGGCAGAACTTCATAAGAAAAACCAATCTCATCGGTATAGATGCGCCACTGTCGAAGCGCCGTGTCGGTCTCTGCCAGAAAAATGGCGTGCAGATCCACCCCGGCCCGGCGGGCGAGTACGTTGAAAACCGGGATACGGTAAGGGGCAATGATTTCCGTAAGGATCACAGTCTTTCGGCTCATGACGTTGCGCTGGTCACTCCAATCGCAGGCATGCGCTCCAAAGGACATGCGAACAAATCCTGCTGGGGTTCGATTCGATCAGTGTACCTTCTACGGTATTTATCCGGAGTTCCCGAGGCTGGTACGTTGCGTGCGCGCTCTCAACGGCACTTAAGGCGCAGAACGCGGAAGCGGAGATTCAAGAATGGGGCGACCGGCAAATCGGGATTTACTTTGTAGCCTCAACGTAAAGGCTCTCCGAGCGTCGGGATTCCAGCTCAACTTCCGCGATCTCAGGAATCCGGCTGCTGCCGAAGGTGCTTAATTCAGGTGCCGGGAAACCAGCTTCCCGCAGCATGTGGACAAGCGAGCGGGCATCGAACATCTGTTTGTGATGCGCGCCGGCGTGCACGATGTCGCGAACGCTCGCCGTCAGAAGGAGACGCGAAACGAATTTGTGAGAGGCCATGGGATCGGCGGTGCCGGCAAGATAGTCGCGCACCATAATCCCCAAGTCGGGCACCACGATTCGCAGGATGCCGCCGGGCTTGAGAACGCGAAAACACTCCCGTGCCACGGCACGCGACTCCTCGTAGGTAAAGTGTTCGAAGGTGTGCGAAGAATAAATGCACGAGAACGACGAATCAGGAAAGGGAATCCGCTTGCGAACATCGGCGCGGCGCACGCCACGTGGCCAGTCTGGAGTACGAAAAATCCGTCTCCCGAGCGGCAAACGCGAGAGCAGGATGCTGGGCGAATTGTCGATATTTACCCATCCCTCGATCCCCGAAGTTCCACAACCGATGTTCAACTTCAGTTCGGCTGCATCGGTCATGTGTGGATTTAACCGGAAATTCCTTCTTGACCTCAAGAACGGCATCATATTACGCCTATCTCGCCGGTTCGCGACATTGTGAAACGATTCTTCATCGGGGTACAGCCGACAAAGGCCTCGGCCCGTGAGCGGCAAAATCGCGTGTGAATTCACGAAACACGTTTCTTCACCCGATCTTTCTGATTCACAATCGCTCGCTCCAGAAGTTCCTGCCACTGTTCAGTGACCAAGTCCCAGTCGAATTTTTCCGCGTGCTTGATGGCCGCCGCCGACATCCGCGCGGCTAGCTCCGGCTCCCGGATCAAGCGGCTGAGCGCTTCACTCAACTGATCTTCGGAAGACGCCAGCAAACCGGTAACTCCATCGACGACGTAATCGGGACGGTAGGAACTTCGCGCCACCGACGCAAGGCCGCACGCTGCGGCCTGCCCCAACACTTGCGGATGCCCCTCGATTTCGCTTGGAAAGAAAAATATCCCGGCACGGCGCATCTCTTCGCCCAACTGAGCAGCGTCCAGGTGCCCGAGAAATACAACGTTGCCGCAGTGCAGATCCTGCGCCAGTCGCTGGCACGCGTTCTGCTCTTCCCCTATTCCACCCAGCCGGAATTCCCATCCCGGATGTTTGGCAGCTTCCCGAACGACGAGGTCGGCCCGCTTGTACTGACGAAAGGAGCCCGCGAACAGGACGCGCGGCCGCCCGCTCTCGTCCCTCGCTTCCAGAGGCGGATAGTAATAGCGCCGGTCGATGCCGTCGTAAACCGTTCGCACATTCCGCCCTCCGAGTCTCTCGGCCATCTCGGACATGTAACGGCTATTCCCCGCGACAACGTCGCACTCCCGAATCGCCCGACGCAGAAGCGGCCGGTTCGTGTCTTCTTCCAGTCCTCCGGAAACCACGTAAGTCACCAGCGCCGTCCTCCAATGCAACCTCGCCCGGGCCCAAAGAAAAGCCGCATCCAACGGGCCTTCCCTCGGGAAGAAATACACATCCGGCATGTCGGTTCTCAGATGCCACAGAACGCGCGCCGTATTCCCGCGTCCCTCCCACCGCAAAATCCGGGTGTTCGGGCGGGCGGCGATCCTCGCATCCGCCTCGCCACTGCCGAGCATCACTACACGAAAACGCGACGGATCCATCCGCGCCACAACTTCCTTCACCGTCAGGTTCTGGGCATTGGTATTGCTCTCGTCGGCGAAAGAAGGCGTGAAGACCGTAATCATGCGGTTGGCAAATCTTGCCACGAACGGCAACATCTATTTCAGGAATTGTTTGACTTCCATTCTAGATTAAGATCTCGGACTGAAGATCGCGAATCCGGGCTTGCAGGCGCAGTCCGTCATCTCGATCTGAAACCGTTCTCTCCAAATGTTCGCGGGCGGCTTGCAGCAACTGACTTCGGGCTTCGAATCCATGCCCATCGACGCGCGGATGCGTCTCCCCCGGGTCCGCTTCCAGGTCATACACTTCCTCCGTCGCCCCGGGCTCAATGCGCATGACCAACTTGAAGCGGGTATCGCGAACCCCCAGAAGCCGCGGCGCGCTCCGGTTCTCTCTCCTGAAGGGATTATTGCACCCGTAGGCACACTCGATGATCGCGGGATCGTCCCAGGCAACCCCTTGCTGCAAGTTTCTCCACAGACTCCGCCCCCGGAACGCAGCCGGAGCCGGCACGCCCATGCTCTCCAGCAGAGTCGGAGCCAGGTGCACATGGCTCATCGGAGAAGCCGGCACTTTCCCACCTCGCTCTCCGGGAACACGAATCAAGAGCGGCACGCGAACGACCTCCTCGCTCAGACGCACCGGCGCGTGATAACGCCCGCCGTGTTCGAGAAACTCCTCGCCGTGATCCGCGGTCAGCGCAAAAACACAATCGTCCCACAGATGCGTCCGCCTGAGATCGTCCACCAGGCGGGCGATCTGGCCATCCACCCACCGAATCCCCGCGTCGTACAACTCGACAACCTCATCCCTCTTCCCCCTGAATCCCGCAACCGCCAGATCCGAACGGTTCCAGTATTCATTCAGATAGCGGGCGTGGCCAGGCTCGATGTCTCTTCCTGTCAGCTCGCGAAACGCCTCATTCCGCGGATAGTACGGCGAATGCGGATCCATCAGATGAAGCCAGAGGAAAAACGGACGCTGCCCCACCGATGCCAGCCACGATTGCGCCTTGTCCACCAGAACGTCCGCGGTGGGAAATCTTCTCAGAGCATCGACACTCTCGGCCGGAGGCGCAATCTTCATGCGGTACTCAAAGTACAGTTCGTTGTAGAGCCTGCTCAGCCCGACCGCTCCCGCAAAACTTTTTGTCGATCGATTCAGCTCCCCACGAACCGGACCGCCGGGCGGCGTTTCCGGAGTGACGGTGTCCTGGGTTGACTGCTCCTCCAGCTCCAGAAAATCGCGGAAGACCTCAAATCCCTGGTCGTAACCAAAGCGCGGCGAAATATATGGATTCCCCGCGGAAAACGCGCCCGTGGCATAACCCGATTCACGCAACACGGTCGCGAGCGTCGTTTCGCCGGGAGCAAGCCCAATCACATCCCGTCCCAACGCCAATGGCATACGCGAAGCAAGAATCGCCGGAAACGAATAATACGTAGGCGCGCCGGCAACGATGGCCGCCGGCGCCACAAAAGATTCCGCCGCCAGCGAATCCAGGAACGGAGTCGTGGGGCGCGCATATCCCATGAAGCCGACGTGATCGGCTCGCAAACAATCCACCGTGACGAGTACGACTGACTTCTTCGGTCCTATTGCCATTGGCTAACGTTGGACCACGCTGTTCCTGGTGAATCTTCGCTTCGAGACTGCGACCTGCGCACTCCGGGACTCCGCGGCATAGGCGCCAGATTGCACGAGGTCGGAAAGGTCTCCATCGTGAAGATACAAGAAATCAGGATACTTGGTTTCCAGCGCCGAGAGGAACTCGTCGAGCAGGGTGAGGGTGCGAGAACGGAAGTCCTTGACGGAGGAATGAAAGTTGATGGAGTGCATCGAGACGACGAAGGGGAGGCCTTTGGCAAAGTACTCGCCCGCTTTGCGCAGACACGCGTTGGCGGCCAACTCTTCGCCAAGGGCTGGCTCGAAATCCATCGAACGGTACAGGTGCAGTATCCCGAAATCATCGAGATGGGGCGGAGTGAACGTCCCGGTTCCGTTCTGGGCTACGCGCACCCCGTGCTGGGCCCATGCGCGATGCGTGTCCCGGTTGGCGCGATAGCCCGGAGCGCACGCAGAACGTGGAAGCGTTGCAAAGAACTTGGCGAAGATCCCCACGGCTGAACCGATCAAACTGGCCTGAACATCGGCGGAGAGGAAGCGCTCGTCCGCGGGCAGTTCAGGATCCCAGTATTCGTATCCGATCCACGGCATGCGCCAATGAATGTACGGGGTACCGGCCTTCCACAGCGTTCGGAGCAAGGCGGCACGTTCGCCTCCAGCGGCGAGTTGGCGTTCTATGGCTTTGCGGCAAAAATGCGTGCTGCCGTGAAGGGCCGGATAAAACACGCCCGCGTCGATCCCCTCGCGGTAGGCTTCGAATAGGCCCGGACGCTGCCAGTGATCGGGAAGGCCTTCCGTGATTGGGCGCAGATGGATCTGGCGGAAATCTTCGTCCGCCATACGGGCGAAGTCCAGATTCGCCGTGAGGAAGTTCATACCCAGGCAGGCGGGACGTCCAGTGGCGTCGCGGTGACGCTTCAGAAACTGGCTCAAGGCGGAAAGGTCCTCGGCGGTTTCCAGCGTGTAGAGATCGTAGGGGTGCTCCCCCAAGCTCAGGCCGGCAGAGCCCAGCGCGTCGAAGCCCTCGCGATCGCGGAGTCCAACCCGTCCCCAGTCATCGCTCTGCAGCAGCACGAGCGGGCGATCGAAGAAGAAACCCTGGACCGGCAGGAGATTTCGAGATCGGTTCCAGATTTTTCGCGCGAGACTCATTGGGGGCGGCGCCATTTGTATCTCGCTTTGTTTACGAAGTCCAACATCGAACAGAGCCGCCGGTTCAAAGGATACCTGTAGGCTGGGGAAAACTGGACTACGGCTTGGCAGAAACCTCGTTTGAACATAGCCGGACCCGTGTTGACGCCTTCGCGATACCCTCCGAAGTCATAATCGACGCAACCATGCTCTTTTGCCCATCGAATCGCATGCCATTGCAGCAAGTGGCCGGCGCTCAAACGGTCGTCTTTGGTTGTCGCGCCAAAAACGTACCAGGACCGCTTGGCCGCCCTAACCACCAACGTACCGCCTAGCAGTATTGCTTCCTTGAAAGCGAGCAAAAGGGCTCCTCGGTCCTTCTCGTTCACGATCCACCGCAATACGTGCGACAAATGGCTCGGCTCAACGGCAAGAAAGTTCTTTTTCCTGGCCATCTCAAAATAAATACGCTGAAACTCGCGGATGTCCCCCTCGTCCTGTGCGAACCTGATCACAACCCCTTGTTGCTCAGAACGCCGGATCTCATATCGTGTTGCCTTCCGAAAGCTGCGCAGTAATTCGTCATTTCCAGCGGCTAAATCCAAGCGTAAAGAACTCTTGCGCTCCGGGAGTAATTGCCACCCGTCGCGAGACAAGGTGCTTCCGACGCTCCATTCCGAACGCTCAACCCAGTCGGGGTCAATGTCGACGTACGTGAAGCCCAGTTCCTTGCTCTTTTCAAGAAGCTTGCCAAGTCCGTAGAGCGTCAGGTCTGCATCATCGCAGGCCGGTCCGCGGTTGACCATTAGACTGCGGATCGGTCGCAGCCATTTCCCCACAGGAAAAATTACTCCACAAAGAGCGAACCAACGGATCTCGCCATGTTGTCGCACGGTGGCACAATACAAGTCTTCACGCTCATCGCCGTTTCGTCCCCCCGTCCAATTGGGAAATTGGAAGGGATGACTATTGTTCTGGCGGTCCAGAAACGCCTCGATCTCCCGGTGAATGGCGGGAGTTAACTCTTGTGTCGTAAGGAATTCAAAATGCATTGGCGGAGCAAAAGCGCAGAGCGACCAAGCGACAACCCACAAGTTTCGGCACGTTAGATATAGCCAAGAGCTTTCAATCTCTCTTCTTCGTGCACCCCAGCCGCGCTATGGCGTGCGCCATTTAGATCTCGCCTTGGTCACGAACTCCAATGTCGAACAGAGTCGCCGGTTCAAAGGATACCTGTACGCCGGGGAAAAGTGGACTACGGTTTGGCAGAACCCTCGTTTGAACAATGCCGGACCTGTGTTGATGCCCTCGCGATACCCTCCTAAGTCATAATCAACGCAACCATGCTCTTTCGCCCATCGAATCGCGCGCCATTGCAGCACGTGGCCGGCGGTCAAACCGGTATCCTTAATGGTTGCGCTAAAAACGCCCCAGGACCGCTTGGCCGCCCTAACCACCAACACTCCTCCCAGCGGTGTTGCTTCCTTAGAAGCGAGCAAAAGAGCTCCCCGGTCCTTCTCCTTCACGATCCACCGCAATACGTGCGACAAATGGCTCGGCTCAACGGCAAGGAAGTTCTTTTTCCTGGCCATCTCAAAATAAATACGTTGAAACTCCTGAATGTCTCCCTCGTCCTGTGCGAACCGGATCACAATCCCTTGTCGCCCAGAACGCCCGATATTGAGTCTCGTATCTTCCCGAAAGCTGCGCAGCAATTCGTCATTTCCAGCGGCCAAATCCAAGCGTAAAGTACTCCTGCGGTCCGGGACCAATTGCCATCCGTCTTGAGACAAGGTGCTTCCGACGCTCCATTCCGGACGCTCAACCCAGTCAGGAGCAATCTTGACGTACGCAAAGCCCAGTTCCTTGCTCTTTTCAAGAAGCTTGCCAAGTCCGTAGAGCGCCAGGTCGGCATCATCGCAGGCCGGTCCGCGGTTGACCATTAGACCGCGGATCGGTCGCAGCCATTTGCCCATGGGAAAAATCACCCCACAATGAGCGAACCAACGCATCTCGCCTTGTTCTCGCACAATGGCACAATACTTGTTTTCACCCTCATCGCTGTTTCCTTCCCCCATCCAATTGGGGAATTGGAAGGGATGGCTATTGCTCTGGCGGTCCAGAAATGCCTCGATCTCCCGGTGAATGGCGGGAGCTAACTCTTGTGTCTTGAGGAATTCAAAATGCATTGGCGAAGTAAAAGCGCAGGGTGATCATGCGACAAGCGACAACCTTCGGCGCGTTAGAGGTAGCCAAGGGCCTTCAATCGCTCTTCGATGATGCGCCGTTCCTCCTGGTCTAGTCTTACCGCATCCTGGCGGGTGACTTCCTCCAATAGAAACACGATCAGTTTTTCCAGGCTTGGGAATCGCTTCCCGTAGAGTTCTTCCGCCGCCGAGCAGAGGTCCTCTGGCAGACTTACTTGTCGTAACGATGCTGTCATCGGGCTTCAAGCCTCATCATTCCGAGCATTCCCCGTAATCTGGACCCTATGGCTCCAGCCACCAAACGGTCATCCTCATCCAAACCGACAAGCAACACCAATGCGATAAAGGCGAGGTAGCCCAACGCCAGGCCGGCCACGATGGCAAGAACTGCATTGTGGAACAAACTCGCTTCCAGCCTTACCAGAGCAATGATCGCTGCGCTACCCAACACCGGCAAAAACAGCCGGACATAGCTGCGATTATACGGAGTCAATCCCAGAATCGCCTTCACTTCACGCAAGTACAGAAGGTTGATCGCGGCGTTCGTTGCCGCGGACACAACAATCGCCCCAATGACTCCCCAAATCGGTATGAGAGCAAGGTTGAGGACGATGTTCCCAATCACAACCTTCACCTGCACTCGAACCAGACGGTCCTGGTGCCCGGACATAATGAGCAGAAGGCCTACGGAACCCACAGCGCAGTTGATCAATTGTCCGACGGTTCCAATTATCAGGATTGGCCATCCTGCTCGAAACTCGCGTCCGAATATCTGCATCAGTGGTGCTGCAAAGACACAAACCACGATCGCCAACGGAAGAGTGAATCCAAAGATCCACTTGGTCAGCGTCTGGTAGAGCCGCCGCAAAAGATCGAGCTCCCCGCGCGCATGCAAATCCGCAATGGTGGGGGAAAAAATCTGATTCACCGATTGCAGCAGAATCGGCAGGAACGCTACGACCGAGCCCGCGACCACATAGATGCCCACTCTCCGGGCGTCGAGATAGTAGCCCAGCACAATCTTGTCCAACTGCGCAAGAGTATATTCCAGCGCCTGCACGGCAAACAGGCTGGCAGAAAACCGGATTGCATCACGTTGCAAGCCTGGAAGTTCACCTGCCACGGAACGGCAGCCCGGCGGCATGAGCTTCCATGTTGCCAGCGCCAACAGGACGAGCGTGATCAGGGCGGAGGCAACCTGCGCCAGCAAGTACCCGGAAAGGCCCATGCCAAGCACCAGCAGGCCGACGCCGAAGAGCATGTTAAGCGGACTGCCAATGAAGTTCGTGATGACCGTTCTGCGAGCGACGTCCTTGAAGCCAGCAAGGGCCTGTCCAAAGAACGAGGTGAAGCTCCCCAAAACCATCAATAGGGCAAAAGCCCCCATGTACTTCGACAATGCCGGCGTGTGGTAGAAGCGATCCGCCACCCACCCGCGTATCAAAAGCATGATGGCAGCGACCATCAAGTTTGCGACCGCAAGAACTGCAAGGCCGCGCCACAGGAATCCTTTAAGCTCGGCATACCGCCCGGTTCCGTTGTAAACCGCCACGTATCGAGCCGCGGCCTGAGGAAGCCCCAGCGCCGCAATCAATCCGAGCACGCCGCCAACCGTCATGCCGAGCGCATAGATACCCAGCGCCTCGGCGCCCAACACACGCGCCAGGTAGATTTTGAAGAGATATCCCGCGCCCGCGGCAAACAGAGTCCCCGCGAAGAACACCGCCGAATGCCGCGAGATATGCCCCATCTCGCTGCGAAATCGCGCTTCATGACTGGTTGCGAGCGGCGGCTGCGACGCCTCGAGGGCTGTATCGGGGATGTTCAAAATATGCCTGTTCGCGCGTGCTGACGAATCGTTGTTCCGGATTATGTTCCAGATTATCTCAAACCGCTCGTCGTTGGCGGGCGGGGAACTTCCGTCACGCGCCGGCGGAGTGCGCAGGTCCTGCATCACCGGCGACTGGAGTCTGACCCCACTCATGCGCTTGTAGTGCATCTGCTGCAGCGACAGCCATCGCGAGATAGAACACGCCAAACCACCGCTCCTGCCAGTTTGGAAGCAGTAGGAAATGAAGCAGCACGTAGGCGAAGGTAACCGCAGCAACGCTTCTCATTCGCTTAGCAGCAAAGAATCCGCCGATCCCAACCAGGAGGAACGGAATAAAGAAGCTGCTTGTAACGAGAGTTATCCCTGATCTGAACGCAACCAGGTAGTCGTGAAACGAAAACTGGACTGTCATTTCACCCGGTGCCACTGGGACGCCGACAAAGTTGCGGTAGTAAAGCATTTTTATGCCGTAGTCGCCCGCGAAATGATTGATCGCAAGTGCCGAGGCCAGTGCCAGTACGGCTAATGCTGATGCCTTAACAAAATCAAGCCTTCGCTCCAACCAACAGGCGAGAATAACGGGGCCGGCAAGGACGACATTATCTGTACGAAAGTAGATGGATGCGAGCAAGACAGCCAACCCCGCTGTAAGCAGCTTTCTCTCGAATATCAAGTAGAGGGATAAGAACGCACATAGCGTTGCGAGAGCATCCGACGTCATTTCCCGGCCAAGCGTCACCAGTGGGGGACTGATCATCGATAAGAACGCGATTAAGAAAGCCAACGGCGCATTCACGTATCGGGAAACCCATACCATTAAAAGGATGCCCAGCAAGAAATACGAAGCTACTGAGATAAAGATACTGGCGCCTACCAACCCCAGACCGGTCTTGCTGACCAGCCACAAAGTCTGGTTATAGAGGGGGCGAATGGCAAACAAGGGTAGGAATTGCGCGAACCGATAGGGGTTTGTCGCCCGCTCTCGTCGAGACTCGTTCTGGTCTTCGGGTGCGCCCGGTTCGCGGCCCAGCAGTTGGTCTCGAGAAGCTTTTGGCAGGCGCAGGTTGATTTCTGAATAGACTCTCTGGTGGACTATTACGGGGTCGGTTTCCTCCATGAGCAGAGCATTCCCCATGTACTGAATCGAGTCCATGGCATAGATCGGATTCTTGTATAGGTGTATCGAAGCGAAAGTCAGCAACAACACATAAACGCCAACTATAGCCTTTTGCCGAGAGCCAATCCTCATCGCTCCGACCCTTTCCTAAATAGCTGACGAATCGTCCTTCCGGATTATGTTCCAGATTATCTCAAACCGCTCGCCTGTGGCTGGCAGAGAACTTCCGACAGGATCTCCGGCGAAATCGCCTGCACCAGCCCGCGTGCGGTATCCGAGTCGGGCATAACCGCGCACAACATATCTGGAATGCGCAGCAGGTCATCCGGAATTTCGAGCATCCGTCCCACGCCGAAGCGGACATATTGCGGAGCATATCCGGCGTAAGCGTGCCGCAACCATCCACACAAAAACGCGGGGATGCCGACCGACGCACATTCAAAAGCTACTGTCGATTCGACCGTAACCGCGCACCATGTCTTCTGAAGAATCTCACGAGACAGCGGCGCATCCGTCAAACTCACCAACTTCCGGTCGTCCTCGCTCAGGGTCCGTGCCACCAACCTCCGCCGCTGCCGGGCTCTCTCAAACGGATGCAGCTTCAAAACCACGGTCTTGCCTGACCCGCGGGCAGTTGCGCAGAGGCGCGGCAACAGCTCGCGATAAATCGCCTCCACTCGCCAGAAATCGGTCTCATACGGCTCGGTGAAACACGTGATCCAGGGAGCGCGTTCACTCCAGACTAAAGCATTCGCTCGCGGCGGAGACGACGCGGCTCCGATCCGAATCCGGCTGCCATCGACGCCGCAGATGCGTTCCAGATAGTCGCGCTCCATCTCCCCTTTGGCGAGATAATTCGAAAACCGCGCATTCTTGAATGCCATACGGCAATCGAGCGCTCCGTGGTGGCACGCGACGGCCGGAACTCCCCGCTGCCCGGCCAGCAGCAGAGGAATCCGCGTGTAGGGATTCGAATCGTCGGCGCTCAGGCAGCCGGCCACCGAGCGCGTCTCAAAAACCTGGTTCCACGCATCGCGAACGGCGAATCCCCAGCGCAACCAACGCGGCCCCTTTTTCAAAATCTCGAGCTGAACCGGCAACCTGAATGCCGGATGTTCCTGCAGCGACTGCTCCATCTGCTTCCAGCAGACTTCAAGTTCCTGCAATTCGTTCTTGTCGCACCTCTTCGTTGCGAAACTCGCCAGACGCGCGGTCTCAACATTTGCCGGAACCGGCGAGACGGCTCCGGACTCGCGGGCGAGAACCAGAAGGAATTTCTGCTCGGGCAAAATCCGCGCGTAACGGAGTGCGGTTTTCGTGACATTCGAATAAGCGGCCGGGAGGAGCACGACCGGCTCCGTTTTCGATTCCGATTTCCCTTTCGACGACTGCGCCGGTGCCCCCGCCAGATTCCTTCGCCAGACATAGTGCGGATCGTACTTGTCGTACACCACCTGCCGCAGTTGGACAAAGCTCAGGTTCGCCACCGCGCCGCCGCGCCGCACAACACCGCGAATCAGGCGCTTCCGTAGTCCCGCGTGCAGCACTTGCAGTGGTATTCCCAACTGCAGTCGCAAGGCTTCCGCCGTTAAAGACGGCCGGCTTACCGCCAGCGTGCGGCATCCGCTGAGCTTCTCGGCCAGCCGAAGCGCGAGCCGAACATCCTGCAATTCCGGTTGCAGCAACAGACTGATCACGTCCCACCAGTCGATGCCAAAACGGTCCACGACGCGTCCCATGCCCAGTTCAAGCAGGCCGCGCCAAATCTGCAGGTCCCCAAGTTCGACGGCAAGGTCGAAAACGCTGGAGACCGGACAACCCAGCGCGGCACTCCGTTCGTCATAGAAAGATTTTGGGGCTCGTCCCAGGTCAATCACGGAATCCCACCGCTGGCGTGTCCACGAACCGTGGAAGTCATCGTCGGGATGTAAGAGGAAAACTCGCATAAAAGCAGGTGTCAAGTCTCAGGTCTTAGAGGTTTGCGAATTTCCTGAGACCTAAGACCTGAGACCTAAGACCTGACACCTGGGACCTAATCTGCCACCAGCGCCCAACCGAGCGGCGTTCCCCGCTCCACATCGCTGGCCGCACGTTTACCCAGAACTTCGTTGAAGTGCCGCGGGTGCAATCCGTCCGCCGGACGAATCGAACGCACGTTTTGTTTCGTAAACAACTCGCCCTTTTTCATATCTTCGACCACAAACAAGGAGCGCCGAAACTTGCGGCTGTTGGCCTCGCGCGGTCCGGAGGCGAACTGGACCGACCCGAGCGCTTTCTCGGCGGTGCGCACCGCCTCCACCATCGCCTTGAATTCCTCCGGTTCGAGTGAGAACGCGCCGTCCGGCCCCCCATCCGCCCGTCGGAGGCAAAGATGTTTCTCAATGATGCATGCTCCCAGCGCCACGGCGACGACGGGAACCGCGATTCCCATCGTGTGATCGGAAAGTCCCACGGGACAATGGAAACGGCGCGCCAGTTCCGGGATCGTGAGCAGGTTCGCCTCCTCCGGCAGTGCCGGGTAGGCGCTCGTACACTTCAACAACGCAATCTGAGTCGCTCCCGCTCCGCGCGCCGCCTCGACCGCTTCGGAGATTTCCTCTGCGCTGGCCATGCCCGTGGACATGATCAGTGGCTTCCCGGTACGAGCCATCTTCTGGATCAGTCCGATGTCCACCAGTTCAAACGATGCCACCTTGTGCGCCGGAACATTCATCTGTTCGAGAAAGTCGACGGCGCTATCGTCGAACGCGCTCGAAAACAAGTGCATCCCCAGTTCGTCCGCGATCTCTTTCAGCTTCGGCTGCCACTCCCAGGGCGTAAATGCCTCCTGGTACAGGTCGTGAAGAGTGCGGCCATCCCACAGCGTGCCACCCGAAATCCGAGAACATTCTTTGTTGCTGCGCAGCGTGATCGTGTCCGCCGTGTAGGTCTGGAGCTTGACCGCATCCGCGCCGGCGTCCTTGGCGGCGTGAATAATCCGGACCGCCTGATCGAAGCTCTGATTGTGATTGGCGGAAAGCTCGGCAACGATGTAAGTAAGGCTTCCTTTTCCGACCTCTCGCCCCGCAATGTTCACTTTCCCGCCACCGATTTCCGACACCTTCGTCAACCCTATAGATCCTGCGGAAACAAAACCACCGCCTCACCTTTTAGAACGACTTCAGCTCTTTGGTTCTCGCAGATGGTCTCGAGCGTTGCGATTGGCTTTCCTTCCTTGATGCTAATCACCGTCACTCTCGTTGTAACTAAGTCTCCGACAAATACCGGGGCAAGAAATTGCAAACTCTGACTGAGGTAGATGGTGCCCGGCCCCGGCAGCGTATTGCCGATCGCCGCAGAAATCTGAGAAGCGGCAATCATTCCGTGGGCAATCCGCCGTCCGAAGCGAGTACTTTGTGCGAACTCTTCATCCAGATGGAGTGGATTCCGGTCCCCCGTCAACTCGGAGAAGCCCCGGACAATCTCATCCGACACAGTAAACGTGCGCGCCGCTGTATCGCCAATTTTCAACATCACAACTCCCTGCTAGAGAATGCCCTTTGACCGCAATTTTTGTTCTTGTTGCGGCCGCAGAGCCTCCCACTCTTCCTTCAATATCGCGAGGCAAACAACGTCATTAAACGCGCCTCGTTTCAAGATGTGTTTCCGAAACAATCCCTCCTGCACGAAACCGAAACGGCGGTGCATTTCAATCACGCCCCTATTAAACGATAGAACCTCGCAGCAGAGCTTCTCAAACTTCAAGTCATCAAACACGTAGTTCAAGACCGTGTATTCAACGTGGCTACCCACGCCTTTACCCCGGACATTGGGACTGACGACGTAAAAAGCCCAGTAACATCGTCGATTCATCTGGTCGATTGCGTAGAGATTGGCCAGTCCTACATCTTCACCGTCACAAACAATGATCCAATACTTGTAACTGGGATCCTTGAGAACACGCGAAAACCAGGCTGCGTGTTCCTCTGAACTGATCACGTGGTCGGTGTACATATAGTCGGCCACTTTCGGCAGGTTGCGCCATTCGCGAATCATATCCATGTCGTCCGGACGGACATCCCGTAGTGAGGTCACGGTTCCTCCTTAGAATTTACGAAGCACCCTCGCCCATTAGCGTCGATATGACCCGGCCCGTTCCTCCGCCGTCCACTACAGTGCACGCGGTTCGCGATAAGGCTTGCCTTTCCGAGACCGAATTCGCGAGGCGGGTGATCAGTTGTGCCATCTCACTGATCGAGAATCGCGATCCGCCTGCTACCAGTCTCGCAACTCCCGCGGCGTGCAAGGCCTCGGCATTCGGGATCTGGTTTTCTGCCACTGCCAGCAAGACCGCCGGAAGGCCAAGCGCACAGTATTCCCAGCAGGCAGTTCCGGCCGCTGAAATCGCGAGATCGGCCCAGGAAATCAGTTCCTGCATGTTTGTCACGTTGTTTAGAATGCGGCAACTGTGACTGGATTTGGCAACCGATCCGGCAACTGATGCGAGATGCGGATTACTTCCTCCGGCGACAACGACCACTTGTAGGTTTTCTACCGCAACCTGCTCAATAGCCCCCATTACGCGGCGCGTAACGTTGTCCGGGTCGCTTCCGCCCATGCTCACGAGAAGCTTGCGACCGATAGATGAAATTTTCCGGGGGTCTTTCGCAGAAACAAATTCGCGCCGTAAGAGCGCATACTTCGTCCCCAGAAGAAGCTGGGTGTACGTTTCCCGGTTCCGGTAAAGACATTCTTGGGCATGAATGTTCTGGTTCAGCACGACGTCTGCTGCATAGGTTCCAGAGCGTCCGTTGTCATCGATCAACACAACCTTGAGTCGCTCATTCTTCAGAGCTCGCTGATAATCCGCACCAAACTCGTAGCCGTCAACAACTACCCACGATGGACAGTGGGTTCGGGCCAGCGCGATGAGTTGCTCACCATCGAAGTCACTTCCCGTTACACCGTCAATTCGAACCAACCCGACACCCTCGCTGCGGAGGCGTTCCTCGATCGCCGGTGTCGACTCGGCCATAACGAATGTCACCAGACCGCCTGCGTCCTGCCAGGCTTGCGCCAACGCCAGGCAGCGCATCACGTGCCCTGTTCCGATCGCCACCGACGCATCGGCCCGGATCAAAAGCATCTCATCGCTAAGCTTTCTCACTGTCGCTTTGGACCCTTGAATCGTTAACGTACGCGAAATACCGGCTCGATGATTTGCCCTTCCAGAAAACGTTCGGGACTTTTGTCGTTCAGCCATTTCGACACTGTCTTGCACACTTCCGCATACACTCGCAGGGTCTGTTCTATCGCCAGCGGATCGTGCGCCGCCGTCATGTTATGCGTTGCCAGCAGCAGCACTCCGCGCTTCACGCATTCTTGCGTGAACAGACTCCGCACCAGAAAACTGTCTTTGCCGTCGGCATCGAGGAACTTGATCAACGACCAGAACGGATAACCGATGCACTTGATGCGATCCTGCAATCCCGCCTGTTTTGCCATCGCGTTCAATCCCTCCTGCAGCACGCGCCCGTTCGCATCCATGCGAGCTAGTGCGTCGGTCGTCTCCAGCACATCCAGCACCTTCATGGCCGCCGCCATCGACGCCACTTCACCGCCGAACGTGAAGCTGAAGAAGATGTCTTCGAACACCTTCATGACGTCCGCTCTTCCCACCACGCACGAAATGGGGAATCCGTTGCCCATCGCTTTGCCAAAACAAGCCAGGTCGGGAGTCACACCGAACCTTTTCTGCGCGCCCCCCAGCCCGAAGTGAAAACCACTACAGATCTCATCGAAGATGAGCAGAATTCCGTGCTCATGCGCCAGGTCTCTCACGCCTTCCAGAAAGCCCGCAGCCGGAGGCCAGAAGTTCACCGGTTCCATGATGACTGCGGCGAAATCGCCTTGGTGTTCGTTCAAGAGTCTTTGCAGTGATCCCAAATCGTTGTACACGAACGGATGCGTCAAAGCCCGCACCGCTTGCGGAACGCCCGCATTTCGCGTCGTGCTGCCGATGTACCAATCCTGCCATCCGTGGTAACCACAGCAGGCGATGCGCTCGCGTCCAGTGAGGGCTCGCGCACCGCGGACCGCTCCTGAAGTTGCGTCCGATCCATTCTTGCCAAAGCGCACTTGCTCCGCGCACGGGATCAGCCGGGTCAGTCGCTCCGCGAGTTCCACTTCCAGAGGGTGCGGCAAAGAAAAACTGTGTCCTTGTCCCAACTGCTCCGCCACCGCCGCATTTACCTCTGCGTGCGCGTAACCGAGAATATTCGGCAGAAGTCCCTGGATGTAGTCGATATATTCATTCCCGTCGACATCCCAAACGCGGCAACCTTTGCCCTTCGCCAGGAACACCGGTGCCACCCCGCGGACGTGCTGGTTGGCTCCCTTGCTGAACGTCTGCGCAGCACCAGGAATCACTTTGCCCGCCCGCTCCAGCCAGGCCTTCGATTTTTCAATCGGCCGGCGCGGCGCCGCCGCCGCGCGCGCCTCTTCGAAAAGGCTCTTGTAGTACCCGTGGTTGGAAACAATATCCGAGTTCATCTTTTCCAGCCCCGGATTCTTCTCGATCAATTCCAAAACATTCTTCATTCCAAAACTCTCCTGCCCGCGAAAAGCCTTGTACACCGCCCGAATGAACTCCAGGTCTTGCGCCTCGTCCACCGTCCAGCGGTAATGCTGGTATAAGTACGTCGAATCGTTCTCGACGTTGGCAGTTCGAAACTTTTCCGAACGCAGGTACGGTGTCACGTGCTCGCGCTCGGAAGCCTTACTCGCCTCGTGCCATGCCCGTTCCAACGCGGAAAACGAAAATATCTCCGTATCCAGCCCATCGGGATAGCTCCGCACCATGGCATTGGAGGCGTAATCGAGATCGCCGCGTTGAAAGCGCCTCACCACTCGATCGATCACTTCCGAATCAATCAAGGGGCAATCGGCCGTGATGCGCACCACCTGCGACGCTTTTTCTCCGCGCGCAGCACCGTAGAAACGATCCAGCACGTCGTTCTCGCTGCCCCGATAACATGGGACGTCGTTCTCCCGGCACATCTCCTCGATGGCGTCGTCCGCCGGAGCGGTGGAAGTGGCCACCACCACGCGATCAATCAGACTGGCTCGTTTCACGCGTTGAATGACGTGCCACAACATCGGCCGTCCTTCGATCTCCGCCAGGCTCTTGCCCGGCAAACGGCTCGACCCCATTCGAGCCTGAATGATCGCCACCACCGGTCCCTCGCTCGCTTCGCTGGTCCAATTCAGCGCCTGCGGCTTTCCCTCTTCCGACGACTTCTTGGCCGCTTCGACCACCCGAATCACATCTCTACTTTGCTCGAGATCGACCATGGGCCCCGTTCCGCTCCCGAGAGATTCCAGGAAGTGCACCATCTCCGCTACATACATGTCGTTCGCTTCAAACACGTACGGGATGCTATTCCAACCTGGCTGCTCGGCGGAAAACCAGCGCACCTCCTGGACATTGAAATCCCAAAGCGCAGTCCCAGTCTCACCCACAACTTTGCACGTGCGCGTGTGTGCCCGCTGCACAAAATCCAGATGCAGTTCCGCGCGCCGCCGCTCCGGAAAACTCAAGTAGATCCACGCCGCATCTTCCACATCCACGTCCAGACTGCTGAGGTGCTCAGCCCGGCAAGTCACTTCCGTGGGGCGCCCCAGCAGCCAGCAGATGTAATCCAGTTCGTGAGAACCATCGAGGATGATGCCGCCGCCCAGTTCGTGGCGCGCGCTGTAGCTTTCGCGATAGTGCTGCCACGGGCGCCAATCGGGAAGGTATTGCCCCGCTTCCACGTTGAGCCAGAGCACGCGCCCGATCTTTCCCGAGTCGATAAGCTCTTTCAATATCTTCAAGCCGGGTTGAAACCGCATGTTGTACCCGATCTGAACGTTCCGGTCGTGGCGCCGCGCCTCGGCAATCAACGCCTGGATCCCACTCGATTCGTGCGAAACAGGTTTCTCGATAAAAACGTGGGCTCGAGCACGCAGCGCGGCCAGCGCCTCCTCCACGTGGTACACCGGCGGAGTGCAGATCAGCACGATATCCGGCTTGAATTTCTCGAGCGCCTCGCCATAGTCGCCGAAGGTTTCCCCGTGCAGTTCCTCACGGCATTGCTTCAGCGCTTCGGGACTGCTATCGCAAAAGCCGAGCTGCCGCACCCCAATAGACTTCAGATTTCTTGCGTGCCGGCGGCCAATCGAACCGCAACCGACGACCAGAGCCCGATATCCTACCCAGTCGGAAATTCTGGACATGACTTATTTTGATTGCCTGGTCTCGAGCAAATGCGAGCGCTCGCCTTTCCCTTGCACTAGAAAACCAGTCGCTAGTCGTTGGTCGTTGGTCAAATCCACCGTCTCTTCGCGAGCGACTGACGACCAACGACTAACGACTATAATGCCCCACAACTTTCCGCACCGCCTGCACCGCGTCTACCACATCCTGCGCCGCCATGGCATGGAACATGGGCAGGCTGATCAGCCGCTCATACGCGTCCTCGGCAACCGGATAACCCTCTTTGCACTTGGACTTGAAGTGCTCGCGATAGTACGGATGTTGATGCACAGGAATGTAGTGAACATTCACCCCGATATTCTCCGCCCGCAGCGCTCGAAAGATTTCTCCTCGCCCCACCGCCAACCTTTCCAGTTTCAGCCGAACCGGATATAAGTGCCACGCCGGGTCGATGCCATCGCGCACCGCGGGAAGAACGATCGCCGGCAGATCGCCCGCCGCCAGATCCCGGAACGCCTCCGCGTATTGCGCCGCAATTTCCCGCCTGCGCGCCAGGTTCGCGGCCAGCCTTTCCAGCTGCGACAGTCCCAGCGCGCACGCGATATCTGTCAGCCTGTAATTGAAGCCCAGCAGGACCATCTCGTAAAACCACTGCCCGGATTCCTGCCGCTGCCGCGCTTCGCTGCTGATGCCGTGATTGCGAAACCTCCGCAGCGTCTCGGCCAGCCGCGCATCGTTGGTCGCAACCATGCCCCCTTCCCCGGTTGTCAGGTGCTTCACCGGATGAAAGCTGAACGCGGTCATGTCGGCAATGCTGCCGGCGCGTTTCCCCTTGTACTCCGCGCCCAGCGCGTGGCAGGCGTCTTCAATCAGCAGCGCGCCTTGTCCTTGCGCCTTCGCCAGCTCTCCCAGTTCATCAAGCGCGGCGGGATGTCCCGCATAGTCGACCGCGATGATGGCTTTGGTCCGGGGAGAAAGTTTCCTGGAAACTTCACCGGGGTCAAGGTTCAGCGTGTCCGGCGAGACGTCGGCGAACACCGGCGTCGCGCCCTGATACAAAATGCAGTTGGCGGTCGCGCAGAAAGTCAGCGGGGTGGTAATCGCCTCATCCCCAGGTCCCAGTCCCGCGGCAAACGCCGCACCGTGCAACGCGGCCGTGCCCGAACTAAAGCTGACCGCATGCCGCGCCCCGACCCACGCTGCAAATCGTTCTTCAAACTCGCCGATCTTCGGTCCTGTCGTCAGCCAGTCCGACTTCAAAACTTCAACCACCGCCTGGACGTCTGCGTCATCCAGGCTTTGCCGCCCATACGGCAACAATTTTTCCCGCACCGGCTTACCGCCATGGATGGCAAGAGTTTCCAGCTTGGTGGGTGAGGCGCTCATGCTAGCAATCCGTGGTGCAATGCCGTTTGTATGAGGTCATGCTTAGAGGGTAACTCTCTTCCACCTGTAGAGACGGGGCTTGCCCCGTCTCACTCTGCACCAGGAGACGCGGCAAGCCGCGTCTCTACGAGAATAAACTGCGCCCGCTACGCCGACGTCGGAACCGCCTCCGCAGCGCTGGTTTCAGGCGCCACCAATTCTTCCAGCTCCCGCCGCGTCAGCCAGCGTTCGTTGCTGTCGCTCGAATAACGGAAGCCTTCCGGAAGCCGCTTGGCGCTGTCCCAGTTTTCCGATTTCCACCACGGATGCGACGGCTGGATCACGTACATGTCCTCGGTTTCGAGCGTCTGCCGCGACTCGTCCTCCGAGACCAGCACTTCATGCAACTTCTCTCCCGGACGAATCCCGATGTACTCCACCTGGCATCCCGGGGCGACGGTCTCCGCCAAGTCCACCAGCCGCATGCTGGGAATCTTCGGAACAAAAATCTCGCCGCCGTGCATCTGCTCCAGGCAACGGATCACAAACTTCGCGCCCTGCTCCAGCGTCAGCCAGAATCGGGTCATTCGCGGATCGGTGATCGTGATCTTCCCGCGCCGCCGCTGTTCCAGAAAAACCGGGATCACGCTCCCCCGGCTGCCCACCACGTTCCCGTACCGCGCGCAACTGAAGCGCGTATTCTTCGCGCCCGCATAAGCATTGGCCTGCACAAAAACTTTCTCCGCGCACAGCTTGGTGGCGCCGTACAGATTGATCGGATTCACCGCCTTGTCGGTCGAGAGCGCCAGAATGCGGCGCACGCCTTGATCAATCGCCGCATCAATCACATTGCGCCCGCCCATGATATTCGTCTGGATCGCTTCGAACGGGTTGTACTCGCAAGCCGGCACCTGCTTCAGCGCCGCCGCGTGCACCACCACCGTCACGCCCGAGAGCGCCCGCTTCAATCGATCCACGTCCCGAACGTCTCCAATGAAATACCGCAGACTGGGATGATCGAAGCCCGACGTTCTCATCTCATGCTGCTTTAACTCGTCCCGGCTGAAAACCACCAGCCTCTGAGGCTGGTAGTCGCGCAGCATGATCTCCACAAACTTCTTCCCGAACGACCCTGTTCCACCCGTTACCAGTATCGATTCCTGCGACCAATTGACCATTCTTGTCCCTTCGAAACCTCTCCTGCCGAGTCGCGCGCCCAGGAAAAACGCAGCCTTCGTATCAGGCACCGCTTTATCGATGCCGGGTTCGTATCAGGGCATCGCTTTAGCGATGCCGTAGCTTTCGAAACCAGACGCCCCTTTAGGGGCTGGCCATCGGACATCGACTCTTTCCGCAGCCTGCCAGAAGAATCTTCGCTTTTCGGGTAAGTTCTTGTGTTCGATAGTATAGCTGAGCAAAGTGCTG